>Ga0187892_10000974_pt1 | contig 70233 bp, 48 predicted proteins | sample MA1701073metaG_FD_139345 | JGI IMG/M metagenome (GOLD analysis project Ga0187892, IMG submission 139345) | Bio-ooze microbial communities from a basaltic lava cave in the Kipuka Kanohina Cave System on the Island of Hawaii, USA - MA170107-3 metaG ...
AGCGACGGTTGAGTCTGCGAGTTGAGCCGTCTCAACCGTCGCTACGCGACTGCCGAATCCATTCTCGCCGCTCCCGTGCGTTAAAACGCACGGCTAAGCTCAAAAGCCGCTACGCGGCAGGGGAACATCGGCGTCCTCAAAGTGAAGAGATTTGGGTAAAGACAAGCCTCACGGTCGGGCTACGGCCACAGGCCGCCAACTACTTGCGCTGAATTTCAGCAAGCAGCGAAAGGAATGATATGAGCCGTTTGAAAGATCGGGTCGCGGTCGTTTCCGGCGCGGCCACAGGCATTGGCAAAGCCGCCGCTGCGCGGCTTGCCGCAGAAGGCGCGCTGGTCGAAATCCTCGACATCAAAGACGCGGCGGAAACAGTCGCCGAAATTCGCGCGGCGGGCGGCGTGGCGAACTCGTCAATCTGTGACGTAACCAACGAGGCGCAGATCGCCGAAGTCGTCAAAGGCATTGAAACGCGCTACGGCCACGTGGACATTCTGGTCAACAACGCCGGCATCCTGTCAGGCCGCACGCCCTGGCACGAGCTTTCATACGAAGAGGTCAATCGCTTTGTGCAGATCAATTATCTTGGTTACTTCCTTGTCTCGAAGGCGATCTATCCATTGTTGAAAAAAAGCGAGCACGGGCGCGTCATCAATGTGGCTTCTCGCACCTACTTTCTGGCCAATCCGGGGCAGATGGCTTACGTGGCGGCGAAGGGCGCGGTGATGGGAATGACGCGCGTGATGGCCAAAGAGATGGGCGACGACAACATCACGGTCAACGCCGTGGCGCCCGGAATGATCGCCACCGAAGGCACGATGGCGCATTCCAACGAAGAAGCCTTCGACCGCGTGATGATGAATCAGGCGATCAAGAAGCGCGGTAAGCCAGAGCACCTGGCCGCGTTGATCGCGTTCCTGGCCAGCGACGACGCCGAGATGATCACCGGGCAGATGATCCTCTGCGACGGTGGCGGTTATCTGCACTGAACCAAAACAAAACCTATGGCAACAGAAGTCAAACCAGCCGCGGCGCCCGCCGCACAATCCGGCGAAGCCAGTCTGAGGTACGCCTGGTACGTCGCCATCGTGCTGATGGTGTGCAACACGCTCTCGTTCATTGACCGGCAGATTCTGGGCTTGCTGGTCACGCCGATCAAATTGGAGTTGGGGATCAGCGACACGCGGATCGGATTGTTGCAGGGGCTGGCGTTCGGCATCTTTTACACGCTGCTCGGCATGCCGATGGGGCGCATTGTGGATCGAGGCAATCGTCGCAATCTGGTCGCCGCAGGCATTTTTTTATGGAGCCTGATGACGGCGACTTGTGCGGCGGCGCGCGGTTTTTGGACGCTGTTCGCGGCGCGCATGGGCGTGGGCGTCGGTGAGGCTACGTTATCGCCTTCGGCCTTTTCTTTGCTGTCAGATTATTTTCCCAAAGAACGTTTGGGCACGGCGCTGAGCATTTTCTCGATGGGCGTATTTTTCGGTTCGGGGCTGGCGCTGATCGTCGGCGGTCTGGTGATAGGCGCGGTCGGCTCGTGGCGCTTAACCTTTCTGATCGTCGGATTGCCGGGATTGCTGGCCTCGCTGCTGGTCTTCACGATCAAAGAGCCTCCGCGCAAACATCTGCTGGGCGGCAAGGCGAGCAAGCTGAGTTTGGGTGAAGTTTTCGAGCAGGTGAGATTGCGCTGGCAATCGGTCGCCGGCATCTGTCTGGCCTTCGCGTTCCAGGCGCTGTGCAATTACGCGCAGCAGGCGTGGCTGCCGACGTTCTTCGTCCGCGCGCACGGTTGGACGCCGCGACAGGCCGGACTGACGCTGGGCGTCATCTCGCTCGTCACTGGCTTGCTCGGCGCTTACCTCGGCGGCATTCTCTGCGACCGTTGGCAACAGGGCGGCGTTGCGGAAGCTCCGCTGCGGGTCGGCGTGCTGGCCACGATTTGCGCCGGAGTCTTTTTCAGTTTGGCGATGGCGGCGCCGGCGATCAATCTGCAACTCGCCTGGCTGGTTCCGGCCTTTTTCTTCCTGGCGATGCCCATCGGCAGTGTTTATGCCTCCCTGCAATTGATCCTTCCGAACCAGGTGCGCGGCCAGATCGGGGCGTTGCAGGTTTTCACGCTCAATCTGGGCGGACTGATTCTGGGGCCGTTTCTGCCGGGCTTTTTCAACGATTACCTGTTCAAGGATCCGCTGATGGTCGGCTGGTCGCTGGCGTTGACCGTTGGGTTGGCTTCGCTGCTGTCGGCGATTTTGTTCTACGCGACCTGGCGCCCGTATCGAACGCATTACGCTCAAATGCATGGAGGGCAGTGACGATGAATAGCGAGCTGAAGGTCGGCTTCATCGGCTTCGGCGAAGCGGGGTTTCACATCGCGCGAGGCTTGCGTGGCGCCGGCGTGTCTGGCATTTCGGCTTACGACATCAACACGCATACTCCGGGCTTGGGCGAAAAGATTCAGCGGCGCGCGCGGGAGAGCGAGGTCGCGCTGGTTGAATCGAACGCCGAACTGGCCCGCGCCAGCGACCTCCTGCTCTCGACCGTCACGGCGAACCGGGCCCGGGAAGCCGCCGAGCAGACCGCGCCGTTTCTGGAAGCTCGGCATCTTTACGCCGACTTGAACTCCGTCTCGCCCGCGCTCAAGCAATCCATCGGCGAGATCGTCGAGTCGCGCGACGCGCGTTTTGTCGAGGCTGCGATCATGTCGCCCGTCCCGCCACACGGCCACCGCGTTCCGCTGTTTCTGGGCGGCGCGAGCGCGCAGTCGTTCGTTGAACTGCTGGCCCCCTTCGGCATGAAGCTGGAAATCATCTCGGATCAGATCGGCGCGGCTTCGGCGACCAAGATGTGCCGCAGCATCATCGTCAAAGGGCTGGAAGCGCTGTTGCTCGAATGCGTGCTGGGCGCGGTTCCCTACGGCGCGGACGAGCGTGTGTTTGCGACGCTGGAAGAGACGATGCCCGGAGTGAACTGGAGGAAGCTGGCGAGCTACATGGTCGGGCGCGTGGTCGAACACGGCGAGCGGCGGGCGCGGGAGATGGAAGAAGTCGCCGCCACGCTGCGCGCTATCGGCGTCGAACCGATCATGGCTGAAGCGACGGTCAAGCGGCAGGACTGGCTCGCGAAGCTCGACCTGCTGTCCGAATTCGGCGGTCGCGCGCCAGAGGATTACCACGCAATCGTGCGAGCCATCGCCGAGAAGGAACGGCGGATTAACAACCATGCTCACGAACATCCGAACCATCTTGATTGAGTGGGGCGATTGCGACCCGGCAGGCATTGTCTTCTACCCGCGTTATTTCGCGTGGTTCGACGCAGCGACGGCGGCGCTCTTTGCGGCTGCCGGACTGCCAATCCACAAGTTGTTCCCCGATTACGGACTCGCGGGAATGCCGATGGTAGACACGCGGGCGCGCTTCTTCGAGCCGGCGAGGTTCGGCGATGAAGTGCGCATCGAAAGTACGATTGCCGAATTCCGGCGCAGCAGTTTCGACGTGCGCCACCGGTTGCTGCGCGGCGACGCGCTCACGGTCGAAGGCTTTGAAACCCGCGTCTGGACGATCTGGGACTCAGACAACCCCGGACGCCTCAAATCAGCGTCAATCCCGGCGGAAGTGATTGCGCGGTTCACCAAAGCCTAAGGGGAATTTGTGGCGCAGGTTTCCAACCTGCGCCACAAATTCCCGGAGGAGTCGTTCACACCGGCGTGCGAGGCTCTGAAAGAATGAAAATCGCGCGGCGAGAGTAGCGCAACCAGCCATGGTTGCGCTGCTTCGTTAACTAGATTTTCCGGGAACACCGCAACCATGGCTGGTTGCGCTACGTTTTCCCAGAAGGCAGACACAATGCATAGAAGCGATGTGGTTGGAAGCTTGTTGCGCCCGGCTTATCTGAAAGATGCGCGCCAGCGTCACGATGCGGGCGGACTTTCGGACGCGATGTTCAAGCAGATCGAAGACCGCGCCGTCGCCGAAGCCATCGAGTTGCAGCAGCGCGCCGGAATCGAAGTCGTCACCGACGGCGAATTGCGGCGGTATGCTTTTTACGGCCATCTGATTGACGCCGTCGAAGGCTTCGATAAATACGGCGGCTGGGCGATTCCTTTCCGCGACGAAACGGGCGAAGAGTTGGTGCTGAAACGTCCGGTCGTAGTTTCCAGGCTGCGTCGCAAACGGCATATGTGCGCCGAAGAATTCACGTGGCTGCGCGCGCAAACGTCGCGCCCGGCCAAAACGACGCTCATCAGCGCTCAGCAGGCCGCCGCTTATTACGACGCAGAAAAATCGAAGAGCGCATACGCCACCGTTGACGCTTATCTGGCAGACCTGGTGGACATCCTGCGCGGCGAGATTGAAGAACTGATTCGCCTGGGTTGCGGTTATATTCAGATTGATTCGCCGCAATACACGGCGCTGCTCGATCCGGACTTGCGCGAAGGCTATCGCAAACGGGGCAATGATCCCGACCGGCTGCTCGATCTCTCGATTGAGATGGACAACGCCATCATCGGCGATCATCCTGGAATCACCTTCGGCCTGCACCTGTGTCGCGGCAACAATCAGAGCAAGTTTTACGCGCGAGGCGATTACGGCCCCATCACAAAGGTTTTTCAAAAGACGAGGTTCGACCGCTTCCTGCTCGAATTCGATGACGCGCGGTCGGGGGGCTTCGAGCCACTCGTCGAAGCGCCGGATAATCGCGTCGTCGTGCTTGGTCTGGTCAGCACAAAGAGACCAGAGCTGGAAAACAAGGACGAATTGAAACGCCGCATCAATGAAGCTTCGCAATTCATTTCGCGCGACCGGTTGGCTCTCAGCCCGCAATGCGGTTTTGCTTCGACGATGGAGGGCAATCTGGTGACGCCCGCCGATCAGGAAGCCAAGCTGCGGTTGGTGGCCGAAACAGCGCGGGAAGTGTGGGGCTAAGCGGCAATTTCAAATTTGAGATCTGAGATTGGAAAACCGGCGATTATGCGAACCCAAGTCGGCATCGTTGGCGCAGGCCCAGCAGGATTGCTGCTGGCGCGCCTGCTCGACCAGCAAGGCGTCGAATCCATCGTCGTTGAAGACCGCAGCCGTGAGTACATAGAAAGCCGCGTCCGCGCAGGCGTGCTGGAACAGGGGACGGTGGACACGCTGAACGATGCGGGCGCCGGCGAACGGATGCGGCGACAAGGCCTGGTTCATCACGGCATCGAATTGAGTTTCAACGGCCGCCGCCATCGCATCAACCTGCATGAACTGACGGGCGGGCGCGCCATCACGGTCTACGGCCAGCAGGAGGTCGTCAAAGATTTGATCAACGCCAGGCTCGACGCGGGTGGGCAAATCTTCTTTGAAGTCGAAGAGACCAGCATTCACGACCTCGACACCGATACGCCGAAAATCCGTTTCCGCAAAAATGGTGAAGCGCACGAGATCGCCTGCGATTTCATCGGCGGCTGCGATGGCTCTCACGGGATTTGCCGGTCTTCCATTCCGGCGGGCGGATTGAATGTGTTTGAGCGCGCCTATCCCTTCGGCTGGCTCGGCATCCTTGCGCAATCCAAGCCACCGTCCGAAGAGTTGATCTACTGCCATCACCGGTGCGGCTTCGCCCTTTTCAGCATGCGTTCGCCGGAGATTACGCGGCTCTACATTCAGTGCGAACCCGACGAAGAGATCGCCGACTGGCCCGACGACCGAATCTGGCATGAACTGGAACTGCGGCTGGGCGTGGACGAAAGCATTCGGCTTGAAGAAGGGCCGATCCTGCAAAAAGGCGTCACGCCGATGCGCAGCTTCGTGGCTGAGCCGATGCAGTACGGCAGACTTTTTCTAGCTGGCGACGCCGCGCACATTGTGCCGCCGACCGGAGCCAAGGGGATGAACCTGGCCGTCGCTGACGTCCGCGTTTTGTCACGCGCCATCGCGTCGTTTTACCAGAGCGGGCGAACCGATCTGCTGGCGCAATATTCCGAGACCTGCCTGCGCCGCGTCTGGCGCGCTGAGCATTTTTCGTGGTGGATGACTTCGCTGCTGCACCGCTTCCCTGACCATAGCCCCTTCCAACAGCGGTTGCAGCTTTCCGAACTTGAATATGTGACCGGTTCGCGCGCCGCAGCGACGGCGCTGGCGGAGAATTACGCCGGATTGCCTTATTCGTAGAAGACTTTCAACTTTAGATCGGTTTGCATTTGAATATCCGGGAAAGCCGCGAACGAGAGGTGTAGGGCAGGTTCCCAACCTGCCCTACACTCCTTGGCGCCCCTGTTCAGTTACTGACAGGAGTGTAGGGCAGGTTGGTAACCTGCCCTACACTCCTCCAGCCCGTATACCCAATCGCAAACCGATTAAGTGAAAGCGCCCTGCCGGGCGCGCAAAACAAAGAGCCTAGCCGTCGTGGAGGTTGAGTCCACGACGGCCAGGCTTAATTGTTTCAGGCGTTCAACTGTTCATAGTTGTGGCTTGCGCCGCTGGCTTAGAAGTCTTGTCATTACCCAAATTTTTTGAGTTTCGTTGATCTTGAATCCCACCACCGGGAGGTGGTGGATTGTTCAAACCCAGCCTACCAACGGCAAAAATGCTTTCCCGAATCCCACCACCGGCAGGTGGTGGATTGTTCAAACCCGGCCTTCTTGGGTCTCCCACCGCCAGCAGGTCGGGCTTGAACAATCCACCACCTCCCGGTGGTGGGATTCAAAGAAAGGCGGCCCTTTTGTAGGTCGGGCTTGAACAATCCACCACCTCCCGGTGGTGGGATTCTGAAGAAGTGAAAAGATCTGGGTAATGACAAGGCTTAGAAGTCAGGGTCTAGAAGTTGAGTTTTAGCGCCAACTGCACAACCCGCGCGGCGTTGTTCAAACTGGTGATTCTGCCGAAGGTCGTGCTGTCAACGTTGTAATCACCCACGAAGAAGAGCGGGTGATTGAGGAAGTTGAAGAAATCCGCCCGGAACTCCACGTCCTTGTTTTCCCGAATCCGCGTTCGCTTGATGATTCCAAAGTCCCACCGGGTTTGCGACGGGCCGTCGAATTGCAGACGCTGTAACAGGCCGATCTTACCAGCCGTCGGATGGAAAAAGACCTGCCCGCCAAAAGCGGCGGCGTTGTTTAGACTGTCTACGCCAACAGCGCGGCCGGTAGCCGAATCCGTGATCTTCGGATCAATGTAGAAGACACGGCCGTCGGCCTGCTTGATAATGCCAAACAAGCCTTTGATCTGTTCGGCAGTGAGCGTCGTGTCTACGGGGTTGCCGCCCGAGCGTCCGCCGCGATTGAACGTGCCGCGCCCCGAGAGAATCGAGATCGGCGCGCCGCTCTGGGCGTGGATGATTGAACTGACTTGCCAGCCGCCGACAATGCGGTCGAGCACTGAGCCACGGCTCAGCCATTTCTTCCCGTTCCCGAACGGCAACTCGTAAATGACGCTCGCGTTGAGGACGTGCGTCACGTCGAAATCGGCGCGGACTCTTTCCAGGTTGGGGCGCGCATTGTCAATGTACGGCTCCAACCGCGACTGCGCCGTGCCGGGCGAGTTGGTCAGGACTTTGCTGAGCGTGTAGTTCATCTGACCGAAGATGCCGTTATTGAAGCGGCGGCGGATTTCGCCCTGGAAGGAGTGATAATCGGTTGCGCCACCGTTGAGAATCAGGTCGGCGACATAGATGCCCGGATTGCCGCTGGTGAGGAAGTAAGTGCGCGCCGTTTGCGCCACCGCCGCGCCGGCGCTGCCGTTCGCGTAGAAGTCGGCCAGGCTGCCGACTTGCCCGGTTTGAATGAAGCTGCGCACGTTGGCGTTGGTCAGCGATCCCCCACCCAGTGTCGCCGAAGTCAGCACGCTCAATTGCTGGCTGCCCGGAATAGTGGCGCTGAAGGCCGGGTTGAAGACGCCGGTCGCCGCCAGGGCGAGGAAGCCGTTGCTGCGCGCCCGCAGAAAATCCTCGAAGAAGGGCTGGTTGATCGCCGCGTTCGTCTGGTTGAAATCCAGGCCGCGCCAGACGTCACGTCCCATTGTGCTGACATAACGGCCTTCGACCGCCAGGTTCCAGCCCAGCTCGCGCTCGACGCTGACGCTGATCTGATGCACGTAAGGCTGCTTCAATTTACGATCAACCGAAAAGGTCGCATTGGTCAGGCTGATCGCCAGTTGGTCAGCGTAAGTCCGTGGGACTTTGAAGTCCGGCGGTCTGACTACCGGGATGCCCGCGCTGACGGTCGTAAAGAGGTTTTGCAAATTCGCGGTGGAGGAAAGCCCGGCGTTGTTGGCGACCGCATTGTTGGCCACCGTCAACGTCTCTTCATTCACGAAGGCCATCGTGTAACCGGCGCGAATCGAAGTCTTGCCATCCTTGAATGGATCCCAGGCGATGCTGACGGAAGGCCCGAAGTTATTGAGGTCTTTGCCGTAAAAACCACCCTTCACAAAAGCGACGGTTCCGTTCGGATCGAGCAACGACTCTTTGGTGGCGCTCTTGTTGTCAATCGGCAGCAAACCGACGTCGTTGTCTTCCTTGAGCGGCGTGAAATATTCCCACTTCACGCCCAGCCGGAGCGTCAAGTTCGGCTTCAAGCGCCAGCCGTCTTGCAGGTAGAAGGCCCAATTGTCGAGGGTGTAGTTGCGAATGCTCGGCACACCAGCGACGTAACCCGACGTTTGATCGTTGGCCTGGAAGGTCTGGCTGACCGAAGTGATGACGCCGCCGAGAAAAGCCCGCAACGCATTGGCATTCGCCAGGTCCGTCGCGCTGATCGAGGCGCCGGGGAAATTGGCGGCGGTAAGCTGTATGGCCGCCGGGGCCTGCGAGCTGAAACCGAAGTTGACGGTCGGGAAACGCCCGGCGAAGTTGTAAGGCCGCACTTTGATGCGCTGGAGACTGCCGCCGAATTGGAGCGAATGCTCGCCCACGACGTACGAGGCGTTATCAATGTACTGGAACGTCCGTGTGTCGCGCCCCTGGGGTTGAAAAGTGACCTCGCGATTGGTGATGAAGGGCACCGACCAGATGACGCCGGTGTAATCTTCGACCGAATCAGCGGCGAAATCGCTGCGATCAAATCCTGAACTGTTGAGATAGCATCATCTACCTCTGCCTCGGTTACAGTGAAAGGCGAGGAAATCGGGTAACGCGTTTCCACGTTGTAGGTGTTGAAATTTGCCAGCCTCGGGTCAAAGGCGGTGAGGCTGGGTTCGATAGCGATGGCCTCAGTCAGCAGCCCCGTAACGTCATGGCGAAAGGAACGATAAGGAACGCCGTGTTTGATGAGCAGGGCTTTCAGCATTTTTTCCGCTGCCTGAGCGGCATGGTAGATCGCCGGCTCAAGCAAGGGCGGGGAGGCCGAGCGCAACACGCGCGCCGATCTCAGATCAGCTTGCGCCTTGGCCACCCACTCAGCAGGAATAACGCTATCCGGCATAAAGCACTCTCCCTTCCCGCAAAATGTCGTCCACGATAAAAGGGTCGCCCAGCGAGATGGAGCGCCGCACGTCATCTTCGCTGCGCACGATGATGTCGAGCGGGATCAAGTGCCTAACCAGCGCAAGTGAGATCGCGCGTCTTTTTTCGTCACGCTCTTCAGCCTGACCCGGAACGATGACGAACAGGTCGACGTCGCTATCGTCGCGTTCCTCATTGCGGGCGCGCGAGCCGAAGAGGATCACGCGGGTCGCGCCGCTCACCGCCACGATGCGTCGTACCAGCGCCGCCAGGAAACGCTCGTCCACCTGGCGGCTGGAGCCGATGATCTCTTGATCGTTCGGTTCATCCGCTGATGGCGGAGTTTGGTTCGGCCATTGAACTGGGTCGCTGGTTGCCATAATTCCTCGCCCGCGCATTGTAGCAACTTTATTTTACTGCGGCGAGCAGCGGCAAGCGTGGCCGCAACCCTTGCCTCCGTCACAGCAAAGCAATAATCTGTCGCCGCATCTTTGCCAGATTGAGCCAACCGGGAGACTTGAATGACTCGACTACTGCTCCACATCTTTATTATCTCGAGCCTGCTGCTCGCTTCTGCAAATGCGTTCGCCCAAACAAAGCCGTCAAAACCGTCCCGAACAAATCCTGACGAGCAGGAGACGTTGCGCATCAGCACAGAGTTGGTGACCTTGAGCGCAGGCGTCACCGACAAGCAGGGCCGCCCCATCGCCAATCTCACGCGAGAGAGCTTCGCCGTCTACGAAGACGGCCGGCTTCAATCCATAGAATTTTTCGGACAGGAAGACCAACCGATCAGCTTCGGCCTGTTGCTCGACCGCAGCCGGAGCATGAACGAATCGGGCAAAATCGAGAACGCGAAAGCCGTTGCGATTTCGTTCCTGCGCGCGGGCAATCCGCGCAATGAAGCGTTCTGTCTGGCCTTCAACGAAGCGCCGTCGCTCGTCGCCGATTTCACTTCCGACTACCCGAAGATCGAATCGAATTTGGCCGGGCTTCAGGCCGAAGGCGGGACGGCGCTTTACGACGCGATCAGCGAAGGGCTGGGAAGACTGGCGCGGGCGAAGCACCGCCGCCGCGCTCTGATCGTGATCACGGACGGGCGCAATCAACACAGCAAACTTTCGCTCGCCGATCTCATCCGGCGCGCGCAGCGATCCGGCGCCCAGGTTTATACCGTCGGCTTCTTCAGCCCGATCGAGGCGGACATTTACAAGGGCGAGAGCCGGATGGCGAAGCTGGCCGACGGCACGGAGGTTGACAACCCTCGCTTCGTCTTCAAAGCGTTGGCGGCGGAGAGCGGCGCTGAAACTTTCTTTCCCAGGTCGGCGAAAGAGTTGGCCGAGACCATTGCGCAAATCGCCGCCAGCCTGCGCCGCCAGTACACCATCGCCTACTACCCCGCCAACCAGAGCGATGATGATCGTTACCGCCAGATCGAGGTGAAGCTGCGCGGCGAAGGCAGCGGCCAATGGCGAGTTCAAACCCGGCGCGGTTACCGTTTATCCGAACCGATCAGCAACGCGCCGGCGGCGGAAACCGCGCCTCCCGTGCGGGCTGACGATTTGCTGATCAGGAAACTGCCGTAGGGATTAAAACGCCGCTGGAAACAAAAAAAGAGCCGCGCCGCCGCTGAAATTCGATCCGCGGCGGCGCGGCTGTTAATTGAGGACGATTCTTCAGCCTTTCAGCTCGCCTCAGAAGATAAAGCTCAACCCCATCGAGATCACGCGACGACCGCCGTCGTTCTCCTGGAAGTCGAAGAAGTTGCGGCCCGCGTTATCGAGTGTGATGCTGTTCGGGATGCCGAAGAGCGGGTGATTGAAAGCGTTGAACATCGACAAGCGGTATTGGAGCTTGGTGCTCTCTGTGATGCGGAAGGTCTTGAAGATGCTCAAGTCAACGTTTTCGTTGCGGTCGCCCACGAACACGTTGCGCCCGACGTTGCCGAACGGTGTGCCGAACCTCGCCGCGGCGCCCGGGCCGTTGAGGATGAAGCGCACGTCGTTGGGCGTCACTTCCGTGAAGTTGCGGTTGGCCGCCGATGAAAGGTTGAGCGCGTTCAGCGAGTAGAAGCCCGTCCGACTCGTCCGCAGGACCGGCGCGCCCCCGCTCGTTCCGCAGAACGCGTAGAACAGGCAGGCGTCCACGTCGCTGATGGCGACGCTGTTCAACGCTGCGTTCGGATTGCCCGCGAAGGGGCGGAAGTGCGATCCGCTGCCGAAGAAGTTGGCCATGAACGTGCTGTCTTCATACGGATTGCGGCTCGCCAGCAGGTGAACCGGAGTGAACGGACGCCCGGCTTGCACCAGCACGATGCCATTTAACTGCCATCCGCCGAGGATGCGACCCAGAACGCCTTTCTGCTCGCGGAAGAACGGCACGTCCCAGAGGAAGTTCGCAGTGAAGACGTGCCGCGCGTCGAAGCCGGAGTTACCGCGTTCCGAGGCCGTGATGTCGAGCGGATTCTGCGCGACGGCCACCGAATTGCCTCCGGCAAACGAGAAGACCTCGCTCGAGTTGTCAATCGCGTGGCTCCAGGTGTAGGTCAGCCCGTAGGTAATCTGCTTGGCGAGCCGGCTGTCGAAGCGCGTCTGCAATCCGTGATAGATCGAATTCACGCTGTTGATGCGCTCGCGCGCGACGCCGAAGGGGAACAGTCGCCCGTTGCAGGCGGCTTCATTGTCCGGTGTCGCCGGGTTGTTGACGCAGCTCAGCGGCGTCACTCCCGACGGCAGCAGGTTCCTGAAGCCGGGGAAGGTAAGCGTCCGCTGCGCATTCGTCGCCGGGTCGAAGTAGGGGCGGCTGAATCCATTGACCAGGTTGCCGATGTCCGGATTGGCGTTGATCGTCTGGAACAGCCCGGTACCCTTCGTGCCCACGTAGCGAATCTCGAAGACGTTGTTGTTGGCGATCTCCCGCTGGATGCCGAACGACCATTGCTGCGAGTAAGGCGAGCGGAAGACCGGGTTGACGGTGGTGCGCGTTAACAAGCGCGGATCGAAAGTGTTGAAAGCGAGCAATCCGCTGGCGATCGCGGCGCCACGCACCTTGTCGCCCGACGGAACAGCGCTCGGCACACCTACGCCGGTCACGCCGGTCAGGAAGACGGTCGGCGCGGCGGTCGAGATGTTGAGCAGCAGGTTGTAGAAGGCCGGGTCGTAAGCGATCCCGTACCCGCCGCGAAAGATCGTTTTGTCCTTGCCGAAGAGCCACCCCCTCACTCCGTTCTCAGAGCGCGGCGTGTAAACAAAGCCCAGACGCGGCGCCCAGTTGTTGCTGTCGGTGGGAATCTTCGGCACCACGCGCGCATCGAGCGGGATGTTCTGCCGCCAGAAAGCCTGCTGCGGGTTGCTCTCACGCTGGCTGGTCACTTGATTGAGCAGGTTGATCGGCTGCCCCGTGTTTTCGTAACGCACGCCGAGATTGAGCGTGAAGTTGGGACGGATGCGCCAGTCGTCCTGGAAATAATAGAAGTGATCGAACTCGTCGTATGCGAGCGTCGCCGGGCCAAGACCAACGATTAGAGATTGTGGAGCGTTGCTCGCCAACTGCGCCGTTGTCCCGAAGGTGTATGCCCCGTTGACGTTGGGCAGGAAGGGCACTTTGTTAAGCAGCTTGCGGAAATCAATGCCCGTCTTAAGCTGATGGTTGCCCATCGTGATGTTGAGGTTGTCGCTGAACTGATAAGACTCGACCGTGCGCCCCTGCGGCAGGTTAGTGGCAGGGCCGACGCTGAGCAACGGCGAACCGTTGGCCGCCGTGAAGAGCGGGTTGAAGAACGCCAGCGCAGTGTCAATCTGATCAGGGTGCGGGATATTGCCTTTGCCGCCGTTGCCGCCGCCGCCGAAGATGACGAACAGGCGGGAGTAATTGAAGCGGAACTCATTCGCCACACGAGTGGTGACCGTCCACGTCCAGCCGCCGCCCGCCTGCCGCGAGAACTGCGGGATGTCGCCCGTCCAGCCTCTGACATCGGCGAGTTGATCAATGCCCGGGGCTTTCTGCCGGAAGAACCGGCCCCAGAGGCGGTGATTGCTGCCGAGATTGGCGTCTCCGCGGAACGTGTACTCATCAAGAGAATTTTTCCGCACGATGTTGCGTTGAATGGCCGCCAAAGGCACCGTCGCGCTGCCAACAGTGATGGACGATGGCGCGACATCGCTACGGATGATCGGGTTGCCAATCGGCAGGTTGAGGGCGGAAAAGTCTGTGTAGTACTGCACCGCCGGATTGCCCGGGAACGCCGACCTCAAAGCCTGGATGCCCTCAGGCGTCGGGGCGAGCGAAGTGGTGCGCAGCGTGGTCGCGCCCGGATTGCGCCGGAAGAATCCGGAGGTGAAGAAGAAGACCCGGTTGCGCCCGTCGAACGAGGCGGGGCCAAAAGCCTTCTTCGGAAACCAGATCGGTCCGCCGACCGCGTAGCTGAACAGGTTGCTCAGATTCTGAACCGGCTCCTTCTGCCCGGAGCGCCTCTCCAGATTGGTCAGCGAATTGAAATTGGCGTTGTCGAGATGCTCCCAGTTGAGTGAGCCGTGGAAGGCGTTGCCGCCCGATTTGCTGACGTAATTGACGACCGCGCCCTGGTTGCGCCCGTATTCCGCCGAGAAGTTGTTGGTGATCACCTGGATTTCACCGACCACCGCCGGATTCTGGACGAAGTAGTTCGGGCCGCCGATCGACAGGTCGTTGTTGTCCACGCCGTCAATCGTGAAGTTGTTCGAGCGCGCCCGGTTGCCGTTGACCGACAAAGTCGGCCCGTTGCCGTTGACGTTGCCGAAACCTTGCGTCACGCCGGGCACGAGGAAAGCGATCCGATCCAAACCGCCGCCCGGCACATTGATCGGCAACTCCGTGATCTTGCGCTCCTGAAAGGTGGCGGAGATTTGCACGGTGTCTTTTTCGACCAGCGCCTCGCTGCCGCCGGTGACGGTGATGACTTCACTGATCGCGCCGGTTTCCAGCCTGGGATCAATCACCGCGTCTTTGCCGGCCGCCACTTCGACGTCGGTGACTTCGGTCTTCTTGAAGCCTGCGGCTTCGACGGTAATGTTGTACCTGCCCGGCAGAATGCGCGGGATCGAGTAGGCTCCCTCGCCGGTGGTAGTGGTCCTCGATTCGACGCCGGTAGCGATATTTCGCGCCGTAATCGTGGCATTGGGCAAGGCCGCGCCGGTCGGGTCAGTGACGACGCCGCGGATGCCGCCGGTGGCGGTCTGAGCCAGCGCCGTGGAAGACAATGAAAGGAGCATCGCCACGCTGATCAAGACTGTGGCGACGATGTCTGACTTAATCCTGTGAATATCCAACATAATCCCTCCTGAATTATTGGTTGAAATCGAGAGCGAGTGGTCGGAGCGCAAAGGCTGTTCGGAGTCCGGCCTCTTCAACATCCCCGCAAAACTTTTCGTGAGCAAAGCTATTCTTGAGATTTGGATATGTGATCGGGCAATTGGTGATTTGCCTCTTGAAAGACGAGCGGATGTTACAACAGAGCAGCAGAGGGTTCAAGGTTTGTGGACAAAATCCGGTGGACTATCACACTGCTGGCGACGCCGATCAAAATCTGCGTCAGGCCCTTCGTATTACCGGCTCTTTCGTTGAATTCCCTTTCACGATTCGAGAAGAAGCGGGTTCCGCAGTTGTAGTAGACAGGTTGATCTTTCGGTCGTAAGATCGTTCTTCGTGAGCGATGCCATAGACACTTTGGGCAAGGAGGAAATGAGCGCGATGTCAACGCTGATCCAAACAGACCCGCCACGTCCGGCGCGCGAGACGCTGCCGACGATGTACGACCTGCCGAGCGAAGAGATCGGAGACCCCGGTATGCCCGATGAATATCACGTTCGCCAAGCCACGTTGCTCGATGAAACTTTTCGCCCGACCGCAGTCTCGCCGGACGAGGTCTTCTCAGCCATGGATATGAATCTCTATTACGACCCGCGGAACCCGAAGTGGTACAAACGGCCAGACTGGTTCGGTGTGATCGGCGCGCCGCGCCTCTACGAAGGACGTGAATCGCGCCTGAGTTATGTGGTCTGGCAGGAGGGTGTAGACCCGCTGATTGTGGTGGAACTGCTCTCGCCCGGAACCGAAAAAGAAGACCTGGGGCAGACGCTGCGCGACGTGACCAGGCCGCCGACGAAGTGGGAGGTCTACGAGCGGATTCTGCGCGTGCCGTATTACGTGGTCTACAGTCGCGCAAGCACGGAGCTGAGAATCTTTCAGTTGGCGGGAGCGCGCTACGAAGAAGTCAGCGGGCGCGAGGAACCTTTCTGGATTGCGGAAGCGGGGCTGGCTCTGGGACTTTGGCAGGGTAGCTATCACGGACAAGAGCGGCTCTGGTTGCGATGGTACGATGCGCAAGGTAACTGCATCCCAACCTCGGCAGAACTCGCCGAGCAGGAGCGGTGGCGCGCAGGGCAGGAGCGACAGCGCGCAGAAACAGAGGGACAACGCGCCGAGCAGGAGCGACAGCGCGCAGAGCAGGAGCAGAAGCGCGCCGAACAGCAGCAGAAGCGCGCCGAACAACAACAGAAGCGCGCCGAACAGGAGCGGGAGCGCGCTGAACGCCTGGCCGAATTGCTGCGGCAGTTGGGGCAGGACCCGGATCGAATTTGAGCGCCCGGGGTGGCGCCCTTTTGATTCAAGGAGTGAAGCAGATGCCAACCGAGATACCGACGGAACCGCCGCGCCCGCCGCGCGAGTGGCAGCCGACGATGGAGGACCTTCCGAGCGAAGATATCGAATCCCCCGGGCTGCCCGACGAATTTCAGTTTCACCAGGCCCTGCTGTTGGATGAAACCTTTCGCCCACTCAGTCACTCACGCGACGTCGCCTACACTGCATTGGCCCTGAATGACCCGCAACTCTGTTACGACCTGCGAGACGCTACCGGGTACGTACGCCTCGACCGGTTCGCCTTGATCGGATTGGTGCGCTTCTACAAAAGAGGCATTACGCGGCCGAACTACCTGGTCCGGCAGCAGGGGGAAGCGCCGCTGATCGCCGTCGAGCTACTTTCGCCGGATACCACCGAGGGAGAACTCGACCAACTGATCCGCGACTTGATCAATACGCCTCCGCAATGGACAACCTACGATCGGCGGCGGTGCGTGCCGTACTACGCCATCTTCGGTCAGCAGGCGCAGCAGATGAGAGTCTTCCGGCTGAACGGGGAGCGCTACGACGAAGTCCCGGATCACGGCGGCCGGTTGTGGATTGAGGAAATGGAGCTTGGGTTGGGCTTGTGGCAAGGCCGCTATAAAGTGGAAGACCGGCTGTGGCTGCGGTGGTTCGATGCACAGGGCAATTGGATTCCGACACTCGATGAACAGCGGTAGACCTCTCTAAAGTGACGACAAACAATCTTAATAAACCACCACATTGTTAATCGTCATCTTGTCGGCCTTGAATTCAAGCAGGACGCGGGCTTCGCCTTCGTTCCCGACGCGCGGATGTTTGAATTCGACCTTGATTGATTTGTCTTTCGGGCCAGCCACGGGCTGGCCGTTGATTTGGCGCGGAAAGATGAGTTGAAACTCGCGGCCCGCGCCGGTGGAAGCCGTGTAGCGCGTGGGTTGAATCTTCTGGCCGTTTGCCGCGATCAGGAAGGTCGAGTTCCTGATCGTCTCGGTCGTCTGGCTGTGCCAATACCGGGCCAGTTCGCGGTCGTAGACCTGCACGCTCGCGTTGTAGCTGACGTGAACCATGATCGTCTCATTGAAATCGGCGGAGAGGAATTGGCCCGCTCGCTCGTCGAATTCCTGCTTCTTCTCAGGCGCCATCTGGTCATATTTTTCGGCGATCATCTGCTGCCGGACCATCGCCTGGCGAATGGGCAGAGCCGAACGGAACTGGACCTGGTAGGCCAACCTCGAACTTGGCGCGCGCTCCCGCTCGCCGGTCGCCGGTTGCGCGCCCGGCAGGCTGGATGATTGCAACGTCTCGATGAAGACCTGTTTGAGCGTGTAATCGGACGCCCACGGCGAATCTTCCAGCAGCTTTTTGCACTCCTTCTCCGTCCACTGCTTGTATTCCTTCGTTTGCCAGAAATCTTTCGATTGCGCCGCGGCGACCACGCCGAGCAGCGCGATCAGCGCTAAAGTGGCGAGCTTTTTTCTCATAGCGCGTCTCCTCAAAGAAGCGGTGGGGCAGGTTGGAAACCTGCCCCACAAATGCTCAGGGTTTGCGCCTTTTAGAAATCGAACCGCGCGCCGATCTGCACGCGGCGCGGCCCGATGTACGGCGCACCTTGCGTGAACTGCGAGCTGATCACGCCGAAGGCCGCCGGGTTCTGCAAGCTCGGCGCCGGATCGTTGAAGATCACGTGGTTGAAAACGTTGAGGAAGTCGAAGGACAAACTGAAATTGACCTTCTCGGTGATCTTCGTCTCTTTGGACAGCGAGAGGTCGAAGAACCAGCGGTTCAACCCGCGCAACACGCCCCGGCCATCGCGCGTGTCGCGCGAGATTTCGAGGCGGCGGAAGGCGTTGAACGCCTGCTCGGGGCTGCTGAAGAGATTCAACCCGGAACCGCGCCGCGCCGGATCACCGGTCACGCCGATATTGTTCGACCCGGTGACGCCGTTAAAAACGCCAGTGCCATTGACGATATCGTTGACCCTGATCGCGCCCGCCGTTGGGCCGAAGATCGCGCCGCCGCCGAAGGCTTGCGCGCTCTGGAAAACCGACAACGGGAATCCGCTGTGCGACAGGAAGATTCCCGACACCGACCATCCGCCGACGAGCTTGTTGAGCGCGGCGTTGCCGGGATCGAGGAACCGGTTCTTGCCCAACGGCAGTTCATATGACCCGTTGATGTTGAATATGTGGCGCAGGTCGAACAGCGACGGGCCGTAATCGTAGCCGGGGAAGAAGCTCGTCTGATACTGCGACACATTGTTCTGCGTGAAGGTGGTGGACTCGTCCAACGATTTCGAGAGCGTGTAGTTCGCGTCGAACGTCACCCCCTGCGAGAACCGCTTGCGTACCGTGACGATCATTCCGTGGTAGTTCGAGACGGCGCCCGAGTGGCGGACGAACAGGTCGAGCGATTGCAGGTTGGTGAGGATCGGAGCATTCGCCCCAAATTGCCCCAAGGACGAGAGGAGATCCAAACCCGTCTGCTGGATATTGCTCACGTTGCCGTTGATGAAGTCGGCGGCGAAATTCGTGGCGAGCAACCTGGTCGTTCCGGCGCCGTAGAGGTTCTCGAAATAGGGTTGCGCCGCCAGAGCGCCAGCGCCGACGCCGCCCGGACGCAGGGCGATGGCCACGGCGTCGAAGGCCTGCGCGAAGGTCTGCCCCGAACGCGAGTCTTTGTGGAAGAACGGCGCCGAGTTCAGGTTGCCGTTGATGTACAACTGGCGGGCGAAACGCCCGATGTACCCGACCTCGACCAGCATGCGCCACGGCATTTCGCGCTGAATCGTGAAATCCACCACGTGGTTGCGCGGGACTTTGATGAACGGGTCAACCGAGAACGACAAGGTCTCGCCGAAGGGTTTGGCCGGGATGATCGGCGGCTGCACCTGTTGCGGGGCGGTCGGCAGCGGGATCGCGCCGTCCACCCCGATCCGGTATGGCTGGCCCGCCGCGTTGCGCGGGCCGTTGACGCTGACCGTTTGCGCAAAGCCCACGCCGAGCGTCGGGACGATGATCGTCTGCACGGTGTTGGTGCGGTCGAAGACCAGCGAGTATCCGCCGCGCACCACCGTCTGCCGGTCGCCGAACAGTTTCCCGAACAGCCCCGACCTGAACGACGGGTTCCAGGCCATCGAGAAGCGCGGCGAGAAGTTCGAGTAGTCCGTGTCATAAGCCGTCTCGCGCCCGGCGGCCTTCAGCGGCAGGTAGGCGATGTCGGGGTTGTAGACCGTCCCCGCCTGAGACGCCGCCAGCTTGTCGCTCAGATACTTCTTGTAGTTGACCAGTTCGTTCGTCCCCCTGAAGACGATCACGGTCTGCTTGCCGGAATCCTCGATTGGCGGCTCCTGCCAGTTGTAGTTCAGGCCATAGGTGATGGTCAGCGACGGGCGCCACCGCCACGTATCCTGGAAGTAGAATTCCCAGGCCTTGAGCGTCGAGAAGGTGAGCAAGCCTGTGCCGAGCGGTTGCAGTTGCAGGTTGGCGTCGCGCGTGATCAACGCCGGGACCGTGCTGACAAAACCGAGCAGTCCGGCATATAGAGTGTTGTATCGCCCCACGTCGGCGGCCTGCAGGCAACCGGTCGTCACCGTGCCGCCGCAGGTGGGCGGGCGCTGCGTGGCCGGAATGGTCACGAAACCGCCGGTCGTGCTGACTTCGGCGACCGGGGTAGTGATCGAGCCGATGACCTTGTCGTCGCGGTAGTCTTCCGAGCGGATGCGGCGCAGGTTGCCGCCCATCTGCAGGTTGTGCGACCCCTTGATCCAGGTCAGCGTGTCCGACCATTGATAGATGTTGACCGTGCGGTACTGATTGCGCGCGCGTTGCGTGTCAACGTCAACGATGTCGTCAACCACGGCGCCGCCGAAATTGATCGGCGCGTTCAAACCGACGAACGGTTGTGGCGAGATCACGGTGAAGCCCAATCGGTCGTGCAGCCAACTGAAGCGCGCCTCGTTGGTGATGTTCGGCGCCAGCACGCTGGTCACTGTGGCGACGGCGTTGCGCGGGCGCGACGGGAAGTTGTTGGTCCCGGTCAAGGTCCTGAGGTCAACCTGATTGGCGGCGTTCTGGAGCACGCGGTCGGCCTGGAACTTGCCGCTGAAATTCCACTTCTCGTTGAACTTGTGGTCAATCTTGACCAGGCCGAAATCGTTGCGCGTCTTGAGCGGAGCGTTGAAGACCAGGCCGGCGGTGTTGAGGCCGTCGCCGAGCGTGAAGTCGTTCGGCGCGGGATAGAGCCGCAGGTACTCGAGCATCTTCGGATTGACGCCGAGGCTGCGCCCTCCGTTGGCGGTGGAGTCGAAGCCGCGGATCGCGCTCTGGTCAAACGTCAGCACCTGCCCGCTGGCGTCGCGGAAGCGCAGGATGCCCTGTTTGAGCGTATCGGTCGGCACGAAGCGCGTGATCTGGGCCGGGCTGGGATTGCGCCGCCCTTCGTAGGCCACGAAGAAGAAGGACTTGTTTTTAAAGATCGGCCCGCCGATTGTTCCGCCGAACCGGTTGTCGAGTTGGAACGGACGTTTGAGAGCGAGCCGGTTGTTCGTCCACGAATTGGCATTGAGCGCATTGTCCTGATGGTACCAGTAGCCCGAGCCGTGAATATCATTGGTGCCGCTCTTGCTCACCAAAGTGATCTGGCCGCCCGCGCCGCGACCGAAGGTGGCGTTGGCATTGGCCGAAGTGCCGCGAAATTCCTCGACCGTGTCAATCGGCACAGGCATCACGGTGCGGAAGGTCTGGCCGATCACGTTGTCGGAAACATCCACGCCGTCGAGTTGGATGACGGATTGATCGGCGCGCGCGCCTGAGAACTGGCCTCCCGGAGTCACCGCCGGCTGCAAAGCAAAGAGCGTGTTGACCTGGCGGTTGACGTTCGGCAACCGCTTCAACCGGGTTTCATCCATCACGCTGCCGATGCTGGCGTCGGCGGTCTGCAACTGCGCTTCGACGCCGGCCGTGACTTGCACGACCTCGCTGACCGCGCCGATTTCGAGCGTCACGTTGACCGTCGCCACAATCGTCGCCGAGGCCTGGACATCAGTGACGACTTTCGTTTTGAACCCTTGCGCATTGACGGTGACTTTGAAAACTCCCGGTGGCACGGCGTAGAAGCTGTATTGACCTTCGGAGTTCGTCGTCGCGGTGCGCTCGGCGTTGGTTCCGACGTCGGTTAATTTCACGGCGGCGTTGGCGACCACCGCGCCGTTCGTGTCGTTGACCGTGCCTGAGACGGTCGTCGTCGCCGCCGTTTGCGCCAGCGCGGCGAGAGGTGTGAGAGCGAATAGCATCAACAACAAAACTACTGAACGGAAACGCATACAAAACCTCCTTAGGGTTGTGGGTTGTGGAGATCACGGTCGGCAGCCTGCCTATTCAGCGGCTGTGGGGTTTCCCTACAAAGCGCGCCAGCGAGTCGTTATCGAGTAGTGCTCGTTTATTCGATTATCGGTCTGTTCAAGCGGAGCAACGATGAACCGTTGTCCTCGGAAAGCGGGTGGATGGTATAACGAAAGCGAGGTCGCTGCAAGATTTTTGGATGAGAACTGGGGGGGGGACTTCAAATCTGATGGAAATCACCGCCTGGCCGACTACCGCTGCGCCTCGGCCTCTTCAGCGATCTTGATAATCTGCCAATCAACGAAGCTGTGCGGGCGACGCACTTCGACGCGGACATTCTTCGGCGGATTCGATCCTTTGACCTCAAACAGAACATAGCCTTGCCGGTTGAGTCCGGTTCCGCCCGGATAGCTCGACCGCCGCAGGACCAGGTCTTCCCTCTTCCATCCCTGCTTGACGCATTCATTCAAGGCCTTAACGGGCGGCTGCTTGGGCTGGCTTTCAAGATAGGCGACCAGCTCCTCGAGCTTCTTGTTCTCCCAGAAGATGAGCTTCAGCTTCGGGTAGTCGTAGAGGAGCAACAGCGCGCACAGCGCGGTGTAGACAAGGCTGGCGTATTTGACGCCGGGAAAGCCGAAGGCGAAGGTCATCACCGTAATGTTCAGCGTGACCGGGAACAGGATGGCCGCGCCCAGCGTGCGCGTCCTCGGGATCAACAGCAATAACCCGGCGGTGAATTCACCGACGCCGGTGAACAGGGCGTAGATTTTGGAGTAGCCGAAGAAGGCCCAGACGAAGAAAGGGCCGCCGACCGTTTTGCTGTCAATCACGAAATCGCCGTAGTAGTACTGGCCGCCGAGCAGCTTCACTATGCCGTAGGTGACGAAGACTATTCCGAGCAGAAGCCTGATCAGAAGGATCACAGTCTGTAGGTGTTTCATTGGGCTCCACCCGGCGCGCGATAGCCCGGTCGCGCGCGGATCACCACGTCTTTTCGCGAGACCTTCACCTGAATCTTCCGGTACTTGCCATCGCGCGCCTGATTGGCCGGGTAATAGCCGAGCGAATACTGGTTGCGCAATTCCGCCGCGATGTTGGCGAAGGCGTCGGGCAATGACCTCAGCGTGTCCGCGCGATAAAGCTCTCCACCGGACCTGGTCGCCAAATCCTGAAGATACTGATCAGCCGTGTGGTAAAGGCCGTCGAGCATCACGCCGATATTGTCATCGCTGCGGCGGCGCGGCGGATTGGGATTGCGCGCGTCGGGGTAACGGTCATCCGGGTATCGTCCGGTTCGCGGATAACGATCATCGGGATAGCGGTCGTCAGGGTATCGCCCGGTTCGCGGATCATTTCGTGGATCATTCCTCGGATCGTTTCTGGGATAACGATCATCAGGGTAACGGTCTCGCGGATAACGATCATCAGGGTATCTGCCATCGGGATAACGGCCGCCGCCACCGATGATGATCGGAGGGAGAGGAAGCCGCATCGTGTCGGTTCCGCCGCGCCCGCCCGGAACCGGACTTCCGCTTCCGCCAGGAACCGTCGGAGGCGTAGTGCCGGGCGGAACACGGTTGCTGGGGCCGCCGAGGATCCCGCCGAGGTCTACGGTTTCGCCTCTCGCCTGCTGGTCGCGCAACATCGCTTCGGTCTCATAGCGCGTGTCGAAGCGAATCGGATAAACGATCACGCTCGATTCTTCCAGTTGCTTGATGTTGTCGTCGTACTTCGTCGCATCGCTGCGCCAGTCAACACCGTCGGTGAAGAGCACGATCGCTTTGCGACCTTTCACTCGCGACAGTTCGTTCAAGGCCAGTTTCACCGCGTCGTAAAGTTTCGTTCCCTTCCCAGGCCGCGTCGAATCAATCGCGTTGCGCAATTCGGCGCGGTTGTTGGTGAACGGGCACAGGTCGTAGACCTCATCGTCGAACGAAATGACCTTGACGCGATCCGCCGATTGCAACTGCTCGACGAACATTTTGGAGGCGCGCTGAATCTGGCCGAGTTTCTCCTGCGTGCTGGCGCTGGTGTCGAGCATCAACACGACGTGGAACGGCGTCCGCACGGCGGCGAAGAATTCGATCTGTTGCTGCACGCCGTCTTCGAAGATCGTGAACTCTTCCTTCGTCAGATCGGGGACATAAACATCCCTGCGGTCGCTGGCGATCAGATGGACGGTGACGAGATCAGTGTCAATTTTGATGGCGTCGTCCTGCGGCGCGGCCTCCTGATTACCTTTTTGAGTTTCCGTCGGATTGGACTTCTTCTTCTGATCGCTCTGTCCTTTTTGAGACGACTTGGTCTGGGCGATGGCGCCGAAGGCGAAGATTAACGCGGCGAGCGTGACGACCGAAAGCAGGCAGAGCCTGTTGAAAGCGGACCGCATAGCAAACTCCTTTCGGCGCGGGTGTGAGAGCGCCCTCTGCCGGTTTGTTTGTTGCCTGACGAATGGCTGCGGGATGGTGACGAACCGATCTGTTCGTCGTTTATTGAACGGCGATACTACGCTGGCCTTGCTTGCAATTCAATACTGGGAAGGACAAGGGCTTTGGCGACGCCGATATCCCCTGCCGCGTAGCGGCTCTTGAGCTTAGCCGTGCGTTTTAACGCACGGGGGTGGTGAGAATGAGTTCCCAGTCGCGTAGCGACGATTGAGTTGGCTCTCTCAACCGTCGCTACGCGACTAAAAATTTTTCCCTGCGGCAACCGTGCGTTAAAACGCACGGCTAAGCTCAAGAGCCGCTACGCGGCAGGGAAACGTCGCCGCTTAGAATTTGAATCGAGCGGCGAACTGCCACGCGCGCGAGCCGCCGAATCCGAACGCCTGACCAGCTTTCGAGGTCGGCTGGCCGAAGTTGGCGTCGAGCCGTCCGCTGTAACCCGCGAGGTTCGAGATGTTGAACAGGTTGAAGACCTGCGCGATCAACTCCAGCGAGTACCGGTCCCGATAAGTGAACAGCTTCGAGAGACTGGCGTCGTAGGACTGGAACATATCGCCGAAGTCGAACGAGGAAGGCAGCGTGACTCGCGGGAATGTGCCGCCGCGCGGCGCAACCTTGCCGGCGAAGTTGGTGTTGTAAGCGTCAACCAGCGCCTGCAAATCGCTCACGCTGAGATCGCGGTTGCCCTGGTTCCAGCCGAAGCCCGGCAGCAGGTCGTTGTTCGTCCCGTCGCCGTTGAGGTCGCTGCTGGCTGTGCCGGGGAGCGTCGCGCTGAAGGGCCCGCGGCTGCTGAGGTTCGCGATCAGGCTGGCGCGGAAGCTGTACGGCAAATCCACCAGGGTGTTGAAGGCGAAGATGTGACGCGCATCACCTCCCACCGGGCCGGGGTTGCCGAACCAGTTGGTCAGGTCGCGCGTGTAATCGAAGCCTTTGAGCGACGACAAAGCGTAAGACGCCGTGAACTGATAGCGACGCGAGAAGCGCTTGTCGAGCTTGACGAGCAGCGCCTTGTATTGCTCGCGCCCGCTGGCATCCAGAATCTCGACCGGGCCGTTCGAACAACGGACAGCCGGATTGGTGGCGTTGGCTCCGCTGCAAGCCGGAATGACCGGGCCACCCAAACTGGCCGCGCGGTTGAACAGATTGCGATCGGCGACGAAGTAAGTGTGGACGCGATTGCGCGAGACGAAATCGGCCGTCAACAACATATTCCACGGCAACTCGCGCTGCACGCCAACGCTGAATTGGGCCGAGTACGGCAGCTTGGCGAACGGATCAATCAGCACGCCGTTGCCCGACGCCAGCTTGAAGAAGTCCAGCCCCTTGACGCCCTGAGCGCCGAGCGCGTTGAGTTGCTGCTGGATGGCCGGAATCTGCTGGTTGATGACGGTCATGAAGTTGGCCGCCGTGAATTTCGTCGGGATGACCTGGAAGTTGATCGGCGCGCCGTTGGCCCCCGCTGCCGGATTGATCAGCAACAGCGCCGGAATGATGCCGGCCAGTTGCAGCAACTGCGCGCGGTTCGGATCATTGGCTGGCAGGCTGTTGGCGATCTGCGTCAGGTTCTGGACGATCACCGGAACTGACTGGACGAACTGCGGCGGCAGAGTCGAGAACGGAATCGTGTTGCGGAAGAAATCGCCCGTCGTTTGCACGCGGCCATTGCCCAACGGCCCGATCAGGGCGCGTTCGGTCAGGCGGTTGACGAAGAGGCTGGTGTCGTAGAAGAGACTCGCGCCGCCCCGGATCACAGTCTTCGTATCGTTGTTCACGTCCCAGGCAAAACCCAGCGCGGGCGCGAAGTTATCCTTGTCCCGGTTGTTCGCATCGGTCGTCCCGTAAATCGGCGAGAGCAGCGTCGGCTTCGCCAGATCGTGATTGTAGAGGTTCGATTCGTAGGTGTACGAAAGACCGTATTTGAGCGTGAAGTTCGGCCGGATGCGCCACGTGTCCTGGCCGTAGAAGCGGAAGCGGTTGCTGCGGCGCGCAACCTCCGCGTTGAACGGCGGCGGCTGGCTGCCATCGCCAATACCCACGGCTGCGCCCGCGACCGGCAACTGCAAGATGTCCTGATAAGTGATCCGCGCGCCCGGTGTGCTGAACGAAGCCGGGAGCGGAATTCTCAGCAGTGGCGCGATGGGGCCGAAAATCGGCGCCAGCAGCGGTCCGATGCCGGGCGTCGCCGGGTTGGCGAGCGTGTCAATCACCCCGTTGATCGTCAGTATGTCGTTCGGGTCGTGAACGACGATCACCGCCGGATCGAGGAACTGCCAACTGCCGACACCGTAATTCTTCTCGAAAGTCCCGCCGAACTGGATAAGGTGAGTGCTCTTGGTCAGGTTCGCGTTGTTGGTGAGTTCATAGCGGTGCAGCGCGCGGTTCTGCGGCGCCTGAATCTGGTTGCCGAGGCGGAAGCTGCTGTTGTTGATGCGGATTTGCGGGCCGTTCAAGCCCAGGCAGTTCGGGCAATCACTGCTCGTCGGAATCAAACTCTTGTTGCCGACGTAGCCCCAGTTGAAGCGCAGGTCGTTGATCAGGTTCGACCGCGCCACCCATGTCCACGCGCCCTGCCCCTGGTAGGAATCATTCTTGTTCTTGCGCCAGTTCGACGGCAGCACGTTGCCTTCGACCGGAGCGAAAGCCTTGCTCGTGTCGCCGCTGTAGCGCACGAAGAAGCTGTGGCTGGGGCTGTGGTGATAATCCACGCGGGCGTTCGTGAGCAATTGGTCGAACGGGCTGGGAGAGATCGTGTCGAATTGCGAGAGCGGAGAGACGCTCGTGCCGGGAAGGCGGTAGCCGGTGTGAATCGTCGAATAGACCGAATCCTGGTTGAGGTCTTCGAGATTGAAAAACCAGAAGAGCTTGTCCTTCTTGACGGGGCCGCCGACCGAAAAGCCCGATTGCAGTCGGCGGAAGAACGGATCGGGATTGAGCCGGTCGCGGTTGAGCAGCGGATAGGCCGAAATGTTGTGATCGCGGAAATAGGCGAACGCGCTGCCGTGATAATCGTTGCCGCCCGTGCGAGTGATGATGTTGACCGCGCCGACCGAAGTGACGCCGGTCGTCAGGTCGAAATTGAACGACGAAATCTGGAACTCCTGAACCGATTCGATCGAGAAGTTCTGGCCCGCGCCGCCCGTGACGTAATCAACGATGCTGCCGCCGTCAACGGTCAATCGCGTCAACGCCGAAGGCGCGCCGCCGATCGAGACGTTGACCAGCGAGTTGGCGTCGCCCGGATTGCTGGTTCCGACGCGCACGCCCGGTTCGAGCGCGGCCAAACTCAGGTAGTTGCGGCCGTTGAGCGGCAGGTTGTCTATCTTCTGCCGGTTGATGACGCCGTCGACCTTGAAGTCGCTGGTGTTGACGACCGAGGTCGAATCGCCGGAAACGACTACGGTCTCGTTCTGCGCGCCGATTTCCAGCGCGACCTCGGTGTTGGCCGTGTCGCCGACCTGGATCGTGACGTTGGAGATGTAGGTCTTGAAACCCTCCTTGATGACCTTGACCTCGTACTCGCCCGGCAGCAGGTTGCTGACCAGGAAGACGCCGTCGGATTTAGAGGTGGCGCTGCGTTCGGCGCCGGTCTCTTTTTGTTTGACCGTGACCTGGGCGCCGGCGATGACGGCCTTCGATGGGTCTGTGACCGTTCCGCGCAAAGCCCCGGTCGGAACCTGCGCGACCACCGTCGCGGTTAGCGCGAGTGATAGAAGAAAGAGTAAGAGCGAACGACTGGCGGATAGTTGCATGGATTCTCCTCAAAAATGTCCGGCAAAATTCGGTTTGCCGGTGATGGCGGAAAGAGCCGATGGCGCGACAAGCGTCCCGGCCAAAGGCGAAACTACAGACACTCCCTGTAAGACCGATGTTTATTTCGTCATCTCACAAGGTAATAATCCCAGCGAAGCCTTAGTAGGCAGCTTAACTTTGAATAGCTGTCTTTATGTCTTTAGATTGATCAGTCAGTGTGTGACTTTTTGAGAAGCGGCGGCAGGCATTTGATTTAATTTGCTGCCCGCCCAAATGTTCATTTGAGCGGGAGCATTATAGCCGAATCGAGGCGCCTGACAACCCCCGTCAAATTCACCGGAAATCGCGCATAAAGAGCGTAAAGTTGCTCGCCTGACTTGATTGTTTTATCTTGCGGTGGCGCAGATTTTCGGATCAGTACCGCGAGCGGTAGCGAGCGGTGCTCCATCAATAGACCGACTCAGAAAGCGCCGCTCGCTACCGCTCGCGGTACTGACTTCCAACAGAAATTTTATGCGTATCCCATCAACCCGTATTCTCGCAGCTTGCTCAGCTTTGATCGTCCTTGCAACCTTGATTGCGTGGCCGGACGCTTCGATCACGAAGGCGAAACCACAGAGCGATCAACCCATCGTCGCGCGAGTTACCATCGAAGATCACGACCAATTGCTCCGTTTCGTCACGCTCGGACTCGATCTGCTCGAAACGCGCGACGGCGACGACCTGTTCATCCTCACCACCCACGAACAGATCGAACGGCTGCGCGAAGACGGCTGGCGAATCAGGGTTGACGACGAAATGACAACGCAGACGGCGCGGTTCTCGCCGGAGACTTTTCTGGACGGCTACCGCACGGTCGCGGAGATGCGAGCGCAGCTTGAAGCGAGCGCGGCGGTTTATCCCAACCTGGCCGAGTTTTTCATCTACGGCCAAAGCTGGGAGAAAGTGAACACGCAAGGACAAAATGGCCACGATCTGTTCGGAGTCCGGCTCACCAACAGATCAAAGGCCGGACCGAAACCGGTTTTCTTTCTGATGGCCGCGATCCACGCGCGCGAATTGACGACCTCGGAGATCGCGCTGCGGTTGATTGATCACCTGCTGGTCAATTACGGCGTGGATGGCGACGTGACCTGGCTGCTCGATGAGCATCAGATCGTCGTCGTTCCTGTGGTCAATCCCGACGGACGGGTCGTGGCCGAACGTGGCTTCCTGCAACGCAAAAACACCAACAACACTTACAGCGGGGCATGCTCGAATCCGCCATCGGCGGGCAATCAATCCGGCGTTGATCTCAATCGCAACTATTCATTTCAGTGGGGCGTGGTCAACCCGTCGACCGAACCTCCGTGCGGACAGACCTTCCCTGGCCCGACGCCGGCTTCGGAATCTGAAACGACGGCGATCCAGGATTTGGTCAGGTCGCTCTTCCCCGATCAACGCGGGCCGAACGATACGGACGCGGCGCCGATGGAGACGACGGGCATCCTGATCACGCTCCATTCTTTCGGCAATCTCGTGCTTTGGCCCTGGGGCGTGACGAGGGCGAAAGCGCCCAACGCGGCGGAGCTTGAGTTGATCGGAGGGAAGCTGGCGTCCTACAACGGCCACACGCCGCAACAATCAATTGACCTCTATCCGACTTCGGGGACGACCGACGATTGGAGCTACGGCGAGTTGGGCGTCGCGTCGTTCACTTTCGAGATCGGCTTGGCGACAGGCCCGTGCGGAGGATTCTTTGCGCCTTACAGTTGTCTGGATGGCGGAGTCGGCGGTGAATTCTGGCCGCGCAACTTGCCCGCGTTGCTCTACGCGGCGCGCATCGCGCGAGCGCCGTATCAACTGGTTCACGGCCCGACGCCCGAAAGCGTGATCGCTACGTTGAACAATAACGGCCAGGTCGAATTGCGCGCAGTCTTCGATGAGACCAGAAACGGCGGGCAGGCAATCGTCGCAGCGGAGTTCTACGTTGACGTTCCGCCGTGGCGCGGAGGCGTCCCCAATCCGATGATCGCCGCGGACGGCGTCTTCGACAGCGCGACGGAGAGAGCGACTGCGCTCGTCAATTCAGCGTCGCCGAGAAGCCTGTTTTATGCGCGCGCCAGAGACGCTGCTGGCAATTGGGGGCCAGTGCGCGCAGCTCACATTTCGCGGCAAATTGCCGGAGACCGCGAGCGGGGCAAAATCATTCGACCGATGACCGGACGAAATGTTCAGCCAGCGCAGTAGCATTAGATAACGTTTGGACTTCACATCGGCGCCATCCTGCCTTCCTTCTCCCGCCAGACTTTGTCAAAAAACTTTGGTATAAGTGTTGCTCTACTATTTTTCCCCATCGCGGATGGTCTGTTTTGACCGCGATGGCGCGCGTAAGGAGGAATTATGAGCAAAACCAAAATCCTGATCGCGGAAGACAATCCCGACTCCCAAAGCCTGTTGCAGACTATTTTGGAAGGCGAAGGATTCATTGTGACGACAGCCGCCGACGGAGAGAAGGCGATCGACATTCTCTGTGAAATCAAACCTGATGTTTTGGTCACTGATTTAATGCTGCCTACGGTCAGCGGAGGCGATTTGATCAGGCACGTCAGAAGGACGGCCGGATTGGCGCAGCTTCCGATCGTGGTGATCTCAGCCTATGGCGACGCTTACGAGTCGGACGCGCTGGCCGTAGGAGCCAACGTGGTGCTTAAAAAACCTCTCGACAGCGACCTTTTGGTTAATACGATCAGAGAGTTGAAAGCGCCCCACGGCGGCGGCGTTCAGGCGTAAAGGCAATGAGCCGGGAAAATGTGCGCGATCAGGTCTTTCATTATTTGGAGGACGAGAGCGATGAAAAAGCTGAGGGTCTTAGTTGTCGAAGATAACGATGACAGCCGCGAATTGTACGCTCTCGTGCTGGCGCGCGCAGGCTTCGACGTGAAAGGGGCTGTTGACGGCGAAGCGGCGCTGGAGATGCTCGACCAGTGCGATCCTGACCTGCTCATCACCGACATCCAAACGCCGAACCTGAGCGGCGTTGACCTCATCCGCCGCATTCGCGCTGACGAGAAGTGGGGGAAACTGCCAATCATCGCCATTACCGCCTTCAGCCCGGATCAACTCGCCCACGCCGCCATCCACGGCGCCACGCGGGTGCTGCGCAAGCCATTTGAGCCGAACCGGCTGTTGTCCGCCGTCTTTGAGCTGACGAGGAAAACGCGCGCGCGATCGGCTGGCTTTCCGGGGCCACAATCGTAAATCAGCCAAGAATCTTGTGAATCCCGACCAGAATCAGGTTGAGTAACAAACCAATCGACGAGAGCAACACCCAGAAGATAATGGCCGCCGCCGGCCATTGAAAATACCAGGCGACGCCGACAAAGATTGCGCCGAAGATGAGCGAACCGCAGGCCACCTGGCCGGCCGAAGACGGCTGAGACGCGGAACTGATCTGGCCTTGGATGAAAACCAAAGCAACCGCGGCGATCAGGATTCCCAGATCGCGTTGCAGCACATCCGGAATCCACCAGAACACGGCCCCGTCCAACGCCATCTGCGGGGCGAAATCGCTCAGCGCCACCAGCGACCAGACCACGAAGATCAGGTCAACCAACCCCACCGCGCAGCCCCAGAAGACATTCACCCCGCGCTCCTGATAAAGCTCAGCCAACTTCTGCTGCTTGAGTTGCGGATCATAGTCGTAGAGGTTGTTGATGTAAGCGATCTCCGGCGCCAGTTGGCGGAACTGAATCTGTAATTTCGCCGCGCGGACGTATAGCGGCAGCGTCAAAATCTTTACGCCGACGCTCAGCGCCAGCAGCACGAAGAGATAAGCGTAGGGCGCCGGAAAAGTTGATTTCGACCGCAGCCACGAAAAGAAGCGGAACGAAAGTTCGGTGCTCCGCAGATCAATCAGCGTCTGCGAGACCGCCCGCCGCGAATCCGTCCAACTCCATTTGTCCGAGACCAGAAACCATCCTTCCCGGATGGCCCGGATGGCTGTGGCGCCCTGAGCGGCTTGAGCGGTCTGAGCGGCGGCTGGCGCGGCTTTTTGCGCATTGGCCTCTTCGTAGAGCTTCTCGTAAAACTTCTCCCGCTCATCCGGGCTGCGATTCGGGTCTTCGAGCACGCGCAAACGGAAATCGGCCGATGCGGCGTAAGGCGTCTCTTTCGCCTGATTGACGAGTTCCTGATAAGCCACGCGCGCGCCGCTCAGATCGCCGGCTTCTTCAAGCGCCGCGCCTAACAGCAATCCGGCGGCGCGCTGCCCTTCGGCGGAAGCCGTGGTTTTCGCCGCGCGCAGCGACGCCGCTTCATTGGAAGCGTCGGATTGCGACAGAGCGGCGATGGCGTTGAGCGATGAGGTGACCGTTTCGCGGGGCGCCTCAGATCCGTTGAGCCAGGCGTACTTGCCTTGCGCGGTGGAGGGCGCTTTCGCAGTTTCGGCTTTTTGCCCGGTCTGCGCGAAGGCCGGATTGCAGCCGAGGCAGATCAACAACCAGAGCAACGAGAGATGAGTGGTAGTTTGCGCGATCTTCTTTGCCATAGGTGTCTCCTATTTGCTGAGCGCTGCCCGTTGCTTGCCGCAGCGCTTGTGGTTTTATATCAGCCGAAGGTTCGTTTATGTAGGATATAGACAAACAGGATCCGAAATATCTCTGTTATTAGAGCGAAAAACAGAAAGCAATCCAGCAAGATTAAAGGTGTAGCTTGCCAATCTTGACGGGCCACGACAAATATAAGCCAAAAAGTTATTTCCAAACCGCCGGCAAAATGTAAGAAAGGAAATGGTACTCTGTATTGAAGTTCTAGAGAGGGGGTCTTGAAACATACAAACACCCCGCCGCCATCATAGAGACTGAAAAAATCACGAGTGGGAAATGATTGAGTCTTTGTTGCGCCTGTGGCCTTTGCTCGCTCCTCCCAATCGAGCCACAGAAAGAAACTCACAATGCTCAACCCTGCGCCGACTACGAAGAGATTAAGGATTGGGGAGAAATCGGAGAGTCCGCGGGTGTCAGTTTTCAGCATAATCCCGAATAGTTGACGCCTATCCAGAAATGTACGGCCCGCCGGAGTATCAAAGAACCAGAGGAAGAAGCCCAGAGACGCGACACAAAAAAGCAAAGCCCAATAACTGCCGCGAGGAACGTACCCTGTCTTTCCCTCCCGCAAAGCAGCCATGTTTGCTTCAACTGCTTTCCAGAGATAGTGCAAAGTAGCAGAATGCACGGCGGCGCCCAAAGCAAGAAACAGCAACAGCCAGTCCCATCTGCCAGTGGAAGGGAAATGGGCATACACCAGCCACAGATAATGCGCGAGAAAGCCTGAGAGTCCTGGGCCTGTGTCTGGAATTGCCATCATTGAATCTGTCTCCCTCGACCGTCGCGCCGAAGAATGTTTTTGCGCACCCGGTCAAGATCAACGCGGTTGAATAGGCGCGCGGGTTGCCGATGCCGGCCAGTGATTGCTTGATCCAGCCGCCGCGAACCTCCCCGTCGCTGAGCAGGTATTCCTCGACGATGACCGCTTCGGGGATGTCGAGGAGCTTAAGCAGCGCGGCTACGGCCACGCCCGTCCGGTCTTTGCCGGAGGTGCAATGGAGCAGGACTGGATAGCGCCTCGCTTCGTCCTCAAAGACTTTCGCCACCTGGTTGAGCCAGCGCCGTACCTGCTTGTCGGCGGTGTCGTAGGTCTCAAGGTTGTTGGCAATCGAGAGTTGAAAGTAGTCGGCTCCGAAAGTATTCAGGTCGTGGCCTCGGCGCAGATTGATGATCGTGCCCGGATTGCCGATCTCCGCCGCCGACTCGACCAGATTGAGCCGCCCGCCGCGCAAGAGCCGATTCGGCGGCAGCAGCGGTTTGCCCGCGATCAGACAGACGAATTCGCCGACGTCGCGGAAGTTCACGCAATTTGATGAGTGGTCTGGCGGCATACCATCACGCTGCGGCGCGGCGTTTCTCCTGCTTCTGATCATCCAACAACCACATCAACGGCTCCACTACGCCCTTCGGCTGAAACGGGCTGGCGTTGCGCAAATCCGGCAAGCGTCCGAGCGCCGTGCAGGCAAAGTAGCGCACGTTGGAGAATGTCAGCTCAAGGGAGCGCACGCTGGGGCCTGCGCCCAGTTTGTTGAGCGCGTCGCGGCAACGCGCGTTCATCGCCGGGTCCACGTGACCATCCGTTGGGAACAGTCCGTCGAGGAACGGGAAGTCGCGCGCGGGCAGCGCGTCGGCCTTGCTCAGCACGACGGCGAGCGGCACGCGGCATTTGTCTTCGGAGCGTTCAAGCAGCATCGCCTTGACGCCCTGAATCAACGTGTCCACGATGCGGTTGAATTGATCTCCCGAAGGATACAAACCGCTGAGCCTCCGTCCGTGATCCTCAAGCTCCGGCAGCGAGAACGGGTCAACGAGCAACATAATGCCTTTCAAATGGCGCAGCGCCTGCATCTGTCCGACGTGATCCAGGCGGGTGAAATTTTCGCCCGGCCTGTCGAACAGGTAGAGCAGGTACTGCGGTCCTTTGGGAATGCGCACGGCCATCGCCAGCGTCATGCTGGCCGCGGTCTTGGCCAGCCGTTGTCCCCGGTCGAGCAACTCCGCCTGCTGCTGGTAATTCCGCTCCTGCTCTTCCGAATCAATCCGCACCTTGCTGCCGGGGATTTCGCTCAAGCGTTTCTGCATCTCGCGCGTGGCTTGCAGCATGAAGACAGTCTTGCCGGTGTTTGAGCCGCCGACGATCGCAATCGGCCATTCAGGCAATTCGCCGAGCGAGGAATGCATCAATGGCTTCCGGCAACTGCCGCACAACCGCGCCAGCTTGCCGCGGCCGAGAAAGTCCATCGTCGCCAGTTTCACCTCGCCGTCCGCGTGGCGGCATTTGTGATGAAAGATGCCATAGAAGTTCGGTAGAAGGTCGGCGTATTGCACGCCGCATTGGCAGATATGCACCGGCAAGCCGCTGTACGAACAATCGTCGTAAGGGCAGCGATAGGCGATGCGGCGGTAGAGCAGCCACAACTCCTGGCCCGCGCGCATCGGCAGGAAGATGAGTAAGGACAGCGCAGTGAGCGTAAACAAGACCGCCAGATAAACAGTGAAGATCAGCGCGGCCACCGCAATCGCCGCGATCGAAAGCGCCAGCATCAATCCGGCGGCGGAAGCGCCCGAAACCACCCGCGCCAGGAAATGCACCGGCGCTTTCCAGCCGAAGAGCAGCACCAGCGCGTAAACGACCAGGACGCAGATCACGCCGAAAGTCGTAATGGAGAATGGCCGCCCGTGCGATTTTTCGTAGTTCACGTAGAGCACAGCCATCGCCACCGCTGAGGCGACGATCAACAACCGCAGCAGCCATTCGATGAGCGTCGCTCCAAGCCCGCTCCAGAACCAGTTCCACAACGCGGCGCAAAGTCTCATCAGCCAGCGGCTGAATTTTCGCAGCCGCGCGCCATAATCCACATACGCCCTCTCAAACAGATACATGCGCTGTCGCGCCATAAATTGAAGCCCTCCATTTGCTGAAGATTCAAACACCCAGGAAGATGGCTGGGCGGCCATTTCTTTCACTCACCCTCACCCAAACAACAATTTGCGGATCAGGTTCATTATGACGGGGAGGATCATCCCGAAGACTCCCAACACAGCCAGCCCCATGATCATCAAAAATCCATAGGATCGGATGCTATCGAGCCAGCCGGTCATCCTTTCCGGCAGCAAACTCTCAAGGATGTTGCCCCCGTCCAACCCTGGAATCGGAAGAAGATTGAAGACACCGATCATCGTATTGAGCAGGAGCAACACGTTGAACTGTTTTACCAACATCCCGATCAGCGGCTGATCATCAATGGGAACGACCAGGTTGAAGTTGTCCAAGACTGAAGCGCCCGCTGGCGGCCCTTGAATTACGGTTCCATTGATGAGCATCAGCTTGATGACCGTGAAGGCCATCGCCGCGAGTAGAAAATGGATAAGCAGGGGGATGATGGAAACAGCAATCTGCGCCTTTCTCCGATTGCGCCACCGAAGAGGATTTACTTCGAGCGGCTTGACCCAGCCGAAAAACCAGCTTGCCCCGCTCAGAAGCGAAATCAGCGGGAAGATGATTGATCCGATCGGATCGATATGCGACAACACGTTCAACGTCGCCCGCCCCTGCAGACGGCCGGTGTCGTCGCCAAAATAATGCGAGGTCCACGCTTGAGCCGCGACGCGAACTGACATCGAAAGCCAAAACACGATGAGACAGGCAATAACATCGCCGATGCGCATAACGAGTTCTCCGTTCCTGCCGAACTTTCGGCTGTCCAAACCTGAATCAGATCAGCCGCGTTCGCCCGATTTAGGCGGGTCGTCAGAGCCGCCGCCCCACAAGCGGAACCGTTTCATCTTGTCTAAAAGGTTCTGAGTCGGCGATGACCCGGGCGTAGCGCTTTTGGCCTGATCCGCCGCTGGCGCCGGCGGCGGCGCGGGTTTGGGCACGGGCAAGCCGGCGACCTTGCGAAGCTCCAGGACGCGGTCTTCGTATTTCCGGTCGCGCCGTCCGAACCGGCGTTCCAGGTGCGCATCGAAGAGCTTGTACGTGTTTTTGTCGAAACGATCGAGGATGGCTTTGAGGATCATGCCCCACTCTGCGCGCTGCGACGTGTCGCTCAGCGCATAGTCCGCAAAGGCCATCGCGGCCCGCACGTGGGTCACCGGATCGCGCTCCTCCAGCATTTGTTCGACCGCGCCGGCAACCACCTCAGCCAGGCTACTTAATGGCTTGTAACCGAGATTGAGGAAGAAATTGACCAGACCGGCGGCTTCATTAGGCTCGCTCACGCCGCACTGCTGAAAGGTGTTCAGACACCGTTGCGCGACCTCGTTGCGCTCTTCGTCCGGCAAAGCGCTGACCTCGCGCCACTCCTGTTGGTTGGACGGAAACTTCGTCAGCGACCAATCGGGCTTCTTCGCATCCTGCTCGATCTTGCTCAGGAAACCGAGCAGCCGCAGCCGCGTTTTGGCCTGCGACGACGTTTTGTCGGGAAGCTGCTTCAGCCTGGCGGCCCACTGATCGTCGAGCGGCTCAAGCGGCAGTGCGCCGATGATCGCGCCGGCCAGCGCGGCCAGCCCGTCGCTGCCGCCCGTCTTCTCCTGCTGCTTCGGCCAGAGAGCTTCGGCCAGAGGCAGGTATTTATCGGCATGGTTGGGCGGTTGCAGCCATTGGGCCACCTGATGCCGCGCGGCGTCCAGCGCGTAACTGCGCTCCTTCGAATTGTTTATGCCCTCCATCCACGCCTTGAATTTCTTCGGACTCCCTTCGTTCCACGGCATCACGTCGGCGGTCAGTTCGCGGAGCAGGATCGTGGTCGCGCGCGCGTCGGCCAATCGTTCACGCAGCTTGTTGACGTGATGGTCTTCGACCTTAGCTCGCTGTTCGGAGTAGGCTGCGGCGAACTTCTCGTCCGACGGCTTGCCCTGAGCCGCGGCCGCCATGCGAGCGAAAGCGACGGCGAGATGGCGAGGCTGTTCGACGCCCGCCTTGGCGATCTGGATAACTTCGGCTGTCAAACTCGCGGCGTCGGCGCATTGCGCGGCGGCCCGCGCAATCTCTATCAGTTTATCAATCAGCGCCGGGCCTTCAGGCTTCGCGGCCTTCAGCAATTGCAGGTTGAGCCAGACGTTGGCGCCGGGCGATTGATCGGCGGTCAAACACGCGGCCAATTCTTGCGCCAACTTCTGCTGCTCCGCGTTCATCGCGCCGCTGAACTGCGCTTTGACCACCGGTCCGCCAACGATGTTCCACACTTCAGCCGCGCAACCCAATTCCTTCGCCTGCCGGAAGACAAAGAGGAGCAGCGGCTCGATTGGTGGCGCGGTTTCAGCCGGCGCCTGACTGGCCAGGCGCAAACCGTCAACCAGCAAATCTCTCATCCGCTCGCGATCCCCGGCGGCCAATGAACCGGGAAAAGGCCGGGACGGTTGCTTCATCGCTTCGCCCAGCAGCGCCAGCAGCAGGCTGTCGCGCGCCTTGCCACCGGCTTTCAGCAAGGCGTCAGCCGTCAGTCCACGCCCGGCCGCGAACGCATGCTGCGTGAGCGTGAAAAGCTCGTTCAGGAAAACGTCCGGACGATCCGGCAAGGCGGCCAGCGATGAGGCGAGCGAAGTCAAAACCGCCGGCTCGTTGGCCTGCGCCAATCGCTGGACGTGCGGGAGCAATTGCCGCCACACAGTCTCGGCCTGACGAGGCTCCTGCGCGAAGGAGACTAAAACGCGCGCGGCTTCGATGAGCGCATCCACTCCAGGCTTTTCCTTACTAAGCTCCGCGGCGGGCGTGAGCGCGCTCCAGGCCGGCTCGCTCTGGCCCTGCCCCAACTCCTCGATCAATTCGTGCAGATACTTCAACTGATCGAGTTTTTTGTCGTCGCTCGCGCAACCGGCGGCGAACTGGGCGTAGGGCGAGATTCCGGCCACTTCGCTGAACTGGGGTTCGGCAAAATTGAAGACGGCGAAGGTCGCGCGATATTCGTCGGGCCGCAGATCAAATCGCCGCCCCTCATCGCCGCAGAGCACGATCAGATGATGCGCGGCGGCCACGTCGGCCGGGCGCGCGCCAGTGGCCGTCGGCACGAGGTATTTGCGGTCGCTCTCGTAAGTGCAAAAAGTCGTGCGGCTGCGGAACGAAGGCGGCAGCAAACTAAGCAAGCCTTCCACCAATTGTTGCGCCAGCTTCCAGTCGTTGACGCAGACGATGACCGGACGCGCCCCGGGCGCCGCTTTCGAGAGCGCCGCGACCATCGCCTCCAGACGCTCGTGAAAAGGCTGGCGGCGCAGAATCCGGCACGCCTCGGCCTTTTCGTCACGGCGTCCCAGATTGTCGAGCGCCGGAAGCGAAGTCTCATCGCTCGGATCGCTGGTTTTGAAAAGCTGCGCGCGAGCCAGCGAGAGCGGATTGGAGTGTTGGGCGGCCAACGCTTCGGGCGGGAAGACCAGCGCGTGCGCCAGAAAATTGCCGAAGCGCCCGTCGTGCGTGATCCCGATGTAACTCACCTGGGTCAAGGCGTAATTGCCATCGGCCAGCCGGTCGTAGCTCCAGATCGTGGGAAACGCGCCCAGAACATCCGCCGGTACCTCGTCCAGGCTCTCGGCGCGCGTGCGCCATTCCATCTCGCGGTCTTTGGCGGCGCGCGGCGCGTGCACGTAAACAGCGTCGCCGTAATGCATGCAGATGTTGTCGAGCTGGCGGCGAGCTTCGGCGCTCAGCCCTTTGGAGCAGGCCGCGATTTGGTAACCGGCGCAGGCTGGGTCAATCCCCTTGCCGCGTGGCCGGTCGGTGTAGATCAATTGTTCTACTGGCATAACACTCTCCTTTATCGGGTGTGTTTCAAGATTCAAAGACGAGGTCAGCTATCGCACCGGAATGACTCCCAATTCCGCAAGCAGCCACAACAGCGGATCCTCAACGCGCCAGGGCGAGATGGGATTGAAGCGCATCTTCTCAAGAGCGCAACCGGTGGACGAGACACCGAAGAAAGCGTGGCGCGAAAATCGTTGCCGGACATTGTTATAGACTTCGGGGAACCAACGCTGTATGTATTCACCCCACATCCCTGTCATGTCATTATGGATTTCCGTATTGAAGTAGCCGACATGCCGTGCATCGGTGCTCCAGAGGCGATTCGTGTCAATCAAGCGTACATCACGCAAGACATCACATTTAGTCAGCACAACTGCAATAGGGATTGAAAGTGAATCAGTCTGCGCTGTCGATCGCGCGTTCCACAGCGCCGCCATAACACGGCTGATGATCTCAACGTTGTTGACAATGTAGACTTCCTCTTCAATCAGTCGAATGGAAGGCGGAAGAGCGATACGAACGGAAGGCGACTGTAATGGATCAATCAAAAATAGAATTCCAGCGGCGCCTCGGAGGTGTCTCGCATGCGCCATCACTCTTTTCACATTACTAAAATGTTCCCCAGGAACATCCTGAAACGCCAAGGTTCTCGCGCAACCACGCTCTTCGCCCCACAGCCTACCGTGCAGGGCTAATTCATAAAATAGAGGTGATACGACAGATGTCTTCGCTAGTTGTGAGCGATTGATGAACAGTGGGTCATGGTAACCATGTCGGTAATTCGCTTCTGTATAGCCGCTCGCAGGCCCAACGAGCGCCATGAAATCCTCAGCGACCTGACCGCTCAATAGCTTGATCAGGGATGCAATATAGGTGGAATGGCCACTGTAATTAGCGCCAATAGAACCGATGATCAATGTTTCCTGCTCACCTGCTGTGAACGGCAGGAAACTTCCACAACAAGGACACATTTTGTTGGCAGTGAGCCGTTGCCCATACTTGTTCATCGGTGGCTGCGGCGGTTGGCCCAGAAGCCGATTTATCCAAGCGTGTCGAGCAGGCATAAGCTCGGGGTTTCCGCCGAAGAGCATGTGTTCGACCGGGAATTTTTCAGAGCAGCCTGCGCAAATAACCTCTCTGGGCATCTGTGCGCGTTGGCCTCGCAGTTTATTTCTCGATTTGGGCTCGCATACTTCGCCAGTTTCAGCAATCGGCAAGCAAGTATTCGGATGAATAATCAAAGTCGAGTGACGCTGCGCAGGATCAATCATCATCAACTTGCAATAGAAATACGCCCAGCGATGCTGATGAATCGGCGCCAGGCTGACCCAGGCTTCGTGCTTGCCCGAAATCGAGCTTTCACCCGGTTTCCAGCGGAAAAGTTCGATGCCATCATCGAGCGAGGCTGGCACGCCGGTGTGATCGGCTCTCAGCGTAAAACCCGCGCAGTTCGCAAAAGGATTCTCCACACTCCAGGTCAGGCGCATGCCTTTGCCCTTGTGGTGGCCTTTACCTGATGACAAGCGATAGCGCAGGACTGTTCTAGCTCTCCAAGGTGAATCTGATGGAGCGTATTTCTTCCCATTAGCTATTAGTGTGAGGAGATTGACCTGCTTCAAGAGATATTCATTCTCTGTACTTATAACCAAAGACAGAGGTGATATCTGCCTCAAAAAGTCCAAGTCCACCTCCCTTTCACCTATGCCTACGGTTGAGAGGTTCACTCCTTTTGAGCGGGCCTCCTTCGCTACATTTAGAGTGCGACGACGACGACGGTTACCCGGCATACTGTCTATAACTATCAACACGTCACGCTCGGTCCCGGCTGGCGCCACCATGACCAAATCCAATGCTTGGCGGACGCCTTCATCCATGGCGATCATCTTTCCCGCGGGAGTCATTGTCATCGTCGCAAACTCAAGTACCGTATAGCGCGAAGTGGGGTAACAAATGATTTGCGCACTGGAGGAAAAACTGACTATACCGATTTTGCACCTCCCAGCGCCTGTCGCTAACAGATCCCTCGCATTGGAAAGCAGAGCTTTCTTCATATCGTTCATTGTGGCGCCATCCATACTGGCTGGTGTGCCCACTGCGAAGATTACCCAGCGTGGTTTGATACTCGCTTGCCTGCGATTTATCTCCTCCAAATCGGGTTCCTCGTATGGAAGCCGTTCCCCTGTTAATCGCTTTCCCGATTTCAGGTCGAATGCTTCAACTGTGGGGATGCCACTCGCGTCATGGTGAAATGTCACTCTGATCAGGTCGCCACGTTTGGCTCCGGGCAGACATTTGAATCGAAAATTGCCAATGACATCGAAGTCGTCATTGCTCTCGAATTCAACCAAAGGCACATCAAAGAATTCTTGCCCGTCGGACGATACCTCGTAATCATCGCGAGAATGAGACACAGGCGTCTCAGCGCCACTTGGGATGAGCAGCGCATTTGTGATACGCAGCTTGCCATTGTCAAAGACAATGATCCGCGTACCCAGAGAACGACTAATGACACGCTTGTTGTTAATATCCCATTCCATTATTTCACTCACTTAGTCAGCTTCTTCTGCCACATCCCGCGACGCTCCTACCGAGCCGGAATGACCCCCAATTCCGCAAGCAACCACAACAGCGGATCCTCAACGCGCCACGGCGAGATGTATTTGTAACGGCGCGTTTGTTTATCCGAAGCGCATCCCGTCGCCGAGACACCAAAGAAAGCGTGGCGTGAAAATTGCCGCCTGACGATGCTGTCGACTCCCGGACTCCATTGCCACACGTATTCGCCCATCATTCCCGTTATATCTTCGTTGAGTTGCCGGTCGAAATATCCGGCGTGCCGCATCTCAGCGCTCCACAGGCGATTGGGCGCGATCAGATTCTGATCGCGCAGCACGTCACACTTGGTTAACGCGACGGCGACCGGCGTCGGTAGCGGATCCACTCCGGTTACGACTCCGGCTTTCTTCAGTTCCACGAACACGCGGCTAAGGGCGTTTTTAGGCTCCGCAGCTTGATCCTGATTGGGCAAGGTTATGCTCGAAGGCATGGCTTCGCGGACCGCCGGCACTTGCAACGGGTCAACCAGAAAGATGATGCCTGAGGCGTGGCGTAGGTATTCCACCATCTCCTGCACCTTATCTTCCTTGTCGAAGTTTTCACCCGCCGTGTCGTAGAGCGCGAGCGTGATGGCGCGATTGCGCTCCTCACCCCACAATCGCCCGTCAAGTGTGAGATCGTAAATCAAGGGCGGCGGCGTTCCTACTGTCATCGCTATCTCAAGCCCGTTCTTAAACAGAGGGTTGTAGAATTCCTGTTGGTAGCGATTTTGGGTTTCATCGCTCATTGGGATGAGCGCCGCCTGCATATCGGCGCAGACGCGCTCCTGCATCTGTTTGATCAGCGATGCGACGTAATGGCTCTTGCCGCTGAACTTGGCTCCGATCATGCCGATGATGAGACTCTCTTGCGCGCCCGCCGTCACAGGCAATTCCTTCTTGCAATGCGGGCAGAGCTTGCGCGTGAGCCGATGCCCCTGCGCGTTGGTTGGCGGTTGCGGGGGACGGCGACGCAGCCGGTCAATCCATGTGTAACGTCCCGGCATTGGGTCATCACCTCCGATAAAAGAGGTGAAGAGCATTCCGCCTATCGGAAACTGCTTGAAGCATAGCGGGCAGATGGCCTCTTTGGGCACGCCGGCTCGGTAGACGCGCACCTTCGAACTGAGCTTGTGCGCCTCGACATCGCCCTTTTCCGAGATCGGCACGCAGGTGTTCGGATGAATGATCAGAGTCGAGTGACTCTGCGCCGGGTCGAGCATCATCAATTTGCAATGGAAAAACGCCCATCGTCGTTGATGGATCGGCGCCAGACTGACCCAGGCTTCGTGCTGACCCGCGACCGAGCCTTCGCCCGGCTCCCAGCGGAAGAGTTCAATGCCGCTGTCGAGCGAGGCTGGCACGTTGGTCTGATCCGCCCTCAGCGCAAACCCCGCGCAGTTCGCGAAGGGGTTCTCGACGCTCCAGGTCAGGCGCATCTCTTTGCCCTTGCGTGATCCATCGCCGGGCGCGAGATGATAACGCACGGTCATCCACGATTCCCACTGGATGTCGGCGCGGCAGCTTTCTCCTTCGCCCGGCGCGTAGAATTGGCCGGGCGCGCCTGAAGCCTGCGCGTAGACCGTGTAGTGTAGACGCGCGCCGCGCTCCTTGATCGGATCGAAGAACTTTTCGCCCGCCGCCAGATATTCGCCTTTGGTAAGCGTCACAACCGTCGCCAGCGGATCGTGCGGGCCTTCGGGTCCGCTGCCCGCGCGCCGCGCAACGCGCACGGCTTTGCAATCCGCCGGCCACGTCCAGCGCAACACGACGCCGTCTTTCGTGGCCGCCAGCCACAGGTCGGTCACGTCCGGATACACGACCACGGCCTCTGACGGACCGCCCGCGACGGCGTGCTCGCCTGCGAAGGTGAACGCCGTATAGAAAGGTTTGTTGATATCGGGATGCAGGTCCTTGTTGGTGATGCGCTCGCCCGCCAGACTTCTCTCCGTCGCCGCCAGTTCAGCCGCGCTCAATCGCTGGCCGAAGCTCATCCCCATCTGCGCGGCCGTGCGTACAACCACCACTTGGCCATAAGCCGGCGGGGTCCACGAGAAGACGACCTCCTGCCCCTGCGCGCGAACCTTGAAATCGGCGACCGGTTCGGGCAATTGATCGGGGACCGCCGTGATGCGCACGCCGGGCGAGAAGACCTCGGTCGCGCCGTCCGGGCGATAGGCGCAGCAGACCAGGTAGTGATGAAGCTTCCCGTTGGTCAACCCTTCATCCTTCGCGCCGTCCGGGCCAGTGAGTCTGACCAACGCGCCGTCCGTGTGGTCGCGCGGAGGGTTGAGGCTGCGGCGAACGATGACGCCGCTAGCGTTGGCGGGCGTCTTCCAATGCAGTTCGACTGTGCGATCACCGACGCTAGCGCCGTAGTCTGACACGTTGGCAAGGATGTCCACCGACGGAGACGCTGTTCCCGTGCGGCTGTAAAGGTCTCCGGCCCGCGCGAAGACGGTGTAGGTGTAGCGGCGGCCAGTAACGACCTGTTCGTCGAGGCATCGCGTTTGTTTGGTTGTTTCTACGGCCACGCCTTCATCCACGCGCGCCGCTGGCGAATCGCCTTCGCGCCGCACGACGATGTAATCAACCGGCACGCCGCCGGGCACAGGCCGCCATTCGAGCACGACCGTGTTTTTGCCCGCGCTCTGTTTGTAGACGGCGCCGAGCGATGGCGGAGCAGGCGGCGCTTTTGGCACAGCCGCCTGAACGTCAACGCCGTGGCTGAACAGCCCTGAGCCGAAATCGGCGATGATGCGGTAATGGTACGTCACGCCTTCGGCCACGCCGTGATCAATCCACGACGAGCCGCCGCCGCTGTAAACCTGCGCCGTCGAACTATCGGCAGGCTCAGGCCCGCCTGCGCTCATCGTCACCGCCGGCGCTTTGTCCGCCCGCCTGAAGATCATTACCGGAACCGGCGCGCCCTCGCGTGGCGACTCCCAGTTGAGGGTCATCTTCCCATGGCTCCAAGCGGCTCTGACCTGGCGCGGTTCGCCCAGACAGACCGCGCGCGCCACGGCGAAGCTGGCGCTCTTGACGCCTTGAAAGATGGAGTAAGCGCGGTAGGTGTACCACGCGCCCGGCGAAACGCCCGTGTCAATGAATGACGTGCCACGATGTTGGTAAACCCGCTCGCGTTTATCCACGCGTTTCTTGTTCGCCGCCGGCGCCTCATCCTCGCGGACGATCTCCACTTCATCGCACTTCGCGGTGGGCAGCGACCAGTTGAGGACGATCTTGCCCGGCTCGCTCGTCGCCGTCAGGTCTTCGACCAGACCTGGCCGCACCATCTCCTCGCCGATCTTGAAGTCGCGCTCGCGCATGTAATCTTCGACAAAGCGGTCGGCGAGCTTGCTCTCAGCGCGGCAGTCATCGCAGGCAATACGGATAAGATCATCCACCAGCGCCTGGCTCAGCGAAGTCAGGCCGCCGCCCAACGCGCCTTTGAGTGCGGTGTCGGCCAACCGCGTGAACTGCTCGTAGACAATGCGGAGTAAATCCTGGCGATGCCTTTGCAAATCATCTACATTTTTAAACCAGCGGTTAGCGCGTTCGCGTATTTGAGGGTCAGTATGGTTTTTGTCTTTGAGATAGCGGGCGCGCTGGTTGTTGATCTTCTGTTCGATGGCTTGCTCGTCATCGTAAACGGGCAGACCGAGGGTCTTGAACATCTCGATAACTTCGAGGGCTGTTCGTTGCGGCGGCGAGGCCGTGTTCGGTGGTGTATTTGTTTGCTGATTCGGCATCTCGAACCTCCGACGATACAGCGTTTATCAACTTGATATCACACAGCGAAAACCAACATCGGAATAACGAACATCAGGGTCTCTTAGAGAGCGCAAGCTGGGGATCGTAAGGACTGGGTCTGATTTCCAGGATCCTCCCATGACTTTCCGGCGTTGAGAACTTCCCTGCCTATCGTCTGTCCACTCGAAGACATTCCCGCAGAGGTCTTCAACACCGAAGGGGCTGGCCCCTCCTTCACGCAGAAATACTGATTCCGGTCCCCTGCCAGGCTGATTGACAACGGAACATTTCCCCGGGTCAAATTTATTTCCCCAGGGAAAAATCCGTGCTTCCGAGCCTCGCGCCGCCACCTCCCATTCATCAGCGGTAGGCAAGCGTCCACCAACCCAACGACAGAAGGCCGCGGCCTCGCTCCAGGTGACGTTGACTACTGGGGCGCCGGGATTGAGTCCAGCCAAACGGACACTGCTATCGCTGCGTTCGAAACTTGGTGGTAAGGGAATGTCCAAAGATGAATGTTCAAGATAATAACGATACTGATGGTTCGTCACCGGCCAGCGCCCGATCCGGTAGGCATCAAGCGGGACCGTTCGTGGGCGGCCCATCCCCATGATGACTGTTCTAGGCAGTCCCCTGGAAAATCCAAATTGTTCCCCCAACGCTGCTAATTGCGCTTCATCCAGTCCCGCATTGTAATTGCCCGCCGGAATCGGGCAGAAACCAGGACGCTGTCCGATGGCGCGAGTGAACAGGACAGGGATCGCCCAATCAGGCCGGTGCGTGACATCCCAGTGACCGTCGTCGAACGTTCTTCCTCTCAGGACTTCTCTGGCTTGTTGACGTCCTTTTAAGACGCACCGGTCAATCGGTTGCCAAGCCGCCATGGCTCCAACGACAGCTTCATCGAACGCCATCGAAGTGATCATCGGCATCTCCATCTTCATGCCGACCACCGCTTCGAGTTGCGCCAGGTTGGATAGACTGGCCGCCCCGGCGAATGAATTGCACGACGAGAAAACAACTGCTCGCACGCCCGATGTTTGAATGCCCTGGCTGTCCTGTTTTTGAAGCTTTTGGCTAAGCTCTGACACCCTGAGCCAAGCGCCGCGGCGTATTGAAGTGCCATCTTCCAGCAGAAGTGATGTGCCCTCACTCTTTGTTTCACTGTGCCCCATGAAGTAGAGCACATCATATTCGCCACTTAGTTTTGAGAGTAATGCTTCTGGCGTCGCCTCCCGGCCTGCAAGCAGTCGGTAATCTATCAGCTCTTCACCCTCCTGTTGCTTCAGGCGTTCGAAGATACGAGCCGCTGAAAGCGTGTCCAGAGACGGAGGTTCTATGCGCCCTCTCAACTTGGGCCACGCAGCCAGAGACGGGGTCGGCAAAACAACCAACAACCGCAACGGTGGGCGCCAGTTTTCAAAGTAACTTGTTTGTTCGTCGCCCGGCATCCTGGCGATGGCAATATCGTCCGCGGCGCTAAGAAATAATCTCTCTACCGGATCATATAAAAGCTCCCACGGCAACTCACTAAGATCCTGTTGGTCAAATGTCAGCCAAAGGTTTAGCGCTGAGGAGTGACTCCGCGCCTCCGCCAGCGCGATCCGGTACAAGCCTTGAACCTGTACATTGTCCATCAGCGCAGAGAAAAGAATGTTGCCCGCTGTCCCCGCCGGTCTATGCAGCTTCTTCCAATAACGCACTCCCCTGGCAATATCTTTCATAATAATTTTCACCTGATTACGCTGCGCGGGATTGAGGCTGAAAGCAACCGGACCGATGGCGCGCAACCCCGCCCGGGTTTCGACGCGAAGCTCCAGTGAGCCTGCCTGCTGATTGATAATGAAGTGAATTAGCGGCGCCATCCGATTCCTCTCAACCAGTTATCCTAATCCTGACCTGCTTCTTCCTTACTCTTTATACAACTCACCCATCTGTCCCAGTGCGATTTCTAATTCGCGCTGGGTTTCCTGAAGCTTATCTTCCAGCCTTCTTTTCTCAGCCGGACTGAGGGTCCCTGCGGCCAATTCACACGCGATATTCACAATCATTTCGAGATGATGGGTGAAGTCGTTCCACTGTTCTTCTTGATACTCAGGCTGATAATCCGGGAAAGGCCTTTCCAATCCGAAGGACGCCACGTACCTGAAAACCAGCGACGGAATCCTTTCTTTTACCTCGCTACCCGGCGGAAGCCCCTTGAGCGATTTGAGGTGTTTTAACAGCTTCGAATCGGCGCTGAGCAAGATCGTGGAGGAGGCGCGAATCCATCTGTGATCCAATTCTTTCAGGTTTATGCCCTGCGACGGAGAGGCCTCCGGACCTATTCTGGGCACTATCGTCGCCGGGAGGCCATGCAGTCCCTCGGGGTGGCAAATAGCCACCTGCACCCCTCTCAGGTGCTCCGATCTACTAAAGAAGTCCTCAAGCCATCGCTTCAGAGCATGCTCACATTCGCAGAGATTTGCTTTTTCGACGAGATCTCTCAGAGATCCAAAATCATCTACAAATCTAATTCGGCCGCCAGCCGCCTCAACTACCTCCCTGAAGAAGGCGCGAACGTAAAATCCACTGAGGTCTACGATGATGCATTTTTCGGAAATCCCCGTTAGCAACCGGTTATGGGGGTGCAAGCCAATGGTGGCATGCAAAACCATACGCGGCTCATGCTCATGGGCTTTCAACAACTCGCCCAGCGTCATCTCCCCCTTATTGGTCATAAATTTGTGGAATGACCGTGCAAGATTCCAGTAATCCCTGCGCCTCTGCACGACTAATAAATCATGCATCCGCCCGGACAGGGGTACCATCGGCTGGAAAACCCGGTCATAAGTGTGGTCGTCAACTTTAGGCAGCCACTGGTTAATTTCACTTTTAATTAGCTCAGAGACTTTCTCCTTCAGCCGGCCCATGGCTTCCGGATCCAGGTCAGTCCGGCTGTTTGAAATACAGCTCACAGCGCCAGCCAATTCCGGGGTCCTATCGGGTACTAAGACTTCATCACCATAACAGATTGGCTTTCCGTTGACCCACAGATCCACGCCGGCTGGCCGCGCCATGTGAGGGATTCCTGGCGCCAGCCAGCCAAGTAACCAGATCTGCCCAATACCGGGAAGTTCGATTGGTGTGGGTTTCCTGGGATCACCTCGATGACAGATATGCCAAATCTTCGGTACCCGCGTAGGAGGCGGTGGCAATTTGAATTCGTCGTACCGAGGGGGCTTCCCAAAAACTTCCAGAACCTGCCAGACGTTTGCTTTAAAAATCTGAAGCAAGATTTTCGCGGAGACTGGCCGCACAATGTACTTGCCGAGTTTGAATCCGCGCTCATCCAGGTACCGATTTAAAAACTGCTTGGCCAGTTCGCGGTCAACATGGCAGTCCTCACGAAGAATACGGATGAGAATATCTATGAGCAGCGAGTCCACCTTGGTCCGGCCCGAAGCTTTTTCAGTGTCCACTCTAAGGTCGGCCTCATCAATAAAATGTTCGTACACCGCCTTAAGCAGTTCTGAGCGTTGATTTTTGAGGATCATGCCATTCTTGAGACCGACTTCACCCTTTGCGCGGATATCAGGGTGAGAATCCTTTGCAAGCTCCTCATAGTAAGGTTTCTTAACCTCAAACCGCCCCTTGATCGCGTTGTCGTCATCGCACACGAGGAGATCAAGTTCAGCGAACATTTCAATCACCTTTTGCGCTGTAAGTGGGTAATCCGGCATAACGAACCTCCTGGGAAAATGCTCGCAGCCTGCTACTCTTGCTGAGGCATCTCCGTTTTAGCACGCCAAATCGCTTCCGGAAGAGCAGAGCCACTTCCGCACATCGGGCGGCACAGCCGCGAAAAACAGCTCTTGACAATTTGCGGAGATACCAATGACGCAAGATCGTGGTATCAGCGCCAATGCGAGAGCGCCAGGTAATGCTTACCGGCGCACTACTCGCGTATCGCAGATTCTGTCGTGCAATGTTCGCATCTGCTCATCGCCAAGCGCCATCAAATAGCCAATGTAAAAAATAAAGGAACTAAGCATCTCGGCGAAGCTGCGTCCAAAAGCCCTGCCTGAGCTAATCGGCGCGCCGCTGGCCGCTACAACCTTCAACCCCAGAGCCATCTTCCCTGGGGTCGCTGCCCATCTCTCCAGGAAAAAGACCGAATAAGCCACCTGGAACAAATAGAAGCAGGCTGTCATTGCCAACCCGAATGCTCCCTCCGACAGTGGCGTGTGGTCTTTCAGCGCGTTGGCGACGGTCAAATTGGCCAGGCTCACGATCGCCGTATCAACGAGCTTGGCAGCCAGACGCGACCAGAAACTGGCGTATGGCAGCGTGGCGAATTGGTAATCACCCTGGCGCATATTAACCATAGATGCCAAACCACTCGATCTTTCACACCCCCTTGCTCCGATCCACGACGATGTCCGCCCGCTGATTGGTCTCCACATCCACCGCCGTCCCACGAATAATGCCGCTGCCGTCATACCCCAGCTTCACCCGCACGCGCTGCCCACGAGGGCGGCTTGGCGGCAGACCAGTGATGGTGAACGTCATCAGCGGCTCGCACTGGTCAATGTCGGGCGTGTCGCCTTTGTGGAGCGCGACGGGGATTTCGGTCATGTTGTCTTCGGAGATTCGGAACTCTTTCTCGAACTCTTCGCCGTAGCGCGCGCCCGCCGGCACGACCACCGCGTTGAACCGGGCCAATTTCCCCTGGCTGTCCGGGCGCAGCACTTCGACGCCGATGGCGTAAAGCGCGGTGTCGGTCAATCCGCCGGGGCTGACGCTGACGGGCGTCATCACCACTTGGCCGTCATCCGAAACCACGGGCACAGGCACCGAGCTGCCCGCTTCGAGCAGCCGCGCCCAGTAAGCCGCGCCGATGGTCACCAGCAATTCCGGGTTGCGGTGTTGAAGCGGCGCGCGGCCCATCACGCCTTCGATCATCTTTTTGACCATCGGCATCCGGCTCGAACCGCCCGTGAGCATCACTTCGATCTTGTCCTTGCCGACGCTGTGCTGGCGCTCGGCGTCCTCGACGACGCGTTCGAGCAGCATCTGCGTCTGCAAGAGCAGATCGCGCGTGCGATCCTCGAATTCGGCGGCGGTCACTTCGGCTTGATGGTTGGCCAGGTCGGCGACAATCGGAACGCTGTTGGCGCGCGTCAGGTGGCGTTTGGCCTTCTCGCAATTGTCGAGCAGCACGGCCTCGTTCTTCGGGTCCTGCCACACATCCACGCCGTCGGATTGCATGACTTTTTCGGCGACGATTTCGGCCAGCGCGCGATCCCAATCCAATCCGCCGAGCGAGGCGTTGCCGTCCTTGCACAACGTCTCGACCTTCAGGTTGAGCGCATTGCCGGCGTCCGATTCGGTCTTGGCGTGAATGAGCGTGACGTCGAACGTGCCACCGCCGAGGTCGTAAACGAGCAGGTATTTGTCGGTGATGTCCGCGACCTTCTCGACCGAATAGGCGAGCGCGGCGGCGTGCGGTTCCGGCAACAGGCCGAGCACGTTCAACCCGGCCAGGCGTCCGGCTTCTTCGGTGGCGGCGCGTTCGTTGTCGCCGAAGTAGGCCGGGACGGTAATGATCACCTCCTTGACCTCTTCGCCCAGAAAAGTCTGGGCGTCTTTGACCAGCGTCTTGAGAATTTCCGCCGAAACCTGCTGCGGCGTGTATTCAACACCATCAATCGGCGCCGTCGTGAACGCCGTGCCCATCGAACGTTTGATGCCGGTGATGACGCGTTCGGGAGAATGCCGCGCCGCGTTCCAGGCGGCGTCGCCCACCACCGGCGTGTCGCCCGCGCCCTGGTAGTAGATCACCGAGCGAATCGTTTTCGCGCCATCGGCGCTTTCCAAATCAATCGTGTCCACGCGGTTGTTGTAACCGTCGTACCACGAGATCGCTGAATAGGTCGTTCCCAGATCAATTCCACAACGCACTGACATAGCCGCCTCCTTGAAAATGTTCATCAGATTTTCAGTTTGCCGCGCTCGCTCCCGCTTACCTTGCGCCTCTCGCGCCCTGCTTCGCCGGGGTCGCAACCGGCGCGGCCGGCGGTGGGACCTGAGCCTGGACAACGTCGCCAACGCTGCCGCGCACCGTCACAGTGACTGGGGAATAAATGAAGATAGTGATCCCCATCAAAAAATTATCGAGCACGGAGTGCCTCGTTGTGATGGTGAGTTTCGTCAGACGTTTGCCGTCGCCCAAATGTTTGTTGATCGCCGGCTGCAGGTCGGGCTGTTCGCCCTGAACCAGACCGCCCAACCAATGACGTCCATTGAGCGTCTCTTCAAACTGCTGAACGTTACCCACGTTCTCTGTCAACGGCGGCACATAGGTTATTTCTGTCCGCCAATGACCGCCGGCGAAATAGGCCACCAGGAGGCCGGCAAGTACAAATACTAAGCACCCGCATCCGATTACTGGATTTTGTTCGTCCATGGTTGTTCTCCTTTAGTTTTACTCCAAACCATTTGTTGGCAGGCCGGCCATCGCTTCTGGCGAGTACTGGCCGACGAGAACCTCGGCATAGCGCAAGACAGACTGTTCGGTGCGAAAGCCCCGGCGCACCACCTCCAGAATCTGGTCGGATTGCGCCGGGTCGGTGACCGGGACGAGTTGCAAGGCGCGATGCAGTTCCGGATCGAAGCCGCCGGCGGTCGGAATCTCGGTCAGCCCATTGGTCTCCAAAATCTGCCGGAGTTGCGCGAGCAGGACTTCGTAGTTGCGCCGGTGATCGGGCGTCGTCGCGCCGGCGGCGTCATCACCGGCTGGCAACGCGCGCAAGATTTGATCGGTCAGGTCATAAACGCCGAGCAGTCCGAGCAGCGCCGCGCGATAACGCGGCTCGCTGATCGCCGTCGCCAGCCCGTCAATCTTGCCGCCGAGCATTCGCAATTGCGGCGGCAGGAACGAGACCTGTTTGGCCGTCGCCTCCATCGCCGCTTCAAAACCAGCCACCCGCGTCTGCATCGCCCCCACGGTTTCGCGTAGTTCTCGAACCTCGCGGGACAATTCCCAGACCGCGTCGGCGAGAATGGCGCCGGGCGCGGTTTCGACCGTTGCGCTTCGATCATCACTGCCGGCGTCATCGCCCGATTGATTGGTCGTCTCGTTCATCAGTCCTCCACATCGGAAAGCCCGCCGGTTGGGGCGTCTATCAATCCTCCGCGCGCCTGCGCCGATTGCGTGAGCAGCGAGGTCATGGCCGCGCCCACGCCGCTGGCGCTTTCGATGACCAGTGAAAGCGGCGACAACTGGGTCAGGAAATCCAGGTCTACATCAGTCTGGCCGATGCCCACCGTCGAGAGCGTGACGCCTTTCCGCTTCGCCTCTTCGGCCATCGCCAGCGTGTTGTGGCGGCGATGACCGTCCGGCATGCCGTCGGTGACCATCACCACGTCGCGGTCAACGCCGGCGGGCGCGGCCATCACCAGCTCAACTGCCTGGCGGATGCCGTCATCCATCGCGGTCATCCCCGAAGGGTAAATGCCGGCGACGGCCTGTTCGATGGCCGCTATATCCGCCGTTGGGCGGCAAACGATTTGGGCGACGTTAGCGAAGCTGACAATTCCGATCTTGCAACCCTCGCCGCTGAGCGCGAGCAGATCGCGCGCGTTGCTGACCAGCGCCTTCTTCGCGTCGCCCATCTTCCCGCCTTCCATGCTGTACGAAGCGTCAATCGCGAAGACCACCCAGCGCGGCTTCAATCGCAAACGACCGTCTTCTTCATAAGGCAACCGCTCGCCGACCAGCATCTGGCCCGTTTTGAGATCGCGCGCTTCGACCGTCACAATGCCGCTGATGTCGTAATGGAAAGTTACCTCGACCAGCTCGTCTCGTTTGGCGTCGGGCAAACAGGCGAAGCGGAAATTGCCGACCACCTCGAAATCGTCGTCGTCATTCTCGAACTCGACCACCGGCACGTCGAAGTATGGCTGGCCCGACGACGAAATCCTGTAATCGTCGCGGGAACGCGAGACGGGCGATTCGGTCCCGTGCGGGATGATCAGCGAATTGGCGATGCGCGGCTTCCCTTTCTCAGTAGCGATGGCGCGCGTGCCGAGCGAACGGGAGATGACGCGCAGGTAATCAACGTCAATCAATCCGCCGCGCGCGGCTTCGACCAGACCGCCGGCGGGTTTGCGCGGGCGCACCTGGCCGCGCGCCAGGATCGCCGCGCCGAGCGCCACCATCAGATCAGGCTCGCCCGTCTGCACAGGCTTTTTGCCCGAAGCTTCTTCGAGCGCCAGCGCCAGCCGCCGCAACCGGCTCGATCCGCCGACCAGCAGAATGCGGTCAATCTCTTTCCAGGTCAGCGCGGGTTGCGCTTTGGCCAGCGCTTGCTCCGACCAGCTTACTACCTGTTGAATCCTGTATTCGGTTCGCGCCTCGAAATCGTCGCGCGTGACCACGACCTGCTCCATCCGGCCCTGGAAATGACAGGGGATGGCAATTTCGGTCAGACGCGCGTAATCGCGTTTGGCCTGTTCGCAGGCCTCGTAAAGCATCTGCCCGGCCAGCAGATCGTTGCGCGGATCGTCGCCGAAACGCGCTTCCAATCGCTCCGCCACCAACTCCACCAGGTCCATCGTCCAATCGTGACCGCCGAGTTGCCGGTCTCCTTTGGTCGCCAGCGGCGCGAAGACGCCGTTCTTGTAAGCGAGCGCGGTGGCGTCGAAAGTGCCGCCGCCCAGATCGCAGACCAGAACCGTCTCGCCGTCGCGCATCTGCTCGATGCCGTAATAGACCGCCGCCGCCGTCGGCTCCTTGACGATCTCGCGCACGCGGAAGCCCGCCAGCTCGCCCGCCAGCTTGGTGTTTTCGATCTCGATGGCCGCGAAATAAGCCGGGCAGGTGATCACAGCTTCTTCGAGCGGCTCGCCCAGGTAAAGCTCGGCGTCGGCCTTGAGCGCCTTCAAAATCTCGGCGGAAATCTCCACCGGCGAGAGACCCTGGAAATGATAGCCCGCGTCGCCCATCGCGCGCTTGATCCATCGCACCACGCGCTCTTCATTCGTCACCCACTGATTGAGCGCCATGTCGCCCACCGCGACGCCGCCATCCTGGATCAACACTGCCGAAGGCGTGGTCGTCTTGCCATCGGCGTTCGGAATAACGCGGGGCCGCCCGCTGTCATCCACGTAGGCGATGGCCGAATAAGTCGTCCCCAGATCAATGCCCACTACAATCTTACTCATAGCTTCCTTTCTCTAATTGCTCGTGACTGCTTGGCATTCCCTGCCACGTAGTGGCTTTTGATCTTAGCCGTGTCCTTTAGGGCACGGTGGCGGCATAGGCAGGCGCCTTAGTCGCGTAGCGACGGTTGAGCAATGTTTCAATCGTCGCTACGCGACTAAAATCGTTGATAACACGGCTTTCCGTGCCCTAAAGGACACGGCTAAGATCAATCGCCGCTATGCGGCTGAATAGTTATGGCCTCGTTATCTTTCAACCGCTGACCTCGTTACTTACTGCCTTTCTTCCTCACGCCGCCCCGCTGTTTTTTTCGCCGCGCTGTTTTTCCGTTGACCCGCGCTGGCCGCTGGCTCAACGGTTGCTGAACCGGCGGCGTTTGCACTGCAAGACGCGCGGCGTCTTCTTCAATCGCCTGCCGAATCGCGTTCAATTCATCGGCGTCAGGCTCAATCACCGCCGCACGATCAAGCGCATCAAGGGCTTCGTCCCATCGCCCCAGTTGCGCCCAAACTTTGGCTTGCGCGCGCCGCGCCGCCGCATCAGTAGGCCGCGCGGCGCAGGCCGCCGAGAACCATTCGAGCGCCCGTCCCCGCGCGCCTTCGCTGAGCGCGCGCAGCCCTTCGTTGAACCATGCGTCGGAGACCGCCTCCAACCCCGCCAGCAGGCTGAGATCGGCGCCGCACGCGCAGGTCTCGCGGCCTTCTAAGTCCATTGCGCTACATGCTGGACAGCTATACATGACGCCGCGCTCCTTTCGTCATTTCGTCTTTCGTTCGCCGGGAAGCCCGATGGCGTCCGGCGCGTTGAGGCGGTTGTGCAGGTCTTTGAACTTGGTGCGGTACCAATCCACGATCTGCGCCGAAGCGTTCGGCGCATCGGGTTTGATCCGCTTCAACGACTCCGCCAGTTCGTCGAAATCGGTCTTGTGCCGGTCAAAAAGCGTCTCCTTCTTGCCCGCCGCGCTGACGCGTTCCTGTTTCTTCGCCCATTCAGCGAGCGCGGTCAGCTCCTTTTCGCACATCAACAGAAGCTGAGCCGGATTGACCTCGCCTCCGCCGCCGGTGTCTTCTTCAAGCTGCGCGTGGACGCGGTCGCACAGGTTGACCAGACGCGTGAAGGAATCTTTCCAGACCGTCGTGTTCTGCTCTTCGTAAGCTTTCCGCGCCTCTTTGAGGATTGCTTCCAGTTGCTGGTCGTAGTGATCCTGAGCGGTTTCCGGTTTCTTTTTGACCAGCCGGGCGATCAAGCCCTGGGCTTCGACGGCTTTATCATCGAGTATCGCCTTCGGCGGTTCGGGCCGCCATCCGGCGCCGATTTCGCGGACCAGGTTTTCGATCTCGTCCAGCCGGTCTTGAATCGCCGCCGGATCAGCTTTGTCCTCGAACATCCGCTCGGCGGACTCACGGCTCTCTTCCAATCGCTTGCTCTTGCCGAATTTGGCCGCTGAGCTGGCGCTCGAAAGCGCATCCTCGGCGCGCGCGGTGAGCTTGAGGTAATCGCTCTGCAACTCCTCGCGCGATTTCTGAGCGCGCACGGGCAATTCGATGACGGCGGTGGTTTCGCGCGCCAGGGCGGACACGTAGGCGCGGACGCGCGTTTGGTAGTTCTCCTGGATCATCACCGTAATGTCCACCGCGCTCCCGACGGGCAGCGCCTGCGGGATGTCGCGCATGACGATCTCGCCGAGCGGCGTGTTCTCTTCGCGCACGCGCAGAATGATCTGCCCGCTGGTGTCTCTGGTTTCGGCTGGGATCACCTTCTCGAAAGGCAGCGGCGTGCGTTCCTTCGCGATCAAATACGGCCCGTCGGCGAAGTCAATGTAGATCGGTTTGGAAAGCATGTTGGTCGGGATCAATCCGCCGACCGCTGCGCCGCTCGCCACCTCGCTCGATTGTTTGACGGAGAATTTGTGACTGGCGACTTTGAGGCCCGTCGGCGAAGTCACCGTCAGATTGAAATCCGTTGTTTCGTTCGGACGCAGCTTCACTCCCTGGAAGGTGAACGCGCCGCCGGGCTTCGTCTTCGTCTGGCTGCCGTAAGAGCCATCGTCGGAGCGCAACGCCACCGTGCAGCCTTCCACGTTCTTCAAATCACCCTCGGCCACGACGCGCCCCGTGACCACAATGTGAGGAAGCTCCGTCTGTTTCTCGATCCGGTCGAGTTCCAGACAACCGACCTTCTCTCCGCCGCCTTTGGTCCCGGCGATGATCGCCGCGCCCAGCGCCACGCATAGATCGGGCATAATCAGCTTTGGTTTGCGCCCGAACTCTTTTTCCAGCCAGTGCCCGATCATCGGAATGCGCGACGAGCCGCCGATCATAATGATCTCGTCAATCTGATCGGGGCGCATCGGCTCCTTGGCTTTCTCGGTCATCGCGCGGTGGCAGATTCGGAGCGTCTCGTGGACCAGGTCGCTGATCATTGCCTCGAATTCGCCGCGCGTGATGTTCAGGTCAATGACCACCGGATTGCCCGCATGATCGGTGATGCCGGTCTCGTTTTCGACCAGGTCGTAACTCTCATTTTCGGAGAGCTTGATCTTGACCCGCTCGGCGTAAACCAGAAGCTTGGCCAGGATGACTCTGTCGGCGGAATTGTCCTCGTCCAGCTCCAGATCGTAACCCTGCTCGCAGAGCTTCCGCGCTATCCAACGCGATAGCAACAGGTCGAAATCGTATCCGCCCAGAAAACGATTGCCATCGAAGGAAAGGATCGAATCGGTGCTGATCACGCCGTCGCGTTTTTCCAGAATAGCCACGTCGAAGGTGCCGCCGCCCAGGTCGTAAGTCATAATCCGCAGCGGATCGCGCGTGTCGTTGGCGCAATACATCAAGGCGGCAGCCACCGGTTCAGGCGCGAGCTGAGCCACGCGCAACCCGGCCATCTCGCCGGCTTTTTCGGTCATTTGCCGCGCCTTGAGCGAGAAGTAGGCGGGAATGGTGATCACAGCCTCTTCCACCGGCTCGCCCAGCCGTTCTTCGGCCATCGCTTTCAAAAAGCGGAGCACAGCCGCCGAGACATCCACCGGTTGCAGCGCGCCCTGTTTGTTCAATTGAAAAGTCTTGTCTTCGCCCATCCACCGTTTGGCGAACATAATCGGTTCGGGCGCCAACCCGGCGCGCGACTTGGCCGAATAACCGACGACAATCTGCCCGTTGTTGTCTTCCGCCACCACCGAAGGGGTGATGCGCCGTTTGAGCTTATCCATGATGATCGTATAGCCCGGACATTCGGGCAGGACGTAAAAACCGTCACCCGCGCGCTCTCCCGGAATGGCGACGGCGCTGTAAGTGGTGCCCAAGTCAATGCCAATAATGCGTCCCATTGTTTGACCTCCGTGAAAATGCGGTGAAAGGCTTGCGGCCGTTCACGCTTCGTTATTATTGATGGCGGTTGCGGATCATCTTTCACTCAGGGGCTGTTTGGAAATTTGGCCGCAATCCCCCCAACGGCAGTTGGGGGATGGTTCAGGTCCGACCTACATCAAGCAACCGGAGTTCTTTGAATCCCCCCAACGGCAGTTGGGGGATGGTTCAGGTCCGACCTACATCAAGCAACCGGAGTTCTTTGAATCCCCCCAACGGCAGTTGGGGGATTGTTCAAGTCCAGCCTTCGTCTTGGAAGCCTTGAAGGTTGGGTTTGAACAATCCACCGACTTCCGTCGGTGGTATTCGGTAATCTTTTGCTGCAGTTCGTAGGCTGGGTCTGAACAATCCACCGGCTTCCGCCGGCGGTATTCGCCAGATACAAAATTTCCAAACAAGCTTTCACTCTGAAGCCAGATCAGCTTCAACTGATCCCCCATCCCCGGTTGCGACCGGGACGGCGATTATCGCTTTGCCCATGCGCAGCATCGCGCCACGATAAATGATGGTCGGCGCGATCACTTCGGCGACGCGCGGTTCTCGCGCTTCGGGATCGGGCTGCTGCGCAATGTTTTCGAGCAGTTCCATCAACTCGCCGGCGAACGGCTCGCCTTCGGGCGCGATGATCTTCAACCCGGCGTCCGCGAGCGCCGATTCGATTCGTCCGGCGATGGCCAGAAGCTGTTCGGCGTGGCCGCCCGGACTCGCTTGCGCCATCCGCCGCAAACGATGCGCCTCTTCGGCGACGCTCGCCAACGCCTCCGCCACCCGATTGGCCTCGCGCTCGCCGCGTTGTCGTTCCTCAGCGCGGCGTTGATGCTCAGCGCGCAACGCCCGCCAGGCCATCGTGACCAGCGGGGTTTCCGCCGACGTCCCGGCGGCAATGGCGCGCGGTTGATCATTCACTTGCAAAGACATTTTTCCTCCTTCAAACCTCGTCCCCCTGCCCGAACGGCGGAACGATCTCCAACTCCAGCGCGCCGAAAGACGGCGAAGGCTGCTGGGCCTGCTCCAGGAATTGCCGGATCAGACTCTGCGCCAGCCCTTGCAGCGCGCTGAGGTCGTTGACCGTCAACTTCTCCGAGGGATCAACAGCCGTCGCCTCGGCCACTTCTTTGGCGAGCTTTCGCGCCGGGCCAAGCGGCAATTCCTCGGCGGCGTGTTCGAGCAGTTCCTCGATGATTCGCCGCTTTGGATCGGTCAACGCCGGTTCGGCGGCGTTGATCTCGGCGTCGGTCACGGGCGAGCCGTTGATCTGGTGCGCTAGCGGGTCGCGGTTCATCAATTTCCGGGTTTCGCCGATGAGCCTGACGATGGTTCCGTGCCGCGTGATCTCGCGCGGCACGCGCGCGATGCGGAACGGCGTCCGGTAATACGGGTTCTGGGTGAGCAAGCCACGCCGCCAAAGGTTCATCGTCAATTCTCCTAATCAGCGAAAAAGGAACCCGCGCTCCGCAAGTCCAATATGGCCAGCTCATCGCGAAGCTGTTTGAGAATTTCGTGAAGGTGCTCGTCGCCGGACGAGAGATTGACCGCCGCTTCCATCTCCGCAATGGCCTCGTGATACAGCCTCGCCGCGGTGGCGAGAGTGGATTGATAAACGTAGCCGGTCTGCAACACTTCCTGAGCTTCGTGGTATTTGCACCACCCTCGCCCCTGATGCGCGGCCGCGAGTAGCTCTTTCATTTGCGAGCCGGTCGAACTGAATTGATCGCCCAACATTCCCCACTCGAGCGCGAAATCAAACGCCGCCATCGCCGCATCGCGGTCGGCCACGCTGAAACCTTTCGTTTGAGCCTCGGCCAGATAGCTCCCGCCGCGGTGATAGCCGAGCGCCGCTAATTCAAAGGTCAACGATTCCAACTCACTTCTGGCCAGCGATTCAGCGCCAAGATCCGGATGCGCCGCCAGACGCTCGACGGGCGATTTGTCCTGAGCGTCTTCGCTCTCATCTTTTTCCGGGTTGATACGCTCCGCCAGACGCTCGATTTCGGGCCAGTCGTTTTGAAACGACAGTGTGGCGCCCCACGCCCTGGCCACTTCAACATACAACCGCAACGCCGGCAGATAGTCGGGAAACAACGCCAGGAAGCGTTCGAGCACGGTCAGAGCGGGATCGAAATCCCCCATCGCCTTCGCATCCGGCACAGAGCCGGTCATCGCTTCAAAAACTTTCTCGACCAGCCGCTTCTTGACCGCAGGCGGGATGCGCGCGCGCTGGACGATGCCGACGTGAACCGTGGCGCGGTCCGGCGCTTCGCTCTCGCAGTAATGCCGCACGAACGCGACGTGCAGTTCCAGCAGGTGTTCGAGCAAATCGCGCCGCGCTTCGTCGAGCACTTTGGTATCCGCGTTGGGATCGCACACCAGCATCTTCGCCTTCAAACCCGCCCAAAATTCGCCCGCCGCGACCATCGTCCGCCAATGACCCAGCGCCAGCTCCCACTCGGCCGCCGCGCGCGCATCGCCTTGCAACTCCCAATCCCAGGCGCGCGCGTGATGAGCGATGGCCAGGTGATGCGTGATGTTGATGTCGTCAGGATCGCGTTTGTGAGCGGCGGCGAATTCGGCCAACGCCGCGTCGGTGTATGGCAGCGCCCCTTGAGCGTTGCCATCGGCGTCGCGCTCCTGCAACGCCTCCCAGCCTTTGGCCGCGTGCGAACGAGCGAGCGCCTCGCGCACCACCGCGCGCGCTTCCCGCGCCAACTCTCGCGCATCTCGCCGCATTCTTTCGCTCCTCTGCCAGGGTGGGACAAGATGGCATCTTGTCCCACGATCAATTTGCATCGTTTCTGGGCGTCAGCGATGCTGAAATGAATGACTCCTTCCCGGAATCGCCTTAAAACTATTCGCGGTCGGCGCAGTTCTCGGCTTGTTGTTCGAACCTCGCCGCCAGCAGTGATTCGATGGCCGCGTAATATCGAGCCATCGCGCGGCACGTCGAAGAGCATTCGCGCCGGCCCAACCCTTCATTCGCCACGCTCCCGGCTTCGTCCAATTCGCCGCGCTCTATCAGCCGCTTCACAGCCAACAGGTAACCTGGTCCCACCGCATTCGCGTCCGTTACTTGATTGCGGTTGATCTCCATCGCCTCGCGCAACAACCCGTCGCCTCGTTCGTAATCGCCGACGGCGAAACCCTGCTCGGCTTCGCGGACCAGACGCTGCGCCGTGGCTCGTGGCGATTCGCCCGGCGGCGCTGTGGATGTGGCGCTGTGTCCGCTCGTCTTCGCCTGTTCCCAAGCGGCCATAAACTCGCCCGCGTTGTTATAAACGCGCGTTTCCATATCAACCTGCAAAGCGGTGCGGATGACACGGCGCAACGCCTGCCACCTGCGTTGTTTCAATTCATCGTGATCGTCCAGCGTGGGAAAGGTCTCCAGCCGCCGGGCATTGAGGTGCAGCATGCGCAACTCCTGCCGCTTCATCTCGTCCTCACCGCGCAGATGCGAGCCGACTTCGGCGAACGGATTGCGCTTCGCCAGCATTTGATAAAAGACCAGGGCCAGCATGTAGACATCGCTCTGCGGCGAGCAGATGTTGTGCGAAAACGATTCCGGCGCCAGGTAAGCCAGATCGCCGCCGCTTTCGACCCAGCCCATCAGATCGTCAACTTCAATGGCCAGCCCGAAATCAGCGACTTTGATTACGTGAGGCGCATCCGCCCGCCGCACGACCATAATGTTGCTCGGCTTCAGATCGCGGTGGATGACGCCCTGGCCGTGCATAAAGTCCATCGCCCGCAGCATCTGATCGAAGTAATTGATCGCGCTGGTCAAAGTGAAAGCCCCGGCGCGCAACTCGTGACTCAAACTCCAGCCCTGCACCAACTCCATCACCACGTAAGGATGGAAAGCGAGCGGGCCGCCTTCGGGACAATAGCCGGCGTCGTGCACCATGATGAAATGCTGGCGCAAAGCGGCGTCGGGCGCGCTGTCGGCGATCTTGGCCATCTTGAGCGCGTCCTGAAAAGTCAGCCGCGCCTTGCGGTCGTCGAAAACGGCAGCGGCCCCCAAATCATCCTCAAGAATCAGAGGGCGCTTGGCGATCTTGATGGCCACCTCGCGCAACTCGACGCCGTAGGCTTTGTGCGAAGCCTTGAAGACCGCTCCGAACGCGCCTTCATCCAGAAAGCGTTCGAGCTTGTAGCGGCCAGCGATGGTCTCGCCTTCAAAGGCCCGCATGTTGATCGAATCGTCCATACCCGTCTTCCGCTTAGGCGAACAACTAACGACTCAGCCCCACAGATAACGTTCGTCGTAATCAACATCGTGCTTCTTGAGAAATTCCAGGTACTCTTCCTGAAAGGTCATCTTGCGATGATGATTACGCTGGTTCTGAATATACCGCTCTACATCCGAGAGGATGGATTTATTGACAGTGAATGCGCCATAGCCATCCTGCCAGGCGAAATTGCGTATGTCGGGGAATTCGGTGTGAATCCACAATGAAGACCCTCCCTTGAGCAATTGCGCAATCTTGCTCGGCGCAAAAGTCGGCGGAGCCATTACGAGCGCATGGATGTGGTCTTCGACTCCGCCTACCTGCAAGGCGCTCATCTTATTGTCTCGCGCAATGCCGCCAATATATTCCCACACGCGCTGTTCGATCTCCGGCTTGATATAGCCGGCGCGGTTTTTGGTGCTGAAAACTATGTGGTAGTACAACGATGTATAAGTGTTTGCCATTACATCACTCCTTGCCGCGTAACAGCTTTGCTCTTAGCGATGCGCGTTGCTCCCTGCCGCGTAGCGGCTATTGATCTTAGCCGTGTGCTTTAGCGCACGGAGGGCGTCAAAAGTGAATCATCCCAGTCGCGCCAGCGACGATTGAAACTGCCGCGTAGCGGCTATTGATCTTAGCCGTGTGCTTTAGCGCACGGAGGGCGTCAAAAGTGAATCATCCCAGTCGCGTCGGCGACGATTGAAACTGCCGCGTAGCGGCTATTGATCTTAGCCGTGAGCTTTAGCGCACGGAGGGCGTCAAAAGTGAATCATCCCAGTCGCGCCAGCGACGATTGAAACTGCCGCGTAGCGGCTATTGATCTTAGCCGTGTGCTTTAGCGCACGGAGAGCGTCAAAAGTGAATCATCCCAGTCGCGTCAGCGACGATTGAACCGGCGTGATCCGGTCTGATGAGCCGATTGCCGCGATGACCTGAGACTCAACCGTCGCTGACGCGACTAAGGAGCTAATTGCCGTGACTATCCGTGCGCTAAAGCACACGGCTAAGATCAATAGCCGCTACGCGGCAGGGAGAACCGTTTTCCGCGTTGCCAGTATTCCAAAGGAGTCCAGAGACCGCGATGCGGCAGAGAGAATCGCTTGATGCAGCGCGATCAGGGACCATACGGCTTCGCTCGCGGAAACGAAAATTTAAGTAATGACAAGCCTCGAGGCTAAACTCTCACCGGACTACGCGGCGGGAAATAGCATTTCAAAAAACGCTCCTGAAAATGAGCGAAACGAGACTGACAATCCTCGCTACCAAAACCATCTCCGCCACCCCATCCGTCAACCTCACGAAGCGGTTTGCGCTCTTGCCTCAAACTTTCTTCCCAATCTTTCAACCAGCACATAGCCCATGCCCAACCCCAGCGCGGCGACGTCGGCCAGAAAAACATCGGGCCTGAAATCCCAACATAACCAGATGATCAAATCCGCAAGTAACCAGACAACCGCGATCCGCATGAGCCGGATGCGAAACAGCGCCAAGATGAAGACCAAACCGTCTGACAGGACATTCAGTAACAACCAGGCAATGAAGTTGGAGCCGAACAGTGCGGGAACAACTATTAAGAACAACCATGCCATAAACGAGAATACCTTCAGCTCGGGTGGATCCTTGGGTGGATCATCTTCGAAGATGCTCACTCGATCTTGTTCCAAGACCGTCATCGCTCCAAGCATAGTCAGGATGGGCAGGTTGGCACCCACGACGTATCCTTCCTCTCCGAAAAGCCAAAGCAGAGACAAACGAATCAAGCCCCCGCCTATTGCTCCCAAAGAATAGACTCGAATGAAGCCGGCAAGGCTAAGATGCTTCCTGCCTATGTTGATCAGCCCTCCCAACCAGATCAGATCAAAGGTCAGATGACGGAGGCTGAAGTGGATGAAGGAATAGCTGCTGAGTTGCACGAGAGTGAACCCCTTATCATACCCAAGGGTAAACGGCAGTATGGGCTCAACAGATACAAAAGCTATGGCGTATACAACCACCCAGACCGCCGCAATAACCGCGCCCATAAGTGCGACTTGCCTGTGCGCATTTGTTTTACTGAAGACCTGAGCGATCAGTCGAATAGTTTTCGTTCTTTCGAGCATAACCTGTTCAGTAATAACCCCTCCTGTCTTGCTATCACGTATCTTCAGCTTGACTGACTCGCTCTGTTACAGGAGCTATCGCAAATTCATTACTTTCCACCACAGTTCTTTTCCTTGTTGCGCTACATACGCCACCTTGCTTCCATCAGGGCTAAAGATGGGCGGGCCTACATATTCGAGCGCCGGACTCTGGGGGTTGAGATGGACGACAATGACCACGCTGGAGCCGACGCCAATGATCCCTTTGCTAATTTGTCTCGCTTCATAAAACTCCTTGTCTTTCTCTAGTCCGAAGATGTGGCGCCATGTCGCAGTATCAACTATTTCTATTTCTTTCTCGTCTATGACGACGACGAACCATTTGTCATATTGCTTTGCTTTGTATGCCACCTTGCTTCCATCGGGACTGAAGATGGGCGCCCTTACCTCATCAAACTCTTGGCCTCTCTGATCGTTGACGACGATGAACCATTTGCCACCTTGACTTGCTTCATAGGCCAGCTTGCTTCCATCGGGGCTGAAGACGGGTACCCTTACCCCATCAAACTCTTGGCCTCTCTGATCGTTGACGACGATGAACCATTTGCGACCTTGCCTTGCTTCATAGGCCACCTTGCTTCCATCGGAGCTGAAGACTGGCGACCCTCCATCGGATCTGAAGACTGGGAACCCTACCTCATCAAACTCTGGGCCTCTCTGATCGTTGACGACGATGAACCATTTGCGACCTTGACTTGCTTCATAGGCCACCTTGCTTCCATCGGGACTGAAGACGGGTGCCTTTACCCAATCAAACTCTTGGCCTTTCTGATCCTTGACGACGATAAAACTTTTGCCACCTTGCCTTGCTTCATAGGCCAGCTTACTTCCATCGGGGCTGAAGACGGGGGACTTTACAGAACCACGATAATCAAATTCTTGGCCTCTCTGATCGTTGACGACGATGAACCTTTTGTCACCTTGCATTGCTTCATAGGCCAACTTGCTTCCATCGGGGCTGAAGACTGGCGGCCCTACCTCATCAAACTCTTGGCCTTTCTGATCGTTGACGACGATAAAACTTTTGCCACCTTGGCTTGCTTCATAGGCCAGCTTACTTCCATCGGGGCTGAAGACGGGTGACTTTACAGAACCATGATAATCAAATTCTTGGCCTCTCTGATCGTTGACGACGATGAACGTTTTGCCACCTTGGCTTGCTTCATAGGCCACCTTGCTTCCATCGGGGCTGAAGACTGGCGAGTCTACAAAATCAAACTCTGGGCCTCTCTGGTCGTTGACGACGATGAACCCTTTGCCGGCTTGGCCATCCCATGCACTGCAGGCCATCTTGCTTCCATCGGGGCTGAAGACAGGGCCTTCGTAACCGGAGACAGAGTACCTATAACCGAAGCCAGCGCCTCCATAGTTAAGTTGAACAAACTCTTTGGCCAATAGTTTCTCTTCGAAGGAAATCCCGGCCTCGATTTTGCTCCCGATTGGGGCATTGGTTTTGATTTCGCCACCCACCTGAGATTCGGTTTTGCCCCTGTTGCGAGCATTGGTGTTGATCTTGCCATCAACCCACGGGAGACGGGCAACACAAATCACAACGCCAATCAAAACAATTACGCCGAACAACATGACATCCACCATAAGACCCAAGTTTCGCTGTCCTGCGCTCATTTCCCCCCTCTCGCTTTGACGATCTTCCCGGCCACCCAGGCGAATAATCCGCAGTAAAGACCCGACATAAGGCTGCTTATCGGAGTCGAAATGATTGAAGTGAGCAGCAAGGTTGAGAGACGAAGGTTGGGCGCTTGCGCTGCGGCCTCACGAAGCTCGGAAAAATCGCTTAAGAAACCGATGACGAGCCAGCCGGCGACATAAACCAGGTTGTAGAAGAGACCGGCCAGAAAGCCATGCAGGAAATACCTAGCCGTCACGTGCTGCACGATCCAGCCAGCGAAAGCTCCGGGTACCATCACCAACCCTAGTATTAGCTTCACCCACAAAGGCCAGGCTTTGAAGAACTCCTGGCTCACGACGATGGCTTGCAACAGGCCAAACGCGGCGAGCAGGAAGATCAACTTCCAATTGATCCTGGCCTTCTGAGCCGGCGCTGCCGCCATTGGCTGCGACGCTCGCCACTCCTGGTCAATGCCAGGATAATCACTGTCTCCCGTGTTCATGCTCAGCCCTCCGTTATTAGCTCCGTAGGAGCGGCCTGTTTATAGCTGCGCTGCGTAAATTCCGCTAGCTCCGCAGGAGCGAAATGTGCAGATGCCGCTCCTACGGAGCTAAATGAAATAGTCGAATCTCGATCTATAAACATTCCGCTCCTATGGAGCCAATTTCCCAACATTCCCTAACAAGGTGGTTACAGCGGTTCGACGTCATCCCCTTGTAAGAACCTGCCGGCGATCAAGGCGAAAAAGCCACAATCACAACCGAAGAAGATTGCGCTGGCTATCAATATCGCTATGGCTTCGATATCAAGCGCCACTGAGCGCCTGTAATATAAATTTGCTGTGACGAAACCAAGCGAGACGATGAGGAAGCCTACTATAAAACCGTGTTCGAAATATTTTGCTTTTACTTTGCTGGCGATCCAGCTAGCGCAGGCGATTGGGACGATCAAAAGTGACAAAACCAGATTAAACCCGTTAGTTTCCCATGCGTGGGCGAATTCCTGGCCAATAAGAATGGCAGTCATCGGGCCAAGCGCGGAAAGGAAAAGGATTAACCTCCAATTCATCGGCTGCTCCTTGCGCTGTTACTTCTTTTGCGGTTCTTTCTCTGCGATCTGCGGGTGGCCACGCCCAGTGATCATGGTCAGGTTACGATTCTGATTCCCCTGATCCTTATAATCCCATCAATGGCAAACAGCAATGTCTGGGCGGGTTTTCACGCCAGTCATACCTCTCCCGCCGGCTCGCAATCGGAATCATTCGTCGCGCCAGACGCTTTCATGCCTCACCATTGAAGGGTCTGGTGAACCTCCCAATCAGCCAAGTGATGAATCCCCACCATATTCCAATAATTAGCCCCCCGACCCCAACCACGACGCCGATTGCCAGGAGCGCGAACAGGCTTGCAATGTAATCTCTCAGGGATGGCCCGAACTCTGCGTGATGAGTGAAAACGAGAGAGGTGCAAACCCAAATCGCATGGTACAGGCCGCTGACCAGGCAACCGTAAAGGAAGTGGTCGGTTGCCGTCTTCCGCGTGATCCAGCCGGCGATGGCGACTGGCACGACTACAAAAATCATCACCAGCCAGAACCAGCCTGGAAGCGCTTTTGCAAACTCCTGGCTCGAGATAACGCCTGCCAATCCCCCAAGCCCGGAAAGAAACAGGATGAATGTACAGCTTAGACCATTTCTCATGCTGTCCCGCCTCATGCCTAAGGTCAGGCTCAGCCGCGTTCAACGATTCCCGTCGGCTCGCAATCGGAATCATTCGTCGCGCGCACGGCCTTCACCTTCAAATTCACTGGCGTCGAGCAATTGTTCTTCAAAATGAAATCAATCACCGGTGTGATGACCACTGATTGCGTCAAACGCGCCGCGGCGCGGGCGCCTTCGTCAATCGTCGCGCAATAGCTTCCAATCATCTGGGCGACGCTCGGATCAGGTTCGACCGTGATGTCGCGCTCCTTGCGCAGCCGTTCCAGGTTGCGGTCGAGCAGCCGTTTCGCAATCTCGGTGTAATCGCCAACGCCGAGCGTATGGAAGAGCATCAACTCGTCCACGCGGTTGAGGAATTCGACGCGGAAGTCGCGCTTCTTGAATTCCTCGCGCAGCTTCTTTCTCACCTCGGTGCGCCAGTTGGGATTCTTCTCGACCTGCTTCCACAACTGGCTGAGCGCTTCTGCGCCGACGTTGCTGGTCAAAATCACTATGCATTGCGATCCGTCGCGGACAGGCCCCGCCGGGTCGTCAATCCGGCCTTCGTCCAGAAAACGCAGCAGCGCGTCGAGCACCTTTGCGTGCGCTTTCTCGACCTCGTCGAACAGCACGACCGCGCGTGGCTTGTCGCGCAATCCGTTGGTCAATTTGCCTTCGCCGTAGCCGATGTAACCTGGCGGCGCGCCGACGAAGATGTTCATGCTTTCGGGCGAATTGAACTGGCCCATTTCCAGGAAGATCAGGTTCTCTTCCGAACCGTAAACGGCGCGCGCCAGCTCTTTGGCCATCTCGGTCTTGCCGCTGCCCGATTGGCCGCAGAAGAGAAAGACGCCGACTGGACGGCCCGGCGTGGTGAAACCGAAGCGCATCCGCTGGATGTAAGGCAGTATGCGTTCGATGGCGTCGTTCTGGCCGACCAGCCTTTGGAGCAGCCGCTTATGCACGGTTTCGATTTCGGCCATTCCGCCTTCGTCTTCTTCCTCGCCGGTTGTGTCGTAGCCTTCGGCGATTTCGCGCAGCCTGACCAGGTCAACTTTCTCGTCTTCCAGGATGCGTCGCGCGGAACTTTCGACGGTGAGGAAGGCGCGCAGCAGGTGCGGCTCGGTCACGCGCTGGGCGTGGTCGCGCCCGGCGAGTTCGCCGGCTTCGACCAGGATGCCGGCGAGCATCGGCTGCAAGTGATCTTTGTCGAGCGGCGTGACGCTGCGCGTGTGTTTGGCGCGCGCCCGCAACGTGAGCATCACCGCCTCTTGAATCTTCTTCGGCGCCAGCCCCTGATGGTAGATGCCGTATTGCGTCACGCCGCCTTCGCGTTCGAGCAGCGCCAGCAGCAGGTGTCGCGGATCGGCTTTTTCGTAACCCAACGATTCGGTCTCGCTGCGCAACAGACCGAGAACTTTCTTCGCCCCGGGCGTGAACGCGTCGAGGTCAATCTCGTCTTTTTTGGCGACCGGGACCGCCTCGACTTTTCGGAGCGATTGTTCAAGCTCCTCGCGCCAGGTTTCCAGATCAATGTCCGCGGACTTGAACAACTTGAGCGCGTTCTCGGTCGCGTGTTTGAGGCCGGCGAGCAGCAGGATCGTTTCGTTGATGCGGATGAAGCCGTATTGCGAGCACAACTGTTCCGCGGTATTCAACATTGCGCGCGCGCTCTCGTGCAGGCTCGATTCGGTCAGGTGAGCCAGCGGCGCTCCGCCCGTTGATTTCACCGCGCAAGCTCCCATCTCGCGCTCCCACACGTCAGGCGTCAGGCCAAAACGCGCCAACCGCTTCCGCGTCACGCCGTTGGGGACTTTGGCGACGACCATCAGGAAATGAGTGCTTTCGATGGCCGCGCTCTGGGTGTTGACGGCGGCCAGCAGCGCATCGCTCAGATCGTGCGTGGCGTGGCGCACTTCCAGCTCGAAGATTTCCGGATTGAGTTTGTTGTTGACGAAGAGTTCCATGTCACACCTTTCAGGAAAAGCGCAGGATCAATCCCGTGACCAGCAACGCCAGGCCGAACGCATAGGCGCTCAGGCTGTTGAAGGCCCAGGGAGGCGACTTATGTTTGTTGGCTCGGCTGGCGCAGAAGGCTCCGGTGATCAGCAGAGTCACACCCGCAACACACATCCCGACATAAAAACCCTTCCGCCAGAACCAGATCATCAATCCAATTCCCAGCCCCGGGATGAGCAGCCATTTAAAGATAAACTCCCAGCCATTCCCACAACATATCCACCACCAAAACAGACCGAATGGCAGCGCAGCCGCGTAATGCCACGATTTGCGTGGCTCTCCCAGCATCCCCAACCCAATTGCGTAAGAGAAGCAAAGGATTATCAGCGGCCACAAAATTGTGAAGCACCCGGTTTCGCTTTTGTTGTCAGACATTTTCCACCTCCTCGGTCTTAACGGCGTTGGCGCTTATACCTTCCGTATATCCATATATCCATATATCCATGCGTTTTTTTCGACCAAAATGGAGGATGCCTCGAAAAAAAAATCTGCGGCCATTCAACGGGGTGCGGTACGGGGAGCGTAAGCGACCTGGATCTCAATTAAGTGCGCACTGGCCGATGTCCAGGTCGCTTACGCTCAATGAGATTAAGGCAAGGAATTTGCGTCAGCGGTGTGGGGCAGGTTTCCAACCTGCCCCACACCGCGCTCGCGGCTGTTTTAGTCGTTCGCCGGGTTGTGGGGCAGGTTGGAAACCTG
>Ga0187892_10000975_pt1 | contig 70226 bp, 74 predicted proteins | sample MA1701073metaG_FD_139345 | JGI IMG/M metagenome (GOLD analysis project Ga0187892, IMG submission 139345) | Bio-ooze microbial communities from a basaltic lava cave in the Kipuka Kanohina Cave System on the Island of Hawaii, USA - MA170107-3 metaG ...
ATGGGCACCTTCCAGGACATCACCTCCATGGATCGCATCCTCTTCGCCGTCTTCGTCCACGAAAACAAATCACAAGGGATCGCTACCCCTTTCCTGCTGACACAAAACAATTGACGTTACCCCGGCTAGGGCCAGACGACAGAGAACGGACGACAGAGGACGGAGGAAAGTGATTAATTAGGGGCCCTGACGCGTCCGAAGAGACTATTTCTGTCCTCTGTCCTCTGCTCTCTGTCTGATGAAACCCGGGATCACCTACGCGCCCTATGCCACATTGCCGGAGACGAGCCGCGGGCGGCGCGCGGCCGAGCCCGAGAGCGAGACGCGCACCGGATTCCAGCGCGACCGCGACCGCATCGTCCACTCGACCGCGTTCCGGCGTTTGAAGCACAAGACGCAGGTCTTCGTCGCGCACGAGGGCGACCACTACCGCACGCGGCTCACGCATTCGCTCGAAGTGGCGCAGATCGCGCGCAGCATCGCGCGCCAGCTCGGCTTGAACGAGGACCTCGCCGAGGCGCTGGCGCTGGCGCACGATCTCGGCCACACGCCGTTCGGCCATGCCGGCGAGGAGGTGCTCAACGAGTGCATGTCGCGCTTCGGGGGATTCGACCACAACGCGCAGACCTTGCGCATCGTCACGCGCCTCGAGCGGAAATACGCGGCGTTCGACGGCCTGAACCTCGCCTGGGAGACGCTCGAGGGCGTGGTGAAGCACAACGGCCCGCTCATCGGCGCGAATTCGCCGCGCACGAAGCCGCTGCCCGAGCCGATCCGCGAATACAACGCGCAACACGATCTCGAACTCGCGAGCTTTCCCGGGCCGGAGGCGCAGGTGGCGGCGCTCGCCGACGACATCGCCTACAACACGCACGATATCGACGACGGCCTCCGCGCGAAGCTCTTCACCGTCGCCGACGTGAAGCGCATCGCCGTCGTCGCCGGGGCGTTCCGCGAGGTCGAAAGGGCCTATCCCGGCCTCGAGGAGCGGCGCCTCATCCACGAGGCGGTGCGCCGCCTCATCGACCGCATGGTGCGCGATCTGCTAGCGGAAACGCGCGCGCGGATCGCGGCCGCGCAGCCGGCCACCGTCGAGGAGATCCGCGATTTCGGCCAGTCGATCGCCGCCTTTTCGCCGGCGATGAACGAGCATCACCGCGCCCTCAAATCGTTCCTGTTCACCCACATGTACCGCCACGACAAGGTCAACCGCATGACGGCGCACGCGGCCGAGGTCGTGCGCGCGCTGTTCGCCCGCTACCGCGCCGAGCCCGCGCAGCTGCCCGAGCCCTGGCGCGACGCCGCGGCCGGCTCCGAGGCCAAGCAGGCGCGCGTCATCGCCGACTACATCGCCGGCATGACCGACAATTACGCGCTGGACGAGCACAAGCGGTTGTTCGCGGCCTAGCGGCGTCGTAGAGAACCCTCGATTCAGCGTCATCCCGAGCGAAGCGGGGCGCGCCTCTTCAGGCGCGGCCGCGCAGTCGAGGGATCGCGGGCCAGCTGGCCATCGATCCCTCCACTTCGCGAGCCGCAAAGGCGGCTCGCTTCGGTCGGGATGACGTGGATAAAATAGACGGGCAAGCCCAATGAACGTCTTTTCCTTCTTTCGGTCCGAGATCGCGGCGCTCGTCGAACGCTTGGCGGCGGCGGGCGCGCTGCCGCCGGGGCTCGACACCGCGCGTGTCACGGTCGAGCCGCCGCGCGATCCCGCGCACGGCGATCTCGCCACCAACGCCGCGATGGTGCTGGCCAAGGCCGCCGGCAAGCCGCCGCGTTCCATCGCCGATCTCCTCGTGGCGGAACTGAGAAAGCGCGCGGATATCGAGGGCGCCGACACCGCCGGCCCCGGCTTCATCAATCTCCGCGTCCGCGCCGCGTTCTGGCGCGAACGGTTGATCGACGTGCTGAAGGCCGGCCTCGCCTATGGCGACAGCGATCTCGGCCGAGGCGAGCCGGTCAACGTCGAATACGTCTCGACCAATCCCACCGGCCTCCTGCATGTCGGCCACGCACGCGGCTCGGTCGTCGGCGATGTGCTCGCGTCGTTGCTGGCCAAGGCGGGCTACAAGGTTGCGCGCGAATACTACGTCAACGACGCCGGCAAGCAGGTCGAGGCGCTGCGCGACAGCTTCATCGGGCGCCTGAAACAGCAATGCCGCGCGCCGATCCCCGACAGCGCATTCGGCACGATCTACCAGTATCCGGGCGAGGAGATCGCCGACGCGGCGCGCGCGGCGCTCGCCGCCGATCCGGCGAAGTGGCGCGCGCTCGGCGATTCGCCCGCCGATCTCGACGCGGCGCAGCGCTTCGTCGTCGCCTATATGATGGACCGCATCCGCGAGGACCTGGCCGCGCTCGGCGTGCGCCACGACGTGTTCACGTCGGAGCGCCGCGACCTCGTCGAGAAGGGCAAGGTCGACGGGGCGCTCGCGACGTTGGAGAAGCTCGGCCACATCTACACCGGCGTTCTCGATCCGCCCAAGGGCAAGACGCCCGAGGACTGGGAGCCGCGGCCCCAGACGCTCTTTCGCGCCACCGCCTTCGGCGACGACGTCGACCGCCCGCTCAAGAAATCGGACGGGAGCTGGACTTACTTCGCCAGCGACATCGCCTATCACCTCGACAAGTTCCGGCGCGGCTTCCGCACGATGATCGACATCTGGGGCGCCGATCACGCCGGCTACGTGAGGCGCGTCGAGGCGGCCGTGAAGGCGGTGACGGACGGGAACGGCGTGCTCGACGTCAAGATCTGCCAGCTCGTGAAGTTCCTCGAGCGCGGCGAGCCGGTCAGGATGTCGAAGCGCGCCGGCAACGTGATCACCGTGCGCGACGTGGTCGATCAGGTCGGCAAGGACGTGATCCGCCTGATCATGCTCACGCGCAAGAACGACGCGCCGCTCGAATTCGACTTCGCCAAGGTCCGGGAGCAGTCCAAGGACAACCCGGTTTTCTACATCCAGTACGCGCATGCGCGCTGTCGCTCGGTCTTCCGCCAAGCGGCGGAGACGTTTCCCGGAAGTGACTTCAAAGACTCAAGACTTATGGGAATCTCATTGAATCTCTTGACAGATTCCGGGGAATTGGGCCTAATCAAAGCGTTGGCGGCGTGGCCGCGAATGGTGGAGACGGCCGCCGAAGCGCACGAGCCGCATCGCCTGGCGTTCTACCTCTACGAGGTGGCGGCGTCGTTTCACGGCCACTGGAACCGTGGCAAGGACGAGCTGCGCTTCATCGTCGAGGGTAACGAGCCTTTGACCTTGGCGCGTCTAGCCTTGGTGCGCGGCGTGCAGCTGGTGATCGCGTCGGGCCTTCACGTCATCGGCGTGACGCCGGTCGAGGAGATGCGGTGAACGGGGGGCGGTCGTTGTTGTTTGGCGCGGCGCTGGCGGCGGCCGGGATGGTCGCGGCCGTGGCGCCGCCGGACGCACGCTCGGAGGCGCGCGAGGGCGACGGCGCGCCGAACGGCGTCGTCATCGGCCCCGGCGGCGTGCCGCTGATCAAGGCCGAGCCTGGCCCGGCGAAGATCAAGCCCAAGGATCCCGGCGGCCTCAAGGTCCCGCACAAGGACAAGTCGATCTACGAGCGGATCGAGGGGCAGAGAAAAGTCGTGCCCGCCGCGGCGCCCAAGGGCACCGACAAGAAGCTCGCGCAAGCGATTGGCCCGTACCGCGTTCAGCTCGGCTCCTTCGAAAGCGCGGAAGTCGCGCAGAAGCGCTGGCAGGAGCTGAGGGGCCGCCATGCCGATCTCGTCGGCGGCCTCTCGATGGTGCTGGAGCGGGTCGAGCTCAAGGCCAAAGGGACGATGTATCGCCTTCAGGCCGGCCCGTTGAAATCGCCCGACGAGGTGCAAAAGCTCTGCACCGCGCTGGCCAAGCGCAACGTCGGCTGCTTCCTGGTGAAGAGCTGAGCTTGATGCGCAGCGTCTCCTGCTTAGGGGCGGGTCCCCGACCCGCCCTTCCGACGCCACGCCGATGCCTGCAGCATCGTACCGCGCCGAGGAAGGCGGGCGGGTCGGGGACCCGCCCCTACGCGTGAGACGCGGCTTGCCCGCGAAATCGAGCCGGACTAAGCCGCTCACCGCGGCGATCTTCGGCTGCGCGGGGCCGGCGCTGCTGCCGGGCGAGCGCGCGTTTTTCGCCAAGGTGCGGCCGGCCGGCTTCATCCTGTTTGCGCGCAATTGCGATGCGCCGGCGCAGGTGAAGGCGCTGGTGGCCGACCTCCGGCAGAGCGCCGGCGTGCCCCACGCGCCGGTGCTGATCGATCAGGAGGGCGGGCGCGTCGCGCGCCTCAGGCCCCCGCATTGGCGCCATCCGCCGCCGGCAGCGGTGTTCGGGCGGCTCTACGAACGCAACCCCACGGTCGCGCTCGCCGCCTGCCGGCTCAATGCGCGGCTGATCGCGCACGAGCTCGCGGTGCTCGGCATCGACGTCGACTGCGCGCCGGTGCTCGACGTGCCGCAGCCGGGCAGCCACGACATCGTCGGCGACCGCGCGCTGGCGCGCGAGCCGGCGGCGGTGGCGGCGCTGGCGCTGGCCTGGTGCCGGGGCTTCGCCGAGGGCGGCGTGGCGCCCGTGATCAAGCATATTCCCGGCCACGGCCGCGCGCGCGCCGACAGCCATTTGTCGCTGCCCGAAGTGGACGCGAGCTGGGCCGAGCTGGCGGCCGCCGATTTCGCGCCGTTCAGGGCGCTCGCCGGCCAGCCCTGGGCGATGACCGCGCATGTGCTCTACACCGCGCTCGACAAGGCCGCGCCCGCGACCGCTTCGCGCGCGATCATCGGCGACGTGATCCGCGGCCATATCGGCTTTGCCGGCGCGCTGATGTCCGACGACCTCTCGATGAAGGCGCTCGCCGGCTCGTTCGAGGCGCGGGCGAGCGAATGCCGCGCCGCCGGCTGCGACCTGGCGCTCCACTGCAACGGAAATCTCGAGGAAATGGCCGCGGTGGCGGCGGGCGCCGGCGCGCTTGAGGGCCCAAGCCTCGGGCGCTATCGGGCCGCCTTGAAATGGCGCAAACCGCCGAAGCGCTTCGATGCCGCGGCGGCGTTGGATCGGCTTGCGGGCCTCATCGCTCCCATCGCATAAAGGCGGCATGCCGGCCCTGCCCAGTATCGAATCGCTCGTCATCGTCGCGGCGGTGGCGATCCTTGCCATCACCTTCCACGAGGCGGCGCACGGCTACGTGGCCTGGCGGCTGGGCGACCCGACCGCGTATCAGCAGGGCCGCGTCTCGTTCAATCCGCTGCGCCACATCGATCCGTTCGGCACGGTCGTGCTGCCGCTGCTGCTGTTCATCGCCTCGGGATGGATCCTCGGCTGGGCCAAGCCGGTGCCGGTCAATCCGAGCCGGCTCAACTCGCCGCGGCGCGACATGGTGCTGGTCGCCGCCGCCGGTCCCGGCATCAACCTCGCGCTGGCGCTGCTGTCGGCCGCGATCCTCTCGGCGGTCGGCGGCGCCGCGGCGGAGCCCGAGTTCCTGCGCAAGTTGTTGACCTTCTCGATTTACTTCAATGTGCTGATCGGCGTGTTCAACCTCATCCCCATCCCGCCGCTCGACGGCGGACGCATCGCCGTGGGCCTGCTGCCCGGCTCGCTCGCGTTTCCGCTCGCGCGCCTCGAGCCCTACGGCATGTGGATCGTGATCGGCGTGCTGCTGATCGTGCCGCTGGTCAGCCATCAGCTCGGCGGCGAGATCAACCTCTTCACCGCCCTCATCCAGCCCGTGGTCAGCGCCATCATCGGCGCCATCGCCGCCGCGGTCGGCATGGGAGACGGCTCGTGACCGGCGACGCGCCCGAAGCGGCGCCGCCCGAATTCGCGGCGGACGGGCCCCGCCAGCCGGTCGCCGAGGCCGACGCGTTCGTGCTCGCGCTCGACGGCTTCGAGGGCCCGCTCGACGTGCTGCTGGCGCTCGCGCGCGAGCAGAAGGTCGACATCACACGCATCTCGATCCTGGCGCTGGCCGACCAGTACCTCGCCTTCATCCAGAAGGCCCAATCGCTGAGGCTCGACCTCGCCGCGGACTATCTGGTGATGGCGGCGTGGCTCGCGTACTTGAAGTCGAAGCTGCTGCTGCCGCAGACCCAGGCCGAGGACGAGCCCAGCGGGGCCGAGATGGCCGAGGCGCTGGCGTTCCAGCTGCGCCGGCTCGAGGCGGTGCGCGACGTGGTCAAGCGCCTGATGGCGCGGCCGCAAAAGGGTGTGGATTTCTTCGTCCGCGGCACGGCTGAGCAATTGCCGGTGGCGACGCGCGTGGTCTATCACGTGACGCTGTTCGAGCTGTTGAAGGGCTATGCCGACCAGAAGCGGCGCAAGGGCGGCGAGGTGCTGGCGATCCGCGAGCGCGCCGAGATCATGTCGGTCGAGGAGGCGCTGCGGCGCCTCCAGAACCTGATCGGAAGGACACCGGATTGGACGACGCTGGCAAGCTATCTCCCCGAGGGCCTGAGGCCCGGCCTCAACCGGCGCTCGGCCGTGGCCTCGACCTTCGCGGCGACGCTGGAGCTGGTGAGGACGGGCAAGGCGGCGATGCACCAGGAGCGCCCGTTCGGCCCGATCTTCGTGCGCCGGGCGGAGGACCGCTCGTGAGCGACGGGCCGATGAGCGAGCCCAGGGCGGGCGAGGCTCACGCGCCGGCCCACGCATCCGCGGCGCCCGCCGGTGCCGCGGCCGCGGCCAAGGCCGTCGCCGAAGCGGAGACCGAGGAGGGGCGCGCGCTGGCGAAGCGCGTCGTGGAAGCGCTCGTCTTCGCCGCGCCCGAGCCGGTCGCCGAGAAGGCGATCGCCGAGCGCCTGCCCGCCGGCAGCGACGTGAAGGCGATCCTCGCCGAGCTCGCCGCCGAGTACGCTTCGCGCGGCGTCCGCCTCGTCCGGATCGCCGAGGCGTGGACCTTCCGCACCGCGCCCGAGCTGGCGCCGCACCTGCGGCTCGAGCGCAAGATCACGCGCCGGCTCTCGCGCGCGGCGCTGGAGGCGCTCGGCATCGTCGCCTATCACCAGCCGGTGACGCGCGCCGAGATCGAGGACATCCGCGGCGTGGCGCTCTCGCGGGGCACGCTCGACGTGCTGCTCGAAGCGGGCTGGATCAAGCCCGGCAAGCGCCGCCGCACCCCCGGCCGCCCGCTGACTTGGGTGACGACGCAGGAATTCCTCGACCATTTCGGCCTCGAGAAGTTCGAGGACCTGCCCGGCCTCGACGAGCTGAAATCCTCGGGGCTCCTCGACACGCGCCCGCGCGTCCACGTGCTGCAGCCGGGCGCTGGCGGAGATCAGCGCGAAACGGACGAGAGCGGCGAGCCCGAAGAGCTGGAAGGGCGCGAGGACGAGGGCGGAGAGGAGCGGGCGGAGCAGCGCGACAGGCCGCGCCCGCGCTGATGCACGCCGGCAAATAGTCCAGGCATCGTTCCGAACCGCGAAGCGGTTCCGGCCCAAAGCCCAGGGTTGCCGCGCAGCGGCTACCCTGGGAAATCGCGACAAAAATGATTCAACCCCGCAGGGGTTGTGGCGACGGCGGCTCAATCCCAAAGAAATTTTTCATCCCATTCCAGGCCGTGCCGCCGCAACAGGGTGCGCAACTCGCCCTGATAGTCGAAGCGCCGATGCTGCTGCTCCTGCTCTGCCACGTAGGCACGTGCTTTGCCACGTAGGCACGCACGCGATCGAGATTCGAGCGGCTCACCGAGAATACCGCGTAGCCGCGTTGCCATTCAAAATCTTGGAACGCGGCGCCTTGCGTCTTCATCCAGCGTGAGGAAACGCGTTTAATCTCCTTCACCCATTCGGCCTGTGTGATTTCGCGGCCGTTGCGTGCAAGGATGTGCAGATGGTCGGCCACGCCGCCCACCTGCAATGGCGGACATTGAAGCTCGCGGGAGGCGGCGCCGATGTAGGCGTGGAGACGCGCACGCATATCGGCGTCCTTGAGCAGCGGCCGTCGCTCTTTGGTCGAAAAGACGAGGTGAAGATAGACGGCGGAAAGCGATTGCGGCCACAACCCCTTCGGGGTTGAAATTTGCAATCCGATGCTACCCAGGGTAGCCGCCGCGCGGCAACCCTGGGCTTTGGGCCGGAACCGCTTCGCGGTTCGCTCCGCCGCGATTCTGCGGCCGGCGAATGCGCCGCGGCGGGGGAGGCGATTGGAACCATCGCCGTGCGTGATCCGGCGGCGTTGTAAATGAGAATAATTATCAATACGCTGTAGGGCCGAGTTCGAGGCGGATACCCAAATTGGCTACCGCAACGCATCGTCGATCGCGCGCGCCCGCGAATCCCGACCGCGCCTGGGCGATCTTCGGGCTCGCGCTCGCGGCGGCTGTGGCGCTGCCGCTGGCGGCGGTGGTGTGGCGCGCGTTCGCGGCGGAGGGCGGGATCTGGGGGCACCTCGCCGAAACGGTGCTGCCGCGCTACCTCGCCAACACGTTCTGGATCGTGGTCGGCGTGGGGGCGGGGACGATCGCGGGCGGTGTCGGCGCCGCTTGGCTCGTGAGCCTCTGCCGGTTTCCCGGGCGGCGCATCTTCGAATGGGCGCTGCTGCTGCCGCTCGCGGTGCCGGCTTACGTCGTCGCCTACGCCTACGCCGGCTTGTTCGACGCGGCGGGACCGGTGCATGCGGCACTGCGCGGCTGGCTCGGCGTCGACGGCGCCGTCTCCTGGTATCCGAACATCCGCTCGCTCTGGGGCGCCGTCCTCGTCCTCGTCGTCGTGCTCTACCCCTACGTCTACATGCTGGCGCGCGCCGCGTTCCTCGAACAATCGGTGTGCGTGCTGGAGGTGAGCCGCACGCTGGGGCTCACGCCCTGGGGCAGCGCGCGGCGGGTGGCGCTGCCGCTGGCGCGGCCCTCGATCGCGGTGGGCGCGGCGCTGGCGCTGATGGAAGCGCTCAACGATTTCGGCGCCGTGCAGCATTTCGGCGTCGATACGTTCGTCACCGCCATCTTCCGCGTCTGGCAGGTGCAGGGCGATGCCACGGGCGCGGCGCAGCTGGCGCTGCTGCTGATCCTGTTCGTGGCCGCGCTGGTCTGGATCGAGCGTGCCTCGCGCGGGCGCGCGGCGTTCATGCACATGTCGCGCCGCTACCGTCCGCTGCCGGCCTACGAGCTCGAGGGCTGGCGCGGCGCTGGCGCCGCGGCGTTCTGCTTGGTGCCGGTGTTCCTCGGCTTCCTCTTGCCGGCGGCGGCGCTCGGCGTCTGGACCTTCGAGCAATGGAGCGCCGCCGTCGACGCGCGTTTCTGGCGCCTCGCGCTCAACAGCTTCGTCCTGGCCAGCGGCGCGGCGCTTCTCTGCGTGATTCTCGGCGGCGGCATTGCGTACGCGTTACGCCGAGGGCGTCGGAGCCGCGCGCTGAAAGGCGCCGCCGGCATCGTCGGCCTTGGCTATGCCGTGCCCGGCGCGGTGATCGCCGTCGGCGTGGCGTTAGTGCTCGGCGGGTTCGATCGCTTCGTCAACGCGCTCGGCGGCGGCACGGCGCTCTGGCTCTCGGGCGGTCTTTTCGCGCTCTACTTCGCCTATGCGGTGCGCTTCCTGCCGATCGCGCTGGGCGCGGTCGAATCCGGCTTCACGCGCGTGACGCCGCACATGGACGATGCCGGCCGCATGCTCGGCCACGGGCCCGGCGGCGTCTTCCGCCGCATCCACGCGCCGATGCTGAAAGGAAGCCTCCTCACCGCGGCCCTCCTCGTGTTCGTCGACGTGATGAAAGAGCTGCCCGCGACCTTGATGCTGCGCCCGTTCAACTTCGACACGCTCGCGATCCGCACCTACGAATTCGCCAGCGACGAGCAGCTGAAACTGGCGGCGCCGGCGGCGCTCGCGATCGTCGCCGTCGGCATCGTGCCCGTGATCCTGCTCTCGCGCGCGATCGCGAGGGCGCGGCCCGGAATGGTGAGCGAGCCTGCCGTGGCGGTCTCGTCCGGCACAGCCGGCGCGCCCGCGCCGACCATGCGCCCGGCGTGACTTCGAAGCAGATAAAGTGAACAGGAGCCGGGAAGCCGGGGAGAAGAAAGCAAGAAAAATGAACCACAGAGGACACAGAGGGCACGGAGACGGGTTTCGGCGCGCCAGGGGCGCAAGCTCTTCTTCTCTGTGTTCTCTGTGCCCTCGGTGGTTCAACCTTCTTCCGTCTCCCCGGCTCCTGTGAACTCTTGATCGCATGACCGCGCTTGCCATCGAGGGCGTGAGCCACCGGTTCGGGGCGACCTTGGCGCTCGATGCGGTTTCGCTCGCGGTCGCCAGGGGCGAAATCCTCTGCCTCGTCGGCCCCTCGGGCTGCGGCAAGTCCACGCTGCTGCGCGCGGCGGCGGGGCTCGAGACGCTGCAGGCGGGGCGCGTCGCGATCGAGGGCCAGATCGTGGCCGAGGCCGGCAAGCCCGAACTTCCGCCCGAGTCGCGCAATGTCGGCTTCCTGTTCCAGGATTTCGCGCTGTTCCCGCACCTCTCGGTGCTCGACAACGCGGCGTTCGGCTTGCACAGGCTCGCCGCCGGCGAGCGGCGCGCGCGGGCGCTGGCGGCCTTGCAACGGGTCGGCATGGAGGGTCTGGCCGGCGCGTTCCCGCACATGCTGTCGGGCGGGCAGCAGCAGCGCGTGGCGCTGGCGCGCGCGATGGCGCCGGCGCCGCGGCTCTTCCTGCTCGACGAGCCGTTCTCGGGCATCGATGCGCGCCTGCGCCGGCGCCTGCTCGAGGACACGTGGCGCGTGCTAAAGGAGAGCGGCGCGGCCTCGGTGGTGGTCACGCACGACCCCGAGGAGGCGATGCTGTTGGGCGACCGCGTCGCGGTGATGCGCGCGGGGCGCATCCTCCAGGTCGGGACGGCCGACGCCGTCTATCGCCGGCCCGAGACGCCGTTCGTCGCCGAGTTCCTGGGCGAGGTGAACAAGTTCCGCGGCGCCGTTAACGGCTCCGGCGCAGTCGAGACGCCGCTCGGCCCGGTGCCGGCGCCGGGCTTCGCCGCCGGCGCTCCCGTGGTCGTGATCATCCGCCAGCACGGCGTCGGCGTATCTCCCGACGATCCGCAAAGCGGTGTACCGGTGACGGTGTCTTGGGTGCGTCCGATGGGCGCAGCCAGCCTTCTGCTGCTGCGCCGGCGTGATGCGGGGGCGTCCGATCCGCCGATCTATGCGCGCGTCTCCGGCCAACTCCGGTTGGCCGAAGGGGCCCACGCCTATGCCGGCATCGACCGCCACGAGGTCTTTGTTTTTCCCGTAGAAACCCCTATCTCTGTGCCGTCAGGGCACGGTTAACGGGCGGGGGCGGCCGGGTCGACCAAGATGGCCGCGTGGTTGCGGCCTCGGGTCCGTCGTCTAATATCCGCCCCCGTTTCGCCAACAAGGCCGATCAGGAAGGCCGGCCAGGCGCCAAGGAGTCATCGAATGGGCATCAGTTTTTGGCACATCGTCATCGTGCTGTTGGTCGTCCTGCTGCTGTTCGGCGCAGGCAAGATTCCGCGCCTGATGAAGGACCTCGGCAGCGGCATCACGGCGTTCAAGAAGGGCTTGAAGCAGGACGAGCCGGCGGGCGACCAGCCTCCCGCGGCGCAGCCCGCGAATCCGCAGATCCAATCGCCGGCGCCGGCGGCCGAGAAAAAGCCCGAGGAAGCGGTCCGCCGCACCTGACGGCGGCGCTACGCGGGAGAGCGGGCGCGGACCAAGTAGAGGCAACGGACGCCGGACATGCTCGACTTCGGTTGGTCGCAGATGATGCTGATCGCCGCGGTCGCCCTGATCGTTCTGGGACCGAAGGAGCTCCCCAAGGTCATCAAATCGGTCACCGAATGGGCGGGCAAGGCGCGCACGCTCGCGCGCGAGTTCCGCTCGAGCGTCGACGAGATGATGCGCGAGACCGAGCTCAAGAACTTGAAGGAAGAGTTCGAGACCGGCGTGCGCAAGGCCGAGACCGAGTTCCAGAACACGATCCAGGCCGAGACCACCTCGTTCGACGAGCTTTCGCCCAAGCCCGCCGACACCAGCGCCACGCCGGCGCTGCCCGACTACTACGCGACCGCGGATTGGAGCGAGCACGGCGCCAGGCTGCGCCCGCTCATGGACCACCAGCGCAAGAAGAAGCCCGCGCGCAAGGCCGCGAAGCCCGTCTATAAGGCGCGGCTGCTGCGTCCGCCCGCGCCGAAGAACGGCCCGCCCGACGTGCGCCGGAGGGTGCGCGCATGAGCGACAAGAAGGCCGCCCAGAACCCGGGGAAAAACTCCGGCAACCCCGACGACTACAAGATGCCGCTGATGGACCACCTCGTCGAGCTGCGCAAGCGGCTGATGTGGTCGTTCCTCGCGTTCATCGTGCTGACAGCCGGCGCCATGGCGTTCGCCGGCGAGATCTACAATTTCCTCGCCGCGCCGCTGGTCGACGTGTTCAAGGGCATGCCCGGCTCGCACACGATGATCTACACGCAGCTCTACGAGAAATTCTTCACCAACATCAAAGTCGGCCTCTGGACCGGGTTCTTCCTGTCGTTCCCGATCTTCGCGATCCAGGTTTGGAAGTTCGTGGCGCCCGGCCTCTACAAGCACGAGCAGAAGGCGTTCCGTCCGTTTCTGATCGCGACGCCGGTGCTGTTCTTCATGGGCGGCGCGTTCGTCTATTACCTCGTGTTCCCGTTGGCGTGGCGCTTCTTCGCCGAGTTCGAGCAGTTCGGCACCGCCACCGAGATCACAATCCAGATGATGCCGAAGGTGAACGAGTATCTCTCGCTGGTCATGAAGCTGATCTTCGCGTTCGGCATCTGCTTCGAGACGCCGGTGGTTCTGGGCCTGCTTGCCCGCGCCGGCCTCGCCACGTCGAAGGGGCTCGCGCAGAAGCGGCGCTACGCCATTGTCGTCATGTTCATCATCGCCGCCATCATCACGCCGCCCGACGTGATCTCGCAGCTGGCGCTGGCGATCCCGATGTGCCTGCTCTACGAGGTCGGCATCTTCGTCGCCAAGGGCATCGAGAAGAAGAAGGCGGCGCAGGAAGCCGCGTTCGAAGCCGAGCTCCGCGGCGACGCGCCCGCTGGTGCGGAGAAGAAGCCGACGGCGTAGCGCTCCCCTCCCCCGCGAAGAGCGGGGGAGGGCTAGGGTGGGGGCGCGCGCAAGTTCGCATCTCGTCCGAGCAGCCGCGAGTGCTCCCGCCACCGCATTGCTCGCCGTATTCACCCCCTCCGCCCGCGCGCGAAGGGCGCGCGGTGCACCTCCCCCGCTCGTCGCGGGGGAGGGAGATGCGAGGAGCCTCACCCTTGCCCCATCCGCTCTCCCGATCGACGCTCGCGCATTACGAACGCCACGCGCGCTCGTTCTGGGAAGGGACGAAGGATCACGACGTGGCGCAGAACTATGCGGCGCTGCTCGAGGCGATCGAGGGTGCTGCGCCCTTCGCGATCCTCGATCTCGGCTGCGGGCCGGGGCGCGATCTCAGATACTTCCGCTCGCTCGGGCACGAGGCGGTCGGCCTCGACGGATCGGCGAAATTCGTCGAGATGGCGCGCGCCCATTCCGGATGCGAGGTGCTGCACCAGGACTTTCTGGCGCTCGATCTGCCGCCGGCGCGCTTCGACGGCGTCTTCGCCAACGCCGCGCTGTTCCACGTGCCGAGCGCCGAGCTGCCGCGCGTGCTCGGCGAGCTCCGGGCGGCGCTGAAGCCGAGCGGCGTGCTGTTCGCGTCGAACCCGCGCGGCAACAACGAAGAAGGCGAGAGCGGCGGGCGCTACGGCTGCTACTGGGACCTCGACACCTGGCGCAACTACGTCACCGCGGCCGGCTTCACGGAGCTGAAGCACTACTTTCGCCCGCCCGGCCTGCCGCGCGAACAACAGCCCTGGCTCGCGAGCGTGTGGCGGAAGCAGTAGGCTGCGCGACCCAGCGGAGGGGAAACCATGCAGCGGGACATGAACGGTCCGCGGCGCATTTGCGCGACGATCGGCGCGCTGGTCGGCCTCGCGGCGCTGGCGCTGCAGCTCTATCTCATCCTGACCGTGGCGACGGCGCAGGGACGCACCGTGCCGGGCACGATCGTCCAGTTCGTCAGCTACTTCACGATCCTGACCAACATCCTGGTCGTGCTCTGCTACCTGGGCGCCGGCTTCTTCGGCCGCCCCGGCGTCCAATCCGCGGTGGCGCTCTACATCGCGACGGTGGGCCTCGTCTACGCGATCATCCTTGCGCGACTCTGGAGCCCGACGGGGCTGCAATTCCTCGCCGACGCGGCGCTGCATTACGCGGCGCCGGTGCTCTACATCGGCTATTGGCTGTTGTTCGTCGACAAGAGTTCGCTGCGTTACGCGGACGTCCTGCGCTGGCTGATCTTTCCGCTCGCCTATTGCGGCTATGCGCTGCTGCGCGGCGCGCAGTCCGGCCTCTACCCCTATCCGTTTCTCGAGGCGGACAAGCTCGGCTACGCGCGGGTCGCGTTGAACGTCGCGATTCTCATCGTCTTGTTCTTGCTGCTGGGGCTGGCGATGATCGCCGCCGGACGCGCGCTGTCCCGGCGCGCGGCGCCGGCCGCGTGAGGAGGGAGACATGGTTACCGGCGGATGCCTCTGTGGCGCGGTGCGCTACGAGATCGACGTCGATGTCCTCGAAGACGTCTCCTATTGCCACTGCACGGTGTGCCGGCGCTCGACCGGCTCGGCCTTCGTCATCGCGGCGCGGGCGCCCTCGGACAAGCTACGCTGGACCGGCGCCGCGCCGAAGCGCTACCGCTCCTCGACGAGCGCATGGCGCGGCTTCTGCGGCGACTGCGGCTCGCCGATCTGTTTCCAGTACGTCGATAAGCCCGAATATCACGCGCTCGCCGCGGGCTGCCTCGACCGGCCCCGATTTGAAGCCCGCCGAGCACTGGGGCGTCGAGAGCCGCATTCCGTGGATCAAGATCGACGACGGCCTGCCGCAGAACGTGACGCCGGAGTAGCCAGAGGTCAGAGAGCAGAGGACAGATGACAGAGGGCGGAATCGTCTGTATCTGTTTTCTGTCCTCTGTTCTCTGACATCTGTCCTCTGTCATGCTCGACGTCAAATGGATTCGGGAGAACCCCGCTGAATTCCGCGAGGGGCTTCGCCGCCGCGGAATCGACGAGTTAGCCGACCAAGTGCAGGAGCTTGAAGTTCAGCGGCGCGAAGCCATCAAGCTAGCAGAAGCGGCTCAGGCAAAACGCAATTCGCTCGAAAAGAAAGTCGGCGAGATAAAGAGGGCAAAGGGCGATGCCAGCGAGATAATTCATGAGCTCTCGATTTCCAAAGATATACACGCTGCCACACTTGAAATGGCGAAAAAGCGTGAAGCAGAATTGGAAGCACTTCTTCAGCATATCCCCAACCTGCCGGCACCCGACGTTCCCGAAGGGCGTAGTTCAGACGACAACCCTGTCGAGCGCCGCTCCGGCCCGATTGCCAAGCCCGACTTCCCGCCGAAGCAGCATTTCGAGCTCGGCGAGGCGCTGGGGCTCATGGATTTCGAGCAGGCCGGCGTCATTTCCGGCGCGCGCTTCACGATTCTGAACGGCGCGCTCGCGCGGCTCGAACGCGCGCTCGGCCAGTTCATGATCGATCTGCACACCAGCGAGTTCGGCTACACCGAAGTCAGCCCGCCCCTGCTCGTGCGCGAGAATGCGGTCTATGGCACAGCTAATCTGCCGAAATTTGAAAGCGACCTATTCAAAGTCACTAGCCTCAGCGAAGAGTGGATTCGGGCTACGAAGAAGAAGATTCGCGATCAATTTACGGACCAGCTTATCCAATGGGCCAATGAGAACGTAGGACCAGACGTCAAAATCGATCTCTCAACTATACCCATTTTGGCGCGACAAGCTTTCCAGCACGTGGTTGAAACTGAGGGCGTTGACGCCCTACCAGCTTCGGAACGCTATTTAATCCCCACCGCCGAGGTGCCGCTGACCAATCTCGTGGCCGGCAAGCTGCTGGACGAGAAGCAATTGCCGCTGCGCTTTACGGCATGGACGCCGTGCTTCCGCTCCGAGGCGGGCGCCGCGGGCAAGGACACGCGCGGCATGCTGCGCCAGCATCAGTTCTACAAGGTGGAGCTGGTCTCGATCGCGCATCCCGAGCAATCGGAGGAAGAGCACGAGCGCATGACCGCCTGCGCCGAGGAGGTGCTGAAGCGCCTCGGCCTGCCGTTCCGCACCGTGCTGCTCTGCACCGGCGACATGGGCTTCGCGTCGCGGAAAACCTACGACATCGAAGTGTGGCTGCCGGGGCAGGCGATGTATCGCGAGATCTCGTCCTGCTCGAATTGCGGCGACTTCCAGGCCCGCCGCATGGATGCGCGCTTCAGGCCCGCGGGACAGAAGGGCACGCGATTCGTTCACACCTTGAACGGCTCGGGCATCGCGGTGGGCCGCGCGCTCATCGCGGTGATGGAGAACTATCAGCGCGGCAACGGCAGCATCGAGATCCCCGAGGCGCTGCGCCCCTATATGGGCGGAATCAAGTCGATCGGCGGCGATGGCTAAGACAATCACCGATCTCAAGAAGGCGCGGATCCTCATCTGCAACGACGACGGGATTCAGGCGAAGGGCATTCGCCTCCTGTTCGAGATCGCGAAGACGCTGGCCGACGACGTCTGGGTGGTGGCGCCCGAGGCCGAGCAGAGCGGCGCCAGCCACTCGCTGACGCTGCGCCGGCCGCTCCGGAAGCGCCGCTTCGCCGAGAACTGGTACGCCATCGACGGAACGCCGACCGATTGCGTGCTGATGGGCGTCACGCAGATCCTGGCCGACCGGCGGCCCGACCTCGTGCTCTCGGGCGTCAACCGCGGCGCCAACCTCGGCGAGGATGTGACCTATTCCGGCACCGTCGCCGGCGCGCGCGAGGCCGTGATGCTCGGCATTCCGGCGATCGCCAACAGCCTCATCACGGCGCTGAACAAGCCGGCCAAGTGGGAGACGCCGCAGAAATACGGCGCCGACCTCATTCGCCGCCTCACCACCGCCGGCTGGACGCCGAACACGATCGTCAACGTGAACTATCCCGACGTGCCGCCCGACCAGGTGAAGGGCGTCGAGGTGTGCGGGCTCGCGCGCCGGAAGCTCGGCACGCAATGGGTCGAGGGCATCGATCCGCGCGGCGCCGCCTATTACTGGCTCGGCATGCAGCGCGAGGAGGAAGTGCTGCCCGGCACCGACCTCCACGCGGTCATGAACGGGAAGATCTCGGTGACGCCGGTCCAGCTCGAGCTCGTCCACCCGCCCAGCCTCGAAGCGCTCAAATCCGCGCTGGCGTGACGGATTTCACGGGTGCCGGGGAGAAGAATTGAACCACGGAGGACACAGAGTACACAGAGAAACCGATTTCGCGCGCCAACGGCGCGCAGTCCTTTGTCCTCTGTGATCTCCGTGTCCTCTGTGGTTCAATCCTTCTTCCTTTCCTCCCCGGCTCCCAGACTCCTGTTCACCTGTTCTCTTTCATGAAAGCCGACACCCGCCGCGCGCGTCTGATCATGGATCTGCGCCAGGGGGGCGTGACGGACCGGGACGTCTTGGCGGCGATGGAGCGGGTGCCGCGCGACGCGTTCGTGCCCGATCTCCTCAAGGACCGCGCCTGGGAGAACACGGCGCTGCCGATCGGCGGCGGCCAGACCATCAGCCAGCCGCTGATCGTGGCGCTCATGAGCCAGGCGCTCGAAACGACGAAGCGCATGAAGGTGCTCGAGATCGGCACCGGCTCGGGCTACCAGACCGCGATCCTCGCCAAGCTCTGCCGGCGCGTCTACACGGTCGAGCGCATCAAGGAGCTGCTCGCCGGCGCCGAGGCGATGTTCGAGCGCCTCAACATCCGCAACGTCACGGCCAAGCTCGACGACGGCAGCCGCGGCTGGCCCGAGCAGGCGCCGTTCGACCGCATCCTCGTGACGGCGGCGGCGCCCAAGGCGCCCGAGACCTTGCTCAACCAGCTCGGCATGGGCGGCATCATGGTCGTGCCGGTCGGCGCCGAGGCCGAAGACCAGATCCTGGTCCGCATCAGCCGCGGCGAAGACGGCTTCCACCACGAGTTCCTGACCGGCGTCCGCTTCGTGCCGCTGGTCGCGGGCGAGACGGCGTAGCCGCGGAGGCGCCGCCCCTCACTTCCCATCGCCGCGTCAAGGACGCGCCGACGGGCCCCTTCTCTCCCGGAGGGCGAGAAAAGTCAGAAGCGCGCCCTATACTTCGATCTCCCTTTGGGAGAGAAGGAGCCCATTCGCCGCTCTTCCGGCGAATGGGAAGTGAGGGGACTCCGCGACGGGCCTACGCCGCCTTCATCCTCTTCGTGTGCGCGACGAGGTTCTGTAGCAGCGTCTGGATCAGCTTCTTCGCCGTCTCGTCCGTGAGATTGCCCTGCGCGTCGAATTTGTTCGCGCATTCGCGGATGAACACTTCGGGCTGGTTGATCGGATACATGTTGAGGAACACGAAGCACTGGCGCAGGTGATACTGTGCGCGCGCCGTGCCGAGCACGCCGACCGAGGCGCCGATCATGGCCACCGGCTTGTCCTTCCAGGCACTGTCGCCGTAGGGGCGCGCGGCGTTGTCGATGGCGTTCTTGAGCACGCCGGGGATGGAGTAATTGTATTCGGGCGTCGCGAACAGGACCGCGTCGGCGGCGCGGATCTTGGCCTTGAAATCGGTGACCTTGGGCGTCGGGTTCTGCTCCTCGTCCTGATTGTAGAGCGGCAGTCCGGCGATGTCGTAGATGTCGATCGCGGCCTCCGCGGGCACGAGCTTCTGCGCGGCCTTGAGCGCGTACATGTTGAACGACTGCTTGCGCAGGCTGCCGCAGACGCCGATGATCTTGGTGGGCATCGAAATTCTCCCCTGGATGAGTGCTGCGCGAAGCGGAGGCGCTTCGCGGCCGGGGTGAATTACGTCATGCCGGCGCGGTCGGCGAGACGTTTCCGTGGGGTGACTAAAGGCGCTCGCGGGTCGTGCTGCCAATCGACGCGGCGCTTTTTGAGGCTCCTAGGGCGCGAACTCGAGCGACCACAGCGTCACCGGCGCGCCGCGGCGCACCCAGAGCCCGGCGCCGGCTTCGTCGAAGCGGCGGCGCAGGCGGCGGCGATACCACGCGGCCGGGCGCAGCGTCGCATCGCCGTCGGTGCGCGTCTTGTCGCAATGATGGAGCCAGTCCTCGCGCGTGAGCGCGCTGAAGTAGAGGAGGCCGCGCGAGAGCCGCGCGAGATTGGCGAGCGCGCGCTCGGCCTCGCGGTCGGAGAGGTATTGCAGCACGTCGTAGCAGATCACGAGATCGAACGGCCGGGCGCTTCTCCAATCCGCGAGCGAGCCCCGCTGCCAGCCGAACTTCGCGCAGAGATAGGGGCTCGCCTCGAGCCCGACATACCGCGCCTTGGGAAATGCGCGCGTGAGGCTCGCTTGCAGCAGCCCGAGCCCGCAGCCGGCGTCGAGAATGCGCTTCACGTCTACCTCGAGATAGCGCGCGAACGCCGCGATGAGGCGCCCGCGCAACGCCATGCCCGCCCGCGAGGCCACGGCGGTCTTGGGGTCGAGATAGAAGCGGCGGAAAAAGTCGCGGTTGAAAGCGCCACCGTGCTTGCGCGGCGAAAGCGCCGATCCCGTGTGTTCGCCCAGCCCGCGCATCTTCCTCTCCGCCGCAAGATCACGCGCTCCGGGAATAGCGAAAGACCGCTGCCGGTCAAGGCCGTGCGTGGCGAATCAGTTAGAGCAGATGCGGGATGATCATCCTGGTTTTTTGGCGGTAGAGCTCGTAGCGCTCGCCGAAGGTGCGCGCCAGCAGCGCGTCCTCGCGGCGGGCGCGCCATACGAAGCTCGGGACAATCGCGCCAAGCAGGACCAAGGCGGCGGGCCAGCTCGCGAAGGCAAGCGCTTCGCCGGCGGTCAGCATCAAAAAGCCGAGATAGATGGGGTGGCGGACAAGGCGATAGGGACCGGTAACCACCAGACCGGCGGTCTTGTCTGTCATCGGCACAAAGCTCCATGCAGAGCCAAGTTCGATCCGGGACCGGACGATGATGGCGGCGCCCGCCATCGCGAGCAGACATCCGCTTGCCGCCAATATCAGCGCCGCCTGACCTTCCGGGCTGGCGCAAAACAGCACAAGCGCGGGGAAAAACAGGCCAAAGGCGGCGAAGTTCGCAAGCACGGGAACGCGCGCCGCGCCGCTTTGGCGCGCCCGCGCCCTCGCGCCGGGCGCGCGCCCAATTATGCGCAGGAGCAGCGGTGCGGCGAAGAACGCCAGGGACGCCGCGCGAAAGGCGACGATCAGCGTCGACATCGCTTACGATGCGCGCCGGCGCAGGAGATAGAGTGCGAACGGCAGCAGGAGAATGGGCAGGACAAAACTCGCGACGAGCGCCAGGGCCGGCTCGTGGGCCCAGCCGGCGCCGATCGCGGAGAACGCGAACGCGGTGGGGACGCTGCCGACGGCGAGGGCCGCCAGGAATTTTCCCATCGGCATGCCGGCGATCCCGGCGAGAAAGACCAGCGCTTCGGGGATGCTGTAGGGAAGGCTGCGCGTCAGAACGATCGCCCAGGCGCCGCCCCGCGCGAACAAACTCTCCATCTTTTCGAACCGCCGCCCCATGAGGCGCTTCACGATACCGCGCAGCGCGGTGCGCATCACGAGGTAGCCGAGAAGGCCGCCGGTGATGAGGCCCACGCTTCCCACCAATCCGCCGACCACGGTGCCGTAGACGATGCCGAGCGCGGCGATCACGGTGGTTTGCGGTACAGGCAGCACGAGATCGGCCCAGATGAGAGCAATGCCGACGGCCCACGCCCAGTCCTGGTACTGCCGGAGCATCGATACGGCTTCGTTTATGGCGTGGTGCGCGTCCTGGTGCGTGGGAAGAGTCGCGCAAGAAGCAAGCACGACGCAGACGGCGCCGATCGCGGGCAAATGGCGTGCCGAGCGCGCAATCATGGCCGGCTCCATCGCGAGGCTAAAATGACACCCAGGATGTCATTCTGGATGTTGACACCGTCGGTGTCAACATGGGACGGCGCGCGGCAATGGAGCGGATGGGCATGGCGTGAGCGCCCAAGGTAAAGCGGCAGCTTCGGCGGTCGCAGGCAAGAGCTCTTATCGCCGGACCAGCCGCGCCATGAGCCACGCGTGCATGTGCGGCGCGATGCGCGGGCAGTAGAGGACCTTGGCGCTCGCGCGCGGCTTCTCGGCGCGCTCGCGCTCGATCCCGACCAGCAGCGCTTCGGGGCTGAACAAGCGGCCCCAGAGCTTCCGGTCCTTGGCCACCCAAGCCGCCACTTCTGCGCAATCGAACAATGCTGGCTCCAAAGCGTAGGCGGCAGCCAGCGTATCGAACGGGTAGAAGCCGCCGAGCCCGACGACAGCGGCCCAGAAATCGAGCCAGCCGCGCGCGCGGCTTGCGACCCAGGCCGGCGCGCCGCCGGCGGCGTTGAGCACCGCGAGATCGTCGGCGCTCAAGGTCACGTTACGCGCCGCCTCGTAGGGGACGAGTGTGACCGGGAGGCCGAGCGCCAGGATTTCCGTCGCGGCCGCGCGATCCTTGTCGAAGTTGAAATCGCGGAACACCGGGCCGTGGCCGAAGAGAATCCCGCTCCCGCGACCTTCCGCCGGGTGGAAGAGATGGCCCGGCCGCCGCCCCATCACGGTGACGAGGCGGCCCAAATTGTGCGCGAGGTCGGGCCGTCCGCGTAGCGCGGCGGCGATGTTGGTCAGCGGACCCAGTGCCACGATCGTCAGCGGCCCCGCGGCCAATGCGTCGCGCAAAGCGGCATGTGCAGGAGCGGGGACCGTTGGGCTTTCGGTGGCCGAGCCGCGATGGACCGGGGGAGTGCGGTTGCGGCCCACCAGCGCGACGAGCTCGTGCACGATCCGCTGGGCCACCTCGACCGGCGCATTGCCGTGGACTGTCGTAATGCCGACCACCTCGATGCCCGGCGCGCGCAGCAGGATGAGCAGCGCAAAGCAATCGTCGGCGTCGGCGCGGGAGCTATGGCCGCAGGCGGCATCGGTGTCGATCCACACCCGCCGCGGCATTGCGACCGGCGGCCCGCTACGAACCAATGCCAGGGGCGCGGCCTTCCGTTCGCCCGTGGGCCAGCCAGGCACCGAGATGACGAAGCTGAGCAGGATAACCAGGGCGAGCAGTAGCAGCGCCGCCATCGCCCAGAACGCAATTCTTCGGACCCGCCGCCTCAAGCCCGCCACCTCCGCAACTCAAATCCAGCGACGCACGCGGGCACGATAGGCGCGGTAGCTGTCGCGGAATTTGGCCTCGAGATAACGCTCCTCGCGGGCGATGACGCCGTAGCGCAGCACGACGGCGAAGGGCACCGCGAGCGCCACGATCCAGACGCCGTCGACCATGACGCCGACGCCGAGCACGAGCAGGATCATGGCGACATAGATGGGATTGCGCGAGAAGCGGTAGGGGCCGACGATGACGAGCGCTTTGGCCGGGAGGTAGGTCGGAATGTTGGTGCTGGCGCGCGCGAAACAGACCATCGCCGCGAGCGCGAGCGCCAGCGCCAAGGCGATCAGCACCCCGCCCACGGCGTATTGGACGGCGGACGGCAGCAACGCGGCCGGCATCAGCCAGTCGAGCGCGAGGCCGAGAGCGATGAAGGTGAAGAGGATCAGCGGTGGCCGCGCGATCACGCCGGGGTTGTCGCGCGCGGCGATGGATTGGGACATGGGGCGACCTCGTGGCTAGGCCGGGGTCCTTTCGATCTGTCCCAGCGGTGAGTGTTGGGCGGGCAGGGTCAACGAGGGTTGGGCGGGCAGGGTCAAGAGGTCAGGGTCTCGCGCTGAAATGACACGTAAGGTGTCATTCTTGGCATTGACACCATCGGTGTCAACATGAAACATCGCGCGGCAATGGAGCGGACGGGCATGGCGTCGGCACGCGCAGGTAAAGCAGCAGCCACGGCGGTCGCCGGCAAGAGCGAGGCGATCGCCGCCCTCGTCCTCGACGTAGCGCAATGCTTTTTTCGATGGCGCGCGCTCGGCCGGAAAACCGGGTTCATCACCGGCTGGGGTGCCGGCGCCTACGGCTTCTTGCGCAGCTTGGCGCTGCTCGGCCCGCTGACCGTTCCCGAAATAGCCCGGATGCGGCCGACGAGCCGCCAGCGCATGCAGCGCCTGGCGAACGAACTTGCCGCCGAGGGGCTCGTGGAGTTCATCGGCAACCCGAAGCATCGGCGATCGAAGCTGGTGCGGCTCACGCCCAAGGGAGACGCGCGCTACCGCCGTCTCAGCATCCGATTGCTCGAGATCGCGTCGACGATGGGCGCCGGTCTCAGCGAAGCCCATCTGCGCAGGGCCGCAGAAATCGTCCGGCAAATCGGCGAAGAAGCGAAAGCGCGTTGAAATCCGATCGCACGGACGATCCCGGACGAACACGGACCGACGCGGACGGGCGCCAGAGACACCCAGGTCGTGTACTCATAAACGTGCCCGAATCGTCGGCTGTTCGGCCATGTCCGCTTTGCGGCTGTTAGCGGCCTTTATTCTCGCAGTTCGGCATGTCCCAGAAGTGCCAGAGGCAGACGGCCAGCATTGCCGAGGCTTGGCGGCTTGACCAATCGACTCTTCGAAGGCGAAGCAATATTGAATCCACTTGGTCAGGTGCACTTTGCTAGGATAATGCCGGTGGTCAGGATTTGACAGACGTTTCACCCAAACGTCGATTGGCGGCGATCATGGCCATGGACATGGTCGCTTATTCGCGCCTGATCGAGGCCGACGAGGACGGCACCCTTGCTCGCCAGAAGGCGCTCCGCGGCGAGGTCATCGACCCGGCCGTGGCGCAACATCATGGACGCGTGGTCAAGTTTACCGGCGACGGCGCGCTCGCCGAATTTCCGAGCGCCGTCGAGGCGGTACGCTGCGCGATCGAGATTCAGCGCGGCGTCACCGCGCGCGAGGGCGGCCAGCCGTCGAACCGACGGATCGAATACCGCATCGGCGTCCACGTCGGCGATATTGTCGCCGACGAGGGTGACATCTACGGCAACGGCGTGAACGTCGCCGCGCGGCTCGAGGCCGTGGCTGAGCCGAACACCGTTTACATTTCGCAGCAAGCCTACGATCAGGTCGAGGCGCGCGACGACATCCCCTGCGCCTTCATCGGCGAGCAGGTGGTGAAGAATCTGGCGCGGCCCATCCGGATCTACCGGGTGGAGACCGATTCGCGAAGCAGCGCTCCGGCCGCTCGGTTGCCAGCCGGAGCGGCACCTGCGCCCACCGATGCGGCGCGCGAAGTGTGCTTCGCCCGGTCGGCCGACGGTACAATGATCGCCTATGCTTCGAGCGGTTCGGGGCCGGCTGTCATCCCCGCCGCAACCTGGATGAGCCATCTTGACTACGATTGGAGCGCGCCGCACCGGGCCGCCTTCTATACGGAGCTCGCGCGCGCGCACCGGCTCGTCCGCTACGACCAGCGGGGCAACGGCCACAGCGACCGCGATTGCGCCGATGTCTCGCTCGATGCCCAGGTCAACGACATCGACGCGGTGGCGAACGCGGCTGGTATTGAGCGCTTCGCCCTTTACGGCGGATCGCAGGGCGGGGCCGTCGCCGCTGCATACGCCGCCCGCCATCCCGGGCGCGTCACGCATCTGGTACTGCACGGCGCCTATGCCCAAGGCTGGCGCGTTCGCGGCGACGCGGAGGAGATCAAGCGACGCGAGGCGATGCAGTCGCTGATCGAGGTTGGCTGGGGCACCGACAACCCGGCGTTCCACCAGATGATGGCGTCGCTGTTTGTCCCGGGCGCTAGTGAAGCCCAAATCAAGGCCTGGATCGAGCTGCAGCGCGCGAGCGTGCTGCCTAAGACGGCGGCGGCACTGCACGACGCCAACGGCCGTTTTGATATCGTCGCGCTGCTGCCGCAGATCAAGGCGCCGACACTCGTTACGCACAGCCGGCACGATGCGGTTCAGCCGTTCGAGGTGGGCCGCAAGATGGCCAGTCTGATCCCCGGTGCCCGATTTGTAGCCCTCGAAAGCCGCAATCATGTAATCTTGCCGCAAGAACCAGCCTGGCCGCGTTTCATCGCCGAGGTGATCAATTTTTTACGGCACTGATCCCATTGCTCGTGGAAGCCAAGGCCACCATCTGAGCGAACCAGGGACTATGCAGTTGTCGGGGGAAATGCAGGCGGTTCATGTCCGCTTTGGGTCAAGAGCGGATGATGTGTCGCGCCCGGCACCACGTCCGCTGCTAGTCAAAAGGCGGAGACGGCACACCGCTGGCGTGCGCTTATGAGTACATGCTAACTCAGCCGCTTCCCCATCCGCCCGGCCACGTCCTGGATGAACTGCCAGGCGACGCGGCCGGAGCGGGCGCCGCGCGAGACCGACCATTCGATCGCCTCGCGGTGAAGTTTCTCCTTGTCGACGGCGAGGTTGTAGGCCGCGGCATAGCCATCGATCATCGCGAAGAACGTGTCCTGGTCGCAGGCGTGGAAGCCGAGCCAGAGGCCGAAGCGGTCGGAGAGCGAGACCTTCTCCTCGATCGCCTCGCCGCCGTGGATCGCGGTCGCGCGCTCGTTGTCGATCATCTCGCGCGGCATCAGGTGGCGGCGGTTCGAGGTGGCGTAGAAGATCACGTTGTCGGGCCGGCCCTCGACGCCGCCCTCGAGCACGGCCTTGAGCGACTTATAGGCCGCGTCCTGCCCGTCGAACGAGAGGTCGTCGCAGAAGAGGATCGTGCGCCGCTCCGCCTCGCGCAGCACCGAGAGGAGCCGCGGCAGCGAGGGGATGTCCTCGCGGTGGATCTCGACCAGCGCGAGCGCGCCCTTCACATCGCGGTTGACCGCGCCGTGCGCGGCCTTGACCAGCGAGCTCTTGCCCATGCCGCGCGCGCCCCAGAGGAGGGCGTTGTTCGCGGGCAGGCCCCGCGCGAACCGGCGCGTGTTGTCGAGCAGCGCCTCGCGCTGCCGCTCGATGCCCTTGAGCAAGCCGAGGTCGAGCCGGTTGACCTTGGCCACCGCTTCCAAGCGGCCCTCGTCGGCATGCCAGACGAAGGCCTCGCCCCTTGCGAGCGAAGCCGCCGGCGGCGTGGCCGGCGACATGCGCTCCAGCGCCGCCGCGATGCGCGCGAGGGCCACCCCGTCGAGACGGGCGCCGCCGGCAGCAGCGGGATGGGCCGCCTTGGGTTTGGCGCGTTTTGGCATGGCGTGGCGAAAGCGAAATGCAGGCCTCGCGCACTCCTAGTCACCGGTCCAGGGCGCGTCAATCCGGCATGGCGGCGCCCTTGAACGGGGGGCATGGACTTGTATATTCCCGATAAATCGCTGGCGCCCCCGAACCGGTGAGGCGCCGCGTTCGTATTTCCGGACAGCGGAGAGAACGTTCATGTGGATTTCCGAGGCATTCGCCCAGGATGCCGCCAAGACCTCCGGCAGCGAGAGTTTATTGACGGGCATCCTGCCGCTGATCCTGATCTTCGTCGTGTTCTGGTTCCTGCTCATCCGGCCGCAGCAAAAGCGGATGAAGGAGCATCGCGCGCTCATCGCCGCGGTCAAGAAGGGCGACGAGGTGGTGACCTCGGGCGGCATCGTCGGCAAGGTCACCAAGGCGCACGAGACCAGCCCGACCGTCGAGGTCGAGATCGCGGACAATGTGCGCGTGCAGATCGCGCGCGGCCAGATCGCGGGTCTCTGGAACCCGCACGGCATGCCCGCGCCCGGCATGGCACCGGCGCCGGGGCAGCAGCCGGCCAATGACGGCAAGGCCGGCATTCTGAAGCGATTGTTCGGCCGCTGACCGCGGCGGCAGGCGCCGGTACCGGGCCGCCCCAATGATCAACATCACCCGCTTCCAGCTCTGGACGGCGCTGATCGTCTGCGTGCTCGCGCTCATCCTCGCCGGCCCCAACGTGCTTTCGAAGAAGACGGCCGAGTCGCTCCCGAGCTGGGTTCCGCACCAGCAATTCGCGCTCGGCCTCGATCTCCAGGGCGGCGCCTATCTGCTGCTCGAGGCGGAGATGCGCGGCGTCGTCACCGACACGCTCAAGAACGTCCGCGATTCGCTGCGCAAATCGCTGCGCGACCAGCGCGTCCGCTACGAGGACATGCGCTATGTCGGCCGCGGCGTCGCGTTCAGGGCGCCCGACGCGGCGCAGCTCGACAAGGCGAAGAGCATCGCCGAGACCGTCGCGCGCGATGCCGGCAGCGGCAGCGGCGGCGTTTTCAGCGCGCGCCAAAATCTCTACGAGGTGCGCGCCGAGGGCAACGCGATCACGGTGCGCCTCACCGACGCCGGCCTCGCCTCGCTGAACGAGCGCATCATCGACCAGGCGATGGAGATCCTGCGCCGGCGCATCGATCCCCAGGGCGTGCTCGAATTGACGATCCAGCGCCAGGGCGACACGCGCGTCATCGTCGAGGTGCCCGGCGTCTCCGACACCGAAGAAATCCGCCGGCGCATCGGCACCACGGCCAAGATGACGTTCCACCTGCCGCACCAGTCGATCCTGGCGCCGACCAAGGAGACGGTGGCGCCGCCGGGCTACAAGCTCTTGCCCGGCGCCAGGAGCATGGGCGAGGAGGGCTGGTACCTCGTCGAGGAGGAGGCGCGGCTCGACGGCTCGCATCTGACCGACGCGCAGCAGACCTTCCAGGACGGCCTGCCGATCATCCAGTTCCGCTTCGATACGACCGGCGCGCGCATCTTCTGCACGATCACGCAGGAGAACATCCGGAAGCCGTTCGCGATCGTGCTCGACGACGAGGTGATCTCGGCGCCGGTGATCCAGTCGGCGATCTGCGGCGGCTCGGGCATCATTCAGGGCCGCTTCACGGTCGAGTCGGCGACGCGCCTGGCGCTGCTGCTGCGCGCGGGCGCGCTGCCGGCGAAGTTCAACGTGGTCGAGGAGCGCACGGTCGGCGCTACGCTCGGCGCCGACGCGATCGAGGCCGGCATCTGGGCGAGCATGCTCGGCGTGGTGCTGGTCGCCGCTTACATGATCGGCGCCTATGGCCTGTTCGGCCTCTTCGCGATCATTGCGCTGACGTTCAACCTCATCATCCTGGCGGCGATCATGTCGCTGCTCGGGGCCACGCTCACGCTGCCGGGCATCGCCGGCATCGTGCTCTCGCTCGGCATGTCGGTCGACGCCAACGTGCTGATCTACGAGCGCATGCGCGAGGAGATCCGCGCCGGCCGGACGACTCTGTCCGCGATCGACGCCGGCTTCCGCCGCGCGTTCACGGCGATATCGGATTCGAACATCACTGTGATCATCGCCGGCCTGCTGCTCTATCTCTTCGGATCGGGGCCGGTGAAAGGCTTCGGGGTCACCCTCGCCATCGGCGTCGGCGCCTCGTTCTTTACCGCGATCATGCTCACGCGCATCCAGGTTGTGTACTGGTGGCGCTGGTGGCGGCCGAAGACGCTGCCGATCATGCGCCGCAGCCCGGTCCCGGCCTAGGCATTAAAGGGAAGACCGCGATGGCGCTTGCCAAGTATTTTCCTCAAACGACCAAGATCGACTTCGTCGGCGCGCGCTACTTCGCGTTCTCGCTGACCGCGCTGCTGTTCATCGGCGTCGTCGTCTCCCTGTCCGTGCGCGGACTCAATTTCGGCATCGACTTCCAGGGCGGGCTGCTGATCGAGGCGGTCAGCCAGCAGAAGATCGACATCGCCGAGGTCCGCAAGCGCGTCATCGCGCTCAATCTCGGCGATGTTCAGGTCCAGCACGTGGGGGGCGACCGCGGCGTCATGATCCGCGCCGAGCGGCCGCCCGGCGACGAGCGCGCGCAGGCCAAGGCCATCGACGACATCCGGAAGGCGCTCGGGCCGGGCTACGAGTTCCGCCGCCAGGAGTTCGTCGGGCCCAAGGTGAGCGAAAGCCTGTTCCGCGACGGCATGATCGCCACCGGCTTGGCGCTCCTCATGATCGCGATCTATGTGTGGATCCGCTTCGAGTGGCAGTTCGGCGTCGCCGGCCTTCTCGCGACGGCGCACGATGCGACCATGGCGCTCGGTGTCTATTCGATCACCGGGCTCGAGTTCGATCTCACCGCCATCGCAGCGCTGCTGACGCTCGCCGGCTATTCGATCAACGAGACCATCGTCATCTTCGACCGCCTGCGCGAGAACATGCGTCGCTACAAGAAGACCGATTTCAAGGAGCTGATCAACATTTCGGTCAACCAGAACCTGTTCCGCACCATGATGACCGGCGGCGCCACGCTCATCGCCGTGCTCCCGATGCTAATCTTCGGCGGCGAATCGCTGTTCGCGTTCACGCTCGCCATCTGCTTCGGCATCCTCGTCGGAACCTATTCCGCGATCTACGTCTCCTCGTCGCTCCTCATCTACATGCCCGCCATCCGCCGCTGGCGCGATGAGCGCGAAGGCAAGGGCGACGCCGCCGCCAAGGCAAGGGCGTAGGGCCCTCACTTCCCGTCGCCGCGCAGGGGCGCGTCGATGGGCCCCTTCTCTCCCGAAGGGAGAGAAAAGAAAAAAAGTCATGCCGCCCTTTCTTCTCTCTCCCACGAAGTGGGAGAGAGAAGGGGCCCATTCGCGGCCGATTGCGGCGAATGGGAAGTGAGGGTCGGCGCCGCCCGAAAACCAAAAACGGCGCCCGCGCGGGCGCCGTTTCCGTTTCGAGCGTTGTGCGCGCTCAGTACGCGCTCTGCGTCGCGATCATCGCGTAGAGCATCGGCACCGAGAGCATCGTGTTGGTGCGCGAGAACAGCATCGCGGTACGCGCGGCCGCCTTCTTCTCGTCGGACGTGGCCTCGACCAGGCCCAGCGCCTTCTGCTGGTTGGGCCAGATCACGAACCAGACGTTGAACCACATGATCGCGCCGAGCCACATGCCGATGCCGATCATCGTGTCGCGGGGCATCCCGCTGGTGATGCCGAGCAGCACGGCGTTGACGAAGTATTCCTGGAGGAGGGCGAGCAGGATGCCGAAGATGATGGTCGACATCGCCGCCCAGCGGAACCAGAACAGCGCCTCGGGTGCGATCACCTTGCTCACCGCCGGCTTTTGCTCGTCGGGGATTTTCGGCATGCTCGGGATCTGCACGAAGTTGAAGTAATAGAGCAGGCCGATCCAGAGAACGCCCGAGATCACGTGCAGCCAGCGGACCACGAACAGCCAGAAGCCCTTGCCGAAGGTAAGGCCGTAGCCGCCTGTGACCAGGCCCACGATGATGAGCAGGACGATGGCCAGCACGAAGCCGGCCAGAACGGTGTTGCGCAGACTGGTCAGAATGGCAGCCATTGAAACTCCCCCAGGTGATTGTCCGGGCAGGGCCGGACGCCGGAACCCTGTCCTAGAGCGCCGGAAAACTAGGCTTCGTTGCCGCGAGACTCAAGAGAGCCGCCGGCATGGCTGAGGCGCTCTCCTATTGCGCCGCCGAAGTGCGGCGCGCGGACTACGACCGCTTCCTGACCGTGCTGTTCGCGCCGGCCGCCGCGCGCGAGCATTTGTTCGCGCTCTACGCGTTCAACCACGAGATCGCCAGGGTGCGCGAGACCGTGAGCGAGCCGATGCTGGGCCAGGTCCGCCTCCAATGGTGGCGCGAGGCGATTGCGCGCCTCTACGAGGCGGGCATCTACGGAGGGCCCGCACGCGAGCACGCGGTGGTGGAGGCGCTCGCCGCGGCGGTGGCGGCCGCGCGGCTGCCGCGCGCGGGCTTCGAGGCGCTCATCGACGCTCGCGAATTCGATCTCGCGGGCCGCCCGCCGGAGACGCTGGCAGCACTCGAAGCCTATTGCGAGGCCAGCTCGTCGCAGCTCTTGTGGCTCGCCGCCCAGCTGCTCGGCGCAACGGACGACGCGACGCGGGCGAAGCTCCGTCATCTCGGCATCGCTTGGGCGCTCACGGGGTTGATCCGCGCGATTCCGTTCCACGCCCGCGCGCGCCGGCAATACGTCCCCGCCGACATCGCGCGCGAAGCGGGCCTCAGCGAAGACGCGTTGTTTGCGCTGAGGCCGAGCGCCGAACTGCGCCGCGCCGCGGCTGCGCTCGCGGCGCGCGCCGAGCGGCACATCGAACAAGCGCGCGCCGCGCCGCCGGCCGACCGCGCCGCGCGATCGCTCACACTTTTCGCAACGCTGGCGCACGCCTATCTGCGGCTGCTCCGCCGGCGCGGATACGACGTGATGGGGCGGCCGACCGAGCTTGCGCCTTGGGCCAAGATCGTGCGCCTCTGGTGGGCCGCACGGACTGGCAAGGACTGACACGGACCCTGCCGCCGGGTCCTTCCCTTCCAGCGTCATCCCGACCGGAGCGAGCCGCCTCCGGCTCGCGGAGTGGAGGGATCGTGCGCGACGCGAGGCCCTTGGCCTCGCTTACGGCCAATTCGCGCAATGGCGCGAATTGGCCAGAAGGGCCGCACTTGCGGCCCGACGCGATCCCTCCACTCCGCGGCGCAAAAGCGCGCCGCTCCGGTCGGGATGACGCCTCTTGGGAAGGCGTGCTTCAACTCAATCCAAGTCCGGATCCGGCTTCGGATCCCGGCCAGGCACGCCCTTCTTGTAGAGCTTGGGATCCTCGCCGCGCGCTGCGGCCTTGCCCTTGATCTCGGCCTCGCGCATCGCGGTGCCTTCGGGCGTGTCGAGCGCGGCGGCGGCCTTGCGCGCGGCCTTGCGCGCGCGCCCGGTCTTCACGAATGCCGCGGTGCGCCGATGGTACTCGCGCGCGGCGGTCCTGCTGCCTTCGCCTTCGTTGCGTTGTGGCATTGTCCAGCCCTCCCATGGGGGTTTCCCGCTCAAGGGGAAACGCGCGGCCGCGCAAAGCGGTTCCCGCGCCGGAGGTATTTCAGGCAGCTGCCCGTGTGCGGCGCTGGCCCTCCGTCGCCGCCGAGACTCAGGCCGGAGCCAAGGGTAGCTCGGCTTCAGCGCCCATGATTTCGGGCGCGGTGATCCGCCGGGGCTCTTCCGTCACCGGCTTGACCTCGGGGAGTGTCTCCCCAGCGGGAACCACGCCGAGCTGCTCGAAGCGCCGCGCGGTCGGCAGAACCCGGCTCTCGAGCGAGCCGACGGCATTGTTGTAGTTTTCCACCGCCCGCTTCAGCGATTTCCCGACATCGCCAATGTGGCTACCGAGAATGCCGATGCGCCCATAGAGCTCCTTGGCCAGGCTTGCGACGTCCTGGGCGTTCTTCGCCAGACGCTCTTGCTGCCAGCCGAAGGCGATGACGCGAATGAGCGCCAGCAGCGACATCGGCGTTGCGATCAGGACACGATTCTTCAGCGCCTCCTCGAATACGCTGGGATCGGCCTCGATTGCCGCGGCGAAAAACGCCTCGCCCGGCACGAACATCACGACGATATCCGGCGTGTCGCCGAGGCGCCGCCAATACTCCTTGTCGCCGAGCGACTTGGCATGGGCGCGCAACTGGCGCGCATGCTGCTCAAGCAGCAGCCTCTTGCTCGCCTCGTCCGCCTCCATGGCGCTGAGGTACGCATCCAGCGGCGTCTTGGCATCGAGGATCACGCATTTCCCGCCGGGCAGGCGCACGATCGCATCCGGCCGCAGCAGGCCTTCGTCTCCGGCGAGCGAGTTCTGCTCGACGAAATCGACGTTCTGGGTCATGCCCCCGAGTTCAAGCACGTTGCGGAGCTGCAGTTCACCCCAGCGGCCGCGCGTCTTCGGCGAGCGCAGGGCCTGGACCAGCCGCCCGGTCTCCCCGCGCAGTTCGGTCTGCCCTTTGGCGATGAGATCGATCTGGGCCTGGAGCGCGCTGTAGGTGCCTTGGCGCTCCATCTCGACCCGTCCCACCTGTGTCTCGAACTTCGCGAGCGTTTCGGAGAGCGGCTTGACCAGCGCTTCCACGGCCTTCTCGCGCTCGGTCAGGTTGTGCTGGGCCGTCTGATTGTGCTGCTCGAAGCGCTCGCTAACGAGTTTCAGGAAATTCTCGCTGTTCTTGTCGAGCGCCTCGCTCGACAGCGCGCCGAAATCGCGCTGCAGCTTCTGGCCCCAGCGCTCAAGCTCCTCCACGCGCGCGGCATGATCGGCGCGCGCGGATTTGAGCGTGGCCTCCAGCGATGATCGCTGAAGGTTCGCGGCATCCAGTTCGCTGCGCAGGCTCTCGATACGGGCGTCGAGTTCGGGGACGCGCTTGGCCGTGGTTTCGGCCTTGGCGCGTTCTTCGACGATGGCCTCGCGTTCGCGCTGCGCGGTCTCGGCCTGCGCCCGAGCGGCGCTTAGCTCTGCGGTGGCCGTGGCGAGGCTCGTCGATTTTCCGCGGGAATAGAGAACATAGAGCGCGAGCATGCCCAGAACGAAGCCCGCGGCGGCAACGATGAGCAGGAGAGTCTGATCGGCCATGTCTTTGCGTCGTGGGCAATCGAGGGCAGTTTGCGAGCGACGCTTGCCGAGCGCTCTTGGACCTCACGCTCCGCTATGAAGCATGAGCGCCGGGCCAAACCAGCGCAAGGTCGTTACGCAGCGGCGCGGTGGCCAAGCCAGGCGTCGAGGTCGGCGAGCGCGCGGCGGGCAAGCGCGGTCTTGCGGTCGGCGCCCCGTGGCCCCCGCCTGCCGGCGTCGGGCAGCGGCGGGAACAGGCCGAAATTCACGTTCATCGGCTGAAATGTGGCAACGGCGGCGCCGCCGGTGATGTGGCCGATGAGGGCGCCGAGCGCGGTCGTAGGCGGCGGCGCGGGGGCGGCGACGCCGATCGCCTCGGCGGCCGCGAAACGCCCGGCGAGGAGGCCGATTGCGGCGCTCTCGACATAGCCTTCGACGCCGGTGATCTGCCCGGCAAAGCGCAGGCGCGGCTCCGCCTTCAAGCGCAGCGCGCCGTCGAGCAGCTTGGGGCTGTTGATGAAGGTGTTGCGGTGGAGGCCGCCCAAGCGCGCGAACTCGGCGCGCTCGAGGCCGGGGATCGTGCGGAAGACCGTGGCCTGCGCGCCGTGCCTCAACTTGGTCTGGAATCCCACCATGTTGTAGAGCGTGCCGAGCGCGTTGTCCTGGCGGAGCTGCACGGCAGCCCAGGGGCGCCGGCCGGTGCGCGGGTCGGTCAAGCCCACCGGCTTCATCGGCCCGTAGCGCAGCGTGTCGTGGCCGCGCGCGGCCATCACCTCGATCGGCAGGCAGCCCTCGAAATAGGGCGTGTTCGCCTCCCATTCCTTGAACTCGGTTTTCTCGCCGGCGAGCAACGCGGCGATGAACGCCTCGTATTCGGCGCGCTCGAGCGGGCAGTTGATGTAGTCCTCGCCGGTGCCGCCCGGCCCCGGTTTGTCGTAGCGCGACTGGAACCACGCCTTCGCAAAATCGATCGTCTCCTTGTAGACGATCGGCGCGATCGCATCGAAGAAGGCGAGCGAATCCTCGCCGGTGAGCTTCAGGACGGCTTCGCTCAGCGCCGGCGAGGTGAGCGGCCCGGTGGCGACGATGACCGAGCGCCACTCGGCCGGCGGCAGTCCCGCGATTTCCTCGCGCCGGATCTCGATCGGCTGCTCCGCAGCGAGCGCGGCCTCGACCGCGGCGGAGAAGCCCTCGCGGTCGACCGCGAGCGCGGCGCCGGCCGGAACCTTGTGCCGGTCGGCGGCGGCGAGGATCAGCGAGCCGCAGCGCCGCATCTCCTCGTGCAGCAGTCCCACCGCGTTGTGCTCGGCATCGTCGGAGCGGAACGAGTTCGAGCACACGAGCTCGGCCAGCCCCTGCGTTTTGTGTGCCGCCGTCATGCGCACCGGCCGCATCTCGTGCAGCACGCAGCGTAGGCCCGCGCGCGCGATCTGCCACGCCGCCTCCGATCCAGCGAGCCCGCCGCCGACGATGTGAATGGGATCGTTCATACTACTCGCGCATATAGGGCGGCGGGCCGCCTTCCAGGAAATCCTCGCGCGGCGGCGTGAAGACGTCGATCACCTCGCAATCCTCCGGGAACCACGCCTCGTGCTCGACGCCGCCGGGGATCACGGCGACGTCGCCGGCCTTGCAGAGCTTGGTCTTGTTGCCGAGGCGGAACTTCATCCTGCCCTTCAAGATCCAGAAAATCTGCTCGTGCGGGTGCTTGTGCGCCTGGGCATGGGCGCCCTTCTTGTTGCTCCACCACACGAGCATGCCGCGCTCGCCCGAAACGATGCGGCGCGTGATCTTGGCGTTGATGCGTTCCTTCTTGATCGTCCTGAGCGAGCCGAAGCCGGTGAGCGTGGGCATGGGGGTTCCTCCCTGCGGATGCTTCCCTGCGCGGGAGTTAATCACGCCGGCCACAAAATTCGTAGGGGCGCCGCTGGCCCTCACTTCCCAATCGATGCCCAGTGGCATCGATTGGGCCCCTTCTCTCCCGCAAGCGGGAGAGAGAAGAAAGCAGCGCCCTCTTTCTTTTCTCTCCCTCCGGGAGAGAAGGGGCCCATTCGCTGCGACCGCGCAGCGAGTGGGAAGTGAGGGCAGCGCGCGGGCCGCTAGAACTTCCCCGACTGATAGTCCCGGACGGCCTGCACGATCTCCTCGTCGGTGTTCATCACGAACGGCCCGTATTTCGCGATGGGCTCGTTGAGCGGGCGGCCGGCGACGAGGATCGCGCGGCCGGCCTCGGTGCCGGCGGCGAGCGCCACGCGCTTGCCGGGGCCGAGCACGACAAGCTCGCCGCGCTGGACGGTTTCGGCAATCTCGCCCGCGCCGACGATGAGCGCGCCCTCGAACACGTAGACGAACGCGTTGTGTGTGGGCGGCAAAGCGTGCGCGAAGCGCGCGCCAGCGGGCAGCCCAACGTCGAGATAAGTGGGCTCGGTCGCGACCGCCGCAACCGGGCCGATGGCGCCGGCGACCTCGCCCGCGATCACGCGCACCGTGGCCCCGTCAGGCGTCTTCACCGTCGGAATCGCACCGGGCTCGATGTCCTGGTAGCGCGGCGCCGTCATCTTGTCCTTGGCGGGCAGGTTGACCCAGAGCTGGAAGCCCCACATGAGCCCGTCTTCCTGCTCGGGCATTTCCGAGTGCACGATGCCGCGCCCGGCGGTCATCCACTGCACGCTGCCGGGCCGGAGCAAGCCGGTGTTGCCCTGGTTGTCGGCGTGGCGCATGCGGCCGGCGAGCATGTAGGTGACGGTCTCGAAGCCGCGGTGCGGGTGGTCCGGGAAGCCGGCGATATAGTCGGCGCTTTGGTCCGAGCGGAACTCGTCGAGCATCAGGAAGGGGTCGAGATCGGGCAGCGCCTGGCCGCCGATGACGCGGTTGAGCTTCACGCCGGCGCCGTCGCTGGCCGGCCGGCCCTTCACGATGAGCGTGGGGGCGCGGATCTCGCTGCCCGCAGCTGCGGCCTCGGCGGCGGGAACGAAGGGTCGGGTGTCGGGCGCGCGATCGACGATGGCCATGGGTGCCTCCTGCAATCGGAAACATGGCGCGCCGCAACGGCTTTTCAACGTTTCCGTGGCGTAACGAACGATCCCTCGCGTGCGCGCACTGTGCTAGCATGCGGCGACGAGCGACTCTGTTGAACGATAGCATCACCCGCCGGATCATCGACAGCGAGCGCGCGCGCGCGAAGCGCCGGCAGCTCGCGGTGATCGATTCCGGCATCGGTGGGCTCGGCGTCGTGCGCGAGATCAGGAAGCTCCTGCCCGAGGCAGACATCGTCTACGTCGCCGACAATGGCGGCTTCCCCTACGGCAATCTCCCCGATGCCATGGTCGTCGAGCGCTGCGCGCGCATCGTCGAGGCGCTCGAGCGCATGCTGGCGCCGTCGGCCGTGGTCGTGGCCTGCAACACCGCGACCACGGTCGCGCTGGCGCCGCTGCGCGCGCGCTTCCCGGTGCCGTTCGTCGGCTGCGTGCCGGCGATCAAATGGGCGGCCAAGGTGAGCAAGACGAAAACCTTCGGCCTGCTCGCGACGCCGGCCACCGTGCGGCGCGAATATCTGCGCGAGCTGATCGAGCAATTCGCTCGAGGCTGCACCGTGCTGACGCACGGATCGAAGCGCCTCGCGCCGATCGCCGAGCAGCGCTTCCGCGGCCTCCCTGCCGATGCGGGCGTGCTGCGCGAGGAGGTCGAGGTCTTGACCAAGGCGCCGGGCGGTGCCGCGCTCGACACGATCGTGCTCGGCTGCACGCATTACAGTTTCGTGCTGCCCGAGCTCGCGGCGGCGGCGCCGCCCCAGATTGCCTGGCTCGATCCCGCCGGGGCCGTGGCGCGGCGGGTGCAGAACTTCCTCTCCGCGCTGCCGCCCGATCCACCGCGAGAAACCGGGCTGCCGCCCAATCTCGCGATCTTCACGTCGCCCTTGCCTGATGCCGAGACGCTGCGCCCACGCCTCGCGGAGTTCGGGTTCGAGGAAATCCGCGTCCTCGATCTCGTCGGCGGCGAGAATCCCGCGCACGCCTCGGAGGCGGTCTGACCGGCTCCCGCCGGCGGCGCGGCCTCGTTCGCCTCGCCGGGCGCGGGGCGCGTAAAGCCGGCATTAACCCTTCGGGCGCATCGATGGGGCGTCCGACGCTTCGCATCCACCCGAGAGGAGAGCGCTCATGCTTTCCGTCCTGCGCAATCTGATTTCGCCGCCGCGTCCGACCGGACCGGCGGAGGAGCTGCGCAAGTTCGGCCCGGTCCACCGCCCGATCACGCCCGCCACGCTCGAGCCCGCCGACCACTCCTGGCGCTTCGAGCCTAGGGAGAGCGGCCCGATCCGCCTGTTCGAGGCGGACCGGCTCGGCGTCGACGCGTGCCTCTTGACCTACCGCGCGCAGCTCAGGACCGAGGGCCTCGGCGGCAAGGCCTATCTTCAGATGTGGTGCGTGTTCGACGGGCTCGGAGAATTCTTCTCCAAGGGCCTGGCGCGCAAGGTTTCCGGCACGACCGGCTGGGCCACCTACGAGACGCCGTTCTGGCTCAAGCGCGGCCAGTCCCCGAGCAAGGTCAAGCTCGAGATTCAGGTGGACGGTGCCGGCGGCAAGATTTGGGTCCGCGGCGTCACATTGCTCAAGACGCCGATCAAGCGATAGCGCTGTCGCCGCCCGCTGCCGGCCGGAACGCCTCGACCGGCGCCAGCAAGCCTTTGAGGTTGTGGCGTCCGACGCTCTCGACGCCGTTGCCGAGCGCCTTGGCGATCTCGGCCGAAACCAGGATCGGCTCGCCGAGCGCGGCGGTGAGCGATTCCAGGCGCGCGGTGAGGTTCACGGCCGGTCCGATCACGGTGAAATCGAGGCGGTGGGACGTGCCGATGTTGCCGTACATCACGTCGCCGACATGGAGGGCCACGCCGAAATCGAGCTCGGCGCCGCCCGGCAGCTTGCGCAGTTCCGCGAGGCCGGCGCGGGCGCGCACGGCGGCGCGCACGGCGGCGCGCGCGGTGACGCCGAGGTCGTAGCGCACGCCGAGCGGAAAGATCGCGAGCACGGCGTCGCCGATGAATTTCAGGATTTCGCCGCCGGCCGCGTCGAGGGCGCCGCCCACGCAATCGAAATAGCCGTTCAACAGCGCGATCAGCGCACCGCGCGGCAGGCGGTCCGAGAGGCTCGTGAAGCCGCGCAGGTCCGAGAGCCAGATCACGGCGCGGATCGTCTCGCCGCTGCCGCGGCGGATCTGGCCCGTCAGCACGCGCTCGCCGGCCTTGCGGCCGACATAGGTGTCGAGCAGCGTGGTCGTGAGATAGCGCAAGGTCAAGAGCTCGCTCTGGCGCGCCATGTGCGGCAGCATCGCGTCGAAGAGCCTGAGCTCGGCGAGCGTGAAGCCGGCCGGGCGATCCGTGGCGAAGGCGGCGGCATGGCGGCCCTCGTCGCTGAACGGCAGATGCATGATGACGTAGTCGGTGCAGCCCTCGGCCACGTATTCCTTCAGCACCTCGTAGTCGAGCCGCGCGTGCGGGCCGGTCAGCCGGCGGCGCAGCGCCGCGGCGCCGCGATTGATCTCGCCATAGGGGCTGTCCTGCAGCACCGGGCGGTTCCAGATCGCGTAGTTGCCGCGGTTTGTCTTGACCTCGGGATTGCCGCGATACCAGCGCTGCGCCACGCCGAAATGATCGGGGTGCAGCATCAGCAGCAGCGCGGTGAAGCGCGACAGCGGCACGCCGTGCGCCACGAAGCGCTCGCAGGTCTGGCGCACGAGCTCGCGCGGCGAGCGGATGCGCGGCGCGTCGTGGACGTACCACGCGGCGAACGATTCGAGCGCGGCGAAGTAGTTCCGGTTGACGTCGGGGAGGGTGAAGGTCCCGTCCATGCGCCGATTTTGCACGACGGCCAGGCGCGGCGCCACCGGGGAAGCGACGGCGCCGCGCCCGATCTCAGAAGTTCAGTTTCGGCCGGTCGAGGCAGGCCATGTAGCAATAGCGCTTCCCGGTGCGGAAATCCGTCGTGCAGCCATAGGAATAGCCGCAGCCTGCCGGTTCGGCGCCGGCGCGCTCATCCAGGAGCGAGAACGGCAAGGGTGCCGTCGATTGCGGCAGGGCATGGGCTGAACCGCCGGCGGCGCCGAGCAGAGTGGCCGCGGCAAGGACGAGGACTTTCGGTGTCATGGCGGTCGTTCTCCTGTGTTTGGTGAGGCGCGAGCCTCCCCATGCGCCCTTATGACAGGTTGTGAATGCGTTCACAGTGACCGCGCCCACCGCACGCCCCCGGTGACGCCGGTCACAAACCGCGCGCAAACGAAAAGCCCCGCCGCGGGCTGCGGCGGGGCGCTTCGCTCCAGAATTTACCGTGCGTGCTCAGGTCACCGCGATCGGCGAGTTGATCGAGCCGGTGGCGCCTTTGATGGGCACCGGCGAGAAGATGTAGACGAACTGATACTTGCGGTCGCGGATGAGGTCGTTGAACTGCATGTTCTCGGAAAGGAAGATGCCGTTCTTCGTGATCAGCTCGCCGTGCACCGGGAACGCCACGGCCTTGTCCGGGTTCGGCACGACCTCGATGCCCCAGCAATCCGCGCCGACGACGCAGGCGCCCTTCTGCGCGATCCAGCGCGCAACCTCGACGCCGATGCCAGGCTCGCCGTTGACGTATTTGTCGTTGTTCTTCTGCCAGAGCGAGCTCCAGCCGGTGTTGAAGAAGAGCGCGTCGCCCTGCCTGATGTCGTCGTCCTTCATGCCCTGCTTGGTGAGCGCCGCGCGCACGTCGGCCATGGTGATTTCCTGGCCGGCCTCCAACATCGCGCCCTTCACGCCCATCGCGTCGATAAGGTGGCCGCGCGTGAAGAACGGCTTCACATGCTCGATTCCGAGCTTCTGAAGCCCGTTGTGGGCCCCGATCTCCTGCTGCGAAAGCCCGTTGTAGTAGCGCATCTCGCTCTTGTCGCCGTCCTTGCCGAGCTGGATGCCGATGTGGCCGAGGCCGTCGAACTGCGTGCCGCACTGGCCGATCTCGGTGGCGAGGAACTCGTCGTTGTAGACGAGCTTGTTGCCGCCGAACGGGCCGCCGGTCGGCGAGCCCACCATGCGAAGCGTGAAGGCGCGGTCGCCGAATTTCGGCATCGTCGCCTCGTAGGGATGCCCTATGCGGTAGATTTTGCCGTCCTTGATCCACTTGACGGCGTCGAGCACCTTCTCCGGCGTGATCCAGTTGGAGGCGCCGGCCTGATCGTCCTTGCCCCAGCGCGAGGGCCACCAGGTCTGGCCGCCGGCTTGGGCAAGCTCGATGCGCGGCTGCTCGGCGCGCGCGCCGCCGGCCAGCGCGCCGAGCGCGGCCCCGGCGCCCCCGAGGCTCGCGACCTTGAGGAAGTCGCGCCGCTCCGGCGAAACCGGCTTGGCGGTAATCTCGTTCGGGTTGCGTACGGTCATGGGTTCGTCCCTCCACTTTGCTGCGTCGTTTTTCCGTCCTTTTGCTTGCGGAGACTCTGCGACCGGCCTCTGATAGCGTCAAGGCAACCAATCGGGAATCAAGCCCGGTTTCGAACCGGTAACGCAATTGCGGCATCATGAGCCTTTTCGATCGCGATCGCTCGGCCGAGCGCACGCCCGTCGGCGTCATCACCGGATTCCTCGGCAGCGGCAAGACCACGCTGCTGAACCGCCTGCTCGGCGACGCGCGCATGGCGCGGAGCCTTGTGCTGATCAACGAGTTCGGCGAGATCGGCCTCGATCATCTGTTCATCGAGGCGCGCGACGGCGATCTCGTGCTGATGAAGAGCGGCTGCGTCTGCTGCACGGTGCGCGGCGATCTCGAGAACACGCTGCGCGACGTCGCTGCCAAGCGCCAGCGCGAAGCCATCCCGGCCTTCGACCGCGTGCTGATCGAGACGACGGGGCTCGCCGACCCGGCGCCGATCGCGGGCGTCTTCCTCAACCATCCGCTCGTCGCGCACGACTATCGGCTCGACGCCATCGTTGCCACCGTGGATGCCGTGCATGGGAGCCGCCAGCTCGCCGAGCATCCCGAGTCCGTCAAGCAGGCGGCGATCGCCGACCGCCTGCTCGTCACCAAGCGCGATCTCGCGGCCGCGGGCACCGCGGCGCTGCGGGCGCGGCTCGAAGCGCTCAACCCCGGTGCGGCGACGTTCGAGGTGATCAACGGCGGGGTCGATCCCGAACTGCTGTTCGGCGCGGGTCCGTTCGATCCCGCCGGGCGCAGCGAGAAGGCGCGCGCGTGGCTCGCCGCCGAGCGCTACGACGCGCACGCATCGGGCCACGGGCACCATCACCGCCACGATTCCGAGATCGTGAGCTTCAGCCTCGTGCGCGACGCGCCGCTCGATTGGGACCGTTTCCAGCGCTGGCTCGGCGGGTTGCGCATGGCCCATGCGGACCGGCTGCTGCGCGTCAAGGGCATGCTCAACGTCGCCGGCGAGGCGGGACCGCTCGTCATCCACGGCGTGCACGATACTTTCCACCCGCCGGTGGTGCTCGGGCGCTGGCCCGACGGAGACCAGCGCTCGCGGCTCGTGTTCATCGTGCGCGGCCTCGACCGTCCGGCGATCGAGGCCGGCTGGCGCGAATTGCCAGCGTGATCCAGCTCACTCTCCGGGCCTCGACACTTCGTGTTGAATTGGCGGATTGTTCGCTCGCCCGCGCGCGGCGGAGAAAGGCGGGTGGGCGAACTCGCGGACATAGTCCGGGGGAAGGGGCACGGGACAATGCAGGTGCGAGTCTGGGGAGAAGGGATATCGCGCCGCGCGCTCATCTCGGGCAGCGCGGCCCTGGCCGGCTGCGCCGGTCTCGCCGCTCCGGCAGCCGGCGAAGCCGCGCGGCCGCGACGCGTCTTCGATGCGCATTGCCACGTGTTCAACGCCGCCGATCTGCCGGTCTATGCGTTCGCGGAGACGACGCGCGGCTTCGACGAGCATCCGCTGCTGCGGCTGCTGCGGCCACTGCTCTGCTCACTCACCGAAGTCGTCGCACTCGTGGCGCCGACCCCGAGCGAGGAGATCGAGATCCTCGACGGGCGCGCGCAGCCAGGTCCGTTTTCGATCCGCGCGCGGCGCATCCCGGCGGCGTTTCTCGCGCGCGGCGAGCGCGACCGCGATATCGACGTCGTGACGGCCGCGCTTCTCAACACGGGCGTGGTGCCGTGGGGACAGCCGCGATGCCTTGAGCGCTTCGACAAGCGCAACGAATTGACCCGCGGCTGCTCCGACACGGCCGGGGTGCGAAAGCGCCGCCTGGGCGAGGAGCAAAGTCGCCGCGACCGCGTTCTCGCGTTGCTGCTGCGGGCGCAAAACGAGGCACCGGTCGCCCGCCATCGGGCCGAGTGGCTGCTCGACGATACCGGTGCGTTCGGCCGGCTTACGCGCTGGGCCGTGACGCTGACGCGCTACCGCCACCGCCTCGTCGACGATCTTCTGAGCCAATATGCGGCGGAAGGAATTCCGGATGCCGTGCTGGCGCCGTCGCTGATCGACTATGACTATTGGCTCGAGGACTATGGCAGCACCGAGATTCGCCACCAGATCGCGGTCAACGAGCGGCTCGTCCGCCGGCGCGGCGGGCGCGTCCTGCCCATCGTCGCGTTCGACCCGTGGCGGCACGTGCTGGACGTTCTCTACAACAAGTGGGCGCCGCGGCACGGCCGGGGGGCGCGCGTCACGGCGATGGAATGGGTGCGCCGCGCGGTGATGGAGCGCGGCTTCGTCGGGGTAAAGATATACCCGCCGATGGGATTCCGGCCGCTCGGCAACGCGGATCTCGCCGGTTTGAACCAGCAGCGGCCCGGTTACCGCATCGGCGCATGGGAGATCTTCCCGCACGAGCTGATCCCGCCCGACTGCGAAGGAGAGGATTTCTGGGCCGAGAACGGGCTGCGGAAGGGCGGGGATTCCTGGAGCCTCTACGACATTATCGGCCGCAAGCTCGACGAGAGTCTCGCCGAGCTTTTCGATTTTTGCGTCCGCAACCAAGTGCCGGTGATGACCCATTGCCGCGACTCGCAGGAGCCGACCACGGGCTACGCCAAGCGCGCGCATCCGCAATTCTGGCGCCGGGTGGTCGAGACCGAGCGGTGGGCGGGTCTGCGCCTCAACCTCGGGCACTTCGGCGACATGTACGCGATGGCGGCCGGCCCCTCCCGCGACCGCGCCGCGTCGTGGGCCTGGCAGGTCGCGGCCCTCGCCAACAAGCATCCGGGCGTGTACACCGACGTCGGCTATTTCGAGCCGATCATGATCGGCGACGGGGAGGCGGCGGCCGCGCGCTTCTTCGCCGAACTCGGCGCCATGCGCAGCGGCATGCCAGCGCTCGACCGCAAGATCATGTTCGGCAGCGACTATCATCTCACCGGCCTCAACGAGAATCACCGCGTCTACTTTCGGCGCTTCGCCGCCGCTTTCGCGCGCGGCGACGGCGACGTCGGCCGAGAGGACCGGTTCTTCTTCGCCAACGCCGTGCGCTATCTCGGACTCGAGCCGGGCGGACCGGCCTGGGCGCGCATGGCGCCGTTTCACGCGGCCAACCCGGCGATCCTCGCCGAACGACGCCGCCTTTTCCGCAACGTCTGAGGACGAACGCCATGGACGCGCTCGAGGCCGCGCGCAAGTGCTTTCCGAAGGACTATTCCGATTCGCGCAGGCGCTTTCTCGCCGCCGCCAAGGCGCTCGGGGCTTCGATCAAGAGCTACCCCAATCCCAACAAGGGCCCGAACGGCGAGGCGCTGGCGACCGATTGCGCCTGGCTCGGGCCCAGGAACGCCGAGAAGACGCTGGTGCTGCTGTCGGGCACGCACGGCGTCGAAGCGTTCTGCGGCGCCGGCTGCATCAGGGACGCGTTCAAGAGCCGGCCGAAGCTTGCGGGCGGAACGGCGCTGCTCGCGATCCACGCGATCAACCCGCACGGCTTCGCGTGGCTCCGGCGGGTGACCGAGGAGGGCGTCGATCTCAACCGCAACTTCGTCGACTTCGCCAATCCGCCCGCCAATCCCGGCTACGACGAGCTCGCCGATGCGATCCTGCCCCCGGCGCTCGAAGGTCCCGCATACGACGCGGCGCAGAAGCGCATCGCCGACTATCGCGAGAAGCACGGGATCGCGGCGCTGCATGTCGCGTTCAGCGGCGGGCAATACAAGCACGCGAAGGGGCTTTTCTTCGGCGGGTTCGCGCCCACCTGGTCGCACCGCACCCACGCCGCGATCATCGCCGACCACGCGCTCGACCGGCGCAAGCATGTCGGCGTCATCGACTATCACACGGGGCTCGGCCCGCATGGCTACGGCGAACTCATCTGCCTGCACCTGCCCGGAAGCAAGGCGCTGCAGCGCGCCAAGGTGTGGTGGGGCGCCAGCGTCACCGAGCCGCTGGCGGGAACCTCGATCGCCGGCGCGCGCCACGGGTTCGGCTGCCGGATCTGGGAGAAGATGCTTGGCGACCGCGTGACGTTCATCACGGTCGAATACGGCACCTACGACACGCTCACCACCGTGCGCCCGGCGCTGGTCGCCGACCACTGGCTGCACGCGCAAGGGCCGGTAAGCTGGAGCGACAAGCGCACCCAGGCGATCAAGCAGCGCCTTAAGGACGTGATGTTCGTCGACACCGACGACTGGCGCGAAGCAGTGATCTGGCGCAGCCGCCAGAGCATCCGCATGGCCGCCGCCGGCCTGGCGCGAGAAGCAAAATCACATTGAACAAAGGGGCGGGGAAGGCGGGGAGAAGAAGGAGGTCAACCACAGAGGACACGGAGCACACAGAGAAGAATCGGAAGGGTGCAGATTGCGCCGCAAGGGCGGCGCGAATAGCCCCTGCGCCTTCTTCCGTGCGTCTTCGCGCGAAACCCTTACACCTCTCCCTGTCCTCCGTGCGCTCTGTGGTTCAACGTCTTCCCGCTGCATGCCTCACCGCCTCCCTTCCCTTCGTCTTCCCGACAACTGCACGGTGCCACCATGGACTTGCTGACTGCCGCGCGCACATGCTTCCCGCGCGACTACGCCGAATCGCGCCGGCGGTTCCTCGCCGCCGCAAAGCGGCGCGGGGCCGCGCTGCGCAGCTATGCCAATCCCCATCGCGGTCCGTCGGGCGAGGCGCTCGCCGCCGACTGCGCCTGGCTCGGGCCGCATCATGCGAAGAAGGTGCTTGTGCTGATGTCCGGCACGCACGGAGTCGAAGGTTTCTGCGGCGCCGGCGCGCTGATCGATGTGCTCGCGTCGCCGCCCAAACTGCCGCGCGGCATGGCGCTGCTGCTCGTGCACGCGATCAACCCCTATGGCTTCGCCTGGATCCGCCGCGTGACCGAGGAGGGCGTCGATCTCAACCGCAACTTCATCGATTTCGCGAAGCCGCCGGCCAATCCCGGTTACGACGAGCTCGCCGATGCGATCCTGCCGGCGAAAATCTCCGGCCCGGTCTACGCGCGCGCGCAGAGGAAACTGCGCGACTATATCGCGCGCCACGGGATGCCGGCATTCAACGCGGCGATGAGCGGCGGACAGTACCGCCATCCGAAAGGCCTCTTCTATGGCGGAAGCGCGCCGACATGGTCGCACCGCACCCAGGCGGCGATCATCGCCGACCACGCGCTGGTGCGGCGCGCTCGCGTGGCGGTGCTTGACTATCACACGGGGCTGGGACCGCACGGCTACGGCGATCTCCTCTGCGCGCACATGCCGGAGACGCGCTCGGCCGCGGTGGCGCGCAAGCTCTACGGAGACAGTCTAAGCGAGCCGTTCGGCGGCACGACCAACGCCGGCCAGCCGGCGCCCGGCGCGCGCCACGGCTTCGCCAGCCGCCTCTGGGAGCGCGCGCTCGGCGGGCGCGTCGCTTTCGTCGGCATCGAATATGGCACCTACGACTCGCTACGCGTGGTGCGCCCGGCGCTCGTCGCCGACCACTGGCTGCATGCGCGGGCTCCGGTGCGCTGGAGCGATCCGCGCACGCGCGCGGTCAAGGCGCGGCTGCGCAAGGCGTTCTATCCCGACACCGACGCGTGGCGCGAAGCCGTGCTGTGGCGCAGCCGTCAGTCGATCCGCCTGGCGACGGAGGGGCTGGCGCGCGCCTGAGGCCGCTGGCCTCGCCGTCTTCTCTGCGGCATAGTCGCGGCATCGCGGGGAGGATCGCCGCGGGCGACGGCGGGCGGGACGATGGCGCAGATCGCAAGCTCCGATGGCGACAGGCTTGCCGGGCTCAGTTCCGCCGCGCGCGAGTTCTTCGCCTACTGGGACGGCCTGCCCAAGTGCGATCTCGTCCCGCGACGCGAGCACTTCGATCCGGTGGCGGTCAAGCATCTACTGGCGGACATCGCCATCCTCCAATATAGCTTCGCGGAGCCGCCGGCTCTCATATTCCGCCTGGCCGGGACTCATCACGTCCAGCGGTGGGGCCACGAGCTGACGGGCCGCAACTATCTCGACTTCGTGCCTGCGCCGCGGCGCGCGCTCGCCTGGGCGCGCCAGCGGCTCATCGTCGAGCATCCTTGCGGCACCCACAGCTATCGCATCGAAACCTATGCCTCGGGCCGGCAGGTGCGGCTCGAATCGATCGCGCTGCCGCTCCGGAGTCGCGACGGGCCGGCCGATCTGATGATCGTCTTCAGCCGCGAAGCGCCGGATCAGAAGGTGGAGCCCTGGCGCCTCGGCGAGCACCAAGCCTTCGCCGATTCGATCGGCAACCGCTTCATCGACATCGGCCGCGGCGCGCCCGATGAGCCGGCCGTCTAGCTAGAGGCGAGCGCGGAGTTTGCTCCGCGGCTGAATTTCAGTGCCGGTGCTCGCCGGGCGCCGCCGCGCCGGCCTTTTCGACGCGCGCCCCCACCTCGATCGTCCCGGCGCGTTCGAAGGTGAGCACGAGCTTCACGCGCTCGCCTTCCTTGAGCGGCCGCGCCAGGCCCATCAGCATGACGTGCAGGCCGCCGGGCTTGAGCTGGACCGAGCCGCGCGGCTTGAGCTCCAGCGCGGCGACGGCGCGCATCGCGGCCACGCCCCGCTCGATGCTGGTCTCGTGGATCTCGGCCCTCTCGGCGGAGGGAGACGCCACTCCGACCAGCCGGTCGGCCATGGCCCCATTGTTGCGCAGCGTCATGTAAGCGGCGCCGACCTTCACGGGCGTGGCGCGCGACCAAGGCTGCTCGATGACGATGTCACCCAGGCGGTGGAATTCGTGCGCCGGCGCCGGCGCCGCGACCGCCGCGGCGAGGGCGAGGGCACAGGCGAGGCGGCGAAGGCCGGGCGTGGCTCGAAGCATGCGTCTCCCCGAGATTCGGCCAGCACAGTCGCGCCGCACGGGGCGCGCGCCAATCGCCGAAATCGTCGCAGCGGTGGGGCGGCCGCGAGCCCCGGCCGGAATCAATCGTGCTGCCGCTCCGTGCGCGGACGGCGCGGGCGGCCGGACTTGGGCTTCAGGCGCTTCGCTCCGGTGTCCGCCGACGCCGCGCCCGCTTCCCCGAGCAGCGGCGCCGCATCGATGGGCGGAGCGGGGCGCGTGTCCACCTCACGGGCGCGCGCCGCTTCCGATGGACCGCCCATTTGCTCGGGCCGGTCCTCGCGGGCCACCTCCTGCTCGGCGCGCCGCCAATGCTCCTCGGCCTTGTTCGGGGGACGGCCTTCCTCCTCCCAGATCTCGTAGGCGCGCGCCGCGATCCGGTCACGCTTGCTCTCGTTCATGGCTCCTCCACGGGTCGCGCAGTGCTCCAACAACGAACGGGTGCGGTGCTAGGTCCAGTCTAGCGGCCGGTTTCGAGGGCGTGGAGGATGCTGACGACGTGCTTCGCGAATTTCGTCCGGTCGCGGAGCTTCGCCGGCGGCAGCTTGCCGTCGACATAGTCGTTCCAGACGCCCAGCACCTTGGCGAAGTCCTGGTCGGGGATCTTCTGCATTTTCTCGTCGCCCGGCGAGACGACGTGCACGAACCCGCCCTTGACGGCGACGACGATGAACTTGTCCTCGCCATAGCCCTTTTCGTGCGACCAGGTCTGTATTTGGCTGTCCGGAGCGATCCGCCCCTTGAGTTCGTTCCACATCTCTTCGAGGGTCATATTTCACCGCGGGATTGGGAGGAAAAGGCAGACCGATCTACGCGCCTGACCCCGGTCGCGCCAGGGGGTCAGGAAACAAGGCGCGCCCGGATTGGGGCGCCCGGCAGTCTAGCGCATAGTGACGAGGCCGGCGTGGCGGCCGGGCGCGTCGCCGATGCGCTGGACCTTGAGGCCGGCGCCCATGATGCACAAGCGGCGCAGGCGTGCGTCGTTGGCCGCGATGTTCTCGTACCAGGTCCAGCCGCTGCAGCGCGGATGGCTCACGCAGGCGTCGCGGCACGCTCCCGCGTCGTCGAAGGTCGGGAACGGCTCGAGATATTGGTGGAACGTCATCGAGGAATTGGGGTGGAAGCTCGAGCTGCGCACGCCCTGCGCCGCCGCCGCTCCGGCCGCGGCGCAGAGAGCCGCGGCAAAAAAGATCCCGGCTCGAAACATGATCGATTCTCCCTTGCCGATCATCAGCGCAGACTACAGTGGAGAGCGGGGCGGCAAAGGCGCGCGGCGCGCGACTTAGGTCTCGCCGGCAACTCACACTCCCTTCTTTCTCGCGCGGCTCGCGCGGGCTTGCGAAGATAGGCGCGCTGGCATGGCCGGCCCGACTCAGCCGAAACCGCAGAAGAACTGCTGGCGCACGATTTTGCCGTCGGCGACCTCGTACACGCAGATCTCGTCCATCTTGCGCGCTGGAATGCGCGACGTGGGCTCTGCGCTGCCTACGCCTACGGCTTCGCGCCGACGCGCGACAGCGGCGGCGCCACGCGCGTCGGGGGCGGCCCGCGGCTCGCTCGCTCCGGTGCATCGAGAAAGCCGCATATTTCGTCGACGAACCGCTGCCACGCCGGCTCGTGGGATAGTATGAGGTGATTCCTGCTCTCGAGCGCTACGAAACTGGCATTTGGTATTTCTCGCGCGAGCATCAGTCCGTGGTCGAAGGGAACGCGCGCATCTCCGCGACTGTGCAGCACAAGAGTCGGAACCGCTATGCGCGGTAACAGATCCGTTACATCGATGTCGCCGATCGCATGCAGCAAGCGGATCGCGTTCTCGGGCGTGGCCGACACCCGCTGAAGGTCATTGAACCACTGCATCTGCTCAAGCGTCGCGTCGGGTACAATTAGCGACGTGAACATCTGGCGAGAAGCGGGATTGTCCTGACCCCATCCCTCCCGGATGAGCGTAATCGAAGCTTCCGCGCGGGCGACGTCGCGGGCGCTGCCGCGCTTGCGCCATCCCTGCGCGAAGCCGCCCGAGAGAACGAGTTTGGATACACGTTCGGGGTGCCGGACGGCGTAGGCAATGGCGATGGGCGCGCCTTGGGAAATACCAAGCAACGCGAAGCGCGCGAGCCCAAGGACGTCGACGGCGGTCTCGAGGTCTCGCACGAAGGCATCAAACGAGAATTCCGACACGTCCCAATCCGAGAGCCCGTTTCCGCGTTCGTCGTACCGGATCAGCCGGTGCTTCGCTGCCAGTCGCGCGAAGAGAGGGGACCATACCGGGCTACCCCAGTCGTACTCCAAATGGTTCAACCAGTTGGCTGTCTTCACCAGCGGAGTACCATTTCCCACCGATGCCAACGCTAGATGCACACCGTCGGGCGTTCGGCAGAACGTTATCTCCTGTTGCAGACTGGCCTCTCGACTCGCCGCCTGATCCGCAACCGTCGTCGTGAGGGGCAAATGTTTGCGTACCTGCTCGCTGACATCCCCATCGAACCGGTAGCCTCGGCGTTGCACCGTGCGGATGAATTGCTGCTGCGCGCCATTGTCGTTGATCGCGCGCCGCGCCGCGCTGATTCTGCTGGTCAGCGCGGCATCCGAAACGATGCGTCCACCCCAGACCGCCTCAATGAGCTCGTCTTTGCTGACCACGCGGCCGCGGTGCCGGACAAGGTGGACGAGGAGATCGAAGACCTGCGGCTCGAGGTGAACAGCTTCACCTGCCCGGCGCATTTCGCGGCGATCAACGTCAATCTCGCAGTTCGCGAAAACGAGCATCATTGCGGCCCCGCCCATCGGATAGGCAATGGTCTTGCGTCCCGACGCCGGAGTGCTTGGATCAAGCGCCGCCGGCACGCCAACTGGCCTGCCGGGAAAATCCACCAATTCTCAGGACAAACTCCAGGCTTTCTCCAGGACTGCGTCTAACGGGCGGCCCTAGTCTAGCGCACCTATCTGAACTCTGCACGCGTTGTGGAGGCACCGAATGACGTCGATTTCGCGTCAGAAAAAATCGCGCCGCGCTGTGCTTCGGGCAGTCGCAGGCGGAGCGGCGCTGGTTGCACTGAAGCCCTTGCGAGCGCGTGCCCAGCGAAGCAACAAGGGCACGTTTGTGCTGGTGCATCCAGCCTGGCACGGCGCGTGGTGCTGGAAGAAGGTCACGCCGCTGCTGCGGGCGCAAGGTCACGAGGTGCATACGCCCACCCTCACGGGACTTGGCGAGCGGGCCCACTTGGCGCGGCCCGAAATCGGGCTCGCGATTCATGTCGAGGATGTCGTCAGCATTCTCAAATACGAAGACCTGCGTGACGTTGTTCTGGTGGGGCACAGCTCCAGCGGCATGGTGATTACCGGTGTCGCCGGGCGCGCACCGGAGCACATCGCACACCTGGTTTATCTCGACGCCTTCGTGCCCGGACACGGCCAGTCCCTGCTCGACCTCCTGCCGCCGGACAGGAGGCAGGCGTTCGAGGACTTTGCAAGATCCGAAGGGAAAGGTTGGCTGGTGCCGCGCTTTGCGCCGCTGCCGTGGGACCACATCGTGCGCAAGCTCTGGGGCGTCAACGACGCCGCCGATGTGCAATGGATGCTGGCCCGCCTGGTGCCGACGCCACTCGCACACTTCAAAGAACCCGCGCAGCTCGTGAATCTAGCTCGCGAAACGCTTGTGCGCACCTACATCCGCTGCCTCAAGTTTCCGCACGTCGGATTCGATCGTCATGCCGCGATGGCACGGGGCACCGCCGGCTGGCGCTATCGGGAACTGCCGGCGCCGCATCATCCGGCCATCACGCATCCGCGCGAGGTCGCCGCGCTGCTGCTGGAAGCCGTCTAGCTCCGGCGGGGTATAGGATTTTAGCGGATGACTTCGAATGCCCTGTCGCGCGAGCGCCCGTAGCGATAGACAGCGAAATCGTCGTCGAAGCTGAGGGCGCGAATGACGCCGCGCCGCTCCATGACGGCGAAGCTGGTTCGATCGACGATCGAAAATGACTGGTCGGGAAAGCTCGTGCCAATCGCCCACGCTGTCTCGAGATCGGCCGCGGTTACAGTCTCGACTTCGGCCACGCCGCGGCGGACGCTTTCCCAGAAGCTCTCGGCAACTGCCCGGCTCATGCGTCGGTTGAGTAGAAGCCAGGTCTCGATCAATACGTGATCGCTGGTCAGCCGGTGATCGGTCTCCCGCAGGAGGGACTTCGCCCTGGCATTGAGGCGATCACGGCCATTGGCTGCTGCGAACCAGACCGAACTATCGATGAAGGCGGTCACCGTCGCCGAGGGCGGCGCTTGCCAGAGCGACCATGTTCCGCCCAAACGGCATCGCCGATGAGGCGATCCTTGTCGCGCGCCACGTCGGTCGGCGAATCCGATTGGCCGAGATCGAAGACGGCGGACACGTCGATCTGGGCTTGCTTGCCGCCAACGTCGCGCGCAACGACGCGGCGGACATATTCGGCGAAGGAAATGCCGAGCTCCGCGGCCTTGCGCCGGGCTCGCCGCTGGAGCTCCGGATCGAGCGTGACTTGCGTGCGCGAATTCATGATGTCGCCATCATGCCATCGCAGCTACGGGCAGCGCAAGATATAGAAGAGCCCGGGGCCGCTCGGCGTAAGAGCTCGTCATGAGCCCGCGAGAATTTGCCCTGGCGGCACAGCGCGACCAGGCGCTTGGCGATGTCTCGGTTTTCCCTGGTGGTTCTCCTGGGCGAGTTCCATTCGACGGGCCTACGCCCTCTTCTTCTCCCGGCGCTCGCGCAGGAAGTGCTCGAGGTACTGCCCCGTGTAGCTCGCCTTGACGCGCGCCACGTCCTCGGGCGTGCCCTGCGCCACGATGCGGCCGCCCTTGTCGCCGCCCTCGGGGCCGAGATCGATGATCCAGTCGGCGGTCTTGATCACTTCGAGATTGTGCTCGATCACGATGACGGTGTTGCCGGTCGTGACCAGCTCGTGGAGGACCTCGAGCAGCTTCTTCACGTCCTCGAAGTGGAGTCCGGTCGTGGGCTCGTCGAGGATGTAGAGCGTGCGGCCGGTAGCGCGGCGGGAGAGCTCCTTCGCGAGCTTCACGCGCTGCGCCTCGCCGCCCGAGAGCGTCGTCGCCGGCTGGCCGACATGGATGTAGCCGAGCCCGACGCGCTTCAAGGTTTCGAGCTTGTCGCGGATGGACGGCACGGCCTTGAAGAACTCGGCGCCTTCCTCGACCGTCATGTCGAGCACGTCGGCGATGCTCTTCTCGCGGAACAGCACCTCGAGCGTCTCGCGGTTGTAGCGCTTCCCCTTGCAGACGTCGCACTGCACGTAGACGTCGGGCAGGAAGTGCATCTCGATTTTGATCACGCCGTCGCCCTGGCACGCCTCGCAGCGCCCGCCCTTGACGTTGAACGAGAAGCGGCCGGGCTGGTAGCCGCGCGCCTGCGCCTCGGGCAGGCCCGCGAACCAGTCGCGGATCGGCGTGAATGCGCCGGTGTAGGTGGCCGGGTTCGAGCGCGGCGTGCGCCCGATCGGCGACTGGTCGATGTCGATGATCTTGTCGATGTGCTCGAGGCCGTGGATCGCGTCGTGCTCGCCCGGGTGCTCGCGCGCGCCGGTCAGCCGCCGCGCCACGGCTTTGTAGAGCGTCTCGACCACGAGCGTCGACTTGCCGCCGCCCGAAACGCCGGTGATGCAGACGAACAGCGCGAGCGGAAACGCGACGTCGAGGTCTTGGAGGTTGTTCTCGCGCGCGCCGACGAGGCGGAGCGCCCGGTTCTTCTGCGGGGCGCGACGCATATGGGGAATGGGGATCGCGCGCCGGCCGGAGACGTATTGCGCGGTGAGGCTGGCCGGGTGCCGGAAGACCTCGGCGGGCAAACCGCTGACGACGACCTCGCCGCCGTGAATTCCGGCGCCGGGCCCCATGTCGATGAGGTAATCCGCCTCGCGGATCGCCTCCTCGTCGTGCTCGACGACGATGATCGTGTTGTCGAGGTCGCGCAGGCGCGTCAGCGTCTCGAGCAGGCGCCGGTTGTCGCGCTGGTGCAGGCCGATCGAGGGCTCGTCGAGCACATAGAGCACGCCGGTCAGCCCCGAGCCGATCTGCGAGGCGAGGCGGATGCGCTGCGACTCGCCGCCCGAAAGCGTTCCCGAATTGCGCGAGAGCGTCAGGTATTCGAGGCCGACGTTGACGAGGAAGCCGAGCCGCTCGTTGATCTCCTTGAGGATGCGGGCCGCGATCTCGTTCTGCTTCGCCGTGAGCCGCTTCGGCAGCGCCGCGAACCAGTCGCGCCCGGCCGAAATCGAGAGCTGCGCGATCTCCGAGATCGTCTTCCGGTCGATCTTGACCGCCAGCGCCTCGGGCTTGAGCCGGTGGCCGCCGCAGGCCTCGCACGCGGTCGAGCTCTGGTACTTCGCCAGCTCCTCGCGCACCCAGTCCGATTCGGTCTCCCGCCAGCGGCGTTCCAGATTCGGCACGACGCCCTCGAACGGCTTGGTCGTCTCGTATTTGCGGACGCCGTCGTCGTAGCGGATCGTGACGGCATCGTCGCCGCTGCCCCAGAGGATGATTTTGCGGACCTTCTCGGAGAGCTCGCGCCAGGGCGTCGTCACGCTGAACTTGTAGTGGCGCGCGAGGCTGTCGAGCGTCTGGGTGTAGTATTGCGAGGTGGAATCCGACCACGGCGCCAGCGCGCCGTCGCGCAGGGTCGCGCGCGGATCGGGCACGATCAGCTCCGGGTCCATGTAGAGCTTGGTGCCAAGGCCGTCGCAGGCCGGGCAGGCGCCGTAGGGGTTGTTGAACGAGAACAGCCGCGGCTCGATCTCGGGAATGGTGAAGCCCGAAACGGGGCACGCGAACTTGGCCGAGAACGTCGTGCGCTTGCCGCCGTCGGCCTGCTCCGCGAACACGAGCCCGTCGCCGATTTCGAGCGCGGTTTCGAGGCTGTCGGCGAGGCGGTTGCCGAGCTCGGGCGAGGTCACTAGCCGGTCGACCACGACCTCGATGTCGTGCTTGCGCTTCTTGTCGAGCGCCGGCACGTCGTCGATCTCGTAGATCTTGCCGTCGACCTTGACGCGCTGGAAGCCGCGCTTCTGCAGCTCCTGAAATTCCTTGCGATACTCGCCCTTCCGGCCCCGCACAACCGGCGCCAGGATGTAGAGCCGCGTGCCTGCCGGCATGGCGAGGATCGCGTCGGCCATCTGCGAGACGGTCTGGCTCTCGATGGGGAGGCCCGTGGCCGGCGAGTAGGGGATGCCGACGCGTGCCCACAGTAAGCGCATGTAGTCGTGGACCTCGGTGACCGTGCCCACGGTCGAGCGCGGATTCCGCGAGGTCGTCTTCTGCTCGATCGAAATCGCCGGCGAGAGGCCCTCGATCGAATCGACGTCGGGCTTGCCCATGAGCTCCAGGAACTGGCGCGCATAGGCCGAGAGCGACTCGACGTAGCGCCGCTGGCCCTCGGCATAGATCGTGTCGAACGCGAGCGAAGACTTGCCCGAGCCCGACAGCCCGGTGATGACCACCAGCCGGTTCCGCGGGATGTCGACGTCGATGTTCTTGAGATTGTGCTCGCGCGCCCCGCGCACGCGGATCATCGGGGCGTCGATGTCAAAGCCCTTCGGTGCCATATCACGGAAACCAATGCGGAACGGACGGGAATATGGGGTGCCGCTGCGCTAGAGTCGACTCTCGCCCTGCTGCGGCGTCTTGCGCGTTTGGGATAAGTCCAATCTGGTCGGGTTCGGGTCAAAACGGAAGGGGAGATCGCACCATAGAGCACACAAAGGAAAAGATTTCGCGCGCCGAAGGCGCGCAGTCCTTGTCCACTCTGTGTCCTCGGCGTCTTTCCGGTGAGCCGTTCGCTCATCGCGGGGGGCAGCCCGGAAAGCGGCGGACGAGGGCTTCGGCGGCGCGGCGATTGGCCAGCGGGGTGGCGTGTCCGTCGTCCGGTATCGTATCTCCGTCCTTCCATGGCCCGACCAGGGATTCCAAGGGGACGACATCCATTCCGCGCCACGCCAATTCCGTGAGAGCTGGCCGCGTGAGGTCGTCGGATTGCCAGACCAGGATCGTGAGCGGCGCGCCATAGCGGGCGCGCAGCATGGCGTCGGCGCGACTCAGGGCCGCGGTGTAGAGGGCGCGGGCGGCGGGAATCCGGCCGGGCAGGTCGGGCAACGCCCGGCGGATAGGCCAATGATAAAAGCTGCTGGCGCTGAGGAAGCCGGGGAGGTCCCTGCGAAACTGCTCGAGCGAGGCCAGCGAGGGAAGGCCGTGGAAGCGGCCCGTCCGCGCTACGGCCCCGTCGATCAGCGCATAGCGCGGATCGAAGCGGCTCCACTCGGTCAAGCCGGCGATGCGCAAGACATGATCGTCCAGGGAGATGTAGTATGCCGCAGCCAGCGGCGGGCGGACGATCCGATCGAGCCGCGGGCTCTCCAGCCAGGCCAAGATCTGCTGCGGGCCGTAGCCGCCGAAGCCGAGATTTACGACGTTGAGGCGAAACCCGGTCGCTTCCGAGAACCGTTGCGGCAGGGTGTCGGCGTCGTTGACGCCTACGCCGAAGCCGAACGAATCGATCGTGAACAATACGGTGCACGGCCCTTCCGGGTCGCCGCGGGTCGCGCGAAGTCCATCGCGCAACGTGTAGGTCACGTCGTAGATCAGCGATCCATCGCGGCGGCGCTTGATCGCGCGCACCGTGCCGTCCGCGATGTCGGGCTCGTAGCCCAGGCGCGGGCTGTCGCGGCTCATCGTACGGTCGCCGTCGCGGAAGCGCACCGGCGGCGGAATGACCAGGCCGCTGAAGTAAATGGCGAGCGTGCAAGCCTCCGCGATCAGCAGCGTGGTCGCGACGAAGCCGACGCCCTTGACGGCCGCGAGGGCGACGCCGCGAGCGAGGAGCAGCCGAGCCGCCGCGGCGGCGAGAACGAACCCGCTCAGGACGAGCGCCGCCTGGTAGATCGCCGCGACGGCGCCCGCCCACACGATCGCGAAGCTCAGGAGCGCGGCAGGCAACATCGCCGCCGCGACCCCTTCCCTTTGCCGACGACCGAGTTTGGGGCCGGGGGTGCGCAAGGCTCAGCGCCGAGGGCAGCCGGGAAAGCGGCGGGCCAGGGCTTCGCCCGCGCGGCGATTGGCCAGCGGTGTCGGATGTCCATCGCCGGGAATGGTATTCTCGTGCGTTGGCGAGCCGATCAGAGTTTCAAAGCGGACGACCTCCATTCCCCGCCGCCCCAATTCCGCGAGCGCGGGTCGCGTGAGGTCTTCGGCGTGCCAGACGAGGATCGTGAGCGGCACGCCGTCGCGAGACCGCAGCAGGGCGTCGGCGCGGCTTAAGGCCTCGATGTAGAGAGCGCGCGCGGCCGGGATCCGCCCGGCCAAGTCCGGGAGCTGGCCGCGGATGATGTAGTGATAAAAGCCACTGGCGCTCAAGAAGCCGGGAAGATCCCGCCGGAACTGCTCCAAAGAGGAGAGCGAGGGCAGGCTGTGGAAACGGCCGGTCCGCGTGACGGCGCCGTCGATCAGCGCATAGCGCGGATCGAAGCGGCCCCAAACGGTCAAGCCGGCGATGCGCAACACATGATCGTCGGCGGAGATATAGTAAGCGGCGGCCAGCGGCGAGTGGATGATCCGATCGAGCCGGCTCTCCTCCAGCCGCGCCAGCATCTGCTGCGGGCCGTAGCCGGAGAAGCTGAGATTGACGACGTTGAGGCGAAACCCGGTCGCTTCCGAGAACCGCTGCGGCAGAGTGTCGGCGTCGTTGATCCCTTCGCCGAAGGCGATCGAGTCGATCAGGAAAACGACGGTACACGGCCCGTCGGGGTCGCCGCGGGTCACGCGAAGTCCGTCGCGCAGCGTGTAGGTGACGTCGTAGATCACCGACCCATCCGCGCGGCGCTTCACTGCGCGCACCGCGCCGTCTGCTACGGCGGGCTCGTAGCCCAAGCGCATGCTGTCGCGCGTCATCGTCCTCGCGCCGTCGCCGTAGCGGACCAGCGGCGGCCGGATCATGGCGGTCAAGCCGGTCACATGGACCGTCAGCGCGCAAAGTTCGGCAATCAGCAGTGTGGTTACGACGAAGCCGACGCCCTTCGCGGCCGATAGCGCGGCTCGGCGTCGGGCGACCAATCGCACCGCGGCGGCGCCGAAGAACAGCCCCGCCAGGACGAGAGCCGCTTGGTAGAGCGCGGAGACGGCGCCGGCCCACACGATCCCGCACATTACGACCATGGCCAGCAGCATCGACGCCGCCGCGATCAACCTGGGCCCCCTTCCCGCGGCGGGACCGTGGCCGGGCCGAGCCTGCGATTCCGTGCGCGTGTCCGAGCCGTCTGCTATCATAGGTAGAGGCCGCGCTTCTTGTGCCAGCCCTCGATGGATTCCGCGGGGTATTCGCGGAACCGTCTGTCTTTGCGGCTCACCCGGGCGACCGGTACCCAGCTCGCCTTGGAACCGAGCATCAGGTGCACGCGCTCGCGCGCCTTGGGCAGCCTCGTGTCGATCGCCGCGGCGAGCGGGTGGACCAGTTCGGGCCAGGCCGGGTCCCAGAGCCAGAGATGGCTGCCGCACTTCTTGCAAAAGTGCCGGCGCGCACCGCCGCGCGCGCCGTTCATGCGCGCGCGGTAGTAGGCGAGGCGCTTGCGGCCGGTGACTCGGAGGCTCTTCGCTTCGCCCATGAGGTTGATCGAATAGCCGCCGGCCCCGGTCGTCTTGCGGCAGATCGAGCAGTAGCAGAGGTTGAACGGGTAGGGCGTGTGGCTCTCGACCGAGAAACGTATCGCGCGGCAATGGCACGAGCCTTCGAGCTTCATCGTGTTGTTCCTCGGCTTTCCCCAAGTTCTTTGTCGTCCCCGCAAGAGCGGGGGCAGTCCGGGAAATTTCATGGGCCCCGAGCTTGTCGTCTCCGCCAAGCGGGGACGACAATGACGCAATGCGCCGGTTTATGGGCGGGCATTTTTCGACTCGCCCGCCCCGCGCGATGCAGCTAGATTGGAACCGAATCAGAACACTTTCCCGCGGAGGCGGTGCAGGACCATGGCAGGCAGCGTCAACAAGATCATTCTGGTCGGCAATGTCGGCCGCGACCCGGAAATTCGCAATGCGCAGGATGGAACCAAGATCGCCAACTTCTCCGTGGCGACCTCAGAAACCTGGCGCGACAAAGCGACCGGCGAGCGCAAGGACAAGACGCAGTGGCACCGCGTGGTGATCTTCAACGACCGTCTCGCCGACGTCGCCCAGCAATATCTCAAGAAGGGCATGAAGGTCTTCGTCGAGGGCCAACTCCAGTCGCGCAAATACCCCGACAAGGAAACGGGCCAGGAGCGCGAGATCTACGAGGTCGTCATCTCGCGGTTCAGGGGCGATTTCCAGATGCTCGACAGCCGCGGTGGCGGCGCCCCGGCCGAATCGGGCAACAGCGGCATGAGCGACAGCGCCCGTCCCGGCGGCCGCGGCGTGCAGAAGCAGCCCCCGGGCGGCAAGGATTTCGACGACGACATTCCATTCTAAGCCCGCGGCCCCGCCACGGGCCTAGACCGTGACCGCACCGTTCCGGCGCGCCGTCTTCTTCATCGCCGGGTTCGATCCGAACGGCGCGCAGTATCTCTACTGGCTGTTCCGCCGCGAACTACGCAAGGACAACGCGCTCTACAGCCGCAGCGCCGCGGTAGGGCGCCTGATCACCGATGAGGACAAGCTGCCCGCCTGGCGCATTGAGACCGCCGACGGCGCGCGGCCGGTGATCGTCGACTACACGGTGCTGAGCCCGCGCCGGGTCGTTCTCGGCAACTACTACGTCCGCGACGTCTTCCGGCTGCTCGCGGCCTATGCCTACGCGCTGTTCGCCTTCGTTCGCACGGGTGGATTGTTTTTCCTGCGCAAGGCGCCGGCGCCGGCGGTGATCATGGTCGCCTACGTCATCCTCGCCGTGCCGGGATTCTTCTGGATCGGCACCACGCTCGCCCAATGGCCGATGCTGCTGCTGCCGGACGGCGTCGGCGAGAGCTGGCGGCTGATGGGCCGGCTCCTCGGCGGACTTGTGTTCCTGCAGGCCGTCTATCTGCTCGAGCCCGCGATCTGGCTCTATTTCTTCGTGTCGGCGCTGCACATGATGGTGCTGCAGGCGGAGGGGCGCGCGCACGCGCTCGACCGCATGGTGGCGGAGTGGGTGAAAATCGTCGCCGCGCGCCAGGCCAGGGAGAATTACGACGAGGTCCTCATCGTCGGCCACAGCATCGGCTCGATCCAGGGCATCGAGATGGCCGAGCAATTGCTGCATGTCCCCGCCTTCTCCGGCACCCGGCGCCTCGCGTTGCTGACGATCGGCTCGGCCGATGGCGCGCTTTCGTGCCAGCGCAACGCGCACCGCTTCCACGCCGCCACCGCGGCCGTGGCCACGGCGCCGGACCTCGTCTGGATCGAGTATTTCGCCCCGACCGACGCGATCTGCCGCGGCTGGGTCGATCCGGTCGCCTTCGCCGGCATCGACCTGGGCGGCCGTCCGCAGCGCGGCCCCGCGATGCGCAAGATCGACCTCGGCGCGATGTTCCCGGGCATCAATCCGAGGCGGGTGCCGTTCAATCTCGTCAGGCAGCACTTCCTCTATCTTTCCGCCGGCGACTGCAGGACCGACTACAGCTATTTCCAGACGATCTTCCGCGCCGCGCGCTTGTCGTAACGAGGCGGCGCTCCGCGAGACGCTAGTGGTCGACGCGCGCCACGCGGTTGCCGGCGAGCGTGTAGGCGATTCCGGCCCAGCACACCCGCCGGACCCTGACGCTTGCGAGCAGGGCGTAGGCGTGGAGGAGGGCAGGGAGGAAAGGCGCCAGCGCATCGAGCAGGCACGGCCAGCGGAGGCCTCTAGAAACCGCTTTGGGCAAGCAGCGCGACACGACCGCGGCGTGGAGGAGTCCGCGGACGAAGGCGAGCGCCCAACCGCCGGCGGCCATCTCCAGGACGTAGCCGGGCACGGGCAGCATCACGGCCGCGCCCGAAGCGCCGAGGCCGGCGAAAAAAACGGCGTGGACCGCGAAGGAGAAGAGCCAGTGACGCGGGGAGTAGAGGCGCAGCATCGCGTATTGGCGCCGCGCGAAACCGAACGCCGCGTCGAGCGAGAAATCGCAGGGGCTCGGCACGAAGAGATTGGGCATGAGCTTGACCGAAGCACCGGCCGCGCGCCCGCCTTGGCGCAGCGCGCGCGAGAGCGGAACGTCGTCCGAGAGGCTGCGCTCCCAGCGCCGCGGCAGATCGAGACGCTCGAGCGTCGCGCGCTTGGCGGCCATCGTGCCGCCCCAGGCCAAATCCCAGCGCGGCGACTTGGCCGCGGCCGCAACCGGGAGGCTCGCCGCCGCGGCCAGCACGGCGCCGGCGCGCGGCTCGGCCGGGAACATCCAGCGATATGCGCTCAGCACCACCGGCTCGTGCCAGGCCGAGAGCTCGCGCACCAGCGTCGAAAGCGTCTCGCGCGGCCAAAGCGCGTCGGCGTCGACGAAGCAGACGATTTCGTCCTGCGCCGAGAGCGCGCCGAGGGCCGCCAGGAGGTTGTGAACCTTCTGCCCGCACCGCGTCGCCGGGCCGGCTGCAATGACCGTCAACGGCGCGCGTTCGCCCGGCGCCACGCTGCACGCCACTCCGTGCGCGCGATCGCTCGCCGCCTCGACCGCGACGATGACGCGGTAGGCGGGATAGTCCTGCGCCAGAATGCTGGCCAGGCATCGCTCCGCCTGCGCGCCGGCGTCTTTCATCGGCACGATCGCGGCCACCGCGGGCGGCGGCACCGGCAGCGCGAAGCGCTTGCGGCCGAAGTGGCGCGCCTGGTGCGCGAAGATCAGCGCGCCCGCGAGGCCGACCGCGGCGAAAGCGAGCCAAAGCGCGAGCAGCGCGGTGATGATCGTTGCGGCCATGCCAGCGGCGCTCCTTACGCCGGCGCCGGCTCCCAGAGATACAGGATTTGCCGCGTCGAGAGGTATCCGAACTGCCGCCCCACCGGCTTGCCCCACCGCTCGATCAGACCGACTTCGCGCGCGAGCGCCGACCACCGCTCCGGCGGCCATTCGTGGCGCGGATACTCCAAACCGAGCAGCTTCGCGTAGATGCGGTGCCAGCCGCGGAACGCGCGCCGATCCCACCCATTGGCGTTGATATCCTCGATGACGATGATCCGGCGCCGGCAGACGCGCATGACCTCGCGCAGCAGCGCCGCGGGATCGCCGGCATGGTGCAGGACGAAGACCAGCAATCCGACGTCGAAGCTGGCGTCGGCGAACGGCAAGGTGCGACCGTCGTAGAGTTGCAGCGGCAGCGTCGTCCGGTTCCCGTCCGCGACATCGACCGGAACGACGGTGCAGCCGACGCGGCGATGGAGCTCGGCGTCGAGGTGGCAATCGCCGGCGCCCACATCGAGCACGCGGTCCCCCGACGCCAGCCAGGGCCGGAGGCGCCGCGCCGTCCACCGTGCCCGGAATCGCAAGATGCCGTCGAGGGCTGCGCGGCCGAAGCGGGTCAGCATCGCAGCGTCATAGAGGGGGCCGCGCTCGAATTGAAGACAGCATTTCGTTGTTTCGCCCGAGCCGCTCTGCTAATTTTCGCGGGTTCTGCGGCGCGCGTTCCGCCGCTTCCCGGAGGGCTCCAGCCATAACCTGCAAGTATCTGATTTAGAACAGTTTTTCCGTGGACGAACAGACCCCGCCGCAGCCGCCGAAAACGCCCGACATCGCGCCCGTCGCGATCGAGGAGGAGATGAAGCGCTCCTACCTCGATTACGCGATGAGCGTGATCGTCAGCCGCGCGATTCCGGACGTGCGCGACGGCCTGAAGCCGGTCCACCGCCGCATCCTCTACGCGATGAAGATCGGCGGCTATCTGAGCGACCGGCCGTTCCGCAAGTCGGCGCGCATCGTCGGCGACGTGATGGGCAAATTCCACCCGCACGGCAACATGCCGATCTACGACGCGATGGTGCGGATGGCGCAGGACTTCTCGATGCGCGTGCCGCTCATCGACGGCCAGGGCAATTTCGGCTCGATGGACGGCGATCCGCCGGCGGCCGAACGCTACACCGAGGCGCGGCTCGAGCGCACGGCCGAGACGATGCTGGAAGACATCGATCGCGACACCGTCGAGTTCCAGGACAACTACGACGGCCAGGAGCAGGAGCCGGTCGTGCTTCCGGCGATGTTCCCGAACCTCCTCGTCAACGGGGCGGGCGGCATCGCGGTCGGCATGGCGACCAACATCCCGCCGCACAATCTCGGCGAGGTCATCGACGCCTGCACGGCCTATATCGACAATCCGGAGATCGAGCTCGACGAACTGATGCAGCATCTGCCCGGGCCGGATCTCCCGACCGGCGCGCTCATCCTGGGGAAGGGCGGCATCCGCGAGGCGTACCGCACGGGCCGCGGCAGCATCATCATCCGCGCGCGCACCAAGATCGAGACGGTGAGGAAGGAGCGCGAGGCGATCGTCGTCACCGAGGTCCCGTATCAGGTCAACAAGCAGAAGCTGGTCGAGCACATCGGCCGGCTCATGGCGGAGAAGACGATCGACGGCATCGCCGAGCTGCGCGACGAATCGGACCGCGAGGGCGTGCGCATCGTCGTCGAGATCAAGCGCGACAGCGACTCCGACGTCGTGCTGAACCAGCTCTTCAAGTTCACGGCTCTCCAGACGAGCTTCGGCATCATCATGCTGGCGCTGAACGGCGGCCGGCCCGAAGTGATGCCGCTCAAGGACATCATCGCGGCGTTCGTCGCGTTCCGCGAGAAGGTCATCACGCGGCGCACGATCTTCGAGCTCAAGAAGGCCCGCGACCGCGCGCACGTCCTGGCCGGCCTCGCCGTCGCGGTCGTCAACGTCGACGAGATCGTGGCCCTCATCCGGCGCGCCAAGGATCCGCAGACGGCCAAAGAGCAGTTGATGGCCAAGGCCTGGCCGGCCAGGGACGTGGCGCCCTACATCGAGCTCATCGGCGAGCCCGGGCGGCGCATCGTCGACGGCACCTACAACCTCTCGGAGGACCAGGCCAAGGCGATCCTCGAGCTGCGCCTGCAGCGCCTGACCGGCCTCGAGCGCGACAAGATCGTCGCGGAGCTGCAAGAGGTCGTCGAGCAGATCAAGGACCTGCTCGGCATCCTCGCCTCGCGCGAGCGCGTGCTGGCGATCATCCGCGACGAATTCAAGCGGATGAAGGACGAGTTCAATACGCCGCGCAAGACCACGCTCGAGGAGGGCGAGGGCCTCGTCGAGGACGAGGAAGCGCTGATCCAGCACGAGGACATGGTGCTGACGATCACGCACCAGGGCTATGTGAAGCGCGTGCCGCTCTCGACCTACCGCGCGCAGCGCCGCGGCGGCAAGGGCCGCACCGGCATGACGCGCAAGGAGGAAGACGTCGTCTCGCAGGTCTATGCCTGCGACACGCACACGCCGGTGCTGTTCTTCTCGTCCTTGGGCATGGTCTACAAGCTCAAGGTGTACAAGCTGCCGCTCGGCACGCCGCAAAGCCGGGGCCGCGCCTTCGTCAACATCCTGAACCTCTCCGAGGGCGAGACGATCTCGATCGTGCTGCTGCTGCCCGACGAGGCGAAGTGGCCCTCGCTGCAGCTGATGCTGGCGACGCGGAGCGGCTACGTGCGGCGCAACTCGCTCGCCGATTTCGTCAACGTGAAGCCTTCGGGCAAGATCGCGATGAAGCTCGACGAGGGCGATAGGCTCGTGGGCGCGCAGGTCTGCGACGAGAAGAACGACGTGCTGCTGGCCGCGCGCAACGGCAAGTGCATCCGCTTCGAGGTCGGCGACGTGCGCGTCTTCGCCGGCCGCACCTCGACCGGCGTGCGGGGCATGAATCTCGCCAAGGACGACACCGTCATCTCGATGTCGATGCTGCGCCACGCCGGGAACACGACCGACGAGCGCTACGCCTATCTGAAGCGCTCCAAGGCCGAGCGCGGCGGGGAGGAAGCGGCGGAAGCCGCCGAGGCGCCGGCGGGCGAAGAGGCCGCAGAGGCGGGCGCCGAGGCGGCGACCGAACTCCAGCTTTCCGACGAGCGCTACGCCGAAATGAAGAACAACGAGGAGTTCATCCTCTCGGTGGCCGGGGACGGTTTCGGCAAGCTCACCTCGGCCTACGAATATCGGATCACCGGCCGGGGCGGCAAAGGCATCGGCAACATCATGCTCGACCGGCCGCGGGGCGCGCCGCCGTCGCATTGCGTGGCCGCGTTCCCCGCTTCGGAAGGCGACCAGCTGCTGCTGGTGACGCAGCAAGGCCAGATCATCCGCACGCCGGTCAGCGGCATCCGCACCGCCGGCCGCTCCACGCGCGGCGTCGTCATCTTCCGTATAGAAGAGGGCGATAGAGTCGTGAGCGTGAGCCGCCTGCGCGAGGAGGACAACGGCGGCTGACGCCGAGAGATCGGAGCCGCTTCGCCAAGCCGCATTGTTCGGGCGCGGCCCGCGCCTCACATCGCGTGCATCGGTACAACAGGATTCCACCGTCAGAATGCTTGAGATCAAAGACGGACCCGACATCGTCATCTGCGGCTTGCACGAGCTCGATGGCTCGCTCGACGCGCGCGTGACGCACGTGCTCTCCATCCTCGATCCCGGCACGCCCGAGCCGGTGAAGTTCGCCGAGCTGGCCGAGGGCAGGCTGCTGCGTCTGCGCTTCCACGACATCATCGAAGAGATGCCCGCGCGGGACGCGCCCACGGCGACCCACATCGCGGCCATCGTCGGATTCGGCGACCTGCTCGCCGCGCACGCCGGTCATCGCGCGCTGATCCACTGCCACATGGGCATCTCGCGCTCGACCGCGGCCGCGATCATCCTGCTCGCCAACCATGGCGGCGACGCCGACACGGCGGTGGCACGCGTCACCGAATTGCGCCCGGCCGCCTGGCCCAATCTGCGCATGATCGAGCTCGCCGACCGGCTGCTCGATCTGGACCACCGCCTCGTCCGCGCGGTGCGCCGCCATCACGCTAGGGCGCTGCTGCGGCAGCCCGACCTCCGGGAAACCTTCATGCGCCACGGCCGCGCGCGCGAAGTCGAGGGGCTGGATACGATTTGATTGCCGGAAAAGCAGCGGCACGGCCCGGGCTTTTCCGGGACCGTGCCGCACGACGATATCAGTCTAGTCGGTTTAGCTGGCGTTGCAGCTCCAAACCCTGAGCGAGCAGGTGCCGCCGCGCACGCGGCACTCGTAGAGCGCACGCGAGATCGCCGTGGCCCGGTCCGACGACGTGCCCCAGCCGTAGATGCGTTGGCTGTTGTCGGTCGCCAGCGCGCCGCAGCCGTTGCGGAAGCTGACATAGGCCTTGCAGCCGTTCCAGCCGCACTCGGTGAGCGCGCGGTTGCGGGCTTTCCAGTCGGCGTCGTAGTTGTAGCTGTAGCCGTAGCGGCCGGTGTTCATGTCGTAGGCGAGGGCGCCGTACTTGTAGCCGGGGACCGCGTCGGCGGAACCGGCAATGGTGACGGCGAGGCCGGTGGCCGCCAGCAGGCCAAGGATGGTTTTCTTCATGGGAGCATGTCTCCGGGAGCGGGTTGGTGGGTTTCTCATGCCCGTTCGGCATGAACGGCGTGAGGATACACCGCGGCCCCTGAGCCCAGCCTGAAGAGCGCTGTCAGCCCCCGTTCATCGGCGTAACGCGCTGATGCAGCGGCGCCACCGCCGCCTTCGGCCCAGGATTGTTGCAATGCAGCGACACCCGCGCTACCACCCCGGCCCGGGGAAGACAGCGGGGCTGGCCATGGCGCGGATCGGCGTTTATCCGGGCACGTTCGACCCGATCACCAACGGGCATGTCGACATCATTCGCCGCGCGCTGCGCATCTGCGACAAGATCATCATCGGCGTCGCCATCAACGTCGGCAAGGACCCGATGTTCAACCTCAAGGAGCGCGTCGCGCTGGTCGACGAGACGCTGCGCCAGATCAACGGCGCCGCGGCGGGCGGGCCGGTGGCCGAGTCGCGACCGTTCCAGAACCTGCTGATGCACTTCGTCGAGGAGTGCGGCGCCAGCATGATCGTGCGCGGCCTGCGCGCGGTCTCGGACTTCGAGTACGAGTTCCAGATGGCCGGCATGAACGCGCGGCTCAATCCGCGCGTCGAGACGGTGTTTCTGATGGCCTCCGAGCAGCAGCACTTCATCGCTTCGCGCCTGGTGAAGGAGATCGCGCGCCTGGGCGGCGACGTGACCAGCTTCGTGCCGAAGCACGTGGCCGACCGCCTCAACGCGCGCTTCCCGGGCAAGAAGTAGGGGGCCGGCGCGAGCCGTCTCATGCCGCGCGCCGGAACGCGCAAGCCGCCCGCCAAGCGCGAGACGCGCTGGCGCGCGGTGCTCGACGCCGCGGCGGCGGAATTCGCGGCGCGCGGCTTCCTCGGCACGTCGACCGGCGCCATCGCCAGGCGGCTCGGCCTCAAGCAGGGCAGCCTCTACTACTACATCCCGTCGAAGCAGCGCGCGCTCGAGCTCGTCTGCCAACTCAGCACCGAGGAGATGGTGGGCGGCCTGATGGAGATCGTGGCCCGCCTCGGCGACCGCGACGTCGACCCCGTCGAGCAGCTGCGCCGCGCCATCGCGTTTCACATGGAGTGGCTCGGCGGGCGACGCGACTATTGCCTCACGTTCCTGCGCGAGCGGCGCCACGTGGCGGGCCCGGCCGGGCGCCTCCTGGCCGACACGGCGCGGCGCTACGAGCGCCTGTTCGAGCAGATCTTCCGCGCCGGCGTCGCGCGCAGGAGCTTTCGCAGCGATTGCAACCCCGCGCAGGCGGCTTTTGCCACGCTGGCGATCGCCAACGCGTTCGGGCTGCGCGCGCACCGCCGCGCCACGCCGCTGCCGCCCGGAACCGCGCGCTGGATCGCCGATTTGGCGCTCGCCGGATTAGGGGCGGAGACGAAGGAGCGCGCCCGGCGCTGATCGTCGCCCGCGTTAGGACCGACCCGGCACAGCGCACAAAACGACGCCCCGTTTCGGCGTGACCACGAAATTTTGGCCATTAACGCTGTTCGGGGCTTGCTGCGGCGGTCAAATGCCGTAAGGTTCTAGTAGCGTTACCGAAAGCGTAACGGGGGGATCGTCGGCTTCGTATAAAGCCTTGTGAGGAGAGCGAGCTGGTTATGACGAAGGGTTACCGCATCGTTGCCGCTGTCATCCCCATCGATGACGATCAGCCATCCGCCGCATCCCCGTTCAGCCAACCATGGCGCAGGATCATGTTCCTCGAGAACCAGGTCAGCGTCGACGATATGCAGCGCCAGGGCACCAATCTGGTCGAGCGCGAATGCAAGAAGCTCGGCAAGAAGCTGGCGACCTCGGTGCGCAAGATCGGCGGCGCGCTGCCCTGGTAGGGCGCGGCCGAGCACCAAGCCCGGCGCGATCTTGCAAAGGACGCGAAAGGGCGACCCCGTTGGGGCCGCCCTTCGCATTACGCTCGTCAGCCGAGGGCCTTAGTAGTCGTAGGGCGAGTAGTAGTGATAGTACGGCCTATGGTAGTAGTAGCTCGGCGGAGGGGAGTAGTAGTAGGACGGCGGGCCCACGTTGATGCCGAAACGGAAGCCAACGTCTGCCAGCGCTGGCGTCGCCGCCGCGCCGCCCGCAAGGGCCAAGCCGGAAGCGAGCAGAAGGGATCTGGTCAAGTTACGCATAGTCGTCTCCTCTTCTCGTTAGCCTCTGCCGGTATCTACGCCGCGCGGGCCCTTTCGGCGGCGCGCCAAATTGGCCGCGTATCTATGGAAAAACCCGCAATTTCGCCGCGCTTCAACGGGTTCCGGATCGTGAACAAGCCCGATGTCGCACCTCGAACGGTCGCGATTGCGTGAGCGGCTACCGTTTCGGTGAATTTAGACGCAGGGCCAGCTCGCGGACGAAGCCGGCCTGGCCCGGCTGGATTTTCGCCAGCGCCTCGTCGTCCGCGAACCAGCCGGCGCGGTCGACTTCGGGAATCGCGAGCGTGCGGCCCGAGCGCGGCGGCCACTCGATCTCGCAGAGGTTGCTCAGGATGGCGCCGGCGTCGCAATCGTGCTCGAGGGCCCAGGCGCGGACGAGCTTGCCACCCGGCTGCTTCAACGGCGCGAGCGCGATGAAATCGCGTTCGCCATGCGCGCCGAGATCGATCCCGGTTTCCTCGCGGAACTCGCGCCGCGCCGCCGCAAGCGGATCCTCGCCCGCATCGAGCTCGCCCTTGGCGATCGACCATGCGCCGAGATCCTTCTTGGCCCAGAAGGGGCCGCCGGGATGGACGAGGAAGAATTCCGGCGCCGGCCCGGTCCTGCGATAGAGCAGGAGTCCGGCGCTGGTCTTGCGCGGCATGGTGCGAAACCTCGTGAAACGCCTCGGCCAGAATTGGGTGCGCGCGGGCCGCCGGGGGAGGGGTGTCCGTCAAGTGTGAGCGCGCCCAATAATTGCGTCGTCATGCCGACCGGAGCGAGCCGACCCTGAGCGCCGACGCAAACGCGTCGGTCGTCGAAGGGCGGCTCGCGGAGTGGAGGCATCGTGCGCCAGCGCGACGCGAGGCCCCTGGCCTCGCTTACGGCCAATTCGCGCGAATTGGCCAGAAGGGATGACGGTCAAAACAGCGGCGCCTCTGTGTGAGACATCCCACCCGACCGCAACTGGCTCCAGACTAAGCCGCGATGCTCCAGCTGCCGTCCCGCTTCCTGCAGGCGCGGCCGCTGATCGTCTCGCTGCGCCCGTTCTTGAGCGTCACCGTCTCGTTGAAGCTGCGGCAGACCGAACCGGCTTCGCGTGACGGCGGCGAAGTCGGCGTCACCGTACCGCCATTGCCGGTCTTGGGGTTTTTCCAGCTCCAGGTCTTGCCCGTGGGCGCCTCGGAGAGCGTCTTGTCGATGCACGCCCGGTTCATCTCGCGGTCGCCCGGCGAGAGCTCGGCCTTGATCCCGCCCGCCCGCGGCGTGCCGCCCGGCGCCTTGTCCGGCACGCCGTCGGCGTGTGCAGGCGAGAAATTCGCGCCCCCCGGCAACGCGGTCGCGGCCAGGAACGAGGCAATGGCGTAGCGCCGGGAAATGACGGTCATCGCGAATGGCCCTTCTACGGAACAAACGAGTTCGCGGCGAGAATAGGTCGTCGCCGGAGGGTGCGTCAGTGCCGGTTGTCACACAGGGGAAGGCCTTTTGCCTGCGGCATCGAGATAGGGCGGCACCGTCCGCGCGGCTCGTTCGTTTGCTCACTCAGGCACACCCGCAGAACTCGTGGAGAAATGAAATGACGACTGAGGCAAAAGCCGCGGCGCGCGCGACCGGATTGATCTTGATCGCGCTCGTCGCAGTCATCGGTTCGGCAAGCGCGCAGAACGGCCGTCATGGCGTCATCTTCGCCCGGCCGGTGACCTCGAGCGACCTCAACGCGGCGCGGCCGCGCGGTCTGTTCTTCACCGACACCGACCCAACCCTCGACTACAATTCGTATTCCTACGACGACCGGTATCACGGGCCCTCGCCTTCGTACGACACGCGATACTTCACCGCGCCGAACTACTTCTATGCGCCGGGGCACCCGATGTACCGCTATTCCGCCGGCGGCACGCTCTACTATTGGCCGCGCGCGAATCACCGCCGATGAGGCGCGCTCGCGCGAGGTGCGAAGCGCGCCTCGGTGCGGCGATTTTCCGGCCGAGCGGTGAAACTCCACCCGCAGGAACCGCGGCTACCCGTCTGCCTGACAGCGTATTGAACTGATATGGTGATCGCGGCGGGGATCGAACCCGCGACCCTCTGATTAAAAGTCAGATGCTCTACCGCTGAGCTACGCGATCGTGCCGGGTGCCGGCGGGCGGGCTTCGAGGGAGGCCGCCGCGGCGGGG
>Ga0187892_10000976_pt1 | contig 70223 bp, 86 predicted proteins | sample MA1701073metaG_FD_139345 | JGI IMG/M metagenome (GOLD analysis project Ga0187892, IMG submission 139345) | Bio-ooze microbial communities from a basaltic lava cave in the Kipuka Kanohina Cave System on the Island of Hawaii, USA - MA170107-3 metaG ...
CGGGAGGCCCCTTCGGCATGGATCACATGGATTACCTCGGCTGGCTCTACGTCGGCGGCGGCCTCGAGATGTGGCGCGAGTTCTACCAGAACGACCTCAAGCTCGCCGTCACGGTGTGGCCGGCGCACCCGTCGAGCCCGCAGGCGCTCGGCTGGTTCAAGAAGCCGCTAAAGAGCGTCGCCGACTTCAAGGGCATGAAGTGCCGGCAGACCGGGTTGAACGCCGAGGTGTACGCCAAGCTCGGCCAGGCGGTGGTGAACATGCCCGGCGGCGAGATCGTGCCGGGGGCGCAGCGCGGCGTGATCGACTGCGCCGAGTGGGTCGGCGGCGTCGAGGACCTGCGCCTCGGCCTGCCCAGCGTGTTCAAGTACCACTACACGCCGGGCATGCACGAGAACAACTCGATCGGCGAGTTCGGCCTGCACCTCGACGTCTGGAAGTCGCTCAGCCCGCAGCAGCAGGAGGCGATCGGCGCCGCGATCAAGGACACGTTCATCACCTGGATCACGCGCTGGCAGAAGCAGAACGCCGACGCGATCGAGGAGATGATCAAGAAGCACGGCGTGCAGATCAGACGCACGCCGCGCGACATCCTGACCGCATCGCTCAAGGCCTGGGACGAGGTGGCGAAGGAGAACTCGGCCAAGCACCCGACGTTCAAGAAGGTGTACGAGTCGCAGCGCGAGTACGCGGCGAAGGTGGTGCCGGCGAAGCGCCACATGTTCCCGCCTTACTCGTTCGCGGCGGATTACTACTGGCCGCAGGAGGATCGGGCGGCCGCGAAGGCCGCGCCCAAGAAGTAGGCCTGATTAGTCGCCCCCGCGAAGGCGGGGGTCCATTTTCTTTTTTAGTAAACATGGGTTCCCGCCCCCGACTGAAGCACTCGGGGGTGACGTTCTTTCGCGGGAACGACAACCTCCGCCTTTTTCAGAGTTCCCCTAGTCAGGTCTTCGGCGGCGGCGGCGGCATGTTGCCGGGATGGCGCTCGGTCGCCGGGTCGATGTGGTCCCAGGTGCGCGCGGCCGCGGTCCAGATGTTGGTGACGATCTTCATGCCGGTGGAATCGTCCAGCGTGCCGGCGCGCACCACCACGAAGCCGGGGTCCGGGTTGCGCTGGCTGTAGACCGGCGAGCCGCAGTCGCCGCAGAAATTGCGGCTCAGCGTGCGGCCGCTCTGGGTGGCGGCATCGTGGTAGCGCTTGACGCTTCCCTTGACGATCTTGAAGCTGCCGGTCGGCACCACCGCGTTGACGGTGCCGCCGGTGCCGGAGGATTTCTGGCAGTTGAGGCAATGGCAGGCGCGCAGCCCGCTCACCGCCGCGTCGATGGTGTAGCGGATCGCGCCGCAGAGACAGCCGCCGGTCAGCATGGCTCGTTCATCCTTTGGGTTTGACCCACGTCTCCGACCACGCCAGCACGCAGCTCGACGACTGGCGGCCGCCGCGCTCCTGCGGGAACACGTGGCCGGGCGCGGCCTGGCCGTTCACCGAAAGCTGCGCCGCGCGCGCCGGGATGAAGGTGCTGTAGACGCCGAGCGGGCGGTTCATCATCCCCGGCGCCATGGTGAGCACGAACGGCTCCATGAAGTCCCACCAGGTGAGGATGATCTCGTCCTTGCTCGACACGATGCGCTCCTCGACCGTGCTGAGCGAGTTGCCGCTGCGCTCGAACTTCGCATCGATGACCGGCAGCGACTCGTCCGCGAAGGGCTTGTGCAGCAGCGTCTCGATCGTGCGCTGCAGAAACCGCGCCACGCCCGCGTTGTCGGCATAGATCCGGATCTTCGTAAGAGAGCTTTCGATGAATAGCGCATGCCCCTGTCCGGCGGGCGACCAGAGCACGCGCCAGTGGCTCACGCGCTCCGGGATCGTCTTGCCGCCGTCATGCGACAGGCGAACGAAGGAATTCTCGCCGGTCATCACCGGGTCGTGCGGGTCCACCATCTGGGCTTGGGCCATGCCGAGACATTAAACTATTTGCCATGCAGATTGCCATTCTCGACGACTACCACGACACGCTGCGCACGCTCGAGTGCTTCCGCAAGCTCGCCGGGCACCAGGTCACCGTATTCAACGACCACGTGCAGGACACCGAGGCGCTGGCGCAGCGCCTGAAGGACGCCGAGGCGCTGGTGCTGATCCGCGAGCGCACCAGGATCCGCGCCCCGCTGTTGGAGCGCTTGCCGAAGCTCAGGCTGATCAGCCAGCGCAGCGTCTATCCGCATATCGACATCGACGCCTGCACCCGGCGCGGCGTGGTGGTGTCGTCGAGCATGCATGCCGGAACGCCTTCGTACGCCACCGCCGAGATGACCTGGGCGCTGATCCTCGCCGCGATGCGCGACATCCCGCGGCAGATGGCTTCGCTCAAGGCGGGCCGCTGGCAGACCGGGGTCGGGACCACCGTGCGGGGCAAGACCCTGGGGATCTACGGCTACGGCAGGATCGGCGCGGTGGTCGCCGGCTACGGCAAGGCCTTCGGCATGAACGTTCAGGTCTGGGCGCGCGAAGCGTCGCGCAACAAGGCCGCCGCCGACGGCTACGCGGTGGCGCGCAGCAAGGAAGCGTTCTTCGAGGAATGCGATGCCGTCACGCTGCACATGCGCCTGGTCGACGCGACGCGCGGCATCGTGACCGCGGCGGACCTGGCGCGCATGAAGCCGAGCGCGCTATTCGTGAATACCAGCCGCGCACCTCTCGTCGAGCCGGGAGCGCTCGCGAATGCCCTGAAGGCCGGACGGCCCGGAAAGGCCGCGGTCGACGTGTACGACGAGGAGCCGGTGACCGACACGAAGCATCCGCTGCTCGCGCTCGACAACGTGGTCTGCACGCCGCACCTCGGCTACGTCACGCGCGAGGAATACGAGCTCCAGTTCGCCGACATCTTCGACCAGATCGTCGCCTACGCCGCCGGCAAGCCGATCAACGTCGTCAACCCCGACGCGCTGAAAGGGCGCTGAAAAGGGGTCAGGACCCTTTTTGCGGAAAAGGGTCCTGACCCCTTTTTCGGTTACGCGCCTTCGCAGATCCTGATATCGCGCTCGACGCCGTCGCCGAGCGCGCGCAGCGCCTCCTTGTAGGCCGGGCTGCTGTACGCGGCGGTCGCCTTGTCCAGGCTTTCCCACTCGGTCACCACCGTGCGCTGATTCAGGCCGCCCTCGAAAGTCTTCGCCGGCGTGCCCCGCACCAGGAATTTCCCGCCGGCCGCCTGGATCGCCGGACCTGCGAGCTTCGCGTACGCGGCGAGCTTGTCGGGGTTCTTGATCGCGCGGTAAGTCACTACCCAGTACGCTTTTGCCATGTCCCCCTCCTGTGGAATGAGCCGCAACAGTATCATTCCTCCATGTCCGACCGAGACGCCGTTTCTCTGACCAAGTCCCTGCTGCGCTTCGACACCGTGAACCCGCCGGGGCGCGAGCGCGACTGCGCGCGCTACGCCGGCGCGATGCTCGAGGAGTGGGGTTTCACGGTCGAATTTTTCGAATATGCGGAAGGCCGCACGAGCGTCGTCGCGCGCGCGGGCGCATCGGACCGGAAAGCGCCGCTCTGCCTGACCGGCCACCTCGACGTGGTGCCGCTCGGCGCGCGGGCGTGGAAGAAGGACCCGTTCAACGGCGAGACCGAGGGCGACAAGCTTTACGGCCGCGGCGCGTCGGACATGAAGGCGGGAGTAGCCGCGATTCTTCTTGCAGCGAGGAGTTTTTCAGGGAAGCTGAATGGCACACCCGGCGTGGTCGTGGTCCTGACCGCGGCGGAAGAAGGCGGCTGCGTGGGCTCGGCGCAGCTCGCGAAGACCCAGCTCCTCGGCAAGGCCGGCGCGATGGTGGTGGGCGAGCCGACTTCGAACTACCCGCTCGTCGGGCACAAGGGCTCGGTGAAGTTCCATGCGCACTTTCGCGGCGTCTCGGCGCACGGCTCGATGCCCGAGCTCGGCGTCAATGCGATCTACAAGGCCGCAAGAGCACTTTCCCAGTTGGAAGGCTTCGACTTCGGCGTCAAGCCCCATGCGGTGATGGGTAAGCCGACCTTGAACGTCGGCACGATCGAGGGCGGCAACACGGTGAACGCGGTGCCGGACGCGGCGCGCATCGGCGTGGACATCCGTACTGTCCCGGGGATGGACCATGAGGAATTGCTTTCCAGAATGGGAAAGCTCCTCGGCCCTGACGTGGACATGGATGTGTTCTCGAACCTGAAGCCGGTGTGGACCGCGCCGGACCAGGAGTGGGTGCAGCGCGTGTTCGAGATCTGCCGGCCCTATGTCGGTGAGCGGCCGGGGGCGCGCACCGCGCCGTACATGACCGACGCCGCGAACCTGCTGAAAGCCTACGTCGGCGCGCCGACGGTGGTGCTCGGGCCGGGCGAGGCGGCGATGGCCCACCAGACCGACGAATACGCGAGCATCGCGCGCATCCGCCAGTCGGTGGAGATCTACGAGGCCCTGATCCGGGACTGGACTAGGGCCGCCTGATCAGGCGGTCCTCGGTGAGCTGGATCCGGCTTCCGCGCGAGAACTCGCGGCTCTCGGTGTCGACGTACTGCACTTTCCCGTCGTCCATCCTGATCTCGAGGCGCTGCAGCGCGCTCTGCGGGGCGGGAATGACCGCCTGCACCACGCCGTTCCCCGGCTGGTAGGGCACCATCCGGGTGACGAGCTGCGGCTCGGCGGCCGGGGGCTGCTGGTAAGAATTGCACGCGCCGAGCGCGACGAGGATGAAGAAAGCGGCTGCGAGTCTGGCCATGGGGACCTCCGTCTGGAATGGCCCACTCGGCCGAGCAAGCAGCGTTCCGGGGCGTATCATGGAGCGGCCATGACCCGCTTGCTCCTAGCAGCTCTTCTCGTATTCTCCGCCCCGGCGCAGGCCCAGGACCAGGAAACCGCCGAGGACCTTCTTCGATCGATGTCCGCGGCCGAGCTTGCCGCGCTCATCGAGCGCGTGCGCGCGCCCACGCCCGACGAGCAGGCTTTCGCCGGCCTGCCGCAGGACCTGCAGCTCATGCTGCGCGACCTGCCGCTGCGCGAGGCGCTGCGCAAGGTCGAGCTCGCGCGGCAGAACCTGATCGCGCTCGGCACGCCGGATCCCTCGCCCGAGCGCCTGCGCGCGATGCTGCAGACCGTGCTCGCGCCGCGCTACGCCGCGGTGCGGAGCGCGAGCGCCGGCGCGACCAGCTTCCCGCCGCTCAGTCCGCTCGTTCCGGCGATCTCTCTCGAGGGCCGGTAGGCTTCTCCAGGATTCGCGGCCCCGCGGTGCCGCCGCCGGCGGCGGCGTCGCGCTCCGCCTTGAGGCAGTCCTCACGCAGGCTCCCTTCGAGCTCTTCGCAACGGGCTCGCGCTTTCGCGCTGTCAGGCACCCCGCCCGATTCTCCCGGAAGAATGGAGCCGCCCTTGATGGCGCCGTCGCCCGGTCGGCTGCCGTCCTGGCTCGTGCCCGGAGGAATCGAGCCGCGCGGCTCGGTGTTCTGACCCAAAGCGGTTCCGGTAACGAAAAGCAGGGTAACGATCAGTATCTTCATGAACGTCCTCCTTTGATCAGGGCAGCGGCGCGCGCCGCGAGCTCGGGCGCGTGGGCGAGGAAGCGGCCGTACAGGACATCGGGATTAATTTCGAACGCGTCTTCGAGCCGCGCGAGCGCGAGGTGGCGGGTGCGCACGCCCCGCTCCCCGAGGAGGACGCGCTCGAGCAGCGCCCTGGAGAGCGGCGACAGCCGCGTCATCTGGGGCGAGGCGTGCAGCGCCTCCCAGCATTGCTTCTGGCTGTAGCGCGTCGCCGGTACCGCTGTGCCAAGGCCGTTGATGAACACGGCTACCTCCCGCAACTGTTGTGCCCGCCCTTATTATCGGCACGATGGAGCTCCTGCTTCTCGGCAGCTCGCGCACTGCGGCGGGCTACCTCACCGATTACCTGCCGGAGATCGCCGCGTTCGCAGGCAGCCTGCACCGCGCGGCATTCGTGCCGTTCGCCGCCGTGACGCGCTCGTGGGACGACTATGCGGCGGCGGTGGCGAACGCGACCGGATTCGCGCTCGACCTGGTGCGCACGCCCGGGGACCTGGCGCGCGCCGGGCTGATCATCGTCGGCGGCGGCAACACCTTCCGGCTGCTGCACGAATGCCGCGCGCGCGGGCTGCTCGAGCCGCTGCGCGAGAAAGTGAAAACGCGGGCGAAGTACCTCGGCTGGAGCGCGGGCGCGAACCTCGCCTGCCCCACGATCAAGACCACCAACGACATGCCGATCGTCGATCCCGGCGGGCTCGAGGCGCTCGGCCTGGTCGGGTTCCAGATCAACCCGCACTACACCGACGCCGCGCTGCCCGGGCACTTCGGCGAGACGCGCAACGAGCGCCTCGCGGAGTTCGCGCGCGCGAACCCCGGCGTGCCGGTGATCGGGCTGCCGGAAGGCGACTGGCTGCGGGTCTCGGGCGGCCTGGTCGAGCTGCGCGGGCCGCATCCGGCGGTGTGGTTCGAGGGCGAGAAATCCCCGGCGAAGGTCCAGCCGGGCAAATTACCGCCGTTTTTCGGCGACAGCGCGTAGCTTTGCGCTTCCACGCGCGTGCGGCAAACGGCGCTAGGCAGGCCGCGCCGCCGCGGCTAGGCTGCGCTCCAGGATCAACATCAAGGAGGAGCCGGCATGGACGCAGCCACGGTGTTTCGCGTCATCTCCCTGATCCCGGACCGCACTGCGCGCGCGCAGAGCGGCAGCGCGTTCGCCGAGGGCGGCGCGGCGGTATCGCGGTTCCTGAACTGGCTCGCGCCTCTCAATCCGATCAGCAAGGAAGATCAGCAGGCCCTCGGGCTGCGCGAGCCGGCCACGCGGCCGGTTCCGGCCGAGGAGCAGGAGCCGGAAGCGCTGGACGAAGCCGAAGATAACGCGGCGGAGCCGAGCATGCCCCAGGCACAGCAGCGCCCCTGGTTTTGAGCTAGCGGGAACGCCGATTGCTGTAGTACTGCCACCTCAACTGCAGGAGGCAGTCATGCTTAGCTGGGCAATCGGTTTCTTCATTCTGGCCTTCATTGCCGCGTTCTTCGGCTTCGGCGGCATCGCCTCGAGCGCCGCGGGCATCGCGCAGGTGCTGCTGGTGCTGTTCGTGATCGGGTTCATCGTCTCGCTGTTCCTGGGCTACCGCGGCCGCGGCACCCGGGTCGACCGCGACCTGATGTAGGCGAAGCCGTCTACAGCATCGGCGTGCCGTCGCCGCCCCTGAAGAGGCGCACCCGGTCGCCGGGCGCGTAGCGGCGCTCGCCGACGTAGGTCACGGTGATGTCGGCGCCGTCGTCGAGGTGGACGACGATGCGCCAGCCGACCTCCGGCACCAGCGGATGCTCGTAGTGCCGGGCGAGGTCCTCGACCTCGCGCAGCTCGACTTCCTGCACGGAATCGACCACGCCGCGCACGGTGCTGCCGTTCGAGCAGGCGGCGAGGGCCGCGATCGCCAGGGCGAGGATCAGGCGTCTCATTTCAGCGAAACAGCGAGTCGATCTGGCCGCGCGTCAACCCGATGTCCTTGAGCGTGCGGTCGCTGAGCGCGTGCAGCTCGTTGCGGGCGCGCGCCAGTTGGAGCGCGCGATGGAGGGCGAGGATGCCGTTCCAGGCGCTACGCAGGGTGTTCATGAGTCGCTCCTGTTGTCGAGAGAGAGGGAGGCGTCGCTGAAGGCCTCGACCAGCGCGAGCCCGGCGCGGGCCAGGGTGAAGCTCTGGCCGGGGCGCAGCACCACGTCGCGCACGCTGTCCTGCTCGGTGATCCACACCGAGCCGGCGCGCGCGGTGAGGGTGCTGCCGGCGCTGCGGTGCAGCCGGAGAAACTTGCCGCGTTGCAGGTCAATCCTCATTGGCGAGTCCTTTAGCATTCGTTACTGGCATGCATCGTGCGCCCTGCCGCTCCAGGGCTCAAACGGTAAATCCTGGGGCAATGCATGCTCGCCCGGAATGCCTACACCCCTGTTGCCAAAGGGCGCCGGCGCGTTACGGATGAAACGTCAGACCGGGACTACTTGACGAACAGCGTCACCAGCGGGTGCGCGCCGCGCTGGGCGCTCCAGTGGCCGTGGACCTGCGGATCGAACGCCGCGCTCCCGGGCAGGGTGTCGGAGGCGTAGAAATGCTCTCCCGGGCGGAAGACGCGCGGGGCTGCGTCGCGCAGCCCGATCTCCATCTCGCCCGCGAGGATGAAGACCCACTGCGGCTGCGGCGTGCAGTGCCACTGGCTGCGGAAGCCGATGGGGCTCGCGCGCAGCTGGTAGCCCGCCGATGGGAAGATGCGCGACAGCATCGCCTGCGGCGAGCCCTCGGGCAGCGCGATCGTCTCCTCGCGCCACCTGGCGCGCCCGTCGGCAGCGGTATAGAGCACTATCTTGGTGAAGTTCACGCGCCAGAGCTTATCCCATGACCGAGAACCTGAAACGCATGAAGTGGATCGCGACCGGGCTGCTGTTGCTCTTTGCGATCATCTATATCGGATCGACAGGACTCGAGCCCCGGATCCACTGGATGCGTTACGTGGCCGCGACGGCCGAGGCAGCCATGATCGGCGCGCTTGCCGACTGGTTCGCAGTGGTGGCGCTGTTCCGCCGCCCGCTGAACCTGCCGATCCCGCACACCGCGATCATCCCGCGCAACAAGGAGCGCATCGCCCGCGGGCTCGCGCAGTTCATCCAGGAGCACTTCCTTTCCTCCGCCGCCCTGGTGCAGCGCATCGCCGAGCTGCGGCCGGCGCACACGCTGTGCCGCTGGCTGCTCCAGCCCGCGAACGCCGACACGCTCGCCGGCTACGCGGCGCGCTTCCTCGCCTATGCCCTCGGCGCGGTCGACGACGAGCGCGTGCGCCGCTTCCTCCAGGCCGCCCTCACGGCGCGCCTCGCGCAGGCCGACCTCGCGACCGCCGCCGCCGGGCTGCTCGACGTGCTGACCGAAAGCGGGCGCCACCACGCGCTCCTCGACGCCGCGCTCAACGGCCTGGACGACCTGCTGGCGAGCGAGGAAACCCGCCGCCTGATCGCCGCCGAGGTGGCGAAGAGCGCGCCGCTCCTCAAGAAGGTGAGCGATCTCCTCCAGCTCAACCTCGACGAGCGCGCCGCGCTCAAGCTCGCCGAGCTCGCGATCGCCAAGATCTCGGAGGTGCGGCGCGACCGCGATCACGAGCTGCGCCGGCGGTTCGACGTGTTCGTCGCCGGGTTCGCCGACAGGCTGAAGAAGGATGAGCAAACCCGCAACACCGTCCATCGCATCCGCGACGAGCTGCTCGCCAACCCGGCGCTCGGCGACTACATCGGCGGGCTGTGGCAGCAGTTCCGCGACTGGCTCGGCGCGGACCTGCAGCGCCGCCCCTCGCTCACGCACGAGCGCATCGCGGCGCTGGTGCGCGCCTTCGGCGAGCGGCTGGAGGCCGACCGCGAGATCCGGCAGTGGATCGACGAGCAGATCCTGGGCGCGGTGCCGCCGCTGGTGGAGGAGCACCGCGCGAAGATCGGCCGCTTCATCGAGGACCAGGTGAACGGCTGGCAGGAGCAGAAGCTGGTCGAGGAGCTCGAGCGCCACATCGGCCCCGACCTGCAGTACATCCGCATCAACGGCACGCTGGTCGGCGGCCTCGCCGGCCTCGCCATCGCCGCGCTTACGCAGCTCGCCAGGTGAGCGGCGCTACTTCTTGCTTTTCGTGCGCTTGAACAGCTCCAGCGTCGCGCGGCACTTCTCCTCGACTTCCTTCGCCTCGAGGCGCAAGTCCGGGCCCTCGATCAGCCAGACGTATTGGCCGCCGCGCAGCACCAGCGCGGCGGCGTGGTAGGCGTCCTGCTCGGTGGTGAAGTGCACCGCTACGAGACGCTGCAGCACCTCGCGGTCCAGGTTCTTGGGCGCGGGTGAAGTCGCGTAGTAGAGCGCGTACGTCATCGGTCCAGGAAATCCTAGACCGGGTCGCGCGCTTCCTGCGGTAAGGTTGTGTCAGGTTTTCTGCCGCGCTCCCGCGGCGCGCCCGCGCCGGCGCATGGCCCCGAAATTGCTGCAAAGCCCATGCCATGAGGCTCGGATTGTTACTGCTGACGCTTGCGGCCCTGGTCGCTGCCTGCGATCAGCCCACCCCCATGCGGCAGAGCGCGAACGAAGGCAAGGCGGCGCAGTCGGCCGCCGGCGGCAGCTCGAACGAGGGCAAGGCCGCGCGCTCGGCCACCGGCGCGAAGCCGTAGCCGCTAGCGCGTGCGGTACTTCTCGATCGCGCCGCGCGCGAGGGCGATGCCGTGGCCGGAGCGGTCGGGGATGCGGAAGCGGCCGCCCCTGCACTCGGGCAGCTCCTCGAACAGATCGGGCGGCGCCCAGTCCATGAACTCCACCAGGAAGCCGTTCGCGAGCGCGCCCACCACGTGCAGCGAGAGCTCGTGCACCACGTGCGGCGACACCGCGACGCCGTGCGCGGCGGCGAGGTGGCCGATCTTCAGCGTCTCGCTGAAGCCGTTCGCGCGGCACACGTCGGGCATCAGGAAGCGCGCCGCCTTGCGCTCGAGGAGATCGCGGAACTCGTAGCGCGTGTAGTTGTTCTCGCCGGTCGCGACCGGGATTTTGATGCTTTTCGCTACGTCCGCGAGAGCCTGGAAATCATCCGCGAGAACCGGCTCCTCGTACCAGAGCAGGTCGAGGTGCTCGAGCTCGGCCGCCTGTCTGACATTGCCGAGCACGTCGAGCCGCTGGTTGACGTCCACCATCAGGCGTACCCCCGGGCCGAGCGCGCGCCTGACGGCCTCGACGCGCGCGCGGTTCTGCTTCGGGTCGGGGTCGTGGATCTTCATCTTGTAGTACTTGCAGCCGAACGCGGCGTACTTCTCGGCCTCGCGCACCAGGTCGTCGACGCTGTACTTCGACCAGCCGCCGCTGCCGTAGCACGCGATGCGGTGGCGCACCGCGCCCCAGAGCTTGTACAGCGGCTTGCCGAGCGCCTTGCCGCTCAGGTCCCACAGCCCGATGTCGAGCGCCGAGAGCGCCATGCCGGCGACGCCTTGCTTCCGCATCCCCATGTCGAGGCGGAACATCTTCTCCCACAGGTACTCGACGTAGAGCGGGTCTTCTCCGATGAGGGTGGTTTTCAATCTTTCCAGGTACGAAAACACGGCTTCGGCGCCGCCGCCGCCGAACACCAGGCTGTAGCCCAGGCCGCGGATTCCCTGGTCGGTGGCGATCTGGGCGACGACGAGCTTGTGCTGCGGGTACTGCAGCGCCATCGGCTTCGGCGTGGGAACCGTGAGGACGCACGTATCGACGGCGCTGACCTTCATGGCGCCGCGATGCTAGCCTACTTCCGGGGCTTTTCCTTCCTCTTTTCTTCCTTCTGCGGGGCCTTCTCGGGCGCGGTCGCGCCGGCCGCCGCTTTTCCGAGCGGCGTCAGGCGGATCTTGGTATTGGCGTCGATCCAGACGAAGCCGTCGTCGTTGTTCGCCGCAGCAACGCCGAGGAACGCAGCCAGGACCACGAACGCGACGAGCCTTGCCATGGCCTCAGGGCTTGCAAGCCTCGTGCCTGAGGGCGCCCAGCAGGCGCTCGAGCTCGTCGCGCCGCGCGCCGCTCGCGTCCCGGGCGAGCAGCTCCTCGGCGGCGCGCGCGGCGGCGCCGAGCTGCGGCAGCCCGAAGGTGCCCGCCGACCCGGCGAGGGTGTGCAACTCGCGGGTCAGCGCGGCGACGTCCCCGGCGGCGAGCAGAGCGTCCAGGCAGTCCATCTTCGAGGGCAGGCTGCCGCGGTACTCGGCGATGATGGCGTCGAGCTCGGCGCGCAGCGGATTCACGCGAGGCCGAGCACCGTCTTCATCGCGCTCATCAGGATCGGCATGTCGTAGGGCTTGGTGACGTAGCCGTCGGCGCCGCGGCGCAGGCCTTCGAGCACCGCCTCGCGCGTCGCCTTGGCCGTCGCCATGATGACCGGCACGCTCTTCATCGCCTCGTGGCTGCGCAGCTTGGCGAGCACGTCGAAGCCGTCGAGGTCGGGCAGCACCACGTCGAGCAGCACGAGGTCGGGCCGGGGCGGCTCGCGCAGCGACTTGTTGATCTCCTCGCGCGTGGCGGCGACGCGCACCTCGAAGTCCTCCATCTTGAGGTAGGTGCGCAGCATCTTGGCGAGCTGCGGGTCGTCCTAGACCACCAGCACCGTGGTCTTTTTCTTCTCCACAGGCTTGGCGCCGGGCTCGGCCTTGGGCCTGGGCTCGGGCCGGCGCGCGATGCGCACGAAGAAGCCCTTCTGCTGCAGCGAGGAAAGGCCGAAGTCGGCCTCCTTGAAAAAGTCGCCGACGCTGATGGCGGCGGTGCCGTCGGGGTCGGCGAGGTAGCCCTGCTTCGCCAGCTCGCGCAGCATCGTCGCCACGGTCTCGGCGGGGATCTGGTTTTTCGTCAAGCCGGCGATCTTCTCGACCGAGGCCTCGCCGTCGACCATCACCAGGAGCTTGAGCTCCGCCGCGCTCAGGGCGGTGCTCGCGCCGGTCAGCTCGGCGTTCCCCTTCGACGTGAGCATGTAGACTCGCTTCTCTTCGGCGGCCATTTCCTTTCCCCGGCTTCACTATACTGCCAAAAAGACAACAAGATAAATCACTGGCAGGCGCGTGCGACTGCCATGTGCACGTATTCGGGCCCGCCGCGCGCTATCCCTTGGCGCCCCGGCGCGCCTACACCCCGCCCGACGCTTCCATCGAGGAGCTGCTCGCGCTGCAGCAGCGCCTCGGCCTCGAGCGCCTGGTCGTCGTGCACCCGAGCGTCTACGGCACCGACAATTCCTGCACTCTCGATGCATTGAAGCGCGTGGGCAGGAGGGCGCGCGGCGTCGCCGTAATCGACGGCGAGACCTCGTCAAACGAACTCCTCGAGATGAAGCGACTCGGTGTGCGAGGGGTGCGCGTCAACCTGCAGACCGGCGGCGTGCACGATCCCGCCACGGCGCGGCGCCTGCTCGAGGAAGCGGCCGCGCGCGCCGCGCCGCTCGGCTGGCATGTGCAGGTGTTTACCACCATGGCGGTCCTGAAGGCGATCGCCGTCGAGAAGCTTCCGGTCCCGCTGGTCATCGACCACTTCGGTTTGCCGCGCGACGAGGACGACTGCGAATATCTGGCTTCGCTTTTACGTCGCGGAAATGTGTGGGTAAAGCTTTCCGCAACGCACCGGCTGCCGATGGATCCCGGGCCGGTGGTGCGCGCGCTCATCGCCGCGAATCCTGAGCGCTGCGTGTGGGGCAGCGACTGGCCGCATGCCACGACCGGGCCGCGCGACCCGGGCCGGGTGCAGCCGTTGGACCCGATCGACGACGCGGCCGCGCTCGAGCGCCTGCGCGGCTGGGTCGCCGACGGCGCCCTGTTTCGCAAAATCCTCGTCGACAACCCGGCGCGGCTTTACGATTTCCCGCGATGAACTACGAGCTGATCGAGACCGAGGTGTTCGCGGAAGTGCCCAAGGCGCTGCGCAAGAGCGGCACGCCGCCGGAGCGTCTTTCCGCCGGCAAGCGCGCGACCCCGATGGGCTCGTTCCTCGAGGGCCCTTCGTTCGACCGCGCCGGGAATCTCTTCGTCGTGGATCTTGCGTGGGGCCGCATCTTCAAGGTGAGCCCCAAGGGCGACTTCGAGGTGGTCATCGAGTACGACGGCGAGCCGAACGGCCTCGCGATCCACAAGGACGGGCGCATCTTCATCGCCGACCACAAGAATGGAATCCTGTGCCTGCAGGACGGCAAGACCGTCCCGGTGGTTTCGCGCTACCACCAGCAACGGTTCAAGGGCGTGAACGATCTGACGTTCGATTCCCACGGCAATCTCTACTTCACCGATCAGGGAGTGACCGACCTCGCCGATCCCACCGGTTGCGTGTATCGCTACAGCGCGGTCGGCAAGCTCGAGCAGCTTGCCAACTGTCTTCCCAGTCCTAATGGATTGGTCGTTGATAGGAATCTGGTGTACGTGGCGGTGACGCGCGCCAACGCCGTTTGGCGGCTGCCGATCGCGCCCGACGGCACGATCGTGCGCATGGGCGTGTTCCTGCAGCTCTCCGGCGGGCGCGGGCCCGACGGCATGGCGATGGACGAGAGCGGCGGGCTCGCGGTGGCGCACCTCGACATCGGCGCGGTGTGGATCTTCAGCCCGCGCGGCGAGCCGCTCTACCGCGTGCAAAGCTGCGCGGGCGATTTCATCACCAACGTGGCCTACCAGGGCAACACGGTGTACATCACCGACTCGGGGAGCGGGAGCATACTGCGCGCCAGCGTCCCTGTCGCCGGGCGGAAGCTCTTCTCGCACCTGTAGGGCGGGCACGCGGGTTGCTCTTGGGGTGGGCCATGAAACCCGCCCTCATCACCCTCGCGGTGGCCCTGGCTTTCGGTGCGCTTGCCGGCTGCGACCGCTCTCCCGATCCCCGACAGCGCCCGGCCGGAACCGGATCGACTGCATCGCCGGCTGCTTCATCGAACACGCCCACCACGCCCGCCAACGCGGAAACGCCCAGCCAGGAAGAGCGCAAAGAAAGCTCGCAGCCGGTGCAGGGCCAGGTCGATACGAAGCAGGCCCCGCAGCGCAAGGACTTCCAGCAGAAGGGCGGCTAGGAGATCTCGCGGCGCACCAGCGCAGCGCCTTCGGCCAGCGCCTTGAGCTTGCCGAAGGCGACTTCGCGCGCGAGGTATTTCATCCCGCAGTCGGGCGCCGCGACCAGGCGCTCGGCGGGCACGTGTTTCAGCGCGGCGCGGATGCGATTCGCCACTTCCTGCGGCGTCTCGATTGCTGTACTGCCCAGGTCGATCACGCCGACCATGAGGGTTTTTTTTGAAAGATCTCGAAGCACACCGAGGTCGAGGCGAGGCTGCGCGGCCTCGATCGAGATCTGCGACGCGGTAGTGGCCTCGAGCTGCGGCAGGAAGGAATAGCCGGTCGGCTTGTCCTTCACCACCGCGGCGTAACCGAAGCACAGGTGCACGATCGTGGTCCCCGAGACGCCTTCGAGCGCGCGGTTGATCGCCTTCACCCCGTAGCGCGCGGCGCGCTCCGGCCGCGCCTGCAGCCAGGGCTCGTCGATCTGCACCACGTCCGCGCCCGCCGCGCGCAGGTCGCGCAGCTCCGCGTTCACCGCCGCGGCGAACGCGAGCGCGAGCGCCTCCTCGTCCTTGTAGTAGTCGTCCTGCGCCTGCTGCGCCATGGTGAACGGGCCGGGCAGCGTGATTTTGATTCGCTTCGATGTATTTTTTTTGAGAAAGAGCACATCCTGAACTTCGACCGGCCCGCGCCGACGGATCGGGCCGGCGACGCGCGGCACCGGGATCGGCGCGCCGCTGCGGTTGATCGTGGTGCCGGGACGCTCGATGTCGATGCCCTCGAGCGCGGTGGCGAAGCGGTTGGAGTAGCTCTCGCGCCGCATCTCGCCGTCGCTGATGATGTCGATGCCGGCGAGCTCCATGTCGCGGATCGCGAGCAGCGTGGCGTCGTCCTGCGCTTCCTCCAGGAAGGCTTTTTCAACCTTCCATACTTCAGGCATTCGAACGCGCGGGACTTTCGCGCCGAGCTTCGCGCGATCGATCAGCCACGCCGGCTGCGGGTAGCTGCCGACCACGGTAGTGGGAAGGACTTTGCTCAAGGGCGGGCCCGAACCTTGCTGCAATCAATCGTACCCCAACCATGGAGGCCTAACTCATGAGACTTTCGACTTTAGCGGTTGCCGTATCCCTGGCGCTCGGCGCCGGGCTCTTGACCGGCTGCGATCGCGGCCCTGACGACGCTACGCGCGCGCAGCGACCCGCCGGCTCGGGCTCGACGACGGCGCCAGGCCCGACCTCGGGCATTCCGAAGCGCGACCAGTCGAGCGCCTCGAGCTCCTCGCCGGCCGCGACCCCGAGCGGCTCCGCGTCCACCGACCAGCCGAAAGACTCCGCGGCGGGCGGTGCGAGCGCGCCTTCGAGCAGCAGCTCGCCGGCGGCGAGCACCGAGCCGGAGAAAGAGAAGAAGCAGTAGTTCTTACAAGCGAAGGCCGTCCTTGCCCATGCGGGCAGGACGGCTTTTGCTTTTCAGCGATTGACTTCGCTCTTGCGCAGGCCCGCGATCATGGAGGAGTCGAGCATGTAGTGGCGCGCTCGCTGCGGGTCGGCGGCGATCTCGACCAGCTCCTGCATGCGGCTGCGCTGCACCTCGGGGTCGCTCTCCTCCAGCAGGCGCTTGTTGCGGATCGACATCGCCTGCACCTGCTCGATGGTGGCGGCGCGGCGCTGTCGCACGTACGCGTCGAGCAGCTCCTCGCCCGCGGTTCCGTGCCACACCCGCGCGAGCTTCTCGGCGAGGTTGACCGCGTCGTGGATGCCGCTGTTCAGGCCGAAGCCGCCGAGCGGGTTGTTGAGGTGCGCGGCGTCGCCGGCGAGCAGCGCGCGGCCGTGGCGCCATTCGCTCGCCACGCGCTGGTGCACGCGGTAGATGCTCTGGTAGCGGATCTCGTAGTCGGGGCCGCTGGGCACCAGCCCCTTTACCCGCTGCTGCACCGCCGTCGGGTCGAGCAGCGCGTCGTCGGGCAGCCCGGGATCGCAGGGGAAGGCGAGGCGCCATAGCCCCGGCGGCCCGGCGTCGGGCATCTTGAATACCGCGGCCCATTCCACCGGGTCGGCGACGTACGCGTTCATGGTGAAGCCGTGGGCGCCGAAATCGTACGGCGTGCTCACCACCAGGAACTGCTCGGGCCAGGTGAAGCCCTCGAATTCCACCGGCAGCTGCTTGCGGATCGTGCTGCGCCCGCCGTCGGCGCCGATCAGCCAGGACGCCTCCAGCTTGCCCGGGATGCCCTCCGACTCGAAACGCACCAGCACCGAGCGCGGCCGGTTCTCGAAGCCGGTGATGCGGTGGCGGAAATGCACCTCCGCGCTCTTTTCCCGGCGCAGGCAATCGAGCTGCAGCGGCGTCAAGCGATGCTGCTCGAGGTGCAGGCGGTAAGGGTAGGGCGTGACGTCGGCAAGCAGCCCGAGGTCGAACTCGGCCACCAGGTTGTCGCGCCGGCTGCGGATCTGCCAGCGCTGCACGCGCAGGCCGTGCTCGTGCATCCGCGCAGTAATTCCGTAGGGCGCCATCATCTCCTGCGTCGGCGGATGGAACGTGCCGGCGCGCAGGTCGTGCGTGAGCGTGCGCTCGGCCTCGCACACCACCACCTGGACGCCCTGGCGCGCGAGCGCGAGCGCGCACATCAGGCCGGTGGGACCGGCGCCGGCAATCACGACAGGAAGTCGGGCGGCTGTCATTCCTCACCTTATTATTCAAGGAATGAGAATCTGCGTCTTCGGCGCCGGGGCGGTCGGCGGCCATGTCGCGGCGAAGCTCGCGGCCGCAGGACACGAAGTTTCCGTGGTCGCGCGCGGCGCGCATCTGCAGGCGATGCGCGACAAGGGGATAAGGTTGATCCACGGCAAAGAGGTCATTAGCGGGCGGGTGCGCGCGGCCGAGCGCGCGGACGGGCTGGGATTGCAAGATTTTGTTTTCGTGACGCTGAAAGCGAACCTGCTCGGCGTTTTTGCCGACGGCGCCGCGCCGCTCCTCGGCGAGGATACGGGCGTGGTTTTCGCGCAAAACGGCATTCCCTGGTGGTACGGCACCGGGCTTTCGGACGCGAGGCCGCGGCCGCCCGATCTTTCGAGGCTGGACCCGGGAGGAAAACTGAAAGACGTTCTGGATGAAAAGCAGATCATCGGGGGCGTCGTCTACTCGGCGAACGAGGTGCGCGAGCCGGGCGTGATCGTGAACAACGTGCCCGGGAACAACATGCTGGTGGTGGGACGCGCCGACGACGCCGACACCCGCGAGATTCGGGCCTTGAGAGCGGCGCTCGACCAGGCCGACCTGTATTCCCCGCCGACCGAGGACATCCGCAAGTCGGTCTGGGGAAAGCTGGTGCAGAACCTGAGCACCGCGGCGCTGTGCACGCTCGCGGGAGCGACGGTAAAGGAAGTGCGCGAGGACCGGGACCTGGGAGAGCTGTCGAAGCTCCTGGCGGGTGAAGCGCGCGCTACTGCCCAGGCGCACGGCGTCAACCCCGCAGGCGCACCGACGCGTCCCGGCGGCGGCCAGTCCGCCGGCGCGATCAGCCACAAGCCCTCGATGCTGCAGGACTACGAGCGCGGGCGGCCGATGGAAGTGGAGGCGCTGCTCGCCGCTCCGCTCGCGTTCGCGCGCGCGGCAAACGTGTCTGCGCCGGCGCTCGAGACGGTTGTGGCGTTGATCACGCACATGGCACGCGCGAGGGGTCTTTACGCGCCCGCCGCGGATTAGAATCGGGCGGGGATGGCAAAGCCGAAACAGGTAAAAAATACAATCGAAACGCCTTCGACGGACGAGGCGTTCGAGCTGCTCGACGCGCTGCCGGTGCCGATGTTCTTCAAGGCGCGCGACGGCCGCTACCTCGGCGTGAACCGCGCCTGGGAGGAGCTGTTCGGGATCAAGCGCGCGAGCTTCCTCGGCAAGCAGGTGCGCGACCTCTACCCGGGCAACCCCGAGATCGCCGAGAAGCACGCGCTCAAGGACCGCGAGCTCTGGGAGAGCGGCGGCGCGCAGAGCTACGAGATCCCGATCGTCACCCCTGACGGCCGCCAGCGCCAGACCATCTACTACAAGTCGACGTTTCCGGCGGGCGGCGCACCGCAGGGACTGGTCGGGGCGATCTTTGACATCACCGCGCGCTACGAGGCCGAGGAGCGGCTGAGGGCCGGCTTCGAGCACCTCGGCGAGATGATCGCGCTCACCGACGAGAACGACCGGATCGTGGTCGCAAACCGGCGCTTCCGCGAGTTTAACGCCAAGGTCGCCAAGTACGTCGAGCCCGGCCGGCGCTACGACGAGCACCTGCGCGCCGGCATAGCGCTCGGACTGTTCCCCGGCGCGATCGGCCGGGCCGAGGAATGGATCGCCGAGCGCATGGCGCAGCGGCGCAGCCCGACCGGGCCGGTAGAGCGCCAGCGGCAAGACGGCCGCTGGCTGGTGGTGGACGATCAGCGCCTGCCGGACGGCGGCGCGGTCACCTTCGGAATGGAGATCACCGATCGCAAGCGCGGCGAGCAGTCGCTGCGCGAGAGCGAGGAGCGCTTCCGCGCCGTGGTCGACTCGGCGAACGAGGGCATGCTGGTGTACGACCGCTCGCTCGTCATCGTCACGGCGAACCGCGCGGCCGAGCGCATCATCGGGGTTCCGGTCGCGGAGCTCATCGGCAAGCCGGGCTTCACCTCGCTCCTGCCCTGCATCCGCGAGGACGGCGCGCCGCTCGGGCCCGACGACCGCCCCACGCGCATGACCGTGCGCACCGGAAGACCGCAGACCGGTCGGCTGGTCGGCATCAAGCGCGGCCACGGCGTGGTGACCTGGCTCTCGGTCAACACCGCGTTCCTGCGCCGCATGGACGAGACCGAGCACTACGGCCTGGTCTCGACGCTCATCGACGTCACCGCGCAGCACGACGCCGAGGCGCGCCTGCGCGAGAGCGAGGAGCGCTACCGCCGCAGCTTCGAGCTGGCGCCTTCGGGCATCGCGCACATCGGCATGGACCGGCGCTTCACCCGGGTGAACCGGCGGCTGTGCGAGATCCTCGGCTACCCCGAGCGGGAGCTGCTCCAGCTCACCGGCCGGCAGATCTCGCACCCCGACGACCTCGACGTGATCAACCGCGAGCGCCCGCGCCTGTACTCGGGCGAGGTCGAGGCGGTGCGCATCGAGAAGCGCTACGTGCGCAAGGACGGCTCGATCGTGTGGGTGAAGTTCACCATGACGGTCGAGCGCGACGCCGCCGGCAAGCCGCTGTACGAGATCGGGGTGTACGACGACATCACCGCGCAGCGCGACGCCGAGGACCGGCTGCGCGAGAGCGAGGCGCGCTTCCGCCAGACCTTCGAGCTGGCCGCCTCGGGCATCTGCCACGTCATCGACGGGCGCTTCATCCGCGTCAACAAGAGCCTGTGCGAGATCCTCGGCTATTCGGAGAAGGAGCTGCTGGCCAAGACCGTGAAGGAAGTGTCGCACCCCGAGGACCGCGACGTCACCGACGCCGAGCGCGCGCGCATCCACTCGGGCGAGATCGAGTCGGCGCGCTTCGAGAAGCGCTACATCCGCGGCGACAACGGCGCGGTGGTGTGGGCCGACATCGCCATCGCGGTGGTGCGCGACGCCGCCGGCAAGCCGCTGTACGAGGTCGCGGTGTTCGACGACATCACCGAGCGCAAGCACGCCGAGGCGGCGCTTCGCGACGCCCACGAAGAACTGAAAAGAAGCAATGCGGAACTGGAGCAGTTCGCCTACGTCGCGTCGCACGACCTGCAGGAGCCGCTGCGCATGGTGGCGAGCTACACCCAGCTCCTCGGGCGGCGCTACGACGCCAGGCTCGACAAGGACGCGCGCGAGTTCATGTCCTACATCGTCGACGGCGCGACGCGCATGAAGCAGCTGATCGAGGACCTGCTCGACTACTCGCGCGTCGGCACCAAGGGCCAGGACTTCCAGCCGGTGGCGCTCGAGGCGCCGCTGCGCCGGGCGCTGTTCAACCTGCGCGCCGCGATCGAGGAGGCGGGCGCCGCGGTGACCTACGACGCGCTGCCCACGGTGCGCGCCGACGAGGCGCAGCTCGCGCAGCTGCTGCAGAACCTGATCGGCAACGCGCTGAAGTTCCGTTCGGCGTCGGTGCCGAGGATACACATAGGGGTCGCTGAATCCCCTGGGGAGTGGGCCTTCGAAGTGCGCGACAACGGCATAGGAATCGAGCCGCAGTACTTCGAGCGCATCTTCATGGTGTTCCAGCGCCTGCACAACAAGGGCGAGTACCCCGGCACCGGCATCGGGCTCGCCATCTGCAAGAAGGTCGTCGAGCGCCACGGCGGCCGCATCTGGGTCGAGTCGCGCCCCGCTCAGGGTCCGAATCAGGGCTCGAGCTTCCACTTCACGCTGCCGAAGCACACCGGAGGTCACTGATGGTCGAAAAGAACGGGCCGATCGAGATCCTGCTGGTCGAGGACAACCCGGGCGACGTGCGCCTCACCAAGGAGGCGCTGAAGGAGGGCAAGGTCTACTCGAACCTCCACACCGTGAAGGACGGCGTGGAGGCGATGGAATTCCTGCGCCGCAAGGGCAAGTACAAGGACGTGCCGCGGCCCGACATCATCCTGCTCGACCTCAACCTGCCGCGCAAGGACGGCCGCGAGGTGCTGGAGGAGATCAAGAGCGACAACGAGCTCAAGCGCATCCCGGTGGTGGTGCTCACCACGTCGAAGGCCGAGGAGGACGTGCTGCGCACCTACAACCTGCACGCCAACTGCTATGTCACCAAGCCGGTCGACCTGGAGAAGTTCATGGTGGTCGTCAAGTCCATCGATGTCTTCTGGCTGACCGTCGTAACGCTCCCGCCGAACGGTCATTAGCTCTTCCACGCACAACGTTCTCCTGATCGAGGACAACCCCGGCGACGCCCGGCTGATCCAGGAGATGATCCGGGAGGACCCGGACGCGCCGTTCAAGCTGCATTACGTCGACCGGCTGTCGAGGGGCCTCGAGCACCTCGCGACCGGGGAGACCGGGCTGGTCCTGCTCGACCTGTCGCTCCCCGATTCGATGGGGCTGGAAACTTTCTCGCGCGTGTACGCGCACTCGCCGACCGTGCCGATCATCGTGCTCACCGGCAACGACGACCAGAACACCGCGCTGTCGGCGGTGAAGGGCGGCGCGCAGGACTACCTGGTCAAGGGGCGCCTCGACCGCGAGCTGCTGCTGCGCTCGATGCACTACTCGATCGAGCGCAAGCGCTACCAGGTGCAGCTCGAGCACCAGGCGAACTACGACGCGCTCACCGGACTGCCGAACCGCAACCTGCTGCACGATCGCCTCCGCCAGGCGGTGTACTCGCAGCGCCTGCCGCGCTCCATCGCGGTGGTCTTCATGGACCTCGACCACTTCAAATTCGTCAACGACTCGCTCGGTCACTCGACCGGCGACCTGCTCTTGAAGGGCATGGCCGAGCGGCTGCGCACCGTGCTGCGCGAGGGCGACACCGTCGGGCGGGTGGGCGGCGACGAGTTCGTGCTGATCCTGAACGACCAGTCGAACGAGGAGATCATCTACCGCGCGATGCAGCGCATCGCCGCGAAAGTGAGCGAGCCGATCACCATCGAGGGCAAGGAGCTCTACGTCACCGCGAGCGCCGGCATCAGCATCTATCCGCAGGACGGGCGCGACGTCGACACGCTGCTGAAGAACGCCGACGCCGCGATGTACCGCGCGAAGGAGCACGGCCGCTCGAACTTCCAGTTCTACACCTCGGAGATGAACGAGCGCGTGAACGAGCGCCTGGCGCTGGAGAACGCGCTGCGCCGCGCGCTCGAGCGCCACGAGCTGCTGCTGCACTACCAGCAGAAGGTGAACCTGCGCACCGGGGCGATCGTCGGCGCCGAGGCGCTGGTGCGCTGGATGCACCCGGAATGGGGCCTGGTGCGCCCGGCGCGCTTCATCCCGCTCGCCGAGGAGACCGGGCTGATCGTCAACATCGGCGAGTGGGTGCTGCGCGAGGCCTGCCGCCAGGCGCGCGCCTGGCTCGACAGCGGGCTCAGCCCCGGCGTCGTGTCGGTAAATTTGTCGGTGCGCCAGTTCAGGCAGGAAGGGCTGGTGCGCGGCGTGCATCGCATCCTCGAGGAGACGCGCCTCGAGCCGCAGCAGCTCGAGATGGAGCTCACCGAGAGCATGGTCATGCACAACGTCGACGCCGCCATCGCGGTGCTGCAGGGCCTGAAGCAGCTCGGGGTGGCGCTCTCGGTCGACGATTTCGGCACCGGCTACTCGAGCCTGTCGTACCTCAAGGACCTGCCGATCGACGCGCTCAAGATCGACCGCTCGTTCGTGCGCGACATCGGCAGCGGCGCCGAGGCCGAGGACGGCGTGCTCGCGCAGGCGATCATCTCGCTCGGCCACGCCCTGCATCTGAAAGTCGTGGCCGAGGGCGTCGAGACCGACGCGCAGGTGCGCTTCCTGCGCCGGCACGGCTGCGACGAGGTGCAGGGCTTCTTCTACGGCGAGCCGGTCCCCCCCGAGGCGCACGCTAGACTGCTGGAAAAGGCGAAGCGCAAGGCGAAGAAATGACGGACAAGGCGCGCCCGGTCATCCTGGCGGTCGACGACGCGACCGATCTGCTCGGCCTGATGGCGAAGGCCCTGGGCACCGACTACGAGGTGGTGCAGGCGGCCGACGCGGGCACGGCGATCGAGAAGGCGTTCGCCGAGCCGCGTCCGGACCTGATCCTGCTCGACATCGAGATGCCCGACATCTCGGGCTTCGAGGTGTGCCGCGCGCTCAAGGACGAGGCGATCACCAGCACCATCCCGGTCATCTTCCTCACCGGCAAGTCCGAGGCGCAGGCGCAGGTCGAGGCCTTCGAGCTCGGCGCGGTCGACTTCATCGGCAAGCCGATCAACGCCGCGGTGCTGAAAGCGCGCGTGCGCATGCACCTCGCGCTCGCCAACCGCCAAAGCGAGCTCGAGCGCATGGTGCAGAACCGAACGGCGCAGCTCGAGGAGACGCGCGCCGAACTGATCAAGCGCCTGGCGCGCGCGATGGAGTTCCACGAGAGCCAGGCGGTCGGCAACCGCGTGATGCGCCTGGGGCACTACGCCAAGCTGATCGCGCAGGCGGCCGGCGCCACGCCCGAGGTCGCCGACATGATGCTGAAGGCGGCGCCGCTGCACGACATCGGCAAGCTCGGCGTGCCGGCCGAGATCCTGCGCAAGAACGAGAAGCTGTCCGCCCCCGACTGGGAGCGCGTCAAGCGCCACCCGGCGCTCGGCGCCGAGATCATCGGCGAGCACGACGACCCGCTGCTCAAGCTCGCGCGCCAGCTTGCGCTCACGCACCACGAGCACTACGACGGCTCGGGCTACCCGCAGGGCCTCAAGGGCGAGGCGATCCCCTGGGGCGGGCGGGTGATGGCGATCGTCGACACCTTCGAGTCGATGACCAGCACCCAGTTCTTCCGCGCGGCGCTGCCGATCGAGCGCGCCGAGGGCGAGATCACGCGCGGCGCGGGCACCAAATACGATCCGAAGCTGGTCGAGGCGTTCAAGAAGGCGCTGCCGGTGATGAAGAAGGTGCGCGAGACCTACTCGGACAAGCTCGGCGACCTGATCAACCTCGATTTCGCTCCGAAAGGTGCCGCGGCGAAGCCGGCGCCCGCTCCGGAACCGCCGAAGCCTGCCGCGCCTCCAAAGCCGAAGGTGAGCGCCGCAGATCTCGCAAAAGCCGCCGCCGCGAGGAAGAAATGAGCAAGCTGTTCGACAAGCTGAAGGGCGCCCAGCGCGAGCGCATCGAGCGCGAGAAGAGCGGCGAGGAGGTGGCGCAGGCGCGCGCCGGCGAGGAGAAGCGCGCGCTCGACCTCGCGCGCGAGCGCCAGGCGGCGGAAGTCGAGCTGCGGCGGCTTGCGCACGGGCGCGCCGAGGCCGAGGCCAAGGCTTCGCGCCTGGTCGCCGAGCGCGAGCGTGCCGAGGCGGCGGCTGCCGCGGAAGCGCGCCAGCGAGAGGAGGCCGAGAAGAAGGCCCTGGCTCTTTCGGAGGCGAGAAAGCAGAAGGAGCAGGACGCCGCGCAGCACGCCAGGGCGCGCGCGGAATCCGAGGCGCAGGCTGCCGCGGCGATGAAGGAGCGCGCCGCGGCCGAGGAGCAGGCGCGGCGCGCGGCGCGCGAGCGCGCGCACGGCGAGGCGAAGGCGCTCGAGGCGGCGCGCGAGAAGAAGGCCGCCGAGGACAAGCAGCGGCGCGAGGCCGAAGCGCGCGTGCTTTCGGAATCGGAAGCGGTGCGCATCGCCAAGGAGCGCGCCGAGACCGAGCGCGTCGCCGCGGCCCAGGCGCAGGGGCGCATCGAGGCCGAGACGCGCGCCGCGGCGCTTGCCGAGGAGCGCCGGGCGGTCGAATCGGCCGCGGCCGCGCTCGCCCACCAGCGCGCCGACGCCGAGGAGCAGGCGCGGCTCGCCGCCGAGGAGCGCATCGCCGCCGAGCGCAGCGCGACGGCCGCGGTGCGCGAGCGCGAGGCGCAGGACGCGCACGCCGCGCGGCGCGCGCAGGCGCGCGCCGACGCCGAGGCCGCCGCGCTGCAGTCGGCCGCCGAGCGCCAGGAAGCGGAACAACGTGCCCTTGAAGAGGCAAAAGCAAGGATCGAGGCCGGAAACCGCGCGACGCAGCTCGCCGATGAGCGCAAGGCGCTCGAGCAGGCGGCGGACGCGAAGGCGCGCGAGCGCCAGCAGGTCGAGTCGCAGGCGCTGGAAGCCGCCAAGCGCCAGGCGGCCGCGGAAGAGGCGGCCCGCCAGGCGGCCGAGACGCGCTCGCACGTCGAGACCGAGGCCGCGCGCCTCGCGCGCGAGCGCGAGATCGCCGACGCCGAGCTCAAGCGCGCCGCGCGCGAGCGGCTCGCCGCCGAGGCCGACGCCGCGCAGGCCGCGCGCGAGGCGGAAGAGGCCAAGACGCGCGCGCTCGCCGAGACGCAGGAGCGCGTCGCCGCCGAGGAGGCGCTCACGCATGCGGCGCTCGAGCGTGCCGAGGCGGACGCCGCTCTGACGGAGCGAGCGAATGCTTTATCGAATTCGGAGAAGACGGCCCTCCAGGCCGCGCGCGAACGCGAGCACATGGAGAGCGCGGCGCGCGCGGCAGCGGAAGAGCGCATTCAGGCCGAGGCCGAGGCGGCGCGCCTCGCGCGCGGGCGCGAAAAGACGGAGGCGCAGGCCGAGGCCGCGCTCGCGGCGCGCATCGAGGCCGAGGGCGAGCGGCGCAGGGCGGCGGAGGAGCTGACGGCCGCCGAGACCGCAGCGGCGGCCGAGCTGCAGGGGCGCATCGCCGCGGAGCGGACACTCCAGACTGAAGCCCAGAAGACTACGGAGATGGAGCGCCAGGCGCGCGACGCCGCCAGCCAGCGCTCGGCGCTCGACGCCGAGCTGCGCCGCGCGGCGCAGGCGCGGGCGGAGGCCGATGCCGAGGCCTCGCGCGCCGCGCGCGAGCGCGAGCAGGCGGAAGCGAAGTCCGCGAAGGAATCGAGCGAGCGGCTGCTCGCCGAGCGCAAGAGCGAGGAGCTCTCGATCCAGAAGGCCGAGGCCGAGTCGCGCGCCACCGCGAACCTGCAGGCGCGCATCGCCGCTGAAGAAGCGCTCACGAGGAAACAGGTGGAAGCCGCTGCGGCGGCGCGCCGGGCGGAGCAGGCTTCCCGTGCGCGCGCCGAGCACGAAGAGGAGCTCGAGCTCGCGCTCGCCGCGCGTGCCGAGGCCGATGCCGCGGCGGCGGCCGCGGCCGCGGCGCAGGCCGACGCCGACGAAAAGGCAGTCGCCGAGCTGCAAAAAAGAATGGCAATGGAACAGAAAGCCGAGCTTGCGGCCAACCGCCGCGCCGAGGCCGAGTCGGCGGCGGCCGACGCGCTGCGCGCGGGGATCGCCGCCGAGGAGGCGCTGGAGCAGCAGGCGGCGCGCACCGCCGAAGCTTCGTCCCGGGAAACTTCCATGAAGGAAGAGCGCAAGGCGCTCAAGAGCAGGCTCGCCGGATTGCGGCCGCAGCGCCTGCCGCTGGTCGCCGCGTTTCTGGCGATCGCGCTCGTCGCTGCGGGGTCTTACCTGCTGTTGCGGGAAACCGAACCCCAGGCCCCGGTCGTGCGCGCCGGCGAGCCCCTCAAGCTCAAGCTCGAATTTGCGTTTCCCGCGGCGCAGCGGTAGCTTGCGCCACCCTTGGAACGCGACCGCTCGGGCAGGGACACCCAGGCCGCGCTGACGCTCGCCGCGCTCGGCGTCGTCTTCGGCGACATCGGCACCAGCCCGCTGTACGCGGTCAAGGAAACCTTCTCGCCCGCGCACGGCATCCCGCTCACCGCCGCGGCCGTCCTCGGCGGCCTGTCGGCCATCTTCTGGGCGCTGATGATCGTCGTGTCTCTGAAATACGTGGTGCTGGTGATGCGCGCGGACAACCGCGGCGAGGGCGGCACGATGGCGCTGCTCGCGCTCGCCAGCAACGCGCTGAAGGCGCGGCCGCGGCTGCGCATGACCGTGGTGCTGATCGGCCTGCTGGGCGCGTCGCTGTTTTTCGGCGAGACGGTGATGACGCCGGCGACCTCGGTGGTGTCGGCCATCGAGGGCCTGCAGGTGGGCACCCCGCTGTTCGAGCGCTGGGTGCTGCCGCTTTCGGTGCTGGTGCTGTTCGGCCTGTTCGCGCTGCAGCGCCTGGGCACGGCGAAGGTCGGCGCGCTGTTCGGCCCGGTGTGCCTGCTCTGGTTCCTCGCGCTCGGCGCCGTCGGCGTCTGGAACATCTGGCTCAACCCGGGCGTGCTCGCGGCGCTGGACCCGCGCCATGCCTGGTTCTTCGTCACGAACCACGCCCTCGCCTCGGTCACCTCGTTTGCCGTGCTCGGCGCGGTGCTGCTCGCCTTCACCGGCACCGAGTCGCTGTACGCGGACATGGGGCACTTCGGCAAGTGGCCGATCCGCCTTGGTTGGTTCGCGCTGGTGCTGCCGGCGCTGGTGCTCAACTACTTCGGGCAGGGCGCGCTGCTGATCGCCAACCCGCAGGCGATCGAGAACCCGTTCTACCTCGCGTTTCCCGGCTGGGCGCTCTACCCGATGGTCGCGCTCGCCACCGCGGCCGCGGTGATCGCGTCGCAGGCCACGATTACCGGCGTCGCCTCGCTGACCCGCCAGGCGGTCCAGCTCGGCTTCCTGCCGCGGCTCGACATCGTGCAGACCTCGGCGCGCGCCTACGGCCAGATCTACATCCCGGCGCTGAACTGGTTCCTGCTGGTGATGGTGCTCGCCGCGGTGCTCGGCTTCGGCTCCTCCAGCAACCTCGCCCAGGCCTACGGCGTCGCGCTCACCGGCACCATGCTGGTCACCACGCTGCTCACGTTCTTCGTGATCCGCTACGCCTGGCGCTACCCGCTGTGGCTGTGCGTGTCCGCCACCGGGTTCTTCTTCGCCATCGACATCGCGTTCTTCGCGGCGGCGATGCTCAAGGTGCCGCACGGCGGCTGGTTCCCGCTCGCGATCGGCATCGGCGTATTCATGGTGATGACCACCTGGCGGCGCGGCCGCGAGGTGATGTTCGCGCGGCTGAACGAGGCCTCGGTGCCGCTCGAGCCGTTCCTCAAGTCGCTGCTGCGCGACCCGCCGCACCGCATTCCCGGCACCGCCATCTTCCTCACCGCCACGCCCGACGCGACGCCGCACGCGCTGCTGCACAACCTGAACCACAACAAGGTGCTGCACGAGCGCGTGGTGTTCCTCACGGTCGAGATCCGCGACGTGCCCTGGGTGCCGTTCGACGAGCGCGTCACCTGCGAGCGCCTGGGGCACGGCTGCTGGCGGGTGCGGGTGCGCTTCGGCTTCATGAACCGCCCCGACGTGATGCGCGCGCTCGAGGTGTGCGGCGCGCTCGGCCTGGAGTTCGACATGATGCAGACCTCGTTCTTCCTCTCGCGCCAGCAGGTCGTGCCGGCCGCGGGCGGCCCCTCGACCATGTGGCGCTGGCGCGAGCGCATGTTCGCCGCGATGGCGCGCAACGCCGGCAACATCACCGACTACTTCAGCATCCCGACCAACCGGGTGATCGAGCTCGGCACGCGGGTCGAGATCTAGAACCGAAAATCAGGGACAGACCACGTTTTCCGCTGCTTCGCGCAGCGCGCAGGAAAACGTGGTCTGTCCCTGATTTTCAGTCGTCCGCGACCAGTCGGTATCCCACCCCGGTCTCGGTCAGCAGGTGCTTCGGCTGCACCGGATCGGCTTCGAGCTTCTCCCTGAGCTGCTTCATGTATACGCGCAGGTAATGCGTGTCTTCGGAATGCGTCGGGCCCCAGACCTCGGTGAGAAGCTGGCGGTGGGTCACCACCATGCCGAGGTGCTTCGCGAGGCAGGCGAGCAGGCGGAACTCGATCGGCGTCAGATGGATTTCTCTTTCGCCTCTCTTCGCTTGTCGTTTCTCGAAATCCACCGTCGCATCACCCAGCGCAAGGACTTTGCCGGATGACGGCCGCGTCGCGTGCCGCAAGGCCGCGCGCACGCGCGCGAGGAGCTCGCCGACGCCGAAGGGCTTGGTGACGTAGTCGTCGGCGCCGGCGTCGAGCGCGTCGATCTTCGAGCGCTCCTGGATCCGCGCAGACAACACCACGATCGGCATCGGCGACCACTCGCGGATGCGGCGGATCACCTCGACGCCGTCGAAATCGGGCAGCCCGAGGTCGACGATCGCGAGGTCGGGCTTGTGCATGCCGGCGTCGAGCGTGCCGCGCCGGCCGTTCGGCGACTCGACCACGCGGTAGCCCTCGGCGCCGAGCGAGGAGCGCAGGAACATGCGAATCTCGGGCTCGTCCTCGACCACCAGGATGGTCGCGCTCATCGCGCGAGGGCTTCGGCGGGCAGCGGGGGCTGCGCTTCCAGGGGAAGAGCGAAACGGAATGCGCTGCCCACGCCCGGCAGCCGCTCGGCCCATATGCGACCGCCGTGGAGCTGCACGATCGCGCGGCAGATCGCGAGCCCGAGCCCGGCGCCGCCGCGCTCGCCGTGGCGGAACTTGTCGAAGATGCGCTCGAGGTCGCCCCCGGGCAGCCCGGGCCCGAAGTCCTCGACCGATACCACGAGGTCGGTTCCCTGGTTTTGAGCTTTTAATCGGATCAACGTCCGCGGCGGCGTGTGCCGCGCGGCGTTCTCGAGCAGGTTGCCGAGCACCTGCTCGACCAGGCTCGCGTCCATGCGCACGAGCGGCAGCTCGTCGGGCAGGTCGACCATCACCAGGTGGTCGGCGAGGCGCGGCTTGAGCCGCCGCAGCACGGCGCCGGCGATCTCGGGCAGCGAGCCCCAGTCGCGCTCGAGCCGGATCGCGCCGGTCTCGAGGCGCGTCATCTGCAGCACCTTGGTCACCAGCTCGGACATGTCGCGCGCCTGCTGGAAGATGCTCTGCGCGAGCGAGGCGCGCTCCTCCGGCGGCAGGCGCTCGCCGCGCTCGGCGAGCGTCGACGCGGCGCCGGTGATCACCGCGAGCGGCGTGCGCAGGTCGTGCGAGATCGATGCGAGCAGGGCGCTGCGGATGCGCTCGGTCTCGGCCTCGATCTCGAGCGCGGCCTGCGCCCGCGCGCGCGCGCGCACGCGCTCGGTCAGGCCGCTCACGACCAGCCCGACGCCCAGCATCATGGCGAAGGTCAGCAGGTACTGCGGATCGTCGACGTGGAACGTGCCGCGCGGCGGGATGAAGAAAAAGTTGAACGCGGCGACGTTGAGCACCGCGACCGCGATCACCGGGCCGCGAGCCCAGCGCAGCGCGACCAGCACCACGGCGAGCAAGTACACCAGCGCGACGTTCACCACGTGGAAGTACGCGTCGAGCCCGAACGCGACCAGCGTCGCAACGACGGTTGCGCCGGCGGCCCATGCATAGCCCATGCAACTACTTTAGCGCAACGCCGGCGTTAAGAACGCATAAAAAATGCGTCGCGCGCGTTCGCGCAGCGCGGCGCTCGCTTACAGTTCGGGCCCGATGGCCGTACGCCAATCCACGCCCACCCTGACGCTGCTCGCGCTCGGGGTCGTCTTCGGCGACATAGGCACCAGCCCGCTCTACGCGGTGAAGGAAACCTTCTCCGCCGAGCACGGCATCGAGCTCACGCGTGAGAACATCCTCGCCGGCCTGTCGCTGATGTTCTGGTCGCTGATGGTGGTGGTGTCGCTGAAGTACGTGCTGCTGATCATGCGCGCCGACAACCGCGGCGAGGGCGGCATCATGGCGCTGATCGCGCTCGCCACCAAGGCGATCCGCGACCAGCCGCACTGGCGCATCCCGCTGCTCGTCATCGGGGTGTTCGGCGCGTCGCTGTTCTACGGAGACGCGGTGCTGACGCCGGCGATCTCGGTGCTGTCCGCGGTCGAAGGGCTGGAAGTGGCGACCGAGGCGTTCAGGCCCTTCGTGGTGCCGGTCTCGGTCGGCGTGCTGCTCGCCCTTTTCGCGCTGCAGGCGCGCGGCACCGAGGCCGTTGGCAGCCTGTTCGGCCCGGTCACGCTCCTCTGGTTCGTGGCGATCGGCGCGGCCGGCGTCTACGGCATCGCGCGCGAGCCGGCGGTGCTCGCGGCGCTGAACCCGCTGCACGCGCTCCGGTTCCTGGCGACGCACGCCGTCGAGTCGTTCGTGGTGCTCGGGGCGGTGGTGCTCGCGGTGACCGGCGCCGAGGCGCTCTACGCCGACATGGGCCACTTCGGCAAGGGCCCGGTGCGCATCGGCTGGTTCAGCATCGTCGCGCCGGCGCTGGTGCTCAACTACTTCGGCCAGGGCGCGCTCCTCATGGCCGCGCCCGAGGCGGTCGCCAATCCGTTCTACCACCTGGTGCCGGGCTGGGCGCTGTACCCGATGATCGCGCTCGCCACCGCCGCGACGGTGATCGCCTCGCAGGCCGTGATCTCGGGCGCTTTCTCGATGACGCGCCAGGCGGTGCAGCTCGGCTTCCTGCCGCGCATGACGATCGTGCACACCTCGCCGCGCGAGTACGGGCAGATCTACATCCCGAGCGTGAACTGGCTGCTGTGCGCGGTGGTGATCGGCGCGGTGATCGGATTCGGCTCGTCTTCGCGCCTCGCCGGCGCGTACGGCGTCGCCGTGACCGGGACGATGCTGGTCGATACGCTGCTCACGTTCTTCGTCATCCGCTATGCCTGGCGCTATCCGCTTTGGCTGTGCCTGTTCGCGACCGGATTCTTCCTGGCGATCGACCTGGCGTTCTTTTCCGCCACGCTTCTGAAAATCAACGACGGCGGCTGGTTCCCGCTCGCCATCGGCGGCGGGTTGTTCCTCGTGATGAGCACCTGGCGCCGCGGGCGCGAGCGCCTGCTCGAGCACCTGCGCACCTCCTCGGTGCCGCTCGAGCCCTTCCTGAAGAGCCTGTTCTCCGAGCCGCCGCAGCGCGTGACGGGCACCGCGGTGTTCCTCACCGCCACGCCCGACGTCACCCCGCACGCGCTGCTCCACAGCCTGAAGCACTACCGCGCGCTTCACGAGCGGATCGTGTTCCTGACGGTCGAGTTCCGCGACGTGCCCTGGGTGCCGTTCGAGGAGCGCGTGTTGTGCGAAAGGCTGGGCAACAACTGCTGGCGCGTGCGCGTGCGCTACGGCTTCATGAACCGGCTCGACGTGATGGCGGGGCTCGAGCTGTGCGGCGCGCTCGGCCTGGAGCTCAACCTGATGGAGACGTCCTTCTTCCTGTCGCGCGAGAAGATCGTGCCCGCGGCCGGCGGCTCAATGGCGCGCTGGCGCGAGCACCTGTTTTCGGCCATGGCGCGCAACGCCGGCAACGTCACCGACTACTTCAACATCCCCACCAATTGCGTGGTCGAGCTGGGGACGCGCGTGGAGATCTGAGCCTTCGCCCGAGAAGCGCATCCACCACTCGCCGTCGAGCCGCGAGAAGAAAGCGCCGCCGCGCAGGAAGGGGACGAGCAGGCCCTGGTCGCGGGCATGCAGCAGGGTCCAGATGGCGCGGTTCTGCATCAGGCAGCGCTTGCCGCGCAGCGCGGTGGTGAGCTCGGGCTCCATGCGCCCTTCGAGCGCGCGCGCGCCGCGCGCGCGGGCGTGGGCGGCGAGCTGCTCGAGGATCTCTCCCATGGCGCCGCGGCGCGCGCCGAGCTGCAGCACCTGGCTCACCGCGCCGTTCAGGTAGTAGAGGAACCAGCCGGCGATGCGGCCGTCCGCAGCGCGCGCCAGCGCGCCCTGGAGGCTGCCGTGCCGCCGCTTCTGCGCCGCCTGCGCGAGCAGCCACTCGAGCGTGCGCGCATCGTCGTCGGGCCGCAGCGTGTAGTGCCCGATCTCCTGCAGCGCGCCGTGCAGGCCGGCGGCGTCGAGCGGCTCCTCGTCGTATTTCGCCTCGAAGCTCGAGCCGATGCAGGCGTCGACCAGCGCGGCGATCGGGCCCGCCACCGGCGAAAGCGCGCGCAGGCGTCCGCCGGCGAGGCTGAGGAGCGCCTGCGCGGGACGCAGCAGCCGCACCCAGTGCAGGCTGTGCAGCGGCGAGGCGATGCCGCCCGAGGCCTCCCACAGGCCGCGCGAGGCGTCGTTGGCGCCGTCGGCGATCGAAAGGTCCTGCGGCCCGGCGAAGAAGCGCCGCAGCAGCGCGGGCGCGGCGAAGCTCGAGCGCCGCTGCGGGTCGACCATCAGCTGGCAGCTCACCGCGACGCGCAGCGCGCGGGAGCCGAAGCGCATGCGCCGCGGCACGACGCCGAGGAAGGCGAACAGGCGGCCGTCCTCCTGGGCGACCCAAGAGGGGACCTCGGGATCGACCCAGGGGTTGTGGAGCAGCATCTCGCGCAGGTATTCGCCGTACGCGTCGGGCGAGGCCCAGCCGCTGGCGGGGTAGACGCGCGCGTGCAGCGCGGCCACGCCGGCGACGTCCTGCGCCCGAAGGGGACGCAGATTCAAGCCAGCGCCTGGCGCGCCGCGATCAGGCGCGCGATGCTTTTCACCGAGCGCAGGTCGTCGAGGTCGATCTCCTCCAGCGGGATGCGGCAGCCGAGGCTCGATTCGATGTGCAGCAGGAGCTCGACCAGGCGCAGCGAGTCGAGCAGGCCGCTGTCGATCAGGTCGGTGTCGGCCGAGGGCACGTCGATGTTGAGCTTCTCGGCGAACAGGCTGTGGATCTCGGTGGTCATGCCGCGCATGCAAGCTTCTCCGTGGAAAAGATCTGCTTCAGCTTCGGCCGGTCGACCTTGCCGTTGGCGTTACGCGGCAGCGCCTCGCAGGGCATCCAGCGCGCCGGCATCATGTAGCCCGGGATCAGCCGGGCGAGCTCGGCGCGCAGCTGCGCCGGGGTCGGCTCGCAATCCATCCCCACGTAGGCGCAGCAGATCTGCCACTGCTCGAAGCCGTCGGAGGGGATCGCCACCACCGCGCTCTCGCGCAGCCGGGCGAGCGAGCTGAGTGCCGCCTCGATCTCGCCGAGCTCGATGCGGTAGCCGCGGCTCTTGATCTGGGTGTCGGCGCGGCCGATCAGCTCGACCATGCCGTCGGGCCGCACGCGGCCGAGGTCGCCGGTGCGGTAGATGCGGCTGCCGGGCCGGTGCGGATGCGGCAGGAACGCGGCCGCGGTCTTCGCCGGGTCGCGCCAGTAGCCGGGCGAGAGGCCCACGCCGCCGATACAGATTTCTTTTTCAAGAAGAAGAATCTCCTCCCCGTCACACGCCGCGCCGATCGGAATCACCTCGGTCGGGCTTTCCGGGCACGCGGGCACGTCGTAATAGCTCGACGCGATCGTGGTCTCGGTCGGGCCGTACAGGTTGGTGAAGCGCGCGTGCGGCAGGCGCTTCATCCAGTGGATCAGCACCGGGGTGGGCAGCACCTCGCCGCACCACATCACGCGGCGCAGCTCGGGAAAGTCGTCGAAGCGCAGCGCGTCCACCTTGGCGATGTAGTTCAGCACCGAGGGCACCGAGAACCACTGCGTCAGGCGCGAGGCGCGGATCCACTCGGCGAGGCGGTGCGGCAGGAGCGCGGTCTCGAGCGGCACCACGTGCAGCTCGGCGCCGGCGGCGTAGGCGCCGAAGATGTCGTAGGTCGAGAGATCGAAGTGCAGCGGCGTGTGGCCCGACACGCGGTCGGTCTCGCTCAGGCCGAAGTGCTTCAGGCCCCAGTCGACGAAGGCCATCACGTTGGCGTGCGTGATCGCCACGCCCTTCGGGATTCCCGTGGAGCCCGAGGTGAACAGGATGTGCGCCGGATCTTCCGCTTTGGTATCGCAAGAGACGGGGTCGGAAGACTCGCGTGCCACGTCCTTCAGAGTGAACGCCGCGCGCAGCCCCGCCGGCACGGTGTCTTCGAGCCAAACCACCTTGGAAAGGTCCTGCAGCTGCGCAGCAACGCTCGCCGCGGGCCCCGCGGCGAGGACGAAGCGCGGCTCGCAGGAATTGACGATGCGCCGCAGCCGCTCTGCCGGGCTCGCCAGGTCGAGCGGCACGTGCATCGCGCCGGCCTTGAGGATGCCGAGCATCCACACCATGGCGGCCGGCTTCTTCGGGTAGAGGAAGCAGACGCGGTCGCCCTTGCGGCAGCCGGCGGCGACGAGCGAGCGCGCGAGCCGGTTGGCGGCGGCGTCGAGCGCGCCGTAGGACAGGCGCTTCGCGCCGTAGACCAGCGCGGCTGCCTCGGGGCGGCGCTCGGCCTGGCGCGCGACCAGGTCTTGAAGCAATCGGGGGGTCATGCGTGCGCTCCCGCTCGTTCAAACACGCTTCGTGTGTGCGCGAGCTCTTCACGCGACGGCGGGATGTCGAGAATGAAGGTGCGGTAGCCGACGTGCATGTAGAGCGCGATCTGCTCGGCGACCTGGGCGTAGTCGCCGACCAGGTAGGGGCAGAAGGTCTTGTAGTTCTCGAACGGCCACATCCAGTAGGCGCCCTCGCGCATGCCGTTCGCCTGCGCGGCCTGCGAGAGCTGCTTGTGCCAGTGCGAGTCCGAGACCTTGACCGCGAGCTGATGGGCGATCTGGCCGCGGCGGTCGGCGGGGAAGCGGGCCTCGGCCGCCGCCCAGGCCTCGGCCTCGGTCTCGCGCGCGACGATGCCGACGCGCACCCCGCAGCCGATGCCTTCCGGCGCGGGCGTGCCGAGGTACTCCTTCGGCGGCCGCGGGTACTTCACCGCGGTGGCGCCGATGGCTTTCGCCGCCTCGAGGCCCGCGGGCGACGAGCCCGAGATCAGGATGCCTGGAACGAGCTCGGGGGCGAGCGGGGGGGTCATCCTCAAATTACGAACCTTGTAGAACTCGCCCTCGAAAGTGACCGGCGCGGGCGACTCGAGCAGCTTGCGGATGATCAGCGTGTACTCGACCAGGCGCTGGTAGCGCTTGTCGTGCGGGGTGTTGTCGTCGAGCGCGACCAGGTCGTTCTTGAAACCGCCCGCGACCATGTTGAGCCACAGCCGCCGGCGGTGCAGGAAGCCGAGGCTCGCCACCATCTTGGCGACCGAGTAGGGGTGCATGTAGACCGGCTGGGTCGCCACCAGCGGCGCGAGCCGGGCGGTCGCCTGCAGGATGACCTGCGACACCAGCCAGGGGTCGGCGATCGAGTTGTCGGTGTAGACGAGGATGCCCTCGCAGCCCGCCGCCTCGCTCCAGCGCGCGACGTCGGCGACCCGCTGCAGGTACTCCTCGCGCGGCACGTCCTTGGATTGGGGGCAGGTCGAGAAGACCCGCACCCGTCCGGCATCGAATCTGTCCATTGGCCGGACGATTGAACCGCAGGCAGGTTTCCTCCGGACTATGCCGGCGAGCGCCTTTCAGACTATCGGCTCAGGGAAAATCCCGGCATGCGCATCGCGCTCTTCTGCGGCGAGGCCGCCGGCGCCCGCACCCTCGAAGCCCTTGTCGCGCAAGGACATGAGGTGTGCGCGCTCCTCGCCGCGGGCCCCCCGGTGTCGAACCTCGCGGCCAGGCTCGGCCTGCAGCCCCAGGCGCCGGCCCGCGTGCGCGACCCCGGGTTCGCCGCCGAGCTCGCCCGGGCGGGCACCGAGCTCGTCCTCAACGTGCACTCCCTCTACATCGTGCCGCCGGCCGTACTACAGGTGCCGCCGCTGGGGGCCTACAACCTGCACCCGGGGCCGCTCCCCGGCTGCGCCGGCTTGAACGCGCCGAGCTGGGCGATCTACCACGGCGCCGCGCGCCACGGCGTCACCGTCCATCGCATGGAGGCCGGCATCGACACCGGAGCGATTGTTTTCGAGGAAAACTTCTCGGTGACTGAGGAAGATACTGGCCTCACGCTGGCCCTGCGCTGCGCGCACAAGGGAGTGGGCCTGATCAGGAAGCTGCTCGGGGTGCTCGCGATCGACCCCGATGCGCTCCCGTACGTCGCGCAGGATCGCGGCAAACGCCGCTATTTCGGCCGCGAGGTGCCCCAGGGCGGGCGCATCGACTGGAACGTCCCGGCGCGGCGCATCTACGATTTCGTGCGCGCCTGCGATTACCACCCCTTCGCATCGCCCTGGGGCACGCCGCGCGCGCGCCTCGGCGATCGTGAGGTCGAAGTCTCCAGGACCGCGCTCACCGGCGAGCGCTGCGACGTCGCGCCGGGGACCGCCAGGGACGATCTCGTCGCCACCGCCGACGAGTGGCTCCGGCTCAAGAAGGTGGAAACCATTTAAGCTTGCGGCGATGGCCGCCGTCGTCGACCTGCGCTCCGACACCGTCACGCGTCCTTCACCGGGAATGCGCCACGCGATGATGAACGCCGAGCTCGGCGACGACGTGTTCGGCGACGACCCGACCGTCAACCGGCTGCAGGAGCGCGCGGCGGAGATTTTCGGCTTCGAGGCGGCGCTGCTTTTCCCCTCGGGCACGCAATCCAACCTCGCCGCGCTCATGAGCCACTGCCAGCGCGGCGAGGAGGTGATCCTCGGCATGGAGGCGCACAGCTACCGCTACGAGGCGGGCGGCCTGTCGGTGCTCGGCTCGATCCACCCGCAGGCGGTTCCGAACCGGGCCGATGGAACACTGGATTTGAAGGAAGTGGAATCTTTGATCAAGCCCGACGACCCTCACTTCCCGCGCACCCGGCTGCTCGCGCTGGAAAACACGATTACCGGCCGGGTGTTGCCACGCAAGTATTTGCAGGAAGCGATCGACCTCGCCAAACGGAAGAACCTTTCGACCCATCTGGACGGCGCGCGCGTGTTCAACGCCGCGACGCAGCTCGGGATGAAGGTGAAGGACCTCTGCGCCGGATTTGATTCCGTTTCGTCCTGCCTCTCAAAAGGCCTGGGCGCGCCCGCCGGCACGGTCCTGCTCGGCAGGAACGAGCTCATCCAGAAGGCGAAAAGGGCGAGGAAGATCCTCGGCGGCGGGATGCGCCAGGCGGGCGTGATCGCCGCGGCCGGGCTCTATGCGCTCGAGAACAACGTCGAGCGCCTGCGCGTCGACCACGAGAATGCGGAGAAGCTTGCACGAGGCTTGCGCGAGCTCAGGCTGGACGCCGCGCTAAATACAAACATGGTGCTGGTCAAGATTCCACAAGAGAAGGCCCAGCCGTTGGCCGAGCACCTGAAAAGCAGGCAAATCCTGGTATTGCCGCGCGCGCCGATGCGGCTGGTCACGCACCTCGACGTCGACGCCGCCGGCATCGAGCGCGCGGTCGGCGGCTTCCGCAGCTTCTTCGGCTAGAAATTAAAGCGGCTGAGCTTAAAATGGGGACAGTCCCCATTTATCAGGGCTGGTTTTCCTCGAACGCGAGACGCAGGCGCGCGAGCGCCTTGTGGATCGCCTGCAGCTTCTCCTCGGGGATGCCGTTGCCGCGCAGCCCGTCCATCAGGCGCTCGGAGGCATCGTCGTAGGCGTCGAGCAGCGCGGGGCGCGAGGGCTTGGCGCGCACCAGCGCCGTGGCGGCGGCGAGGAGGAGCTCGAAGGCTTCCGAGGCTCTTGTAAGCTTGTTCGTGTCCGCCAAGCTGGATATCCTTCGACGGCGAGGCTAAACAACCGCCCGCGCCGCAACAACTGGGGCAAACCCTAGTAATGCTCGAAATCGACAAGACCGGGATGGCGCTCCTGTCGGCGCTGGTGGAGGCGCTGCCGCACCCGGTCTGCGTCCTGGAAAGCGGCAGCGGCGCGTTCCTGTACGGCAACCGGCGTTTCCGCGAGAGCTTTCCGGCGCCGCCGCGGCTCCAGGCCGAGGGCGAGTTCCAGGACGCGGCGAGCGGCCGCTGGTACGTGCTGCATTCGCATCCGCTGAGCTGGATCGACGGCCGCCGGGCCTCGCTTTGCGTGCTGACCGACGTCACCGAGGAGCGCCGCGCGCGCGAGCTGATCGCCAAGCACCGCGACGCGGCGCACAGGACCGCGCGGCTGATCGCGCTCGGCGAGTTCGCCTCCGCCGTAGCGCACGAGCTGAACCAGCCGCTCGCGGCGATCGCGACCTACAACCACAGCTGCATGCGCATGCTGCAGTCGGGCAACGCCGAGCCCGAGCAGCTGCTGCAGGCGATGCACATCTGCCGCGACCAGGCGAAGCGCGCCGGCAAGATCATCCAGCGCCTGCGCGGCCTCTTGCGCCACCCGGGGCCGGCGCTCGCCGAGCAGGACCTGAACGAGCTGGTCGAGGCGGTGCTCGAGCTCGCCGAGCCCGGCGCGCGCGAGGCCGGCGTGTCCTTCGAGCGCGCGCTCTCGCCGCGCCCGCCACTCGTTCGCGCCGACCGCCTGCTGATCGAGCAGGCGGCGCTCAACCTGGTGCGCAACGCGGTCGAGGCGGTGCAGGAGCTCGCGCCCGAGCGGCGCCGCGTCACCGTCGCGACGCGCGTCGAGGACGACGGCAGCGGCACGCTCTCGGTGGCCGACCTCGGCGATGGCGTGCCGCCCGAGGCGCGCGAGCGCCTGTTCGAGCCGTTCGTCACGACCAAGCGCGGCGGGCTTGGACTCGGCCTTTCGATCTGCCGTTCAGTCGTCGAGGCGCATGGCGGAACCATCCGCCATGAGGAGAGCTCGCGCTTTGCCTTCACGCTGCCGCGATGAGCGTCGATCGCGTGGTCTACGTGGTGGACGACGACGACGCGGTGCGCAGCGCCGTGCGCCTGCTGTTCCGCACCGCGGAGCTCGAGGTGGAGACCTTCCCGTCGGCGGCGGCCTTCCTGCGCGACGCAAGACTCGACCGGCGCTGCTGCGTGCTGCTCGACATCCGCATGCCGGGCATGACCGGCACCGACCTGCACGACGAGCTGCTCGGGCGCGGCGTGCGCGTGCCGGTGATCTTCATCACCGGCCACGGCGACATCCCGATGGCGGTGGAGGCGATGCGCAAGGGCGCCTACGACTTCATCGAGAAGCCGTTCGACGACGACCAGCTCCTGTCCCGGGTGCTGGGCGCGCTCGAGGACTTCGACGCGGAGCCCCAGACGCTCGCGGTGCTCAGCGCGCGCCAGCGCGCGGTGCTCGACCGCGTGCTCGAGGGCAAGCCCAACCGCCAGATCGCCGACGAGCTCGCGATCAGCCTGAAGACGGTCGAGTTCCACCGCGCGCGCATCATGCAGAAGCTCGGCGTGCGGACCGCGGCGGAGCTATTTCGCCGCTGTCTCGGTGCGAACTAGCAGCAGCCCAGCCAGCGCCAGGGTGGTGAAGGCCGCCCCCGCGTAGAACGTCCACGCCGCCCCGTAACCGTCCCACAGCGCGCCGGCGATTACGCTGGCGAGGAGCATCGCGACTCCGGACGCGAGGTGGAACACTCCGAACGCCGTGCCGCGCAGCCGCGCTGGCGCCGCGTCGGCGACCAGAGTCGAGAGCAGGCCTTGCGTGAGGCCCATATGCACGCCCCACAGCGCGATTCCAAGGAACAGAAACGGCACTGACGCCGTCGCCGCGATCACCAGGTCTGCCGCAACCAGCGCCAGCAACCCCCAAAGCAAAAGAGAGTTGCGATGCCCGCGGTCGGCGGCCAGCCCCGCGGGATAGGTGATCGCCGCGTAGGCGATGTTCATGACCACCAGCACGATCGGCACCATGGCGAGCGCTAGCCCGAGCTCCTGCGCCCGCAGCACGAGGAACGCTTCCGAGAAGCGCGCGAGCGTGAGCACCGCCCCGAGCGCCACGACGACCCATGTCCGGGCGCCGAGTTGACGGAAGGAACCCAAAGAAAACCTCTCCAGGGGCCGCGCTGCGCCCGCGGGCTCCTTCACGAAAACGACGAGCACGACCACCGAGAGGACGGCCGGCAGGATCGCCCACCACAGAACGCTGCGCACATCGCTCGCCAGCAGGAGCATCAGGCCGATCGCGGCGAGCGGGCCGAGCACCGCGCCCAAAGTGTCGAGTCCCTGGCGCAGGCCGTACGCGGCGCCGCGCGCGCCCTCCGGCGTCACGTCGGCGATGAGCGCGTCGCGCGGCGCGCCGCGGATACCCTTGCCGATGCGGTCCATGAAGCGCGCCGCGAGCACCAGCGGCACCGACGCGGCGAGCGGGAAGAGCGGCTTCGACAGAGCGGCGAGGCCGTAGCCGAGCACCACGATCGGCTTCCGGCGTCCGAGGCGGTCGGAGATCGCGCCGGAGAAGAGCTTGACGATCGAGGCGGTGGCCTCGGCGATGCCTTCGACCACGCCCACCGCCAGCATGCTCGCGCCGAGCACGGTGACCATGAAGATCGGCAGCAGGCTGTGCACCAGCTCGGAGGAAAGATCCATCAGCAGCGAAACGGCGCCGAGCGCCCAGACCGTTCTTGGCACCTTCATGCGGAGTCGGCCTGCCCGGCTTCCTTCGACGGCGGGCCGCCGCCGAACTGCGCCCAGGCGACCCCGCCCATGGTGATCGCGGCGCCGGCGATCTTCAGCCAGCTGAACGTTTCGCCGAGCGTGAGCCAGGCCATCACGCCCGCCACCGGCGGCATCAGGTACATGAAAGGCGCGCTGCGCGCGACGCCGCGCACGCTGTTGACCCAGGTCCACAGCAGCCAGCCGATGAACGAGCACACCACCAGCGCCCAGAAGAGGGCCGCCCACACCGCGGGCCCGAAGCGCGCGGGCTCGATCTCGCCGAGGAACGGGACGGTGACCGCGAGCATCACCGGCATCGAGAACAGCAGCGTGTACGACAGCACGATCAGGGGGCCGTAGCGGTCGACGAGCGGGCGCGACAGCACCGTGTAGGCGGAGAACGCCGCGCCCGCGAGGAGCAGGGTGAGGTCGCCCAGCCCGGCGCGCGAGAACCCGGCGGCGAACTTGTCGGCGAGGAACAGCACGATGCCCGCGAAGGCGACCAGGGTTCCCGCCACCTGCTGCCGGCGCAGGCGCTCGGCGCCGAGCGCGGCGAGGATGCCGAGCGTGAACAGCGGCTGGCAGGTCAGCACCAGCGACGAGGAGAAGGCGGTGGACAGGTTCATGCCGTACATCACCGCGCTGATGTGGAGCACGTGGCCGACCAGCGCGCACAGCAGGAAGCGCGGCAGGTCGGCGCGCCGCGGCCAGGTATGCCCGATCCGATTCTTGAAAACGAGTACTAGAAGTAGAACCCCGAGAAGGGGCAGCACCAGGAAGCGCAGGAACATGAACGGCCCCACCCCGAGCTGGTCGAGCACGTACTTGACGAAGGCGAAATTCATGCCCCAGGCCACCATCGTGCTGACGGCGGCGGCGAGCGGCCAGTCTAGAATTACCCGGTTCATGAAATCCGAATCCCTGCTGACGGCGCGCGCCGCGGTGCGTGCGCTGACCGCCTCGAAGATCCGCGAACTGTACAACGAAGGCCTCGGCAACCCGAACGTGCTGCCGTTCTGGGTCGGCGAGCCCGACGAGCCGACGCCGGACTTCATCCGCAAGGCGGGCACCGACTCGATCGCCGCGGGCGAGCTGTTCTACACCCACAACCTCGGCATCCCGGAGCTGCGCGAGGCGCTCGCCAAGTACATTTCCCGCCTGCACACGGGGATCGAGCCCGAGGAGGTGGCGGTGACGACTGCGGGGGTCAACGCGCTGATGGTCGCCTCGCAGCTCGTGGTCGATCCCGGCGACCGCGTGGTGCAGGTGGTGCCGCTGTGGCCGAACCTGCAGGAGATTCCGAAGATCCTCGGCGCGACCGTGGAGACGGTGGCGCTTCGATTCTCGCAGGATTGGAAACTGGACCTGGATGAGCTGCTCGCTGCGCTAAGACCCGGAACAAAGGCCCTGTACCTCAACTCGCCGAACAATCCGACCGGGTGGACCATTTCGGCCGAGGACCAGAAAACGATCCTCGAGCACTGCCGGCGGCTCGGCATCTGGATCTTCGCCGACGACGCCTACGAGCGGCTCTACTACGGCGAGCAGGGAATCGCGCCGTCCTTCCTGGACATCGCAGGCAAGGAAGATCGCCTGATCGGCGCCAATACGTTCTCCAAATCATGGCTCATGACCGGCTGGCGCCTGGGCTGGCTGGTGGTGCCGGCGGGGCTGACCGCGGACCTCGGCAAGCTGATCGAGTACAACACTTCCTGCGCGCCGGTGTTCGTGCAGCGCGCCGGCATCGCCGCGGTGAAGGAGGGCGAGCCGGTGATCGCGCGCACGCGCTACCGGTTCAGAAAGGCGCGGGATTTCCTGATCGGCGAGCTGAAAAGAGTTCCCCGGGTGGAGGTCGCGGTGCCGTCGGGCACCATGTATGCGTTCTTCAAGATCGACGGGGTGAAGGACAGCCTCGCGTTCTGCAAGAAGCTGGTGCGCGACACCGGCCTCGGCCTCGCGCCGGGCTCGGCGTTCGGGCCCGAGGGCGAGGGCTTCGTGCGCTGGTGCTTCGCGGCGTCGGAGGAAAAGCTGGCGGACGGAGTTCAGCGGCTGCGCCGTGCGCTCAAGTGTTGAAAAAACCTCTACCCGAGCGCTTCTGCAACCTCGATCGCCTCCTTGCCGGGATGGCGGCGCGCGGCCTGGACGGTATCGTGGTCTCGACGCCGCTGAATGTCTTCTACCTCAGCGGCTTCAATGGCATCGCGCACAAGGCCGACGAGCCGCGTCCGTACGCGCTCGCGCTCTCGCGCCATGCGCCCGAGCATCCGATCCTCGTGATCGCCGACTACTACCTCGCGACCTTTCTCGCCCGGCCGAGCTGGGTGCGCGACATCCGGCCGTTTCGCGCGGTCATGATGCCGCTCGACCGCGCGCCGCGGCGCGAAGACATCGACCGCTTCATCCCGCGCGAGGCGCGCGAGATCGACTGGATGCGCAGCGCGCGCGAGCACTACGCGTTCGACATGGCCGGCGCGCTGCGCGGCGCGCTCGCCGATCTAGGCCTTGAGCACGGCAAGATCGCTTACGACGCGGTTGGTGGCGAGGCGTACGACGTGCTCATGTACGCGCGCGCCGTGAAGACGCCCACCGAGATCGAGCTCCTGCGTCGCGCCACTGCGCTCAACCGTGCGGCGATCGAGCGTACGGTCAAGTCGTGGCACAAGGGCATGCGCTGGCGCGAGCTGAACCGCGCCTACCACGCAGCCGCCACCGACCTGGGCGGCTTCGTGCGCGACCCTGGCGCCATGGTGTGGGGCCACCCGCGCGGCGCCGAGGCCGCGCTGACCTTGCAGACCGGTCTCGAGGACTTCGAGCTCGAGCGCGGCGTGCACGTGATGTTCGACTGTCACGGCACGCTCGACCTCTACTGCTGGGACGGCGGCAAGACCTGGGTGGTCGGCGGCGAGCCGCGAGCCGAGGGCCGGCAGAACCTGCGCGCCACGGCGCAGGTCGCCGAGCAGCTCATCTCGGAAATGAAACCGGGAGCCCGGCCGAGCGAGCTGCAAGGCCGCGGGCGCAGCCTCTACCGCAAGGCCGGCGTCGCCGACGCAGACGCCGCAGTGATCTTTTTCCACGGCCTCGGGCTCTCGCACTGGGACATCGACGGCGCCAGCCCCGACTGGCGCTTCGAGGCCGGCATGGTGGTGCCGCTCCATATGGTGGTTCCCGGCGCAGAGTCGAGCCGCGCGTGGCTCGAGGAGGTGGCGCTCATCACCCCGGGCGGCGGCGAGCCCTTCTTCGGCTGGGGCTACGAACCGCTGTTGCACGCTTAAGGCGCAACCCGCAGGCGTGACGCCTCAAAGTGGTGCATCGCTCCGGCCGGGGCATTGATCCGGCTGGGTTTTTCCCATGGCACGGTCCGTGCACTGCGTGTGACGAAGTTTCTAACACCACGGGGAGAACTCATGAAACGTCGTTCATTCGTACGGGCGCTCGCGCTTGCCGCGTCGATCGCCGCCATCGGCACTTCATCCACTTCGTTTGCGCAGCAGAAGACCGTCAAGGTCGGCGTGCTGCATTCGCTGTCCGGCACCATGGCGATCAGCGAGACGGTGCTCAAGGACACGGTGCTCATGGCGATCGACGAGATCAACGCCAAGGGCGGCGTGATGGGCGCGAAGATCGAGCCGGTGGTGGTCGACCCGGCGTCGAACTGGCCCCTGTTCGCCGAGAAGGCGCGCCAGCTCCTGACGCAGGACAAGGTCGCGGTGGTGTTCGGCTGCTGGACCTCGGTATCCAGGAAGTCGGTGCTGCCGGTGTTCGAGGAGTTGAACGGGCTGCTCTTCTACCCGGTGCAGTACGAGGGCGAGGAGATCTCGAAGAACGTGTTCTACACCGGCGCGGCGCCCAACCAGCAGGCGATCCCGGCGGTGGAATACCTGATGTCCAAGGACGGCGGCTCGGCCAAGCGCTGGGTGCTGCTCGGCACCGACTACGTGTACCCGCGCACCACCAACAAGATCCTGCGCGCGTTCCTGAAGTCCAAGGGCGTCGCCGACTCCGACATCATGGAGGAGTACACGCCCTTCGGCCACGCCGACTACCAGACCATCATCGCCAAGATCAGGAAGTTCTCCTCGGAGGGCAAGAAGACGGCGGTGGTCTCGACCATCAACGGCGACTCGAACGTGCCCTTCTACAAGGAGCTCGGCAACCAGGGCCTGAAGGCGACCGACGTGCCGGTGGTCGCGTTCTCGGTCGGCGAGGAGGAGCTGCGCGGCGTCGACACCAAGCCGCTCGTCGGCCACCTCGCGGCGTGGAACTACTTCATGTCGATCAAGGCGCCGGCCAACGACGCCTGGACCAAGAAGTGGGCCTCGTACGCGAAGACCAGGAACATCGCCGGCCACAAGGACAAGCCGCTCACCAACGACCCGATGGAAGCCACCTACATCGGCATCTACATGTGGAAGCAGGCGGTGGAGAAGGCGAAGAGCTTCGACGTCGACAAGGTGCGCGTCGCGATGGCCGGCCAGACCTTCACCGCGCCCTCGGGCATCACCTCGACCATGGACGCGAAGAACCACCACCTGCACAAGGCGGTGTTCATCGGCGAAGTCAAGGCGGACGGCCAGTTCAACGTGGTGTGGAAGACCAAGGGCCCGGTCAAGGCCCAGCCGTGGAGCCCGTTCATTGCCGGCAACGACAAGAAGAAGGACGAGCCGGCGCTGATGGCCGAGAAGAAGAAGTAAGCGGTGCGCTCAGGGAGCAAGGGGGCCGCCGTCGTGGCGGCCCTTTTCACTTTTCTGAGCTTTTCCGCAGCAGCCCTCGACCGGGCAGCCGTGGAAAGGCTTGCTTCGGACGACAACGACGAGAAGATCGCCGCGATCGCGGCGCTCGTTGCCGAAGGCGACCCGAAAGCCGCCGACGTCCTGAAGCAGGCGGCCGAAGGCGAGATCGAGATCGACGGCAAGAAAGTCGAGATCGTCGTCAACAACCGCGTGCGCGGGCGGATCGCCGAGGCGCTGTCCTTATTGAAGCTTCTTTCAGAAGACAAGAACGAACGGTTGTCTGCGGCCAAGGCGCTCGCCGGTGGCGCCGACGCCTCTATGCTGCCCCTGGTTCTGAAGGCGAAGGAAAAGGAAACCGAGCCCGACATCAAGGCCATGCTCGAGATGACCGCGGCGGGCATGCAGATCAGGAGCGAGGACAAGGCGACGCGGCTTGCGGCGATCCGCACCCTGGGCGAGTCGGCGAATCCCGGCGCCAGGGCCCTGCTGACCGAAGCCGCGGCCGACCCCGACGCGGACATCCGCGCCGAGGCGCAAAGGAGCCTGAGCGGGGTGCAGGCGCGCCTGGTCTGGGGCGAATGGCTCGGCCTCGCCTTCGCCGGCGTGTCGCTCGGCTCGATCCTGCTGCTCGCCGCGCTCGGCCTCGCCATCACCTACGGGCTGATGGGCGTGATCAACATGGCGCACGGCGAGCTGATCATGATCGGCGCGTACACGACTTACGTGGTGCAGAATTTCTTCAAGGGAACGGGAGTTTTCGACTACTACCTGGTCGCGGCCGTGCCGGCCTCGTTCCTGGTGGCGGCGCTGGTCGGCATGGCGCTCGAGCGCTCGGTGATCCGCTGGCTCTACGGCCGGCCGCTCGAGACGCTGCTCGCCACCTGGGGAATCAGCCTGGTGCTGATCCAGGCGGTGCGCACGATCTTCGGCGCGCAGAACGTGCAGGTGGAGAACCCGGCGTTCATGTCGGGCGGCATCCAGGTGCTTTCCAACGTGGTGCTGCCGTGGAGCCGGATCTGGATCGTGGTCTTCGCGGCGGGGGTGCTGGCCGCCATGTGGGCGCTGCTGTCGAGAACGCGGCTGGGACTCTACATCCGCGGCGTGACGCAGAACCGCGACATGGCGGCGTGCGTCGGCGTGCCGACGGCGCGCATCGACACCTGGGCGTTCGGTCTCGGCTCGGGCATCGCCGGCCTCGCCGGCTGCGCGCTGTCGCAGCTCGGCAACGTCGGCCCCGACCTCGGCCAGGGCTACATCGTCGACTCGTTCCTGGTGGTGGTGTTCGGCGGCGTCGGCCAGCTCGCCGGCACGGTGTACGCGGCGCTGACGCTCGGCTTCGCCAACAAGCTGCTCGAGTCCTGGTCGGGCGCGGTGCTGGCGAAGATCGCGCTGCTGGTGTTCATCATCATCTTCATCCAGCGCCGGCCGCAGGGACTGTTTGCGCTCAAGGGCAGGGCGGTGGAGGCATGAGGAAGCCCTTCTGGATCGGCGTCGGCATCGGCAGCTTCGTCGCCTTCGCGCTGTTTCCGGTCCTCAACCTCGTGGTGCCGCCGTCGAGCGCGTTCCACCTGTCCGCCTTCTGGGTGACGCTGGCCGGCAAGATCATGTGCTACGCCATCGTCGCGCTGGCGCTCGACCTGGTGTGGGGCTACGCCGGGATCCTGTCGCTCGGCCACGGTCTGTTCTTCGCGCTCGGCGGCTACTGCATGGGCATGTACCTGATGCGCCAGATCGGGCGCGAGGGCCAGTACCAGGCGGACCTGCCCGACTTCATGGTGTTCCTCGACTGGAAGGAGCTGCCCTGGCAATGGTGGGGCTCGGAGCACTTCCTGTGGGCGATGCTGCTCGTCGTCCTGGTGCCGGGGCTGCTTGCCTTCGTGTTCGGCTACTTCGCGTTCCGCTCGCGGGTGAAGGGAGTGTATTTCTCCATCATCACGCAGGCGCTCACCTTCGCCGCGATGCTGCTGTTCTTCCGCAACGCGACCGGCTTCGGCGGCAACAACGGCTTCACCGACTTCAAGCGCATCCTCGGCTTCAGCATCACCGCGCCCGAGACGCGGATGGCGCTGTTCGTTCTGACTGCACTCATTCTGCTTGCAACCCTTTTGCTGGCGCGCTGGCTCGTGGCCTCGAAGTTCGGCCGCGTGCTGGCGGCGATCCGCGATGCCGAGCCGCGCGTCATGTTCTGCGGCTACAACACCGTGCACTACAAGGTGGCGATCTTCACGCTCTCGGCGGTCCTGTGCGGCATCGCCGGCGCGCTGTACGTGCCGCAAGTCGGCATCATCAACCCGAGCGAGATGTCGCCGGCCAACTCGATCGAGATGGCGATCTGGGTCGCGGTCGGCGGGCGCGGCACGCTGCTCGGCGCGATCCTCGGCGCGGGCTTGGTGAACGGCGCGAAGAGCTTCTTCACCGTCGCCTTCCCCGAGTACTGGCTGTTCTTCCTCGGCGCGATCTTCATTGCGGTGACGCTGTTCCTGCCGCGCGGCGTGCTCGGGCTGGTTCAGAGAAAATGAACGCCATCACGCTCCCCCAGAACGCTCTCCACGCCGCCGAAGCCGCCCAGGGCACCGTGCTCTACCTGGACGGCATCAGCGTGAGCTTCGACGGCTTCAAGGCGCTCGACAACCTCTCGCTCACCATCGACGCGGGCGAGCTGCGCTGCGTGATCGGGCCGAACGGCGCCGGCAAGACCACGATGATGGACGTGATCACCGGCAAGACCCGGCCCGACGCGGGCAGGGCGGTGTTCGGCGAGTCGGCCGACCTCACACGCATGTCGGAGGCCGAGATCGCGCATGCCGGCATCGGGCGCAAGTTCCAGAAGCCCACCATCTTCGAGCAGCTCACGGTGTTCGAAAACCTCGAGCTCGCGATGAAGGCCGACAACCGGGTGCGCGCGACCCTGGTTTCCCGTTTGTCTTCGGAACAGATGGACCAGCTTGCGGTGACGCTGAACCTGATCGGCCTGAAGGAATCCGCCGAGCGCACCGCCGGGCTCCTGTCCCACGGCCAGAAGCAGTGGCTTGAGATCGGCATGCTGCTCACCCAGGAGCCCAAGGTCCTGCTGCTCGACGAGCCGGTCGCCGGCATGAGCGACCAGGAGACCGAGCGCACCGCGGAGCTCTTCGTCTCGCTCGCCGGCAGCCATTCGCTGGTGGTGGTCGAGCACGACATGGCCTTCATCGAGACCATCGCGCGCAAGGTGACCGTGCTGCACGAAGGCAGCGTCCTCGCCGAGGGCCCGATGGAGCAGGTGAAGAACGACGAGCGGGTGATCGAGGTCTACCTTGGTCGTTGAGGGCTTGAATCAGTATTACGGCGGCAGCCACATCCTGCGCGACGTGAGCTTCGAGCTGCCGGCCGGGAAGGTGACCGCGCTCCTCGGGCGCAACGGGGTGGGGAAGACCACGCTCCTCAAGACGCTGATGGGCCTGGTGCCGACGGCCCGGGGAACGGTGCATTTCGAAAACAAGGATCTCACCCACGCAAAGCCCCACGCGCGCGCGCACGCCGGCCTCGGCTACGTGCCCCAGGGGCGCGAGATCTTCCCCCGGCTCACCGTGGAAGAGAACCTGCAGATAGCTTCTTCCGGGAAAAGGGTTCCTGCCCGCGTGTTCGAGCTCTTTCCGGTGCTGCAGCAGATGCTCGGCCGTCGCGGCGGCGACCTGTCGGGCGGGCAGCAGCAGCAGCTCGCCATCGGCCGGGCGCTCGCGATGAAACCGCGCCTCCTGATCCTCGACGAGCCGACCGAGGGCATCCAGCCCTCGATCATCAAGGAGATCGAGCGCGCGATCCGCACCCTCGCCGCGACCGGCGAGATGGCGATCCTGCTGGTCGAGCAGTACTACGACTTCGCTCGCTCGCTCGCCGACCAGTATCTGGTGATGGAGCGCGGCGAGATCGTGGCGCGCGGCCGCGGCGCCGACATGGACGCCGACGGAGTGCGCCGCCGCCTGACGGTATGATCAAGCCATGCAGCTCGCCGAACCGGTCGCGGCTTCGTGGAAGGCGCGGTTGTCTTTGCAATTCCGGCGGGATGGTCCGCGCACGATCCTTTCGGAAAGACACTCCGACGGTCCGCTGGTCGTGCAGAAGCCGCTCTATCCCGACGGCCCCGGGCGCTGCCATGCCATCGTCGTGCATCCGCCAGGAGGGATTGCCGGCGGCGACGAACTGGTTCTTCGGGCGAGGGTTGACGAGAAAAGCGAGGCCCTGCTAACCACTCCGGGCGCCGCCAAGTGGTACCGCTCGGCGGGCGCGTGGGCGAGGCAGACGCTGGATTTCGAAGTGGCGGGCAGCCTGGAATGGCTGCCGCGCGAGACCATCGTGTTCGATGGGGCGCTCGCCGACCTCCGATGCGACATTGCATTGCAGGAAGGTGCGCGCTACATCGGCTGGGAGGTCGCCTGCCTCGGGCGCTTCGCGAGCGGCAGGATGAGGATCGACACGCGCATCACGCAAGGGGGGAGGATGCTGTTCATCGAGAGGGGCGAGGTCGAAGGCGGCGGCCGGCTGATGCGCTCGCCCGCGGGCCTTGGCGGCAAGAGCGTGTTCGGCACGTTGATCGCGACCAGCGCCGAGAAAATTTCGTTCCCGGAGCTGGCCATCACGCACCTCCCGGGCCTGCTGATCGCGCGCTACCTCGGCGATTCGAGCGAGGAGGCGCTGCAGCTCTTCACGCGCCTCTGGAAGGTCCTGCGGCCTTCCGCGGTCGAACCGCGCATCTGGAGCACCTGAATGGAGCTCACGCCGCGCGAGAAGGACAAGCTGCTGATCTTCACCGCCGCGCTGCTCGCCGAGCGGCGCAAGGGCCGGGGCCTGAAGCTCAACTACCCCGAGGCCGTCGCCTATATCAGCGCCGCGATCATGGAAGGCGCGCGCGACGGGCGCAGCGTGCAGGAGCTGATGAGCTTCGGCGCCACGCTGCTCAAGCGCGGCGACGTGATGGAGGGCGTCGCCGAGATGATTCCCGAGATCCAGGTCGAAGCCACTTTTCCCGACGGCACCAAGCTCGTCACCGTTCACAACCCCATCCCATGAGATACCACTTCCACGAGTTTTCCGACGGGCTCCTCGTCGTCGCGGGCCTTGTCGCCGCGGGCCTGCTCCTCTGGGCATGGAAAAAATGATCCCCGGCGAGGTCAGGGCAGCCAAGGGCGAGATCGAGCTGAACAAGGGGCGCAAGCGCCTCAGCCTTCACGTCACGAATACGGGAGACCGGCCGGTCCAGGTCGGCTCGCACTACCACTTCTTCGAAACCAACGATGCGTTGCAATTCGACCGCAAGAAGGCCTACGGCTGCCGGCTCAACATCGCTGCCGGAACCGCGGTGCGCTTCGAGCCAGGGCAGACGCGCACCGTGGAAGTAATAAAAGTGAGTGGTTCAAGAATCATTTACGGCTTCACCGGCAAGGTCATGGGGAAGCTCAAATGAAGATCACCCGGCAGGCCTATGCGGAGATGTACGGCCCGACCATCGGCGATCGCGTGCGGCTCGCCGACACCGAGCTGTGGATCGAGGTGGAGAAGGACTTCACCACCTACGGCGAGGAGGTGAAGTTCGGCGGCGGCAAGGTGATCCGCGACGGCATGGGCCAGAGCCAGCGCGTGTCGAAGGACACCGCCGACACGGTGATCACCAACGCGCTGATCGTCGATCACTGGGGCATCGTCAAGGCCGACATCGGCTTGAAGGCCGGGCGCATCTGGAAGATCGGCAAGGCCGGCAACCCCGACATCCAGCCGGCGATCACCATCCCGATCGGGCCGGGCACCGAGATCATCGCCGGGGAGGGCATGATCGCCACCGCCGGCGGGATCGACAGCCACATCCACTTCATCTGCCCGCAGCAGATCGACGAGGCGCTGATGTCCGGCGTGACCACGATGATCGGCGGCGGCACCGGCCCGGCGACGGGAACCTTCGCCACCACCTGCACGCCGGGGCCGTGGCATATCCAGTCGATGCTGGAAGCGGCGGACGCCTTTCCAGTCAATTTGGGGTTTCTGGGCAAAGGCAATGCGTCACTGCCAGCCGCCCTGGTCGAACAGGTCAATGCCGGCGCGATCGGCCTCAAGCTGCACGAGGACTGGGGCACCACGCCGGCGGCGATCGACAACTGCCTCGCGGTCGCCGACAAGATGGACGTGCAGGTCGCGATCCACACCGACACGCTGAACGAGTCGGGCTTCGTCGAGGCGTCGGTGGCGGCGTTCAAGGGCCGCACCATCCACACCTATCACACCGAGGGCGCGGGCGGCGGGCACGCGCCCGACATCATCAAGGTGTGCGGCCGGCCGAACGTGCTGCCCTCGTCGACCAACCCGACGCGGCCCTACACCGTGAACACCATCGCCGAGCACCTCGACATGCTGATGGTGTGCCACCACCTCGACCCGGCCATCGCCGAGGACGTCGCGTTCGCCGAGTCGCGCATCCGGCGCGAGACCATCGCCGCCGAGGACATCCTGCACGACCTGGGCGCGTTCTCGATGATGTCGTCGGACTCGCAGGCGATGGGGCGGGTGGGCGAGGTGATCATCCGCACCTGGCAGACCGCTCATAAGATGAAGACCCAGAGATCGACCTTGGGCAAAGGTCTTTCGGATAATTTCCGTGTGAAGCGCTACATCGCCAAGTACACCATCAACCCGGCGATCGCGCACGGCATATCCCATGAAGTGGGATCGCTGGAAGAGGGCAAGCTGGCGGACCTCGTGCTGTGGAAGCCGGCGTTCTTCGGCGTGAAGCCCTTCGTGATCATCAAGGGCGGGATGATCGCGGCGGCGGCGATGGGCGATCCCAACGCCTCGATCCCGACGCCGCAGCCGGTGCACTACCGGCCGATGTTCGGCGCCAAGGCGGTGACGTTTGTTTCGAAAGCTGCCCTGAAAAACGCTTCCTTGCGGGAACTGAAAAAACCTCTGGTCGCGGTGAAGAACACGCGCAAGATCGGAAAAAAGGACATGGTGCACAACGCCACCCAGCCGGAGATGAGCGTCGACCCCGAGACCTACGAGGTGCGCGCCGATGGCGAGCTGCTCGTCTGCGAGCCGGCGAAGGTTCTGCCCATGGCCCAGAGGTACTTTTTGTTTTGAAGCTCACTTTACCTTTCGAGCAACGCCAGAAAAGCCGGCTACGCGCGCGGCTGGACAACGGCGAAGAAGTGGCCCTGATACTGCCGCGTGGCAGGGTGCTCCGCGGCGGCGACCGGGTCGCGGCGACCGACGGGCGCGAGGTCGAGATCGTCGCCGCGCCGGAGAAGCTCGCGCACATCGAGTCGAGCGAGCTCGCGCGCGTCGCCTACCACCTGGGCAACCGCCACGTGCCGCTCCAGGTCGGGCCGGGCTTCGTGCGCATCGCCGAGGACCACGTGCTCGAGGAGATGGCGCGCAAGCTCGGCGCGCGCGTCTCTCACGTCGAGGCGCCGTTCGAGCCCGAGGCCGGCGCCTACGGCCACCGGCACGACGAGATGGGCCACGGCGGCAAGATCCACGACCACCACCACCGATGAGCCTGGCTCGCCTTCTGCAGCTCGCCAGCCCGACCCTGCCCGTCGGCGCCTACAGCTATTCGCAGGGGCTCGAGTCGGCGATCGACGCCGGCCACGTGAAGGACGCTTCTACCGCCCAGGAATGGATTGGCGACGTGCTCGAGTTTTCGGTCGCGCGCATGGAGGCGCAGGCGCTGCGCGCCATGATCGGTGAAATGAGCGCCGCGCGACGCCAGGAGCTGAACGACTTCTTCGTCGCGACGCGCGAAACGGCCGAGCTGCGCGCCGAGACGCTGCAGATGGGCGCGTCCCTTGCGAAGTTATTCGATGAGGTGTCCATCGAGAATCCGGCCTATCCGACCGCGTTTGCGCTGGCGGTGCGGCGCTGGGAGATCGACCCGCGGCAGGCGGTGGTGGCCTACCTGTGGTCCTGGCTCGAGAACCAGGTGATGGCGGCAGTGAAGGCGGTGCCGCTCGGGCAGACGGCGGGACAGAAAATCCTGCTCGAGCTGGGGGCGCGCCTGGAGTCCATCCCGGAGCTGCCGGAAGAAGCCTGGAGCAACTTCGCGCCGGGCCTGGCGTATCTGTCGTCGCGGCACGAAACCCAATATTCGAGGCTGTTCCGCTCATGACCCTGCGCATTGGAATTGGCGGACCCGTGGGCTCGGGCAAGACCGCGCTGACGCTGTCGTTGTGCCGTGCCCTGCGCGAGCGCTACGACATCGCGGTGGTGACGAATGACATCTACACCGAGGAGGACGCGCAGTTTCTGGTGAAGAACGAGGCGCTCGCGCCCGAGCGCATCATCGGCGTCGAGACCGGCGGCTGCCCGCACACCGCGATCCGCGAGGACGCCTCGATCAACCTCGAAGCGGTGGAGCGCCTGATGCGCCGCTTCCCGGAGCTCGACCTGGTGTTCGTCGAGTCGGGCGGCGACAATCTCGCCGCGACCTTCAGCCCGGAGCTCTCCGACCTTACGCTCTACGTGATCGATGTCGCCGCCGGCGACAAGATCCCGCGCAAGGGCGGGCCCGGCATTACCAAGTCGGACCTGCTGGTGATCAACAAGATCGATCTCGCGCCCATGGTCGGAGCTTCGCTCGAAGTGATGGAGCGTGACGCCAGGAGAATGCGCGGCGCGCGGCCGTTCGTGTTCACCAACCTGAAAACCGGCCAGGGGCTCGACGCGGTGGTGCGCTTCATCGAGACCGAAGGCCTGCTATGAGAAAAAAATCCCCGGGGGCGTGTTGCTGCCCCCGGGGTTGGTGCACGCCCCCATCAGGGTAGGAGGCGTTAAGGGAAAACTTGCTGTTGTTCTAGGCGTTCGCGACGCGCTTGGTTACGGTGAGCGCTGCCGCCGACTTGTCGAGCACCGCGAGGTCGCCGGCGATCTCGGCGCCTTCCTCGATTTTGATCTTGGCGTAGCGCACCTTGCCCGACACCTTGCCGCTCGCGTGCAGGATCAGCTGCTTGCGCACCGTGATCTCGCCCTCGAAGCGGCCGCGGATCTCGGCCTGGTCGACCGCGATCGTGCCCTGGAACACGCCGTGCTCCGCGATCTCGAGCACACGCGAGTCGAGCGTCGCCTCGACGCGGCCCTCGACCACCAGCGTGTCGCAGTCGCTGATCTCGACGCCCTTGATCTTGATGTCGTGGCCGACGACGAGCTTGGATTCCTTGCGCTCGTCGGCTTTCTTCTCCGGCTGCGGCTCGATGCTGGAGGGCGCGGGCGCGCTGTTCGCTGCAGGCGCGGCCGCGGGTTGGGGCTGGCGGAACGAATCGTCGCGCCTGTTACGGAAGAACCCGTCTTTCTGTAGCACTTTCAGTTCCCTCTCTGTAGTGGTGGGTGGGACAGCGGGTGCCTAGATGCACGATCCATACCTGCGGTTAAGTGCTTGATAGGACGGGATGCGGTACTACACCCATGTCGCTGCGCGGCGACGCGACGACAGCGCGCCGCCGCGAGCCCCATGTTTGCGCTGGGGTTTTCTTGTCGTCGGATCGCTACGCGCGCGTCCCGGCTGCAGCCTAGGCCGCGAACTCGCGCAGCAGGCGGCCGGGGAGCTCGCGCCCCGTGGGCGCGCCGTCGCGCCCGACGATGCGCTTGCCGTTCACCCAGACGCCGTGCACGCCCATCGCGCCGGTGGTGAGGCGCGGGTGGCCGCCGGGCAGGTCGAACACGCGCCGCGCCGGGCCGCGGTCGACGCTCGCGGGATCGAACAGCAGCAGGTCGGCGTGGTACCCGGCCTTGAGCGCGCCGCGCTCCCGGATGCCGAAGAGCTGCGCGCTCTGGCCGGTCAGCCGCCACACCGCCTCGGCGAGCGTCAGCACGCCGCGCCCGCGCACCCAGTGCCCGAGCAGGTGCAGGCCGAAGCCCGCGTCGTTGAAGAAGGTGAGGTGCGCGCCCGCGTCCGAAAGCGACACCAGGCTGCACGGGTGCTTGAGCATCCTGCCGACCGCGGCCTCGTCGGAGTTGAGCAGCAGCGCGCTGAACACGGTGTCGAGGTTCTCGTCGAGCGCGGCGTCGAGCATGAAGTCGAGCGGGTCCTTGCCCGCGGCGCGCGCCAGGTCAGCAACTGAATGCTGTTCCAAATCTTTTTCCCCTGATTCCACTACCTGCACCTTGTGCCACTCGCCGTTGAACAGGCGGAAGTGGGCGGGCGCGGACAGCTCCTCGCGCAGGGAATCGCGGAACCCGCGCTCACGAAGTTTCTTTCGGAACGGCTCCCCCTTCAGGGCAAGCGCCGGCTGCCAGGCCTTCAGGCCCTCGAACACGTAGGGCGAGTGCAAAGTGAACTCCATCGCCAGCGGGCAGCACGACACCGCCCCGATCAGCTTGCGTCCGCGCTGGTTCGCCTCCTGGATCTTTTGCAAATCATGAAAAACGGCGTCGGGGTTGGTGCTGCTGTGGAGCAGCGCGGCGATCACCACCGGGCGCTCCGATTCCGCGGCGAGGCTCTCGAGGAAATCGATCTGCGTGTGGCCGCCCTTGGTGAGCATGAACACGCCGCGCCCCGCCTCGCGCAGGCAGCCGACCAGCGCGCGCAGCTCCGCGTCGTCGGCCAGGCGCGAGGGCATCGGCACGCCGCCCTCGCCGTTGTGCGCCGGCGAGGTGCTGGTGGAGAAGCCGATCGCCCCGGCGCGCATCGCCTCGAGAAGGATTTTTTTCATCGAACCGACTTCCTCCTCCGTCGCCGCGCGCCGGGTTGCGGCGTCACCCATGACATAGGTGCGGATCGACGAATGGCCGGCGAACGCCGCGACGTTGATGGCGCTGCCCTGGCGCTCGAGCATGGCGAGGTACTGCGGCAGCGACTCGAACTCCCAGCGCACCCCGGCGCGCAGCACCTCGAGCGACATGCCCTCGACCTGGGTGAGGTTCTTCATCACCAGCTCGCGGTCGCCCGCGCGGCAGGGCGCGATGGTGAAGCCGCAGTTGCCGATCACCGCGGTGGTGACGCCGAGCGCGGGCGAGGGCGAGGCCCAGGGATCCCAGGTGAGCTGCGCGTCGTAGTGCGTGTGGTTGTCGATGATGCCCGGCATCAGCGCCAGGCCGTCGGCGATGACGGTTTCCTTGGAGCCGCCCAGGATCCGGCCGACCTCGACGATGCGGCCGTTCTTCACCGCCACGCCGCCGCGCCGGGGCGGCGCGCCCAGCCCGTCGAGCAGCAGCGCGTCGCGGATCACGAGGTCGAACATGCGGCTTAGTATACTCAGCGGAAATCAGGGACGGACCCCATTTTCTCCCTCAACTTCGCCAACAAAGTCGCAGTCGTGACCGGCGGCGCGAAAGGTATCGGCGCGGCCACTGCAAAATTGCTGGAGAAAAGCGGCGCGCGCGTAGCCGTGCTGGATCTGGAAACCGGCTGCGACGTCACCGACGAAAAGCAGGTCGAACAGGCGCTCGCCGCGATCGGCGGCTTCGACATCCTGGTGAACAACGCCGGGCGGGCCATACGAAGAAGTGCCGTGCAAGTCAGCCGCGAAGAATGGCAATCGGTGATCGATCTCAACCTGACCGCGACTTTCCTGTGCTCGAGGCTCGCGCATCCCCAGATGAAGGGGCGCGGCGGCGGCGCGATCGTCAACCTGGCCTCGATCATGGGGCTCTCCGGCGGTCTCTACCCCAACGCCTCCTACCAGGCCTCCAAGGGCGGGGTAGTCAACCTGACGCGCGCGCTCGCGCTCGAGTGGGCGGCGGACAACATCCGGGTGAACGCGGTGGCGCCGACCTACGTGCGCACCGATCTCACGGCGCCGATCTTCTCCAACCCCGAGGCGGTGAAGACCGTGATGGGGCACACGCCGCTCGGCCGCCTGCCCGAGCCCGGCGACATCGCGGCGGCGATCGCGTTCCTCGCGAGCGACGCGGCGCGCTGCATCACCGGCGTCACGCTGCCGGTCGACTCGGGCTACCTCGCCCGATAGCTCAGCTCTTCAGCCGGTAGCCGGTCCTGAAGATCCACGTCACCAGCGCCAGGTCGATCGCGAGGAGCGCCGCGATCACGCCGAGGCTCGCCCAGATGCTGACGTCGGCGATGCCGTAGAAGCTCCAGCGGAACCCGCTCACCAGGTAGACGATGGGGTTGAACAGGCTGAAGGTCTGCCACGCCGCCGGCAGCATGTCGATCGAGTAGAACGCGCCGCCCAGGAAGGTGAGCGGCGTGATCACCAGCATCGGGATGAACTGCAGCTGGTCGAAGCCGTCCGCCCAGATGCCGAGGATGAAGCCGAACAGGCAGAAGGTGGTGGCGGTGAGCACGAGGAACGCGACCATCCACAACGGGTGCGCGATGCTCACCGGCACGAACAGGTTCGCGGTGGCGAGGATCACCGCGCCGAGGATCACCGACTTGGTGGCGGCCGCGCCGACGAAGGCGAGCACCAGCTCGAACGCCGACACCGGCGCCGACAGGATCTCGTACACCGTGCCGGTGAATTTCGGCAGGTAGATGCCGAACGAGGCGTTGGACAGGCTCTCGGTGAGGAGCGCCAGCATGATGAGGCCGGGCACGATGAAGGCGCCGTAAGGCACGCCGTCGAGCTCGCCCATTCGCGCGCCGATGGCGGCGCCGAACACCACGAAGTAGAGCGAGGTAGTGATCACCGGCGCCGCCAGGCTCTGCCACAGCGTGCGCCGGAAGCGCTCCATCTCGAACCGGTAGATCGCGAGGACGCCGTGCCGGTTCATTGGCGCACCAGGTCGATGAAAATGTCCTCGAGCGAGCTCTGGCGGGTGTTCAGATCCTTGAAGCCGATGCCGAGCTCGCCCAGCCTGCGCAGCAGCGCGGGAATCCCGGTGCGCTCCTCGGCGGCGTCGAAGCTGTACTGCAGCTCGGCGCCGCCGTTGCCCAGGTGCAGCTTCCACTCATGCAGGGCGGGCGGAATCGCCGCCATCGGCTGCAGCAGGTGCAGCGTGAGCTGCTTCTTGCCGAGCTTGCGCATCAGGGCGGCCTTCTCCTCGACCACGATCAGCTCGCCCTTGTTGATCACGCCGATGCGCTCGGCCATCTCCTCGGCTTCCTCGATGTAGTGCGTGGTGAGGATCACGGTGACGCCGCTGTCGCGCAGGCCGCGCACCAGCGCCCACATGTCGCGGCGCAGCTCGACGTCGACGCCGGCGGTGGGCTCGTCGAGGAACAGGATCTCGGGCTCGTGCGCCAGCGCCTTGGCGATCAGCACGCGGCGCTTCATGCCGCCCGACAGCGTGCGGATCGGCTGGTCGCGCTTGTCCCACAGCGAGAGGCTCCGCAGCACCTCCTCCAGGTGCTCCGGGTCGGGCGCGCGCCCGAACAGGCCGCGGCTGAAGCCCACCGTGCCCCACACCGTCTCGAACATGCCGAGGTGCAGCTCCTGCGGCACCAGGCCGATCTTGGCGCGCGTCACGCGGTAGTCGCGGACGATGTCGCGGCCGTCGACCCGCACCGTGCCGGCGCTCGGCGTGACGATGCCGCACACCACGTTGATCAGCGTGGTCTTGCCGGCGCCGTTCGGGCCGAGCAGCGCGAAGATCTCGCCCTTGCGGATCGTGAGGTCGACGCGGTTCAGCGCCTGCAGGCCCGAGGCGTAGGTCTTGGCGAGCTGCGAGATCTCGATCACCGGCTGCACGGCCGAAGCCTACCGCGCCGCGCGCCCGCGCGTTTCAGATGTCACTTCTTCCTGGCGAGAAAATAGTGCGCAGCCTTCGGCGTCGGCGTGTAGTCGACCTGTCTGAAACCGAGCGCCGGCAGGTCGATGCCGGCGAGCAGGGCTTCGCCGGCGCCGAGCAGCACGGGGCTCACGACGAGGTGCATCTCGTCCACCAGGCCCGCCTGCAGATACTGGCGGATGGTCGCGACACCGCCCCCGATGCGCACGTCGGCGCCTTTCGCCGCGGCCTTCGCCCTCTCCAGGGCGGCGCGGATGCCCTCGGTCACGAAATGGAAAACCGTTCCGCCCTGCATCCGCACGGGGTTGCGCGCGTGGTGCGTCAGGACAAAAACGTCGGTGTGATAGGGGGGATTGTCGCCCCACCAGCCCTTCCAGGCTTCGTCCGGCCACGGGCCGCGGATCGGGCCAAACATGTTGCGCCCGAGGATCCAGGCGCCGACGTTCTCGGTGCCGCGCGCGGCAAGGTCGTCGTCGGGGCCGGTAGCGCCGCCTTCCATGCCGAACATGTTCCAAAACGTGCGCGTCGGATAGAACCATTCATGCAGCGCGGTGCCGCCTTGCCCGAGAGGATGCTCGGCGCTCTGGTGCGGTCCGGCGCCGAACCCGTCGAGCGACAGGGCGAAGCAGTTCACGCGCACTTTCGACATGGGGCGCAGGCCTAGGCGTTGACTTCTATCGTGACCTGATTCGGGTAGAAGGCGAGCAGCTCCTTGATCGCCTGCATCGCCTCGAGCGGCTGCTCGTAGCTCCACACCGCGTTCAGCGCGGTGCGGCCGTTCGACACGCTGTAGTAGCTGGCGTCGCCCTTGTGCGGGCAGTGCGTGGTGTGCGAGGTGCGGACCAGCCGCTCCATCTTCACGTCCTTGCGCGGCAGGTAGAACACCGGCGCGTAGCTGCCCTCCTCGAGGACGAGCGCGTCGCCGCTCTCGGCGATCAGCTCGCCGTTGAACCTGACGCGCACGCGCACGCCCGCGGGCCGAATCGTGATCTTAGGCATGGCGTGGCGTTTCCCTATCGTGCCTTCGATTTCCACAGGCCCATCATGCGGCCCTCGGGGTCGGTGAAGAGCGAAAACTTGCCCATGCCGGGCACCTTCTGCTCCTCGACGTGGATCTTGCCGCCGGCGCTGACAATTTTCTTGCGGTAGGCCGAGAGGTCGTCGACCGCGATGTAGAACAGCATGTTGCCCGGCCAGGGCCCGGGCTTGTCGGGCTTGACGATGCCGCCGTTGATGCCACCCTCGCCGCCGGTCTCGACGATGCGGTAGTTCATCTCCGGGTGGTGCTGCACCTTCCAGCCGAAGATCTTCGCGTAGAAGTCCGACACCTTCGCCGGATCCTTCGACATCAGTTCCCAATGCACGACCGGATTGCCCACGATTTGCCCTCCTAGCGTTTGTTCAGGTTGACGTCCTTCATGCGCTCGACCGCCTTGCTCGGGGCGAAGTCCTCGAGCTCGAACAGCTGCCGCACCTCGATCTCGGCGTGCTTGCCGTCGATCGAGGGATTGGGATAGCGCCGCGCCCATTCCATCGCCTCCTCGCGGGTCCGGGTCTGGATCAGGGTGTAGCCCGCGACCAGCTCCTTCGCCCCGGCGAACGGGCCGTCGATCACGCCGCGCTTCTTGCCGTCGTACCGGATGCGCCAGCCTTTCGAGCTCGGCTGCAGGCCCGCGCCGTCGAGCAGCACGCCGGCCTTCTGCAGCTCCTCGTGGTACTTGCCCATCTCGGCCAGGAGGTGCTCGGGCGGCATCACCCCGGCTTCGCTGTCTTTCGTCGCTTTCACGATGATCATGAATCGCATGGCTGTCTCTCAGAGGTGCCGGGTCTCGGCGGGGGGCGGGCCGACCTTGTCGTGCTGCATGTCGAAGTACTTCACCGGCGCGGCGATCAGCTCCTGCGCATCGACGCCGTCCAGGCAATTCACGCGCACCGCGACCTGATCACCGGACTGCGAGAAAGGGCGCACGCCGCAGGTCTTGCAGAACCGGTGGTGGATGCGGCGCTTGCCGAACTGGTAGTCGCCGAGCGACTGCTCGCCCGAAAGCAGGCGGAAATCGCTGGCCGGTATGCCCGCGAGCCACGCGCGCGTCTTGAAGCAGATCGAGCAGTTGCAGCGGAAGGTGCCCTGGGCGAGGTCGATGTCGGCCTCGAAGCGCACCGCGCCGCAGTGGCAGCTGCCCTTGTAGGTCTTCTTCACGGGTTCTTCGGTCCGGCAATGACCATCCACGATACGCCGAAGCGGTCGGCGACCATGCCGAAGCTCTTGGCGAAGAACGTCTCGTTGAGCGGCATCTGCACCTGGCCGCCCTCGGCCAGCGCACTGAACCGCTTCTCGGCCTCCCCCGGGTTCGCCGCATTGATCGTCAGCGAGAAGCCCTGGAAGGACGGCTTGCCGGTGCAGTTGCCGTCGGAGGCCATCACCTGCGTGTCGCCGATGCGGAAGCAGGCGTGCATCACCTTGTCGTCAGAGTTGGGCGGGTTGTACTTCGGCTCCGGGTTGTCCTTGTAGCGCGTCAGGAACTCGACCTTGGCGCCGAGCGACCTCTGGTAGAACTCCATCGCCTGCTCACAGCGCCCGTCGAAGAACAGGTAGGGTTGAACGTTCATTTACGGTCTCCTTTCCACTACGGTTTTCATTTCCTTAAGTGTGCGCCGAGGCGGTCGACCGTCTGCGCCCAGCCCTTGTCCATTCCCTTGAGCATCGCGGCGGCCTCGTCGCCCGGCCCGCTGGCGATCGCGTGGACTGCGACGGTGGTCCTGCCGCCCGACTCGGTGAACCTCACCTCGATGGTCTCGTGCAGCCGCTCGATGCCCTTGTCGTCGTCCGCGGCGCAGACGATCACGAGATGCTCCGGCGCCGCTACCTCGCGGTACTCGCCGCGTACCCAGTAGTCCTTGCCGTCGGGCGCGCGCATGCACAGCCTGAAGATGCCGCCCGGCCGCGGATCCGCCTCGCACGAGTGGATGGTGAAGCCCTTCGGCCCGAACCAGTGCTGCAGGTGCTCGGCGCGCGTCCAGCACTCGAACACGCGGCTGCGCGGCGCGTCGAACACCCGCTTCAGGGCGACGCTCTGCTGGTTCATGTGCCCCTGGAACGTCATTACAGGTCGACCACCACCTTGAACCCGCCCCAGAAGAAGCGCTTGCCGTCGAACGGCATCTTCTTCGGGTCCATCATCGACGCGAGGCGCTTGTCCTTCATCACCTTCTTGTTCACGCTGTCGCGGTGCTTGCGATTCCTGTAGACGATCCAGGAGAACCACACCGCCTCGCCGGGCTTGAGCTTCACCGCCTGCGGGAACGAGGTCCATTTGCCCTTCTTCACGTCGTCGGCGATGCACTCCTTGTAGTCGAGCGCGCCGTGCTCGCGCCACACCTTGCCGGCCTTGGTCGCCATCTTGCGGTAAGCCGCGCTGTTCCTTTTCGGCACTGGCAATACGAATCCGTCCACGTACATGCTCTGCCTCCTTTGTTTAGGAATCGAAGATTACGGTTTGCTGCCCGACCTCTACCTCGCCGTACCTGAGGTCTCCGGCGCGCTCATAGACGTGCAGGACGGCACCCGTGGTGGTGCGCTGCGTGTCGACAAGCCGGAAGCTGCGCGGGATCGCGCCTTCGCCGAACAGGCGCTTGCCGGTGCCGATGACCACGGGGAACTGCCAGAGGCGCAGCGTATCGACGAGATCGCGCCTGAGCAGGGTCTGAAGAAGATTGCCGCTGCCGTGGACCTGGATCTCGCCGCCTTCCTGCGCCTTGAGCTTCGCGACCTCGGCGGCAACATCGCCCTTGAGCAGCACGGAGTTGTTCCACTCGACCTTGTCGAGCGTCCGCGAAGCGACGAACTTCGGCCTGGTGTTGAGCGCCGTGGCGATCTCGTCCGCCGGGTCGGTGGACTTGGGCCAGGAGCCGGCGAAGATCTCGTAGGTCCTGCGGCCGAGGAGGAAGGCGCCGGCGCGCTTGGTCCACTCGGTCATGATCTCGCCCAGCTTCTCGTCGAAGTAGGGGACCAGCCAGCCGCCGTGCCGGAAGCCGCCGTCGCGGTCCTCGTCGGGGCCGCCGGGCGCCTGCATGACGCCGTCCAGGGTCAGGAATGTGCCTGCGACAAGTTTCATGTCTGGAGGTAAACCGCGAGCTTGTCGAGGGTGCCGCTCCAGCCGCGCTTGTGGTCGTCGCGCACCTTCTCGTCGAACAGCTCCTCGTGCGCGAACAGCAGTTCTGTTCCTTGAGTCACTGCTTTGAAGACTATCGTGACAAGCGATATCCGCTCCGGGGTGGTGTTGGGCCAGCACCACGTGAAGACCAGCTTGCGGTTCGGCACCACTTCCCTGTAGACGCCGGCGCACTCGTGCGCCTTTCCGTCGGGGCCGCCGAACACGATGCGGAAGCGCCCGCCGGGACGCACGTCGAGCTCGGCGGCCGACACCGGCTCGCCCGGACCCGGCCCCCACCATTTCTTCACCGCTTCCGCGTCGGTCCACGCGCGCCAGACTCTTTCCGGCGCGACCGGGTAGCTGCGGGTGAGGGTGAGAGAGGGCTTCGTGGCCAGTCTCTGTTCCATGTCTGCAACTCCTCCTGCTGATAGAGATAGCGGGCGAGGGAATCGAGCTTCTCGGTCCAGAACTTCTCGTAGCGCGACATCCAGGCGGCCGCGGCCTTCAGCGGCTTCGCGCTCAGCTCGCAGCTCACCACCCGGCCTTCCTTCGAGCGCTCGACCAGCCCGGCCTCCTCGAGCACGCGCAGGTGCTTCATGAAGCCGGGCAGCGACATGTCGTGCGGCGCGGCGAGCTCGCTCACCGCCGCGGTTGGGCCATGAGCGCAGCCGCTCAGCGATTCCAGGATCCCGCGGCGCGTCGAGTCGGCCAGCGCCGCGAACACCGCGTTGAGCGACGCATTTTTCACTCGCTCTTGATACTTAACCATCAGGTTTAGTATTATCCAGCCCGCCGGGGTTGTCAAGACACAGATGCGAGATGACATGAAGATGACAGGCATGCCGATTGCAGAAGGAGACCGACGATGAAGTTTCCGCACGAAGACGCGAAATACCGGACGGCGAGAAACAAGCTGCTCAAGGCCGAGATCGACCTGAGAAAGCAGGTCGAGGCGGTGGCGGCGCTGCGCCGCAAGCTGCCGCCCGGCGGCGAAGTGACCGAGGACTACGTGTTCGACGGGCAGGACGGGAAGGTAAGGCTGTCGCAGCTCTTCACCAGGGGCAACACGCTCGTCGCCTACAGCTTCATGTACGGGCCGAAGATGGAGCGGGCCTGCCCGAGCTGCACCTCGATCCTCGACAGCCTGGACGGGGCCGCGGCGCACCTCGCGCAGGTCACGAACCTCGTCGTGATCGCCAAGTCGCCGCTCGCGCGCATCCTGGAGCATGCGAAGAACCGCGGCTGGTCTCATCTCCGGCTGCTTTCGTCGGAGAACAACGGCTACAACCGCGATTACGGCGCCGAAACGCCGGACGGCTCCCAGATGCCGATGTTCAATGTCTTCGTGAAAGGCAAATCCGTCCGGCATTTCTGGGGCAGCGAGCTGCTTTACGCGAAGCCGGAGCGAGGCCAGGACCCGCGCCACGCCGATCTCATCTGGCCGCTCTGGAACGTCCTCGATATCACCCCGGCAGGGCGCGGCAAGGACTTCTATCCGAAGCTCGACTACGGGAGGTAGACTTCTCGGCCTGTGAGACGGCGGGGGGTCCTAGCTCTATTTGGCGTGGCGGCAGCGTGGCCGGCTGCCGCTTGGGCGCAGCAAGTGTCAAAGCGTCCGGTCATTGGCTATTTGGTGCCGAACAATCCGGGTTCAGTGTTCGACTATTTCAAAGACGGCATGCGGAAACTTGGCTACGTCGAAGGCAAGTCCGTCCGGTTCGAATTCCGTTCTGCGGACGGCAGGCCCGAGCGCCTTGCTGGCCTGGCCCAGGAACTGGTCGGCCTCAAGGTCGACGTCCTCGTCGTCTGGCAGACGCCCGCCGCGACCGCGGCGAAAACGGCGACCAGCGTGATTCCCATCGTGATGGCGGGGACGGGCGACCCAGTAACGACAGGTCTCATCGCCAGCTTCGCCCGGCCTGGAGGCAACATCACCGGAACGGGTGGAACTACCCCGCAGCTCGGCGCGAAGGTCCTCGAGCTCGTCCGCGAGGTCCTGCCTCGGACAAAGCGGCTCGGAGTGCTCGCAAATGCGACCGACCCGTTTACCAAGCCGTTCCTGGAGCAGCTGCAGCGCGCTGCACCGGCAGTAGGCATCGAGATCGATGCGGTGATGATCCGGGAAACTGCGGAACTCGATGCCGCAATCGCGACCTTGGCAAAGAAGCGCACCGACGCCGTCATCGTGCAGCCGAGCCTGCAACGCCGGGTTGCTGCCGAGATCGCGCTCAAGCACCGCCTTGCCGCCGTATCGCCGAGCGCCCAGTTTCCCGGCGAGGGTGGCCTGTTCGGCTATTCCGCGCATCAGCCCGACCAGCAACACCTGGCTGCGGTGTATGTGGACAAGATCCTGAAGGGCGCCAAGCCTGCGGAGCTGCCCGTGCAACAGCCCGCCAGGTTCGAGCTGGTGGTCAATCTGAAGACCGCCAAAGCCTTGGGGATCACCCTCCCGCAGCCGATGCTGCTGCGCGCGGACAAGGTGATCGAGTAGGGCTGAGTGAGAAAAATGGGGTCCGTCCCCATTTTTTCTCAGTACCCGGCGTCGAGGTCGACCAGGTTGAGCGGCGGCTCGCCGCGGCGCAGGCGCTCGACGTTCTCGGCGATGCGGGGGATCGCGGTGCGCGGCTCGGTGAGCGCGGCGGTGTGCGGCGTGATGGTGATGCCGGGGTGCTGCCACAGCGGATGATCGTGGGTCAGCGGCTCGTGCTCGAACACGTCGAGGTAGGCGTGCGCCAGGTGGCCCGAGTCGAGCGCGGCGATCAGGTCCTCGGCGACGAGGTGCCCGCCGCGCGCGACATTGATGATGGCGCCCCCGAGCTTTATCTTCCTCAGGGTTTTGGAATTGAGAATTCCTCGAGTATGCGGCGTGAGCGGCAGCAAGCACACGACTATGTCGCTTCTCTCGAGCACCGCGTCGAGCGAGGTGAGACAAGCCACGCCCTCGAGCCTCTTCGGGCGGCGGCTCCAGCCCACTACGTTGAAGCCGAGCGCGTCGAGCTTGCGCGCGACGTCGCTGCCGAGCTCGCCCAGGCCGAGGATGCCGATGGTGCGGTCGGAAGCGAGGAACTGGTTGAGGCGGTGCCAGCGGCGATCCTTCTGCAGCAGGCGGTAGTAGTAGTGGTGGCGGTGCCAGTCGAGCACGTGCGCGAGCACGGTCTCGGACATCGCGGCGACCATGCCGGGGTCGACCAGGCGCGCGAGCGGCACGCCTTTCGGGAACGCCGGGTCGTCGAGCAGCCGCTCGACGCCCATCCACAGCGACTGCACGAGCTTCAGGCGCTTGAGCGGCTGGAAGGTGCCCGGCGGCGGCGTCGCGACCAGCGCGACGTCGGTATCGGGCTCGGGTCTGGTGAAGAAGCGGTCCTGCGGCAGCGCGCGCTTCAGCCGCGGCAGCCAGGCGTCGGCGTCCTCGGTTTCCGAAGCGAACAGGATGTTCAGAGGCAGATGCGACGATGGTAGCATCGGCCGGAGGAGGAGGGCGCCGTGCGAGTCCTGTTTTTGCTGTTGCTGGCGTGTGCTTTCCCTGCAGCGGCGCAGGACTGGCCGCGGCTGAAGACGGTGCACATCGTCGTCGGCTTTCCGCCGGGGAGCACGACCGATCTCGTGGCGCGGCTGGTGCAGCCCAAGCTCGCCGAAGCGCTGGGGCAGACGGTAATAGTGGAGAACAAGCCCGGCGCGAGCGGCAACGTCGCCGCGCAGCAGGTGAAGCGCGCGGCGCCCGACGGCTACACGCTGTTCCTCACCAGCGTGGCCTACGCGGTGAACCCGAGCCTCTACGCGAACGCGGGCTACGACCCGTTCGCCGACTTCGTGCCGGTGATCCTCGCGCCCAGCACGCCCAACCTCATCACCGTCAACCCGGCGGTGGGGGCGAAGAACCTGCAGGAGCTGGTCGCGCTATCGCGCAAGGAAAAGCTGTCCTACGCCTCCTCCGGCACCGGCACCACCACCCATCTCTCGATGGAGCGCATCAAGATGGCGGCCAAGGTCGACATCACGCACGTGCCCTACCAGCCGGCGCAGGCCGCGGGCGCCGCCGTCGGCGGGCACACGCAGATCTCCAGCACCTCCATGCCGCCGGCCGTGACGCACGTGCGCGCCGGGCGGCTGCGCGCCATCGCCGTGACCAGCGCGCAGCGCTCGCCCGCGCTGCCCGATGTGCCGACGGTCAACGAGCAGGGCTTCTCGGGCTTCGACGACCTTACCTGGACCGCGGTGTTCGTGCCCGCCGGCACGCCGCAGGAGATCGTCAACCGCCTCAACTCCGAGCTGAATCGCGCGCTTGGCGCCACGGACGTGCGCGAGCGCCTCGCCCAGCTCGGCCTCGAATGGCGCAGCAACACCTCGGGCGAATTCGCCGCGTTCCTGCGCGACGAGGTGCAGAAGTGGGCGAAGGCGGTGAAGGACTCCGGCGCCAAGGCCGACTAGCGATGAAGCCCCCGTTCCGCGCCGACCAGGTCGGCAGCCTGCTGCGTCCCGCGGAGCTCGCCAGGGCGCGCGCGCTCAGGACGCCGGGCCGCGAGGAGGTGCAGGCGAGGGCGATCCGCGAGGTGGTCGCGAAGCAGGAAGCGATCGGGCTGGAAGCGGTCACCGACGGCGAGTTCAGCCGCGACTGGTGGCACCTCGATTTCCTCGCGCAGCTCGAGGGCGTGACGCTGGCGAACAATCCCGGGCCGAAGTTCGAGGGCACCGTGGAGCAGCCGCCGGTTCCCCACGTGACCGGCAAGCTGCGCTATGCGAACCCGGTCATGGTCGACGATTTCGAATTCCTGAGGAAAGCCACTTCCAGGACGGCGAAGTTCACGATTCCTTCTCCCTCGATGCTGCACCTGCGCGCGGGGCGCGCCGGGATCTCGCGCCAGGCCTATCCCGACCTCGAGGAGTTCTGGGACGACGCCGCCAAGGCCTATCGCGCCGCGATCGCGGCGTTCGCGAAAGCCGGCTGCGCCTACCTGCAGCTCGACGACGTCGCCTTCTCGTACCTGTGCGACGCGAAGATCCGCGACAACTGCCGCAAGAACGGCGACGATCCGCAAAAGCTTCCTGAGACGTACGCGAGGACCATTTCCCGGGCCTTGGAAAAACGCCCTCCGGGGATGACGATCACGATGCACACCTGCCGCGGCAACTTCAAGAGCGCCTGGGTCGCCGCCGGCGGCTACGAGCCGGTGGCCGAGCAGATGTTCGCAGCCGGCGTCGACGGCTTCTTCATGGAGTTCGACTCGGAGCGCGCCGGCGGCTTCGAGCCGCTGCGCTTCGTGCCCAGGGGAAAGAAGGTGGTGCTGGGGCTGGTCTCGTCGAAGACCGGCGCCCTGGAAGGCCCGGCGTCGCTCAAGGCGAGGATCAACGCGGCGGCCAAGTACGTCCCGCTCGAGGACCTGTGCCTGTCGCCGCAGTGCGGCTTCTCGAGCACGCACCACGGCAACAAGCTCACCGAGGACGAGCAGTGGCGCAAGCTCGAGCGCGTGGTCGAGGTCGCCAGGGAAGTCTGGAGATGAAGTTCAAGGGTCGTCGCGAAGACGACCGACTCCTCACCGGCCGCGGCCGGTTCACCGCGGACTGGAACCTGGCCGGGCAGCTTTATGGCTGCTTCCTGCGCTCGGATCGGGCCCACGCGGAAATAGTTTCGCTGGACAAAGCCGCGGCGCTGAGAAGCCCCGGTGTCAAAGCAATATTCACGGGGCAGGACACGGCGCACTTCAAGACGCCGCCGCCGATGGTCACGTATCCCGGGAAAGGCGGCGCCGCGATCAAGGTCCCGCACCGCGACGTGATCGCCAGGGAGCGCGTTCGCTACGTCGGCCAGGAAGTGGCGCTGGCGGTGGCGACCTCGGCCGCGCAAGCGCAGGACGCAGCGGAGGCGATCGAGGTCGAGTACCGCGACCTGCCGGCGGTGGTCGACGCCGAGGCGGCGCTCGAGCCCGGCGCGCCGCAGATCCACGAGTCGGTGCCGGGCAACCTGTGCTTCGACTACGAGTACGGCGACGAAAGCGCGACCGTGGAAGCCTTCGCGCGCGCGGCGCACGTGACGCGGCTCAAGCTCGAGTCGACGCGCGTCGTGGGCACGCCGATGGAGCCGAAGGCCTGCCTCGCCGCGTACGACGCGCAGGCCGGGAGCTTCGACGTCTACGCAGCCTCGCAGGGCCTGCCGATGATGCTGCCGAGCTTCGTCGCGATCACCGGCGCGCCCGCCGACAGGATCCGGATCCACGCCGACGACGTCGGCGGCGGCTTCGGCATCCGCTCGCAGGCGTATCCCGAGTACTGCGCGCTGATGCTCGCGGCGCAGAAGCTCGGAAAGCCGGTGAAATGGGTCGGCTCGCGCTTCGAGACCATCGTGAGCGACCACCACGGCCGCGCCGCGCGCCTCGCCGGCGAGCTGGCGCTCGACCGCGACGGGCGCATCCTCGGGCTGCGCATGCGCTGGATCGTGAACATGGGCGCTCACCTGTCGCAGCCGGGGCCGCTCATCAATACCCGCAACCCGGCGAGCCACGCGATCAACGTCTATCGCATCCCC
>Ga0187892_10000977_pt1 | contig 70201 bp, 54 predicted proteins | sample MA1701073metaG_FD_139345 | JGI IMG/M metagenome (GOLD analysis project Ga0187892, IMG submission 139345) | Bio-ooze microbial communities from a basaltic lava cave in the Kipuka Kanohina Cave System on the Island of Hawaii, USA - MA170107-3 metaG ...
CCCCTCCGTACACGGGTTTGTTCAAGAAACTCCGTGAGGCCTCACACGCTCAGTTTGCCAGTGTAACCCGAACGCGACCGTCCGGCAAGACTAACCGCGGTTTAGATGCGATAGCCCTGCTGCACACCCCCGGCCCTCCCGTCGGGCGCACGTGGGATTTCGGCGCCGATTGGGCGTCACGGCCCGGTGAATCCGCGCTGGAACGCGGCGATATCGCGCAAATCGACGTCGTTGTCGTGCAATTGGTCGAAGGCGATGGTGCAGTCCGACGGCAGGGCCGGCGGCGGGGGGCTGGGAAGCTGGTTTGGGTTACTCGTGCATCCGGCCAGGGCGGCCGCATCGTCCAGGGCCACGTGGCCGTCGTCGTTCCAGTCACCCACCAGCCGCACGTCCAGCACGATCGGGTCCGAGACGATCATCCCGCAGCCGTTGCCCACCGTCACGTCATAGAACCCCTCATGCGAGAACGACGCCGGACTGAACGTCAGCGTCGGCGTCGTCACGCCGGAGATGCCCATTCCGTTGGCCAGGATCATGCCATTCCGTTGCCATTGATAGGTGGTGACGCCGGCGCTGATGGCCACGATGCCGAACGACGTGATCTGTCCGACGAACGTATGGTGTTCGCTGATCTGCTGTGGGATCTCGGGCGGGGCGATCTTGCGTTCCCACGTGTCGGCCATGTTGGGCGTGCCTGGCCCGAGCGAGCCGCCGAACAAGACCACGGCGTCGCGGGCAACATCGTACGCGGCCGCATGACGATAGCGCGGCGACGGATTCACGCTGGTGATCAGCGTCCACGCCGTGCCGTTCCAAGTCCAGGTCTCGTTGCTGTACGCGGCGCCGGCGAAGCCTCCGAACAGCAGCGTGGCCTGCGCGGCGCTGTCGTAGATCATGACATGCTTGTAGCGCGGCGCCGGGCCGCTCGTGGTCCGCAGCGTCCAGACCTCGCCATCCCACTCCCAGGTGTCGCCAAACGTCACGCCCGTTCCGGCGTTCCCGCCGAAGAGCACCGTCACGCCGCGCGCCGCATCGTAGGCCATGGCATGGCCGGTGCGTTCCGACGGGCCGGCGACGTCGTGCGGCGTCCACGCGTACCCATCCCATTCCCACGTCTCGTCGCTATACGAGAGCGGCGCAGTCAGGCCGCCAAAGAGCACCGTAGACTGACGGGCCGAGTCGTAGGCGATCGCGTGGTCGCGGCGCGGAGCCGGCCCGCTCGTGCTGGCCAGGGTCCAGCTCTCGCCATCCCACTTCCAAGTCTGGCCATCGAACGTGTTGGCCGTTTGTGAGCCGCCGAACAGGACCGTCACCTGGCTCGCCGCGTCGAACGCCATCGCGTGCCCGAACCGGGCGGACGGACCGCTCAGCGACATCAGGTTCCACGCTTCTCCGTCCCACTCCCACGTGTCGCCCGCCAGCGGGCCCTGCCCACCGAACATGACGCTGGTAGCCCGGACGGAGTCGTAGGCCATGGCGTGGCTCGACCTGCCCGGCGGCGCGACCGGAAACTCCTGCCGCCACAGGGGGCAGCCCTGGCCCTGCGCAACCGGGACGGTGCATTGGCCCGCGACGGCAGCCACGAGCCAAGGCCGTGCCGCAAGAAACCATCTCGTTCGCCGTGCGCTGGACCACGCACTCATGGCGGAATTCCCCCGCTTTGAAGCCCCTCCCTCAGGGCCGTTCGACGCGCTTCAGCCGCGCGCTGCACGGCACGACTTGCCGATCGATCGTGGGCGCTTGTTAGTCTATCCGAGCGCGCGACTTCAGGCAATGGTCTCGGCGCGCGGGGCGCCGCGCCGGCGGCACAGCAGTCCGGAACACCCCGGCCGCGTTGACAGCCATGCGCCCCATCCCTAGTGTACCCTCGCCCGACCGGTGCGCGGCTGTGCCTGAACCGCGACCGCTGAGGGACGATGTCCCAGGGATTTGTCGTGAATCGCGTACCGTTGCACGATGTACACGTGAAGCTCGGGGCGAAGCTGGTCGACTTCGCCGGATGGGAGATGCCGCTGATGTACCGCGGCATCATCGAGGAGCACCTGCACACGCGCAGCGGTTGTTCCGTGTTTGACGTGTCGCACATGGGCCGGTTGCGGCTGACCGGCGGAGGCGTGGCAGCGCTGCTGCAGCGGGTCTGCACGCGCAACCTGGACGGGATCGCTCCGGGCGTCTCGCGCTACTCGCACATGTGTCGCGAAGACGGTGGCATCCTCGACGACGTCATCGTCTCGCGCTACGAGAGCGAGTGGCTGGTGGTGTGCAACGCGTCGAACCGCGAGAAGATTCTGGCCTGGCTCAATCGGCACGCCGCCGGGCACGATGTGAGCGTTACTGACTTGACGTTCGATACGGCCATGCTGGCCGTGCAAGGGCCACGCACGGTCGAGATCGCCGAACGGCTCGTGCCGCTCGACTTGAAGTCGCTGAAGCGTTACCACTTCGTCAGCGGCGCGTACATGGGCATGCGGTATTCGATCTTCCGCAGCGGCTACACGGGCGAGGACGGCTTCGAGGCCATCGTGCCGGCTGGTGTGGTCAAGATGGTCTCGAAGGCCCTGTTTGGCAGCAACGAGCAGGCCACCAGCCACGAAGTCAAGCCGGCCGGGCTGGGCGCTCGGGACACGCTGCGAATGGAAGCCGCCATGCCTCTGTATGGACACGAGTTGACCGAGCAGGTGGACTCGCTCACGGCCGGCCAGGCCTGGTGTGTCGATCTGAAGAAGGATTTCATCGGCGCCGAGGCCATGCGGCTCAGCGAGACCGGCCTGCCGCGGAAGCTCGTCGGCCTGGAACTGGAGGGGCGGCGCATCGCGCGGCAAGGCGCGCGGCTGCTGCTCGGCGACCGTGCGGTCGGTGAGGTCACCAGCGGGACGCTTAGCCCGACGCTGGGTAAGAGCATCGCCATGGCGTTCCTGGCCAGCGAGCATGCCGCGGCAGGCAGCGCTATCAACGTCGAGATCGCTGGCAAACCCACTGCGGCCCGCGTCGTGAAGCTGCCGTTCTACAAGCGTGCCAAGTGAAGCCACGGATTCGCGCGGATCAAGACTGGCCACGGATGCACACGGATTTGAAAGCGGCACCCACTTCAGAGCCGCGATCCGGGACGCAATAGGCCGATTGCCGCGCGTGTCCCGGACGACCGTCAGGGAGCGTTGATTGAGCGACCGGGCCCGCCGATGTTGCGGAGGCCCTGATGCGCCGGCCGGCGCGGTCGAGTCTCTGGGCAATCGGCAGTCCGCAATCTACAATCCGCAATGGCTGCGGAAGATCGCCAAGCTGAATGAGCAACGCCAGGACGCGGAGGTATCAAGCCGATGCCCGTTCCGAATGATCGCAAGTATCTCGACACGCACGAGTGGTTCAAGCAGGAAGGCGACTTGGTCGTCATCGGCATTACGCCGTACGCGGCAGACGAACTGACCGACATCACGTTTGTCTCGCTGCCGCTGGTCGGCCGTCGCGTGCAGGCCGGCAAGCCCTTTGGCGAGATCGAGTCGGTCAAGGCCACGTCCGAGCTGTTCACCGCCATCGGGGGTGAGATCGCTGCCGTCAACACCGACTTGGCCGATCATCCCGAATACGTCAACGAAGACGCGCTCGGCAAGGGCTGGATGGTCAAGATCGCGCCCGACGACCTTCGGCCGTTAGATTCGCTGAAAGACGGCCCCGCCTACGACACGTTCGTCGGCGGCTGATCCTGGCCGAAGCGCCGAAACGTCCGTCGAACGCACGAGCGGTGAACCCGTGACCGTTTGAGCGCGCCATCGCGCCCTGACAGACCGAGAGTGAGTCTGCCACACACTTTCGCCCCTGCCGGGGCTCCTGGCCTTTTACGCCAATTCCCCAGGGCTGGCGGCGTGGGCTCTATTCTGTCGCCGCTACCGCGGCTCGACCCCACGAGCGTGAGGGGCGTCGGAGCATTGACATCGTGGACGTCCCGGCTACAAATAGACCAATCGAGCACCGTTAGCTCAGTTGGTAGAGCAGCTGACTCTTAATCAGCGGGTCCTAGGTTCGAGCCCTAGACGGTGCAGTTCTGCTCGCGGACGCACGGCTTCGCAGCTTCGCAACCTGTAATGCCCGAGTGCTCGACCACGCGCGAGTCTTCGGGCTTAAACACTCGCAGCGTTGCCGTCCGGCCGGGATCATTTCGGTCGTCGCGTCGCCGGACCGCTCGGGGTCCGGCTATCGCGACTTTCCTTCGCGGCAACGTGTCACGGGCAGGCCGCGACCGTCTTCTGGTTCCAGGGCTCGGTCGTCAGCGCGCCGTTGAGCAGTTGCACCTTGCGCAACAGATCCTGCGTATTGGCGACCCCGCTGCGGTTGTCATCGTAGCGAGACGGGTTCTGCGGCAGGTTGGCCGTCCCATTGTTGAGGGCCTGCACCGTGGCCAGCAAGTCGATCGTGTTGGTGGTCCCGTTCAGGCTGCTGTCGCCGGGCAGGGACCGGTAATCGAGGGCCTCGCCCGCGACCGTACCCGGGAACGTGATCGTGGTACACTCGCGCGTCGGAATGGGACCGCTCAGCACCAGGTCGTACGCGTTCGGGCCGGCAGCCGTGACCGACAGGACCGAAGGACAGCCCCCGGCCGGCGGGAAGGCGTCGGTACACGTCACCGTAACGTTGCAGGCCGTCGGCGGCGGGCTGATCGGACCGCTGAACACCACGTGAATCGGCGAATACTGCACCGCGCCAGCGCTCGGTGTGCCCGCGCCGCCGATGCCCTGCGGCGTCTGGGCCGCGTTGGCGGTCACGTTCTGCAGCGGATCGAGATGATTGTCGGGCGGGTTGGCCGAAACGATCGAAACTGGGATCGCTGGTCCGCTGATGGTCATCGTACCGCTGCCAGTGGCCGCGCCGAAACCGCCGACGCGGATCTTGTAGCAGGCGCTGGCCACAGCCTGGAACGTCAGTGTCGACGGTCCGCCGATCGCCCCGCAACCATCATCGTCGCAGGCCAGCAGCGTCGCGTCGGTCAGGTTGCCGCAATCGCAACCGTCGTAGACGGCCAGCTTGGAATCGTAGCCGCTGCCGCACAAGCTGACGGTGACCGGACCGTCAACGTCGGCAGTGTAGTTGTACCAGATGTCCTGGTTGACCTGCTGATCGGCGAAACCGTCCTCACACGCGACGTGCGGCGGCCCGTCGGTCGTGGCGCCAACGGTGCTGAACATGGTCTGGCCGTTGCCCACATCGATCCGGTCGAAGCAGTTATCGGCCACGCCCGGACCGCCGCCGCAACCGGTGATGTTGATATTGCCCGACGCCGTTCCGGCCGCGGAAAAAGTGCCGACCCTGATCTTGTAGCAACTGCCTTGCGTCGCGAAGAACGAAACGCTCGAAAGCAGGCCGCAGAAATCGTCGTTGCAGGCGAGCGGCGCTTGCAGCGGTGGACAGTTGGCCGTGTCGCAACCCTCGTACACGGCCAGCTCGGTGTCGCCGACGCTGCCGCACGTGTCGACCGTCACGAAGGCGTCGCACGTCGCCGTGTAGTTGTACCAACGATCGTTGTTGATGACGTCATTGCCGAAGAAGACGCAGAATGGACCGGTTGGCAGGCCGTCGGTCGTCGCGCCGGCGGTAGTGAAAGGGGTCGATCCATCCGTGACGTCGGTGCGGTCGGCGCAGTTGTCGTTGTCTGGCCCGCCGCCTCCGCCGCAGGAAATGTTGAGCGTTCCGACCGGGAAAACCGCGGCGCTGAACGTCCCCACGCGGAGCTTGTAACAGTTTCCGGCCACCGCCTCGAACGTCACCTGCGACTGAAGCCCGCAGAAATCGTCGTTGCAGGCGATCGGCGGCTGGCCGGGCGGACAGTTGAGCGTGTCGCAGCCATCGTACACGGCCAGCTCCGTGTCTACCGTGCTCCCGCACGTATTGATCGTCACGGTCCCATCGCACGAGGCGGTGTAGTTGTACCAGATGTCGTTGTTGATCACGTCGTTGCCAAAGAACACGCACGCCGGGCCGTTCCCCAGGCCATCGGTCGTAGCGAATGAACCGTCGAACGGCGTCGCGCCGTCGCAGATCGGCGTTCGGTCGGCACAGTTGTCGTTGGCCGGCGGCGGCGGCAGCTCGCAGTTGGCAATGGCTTCGCCGGCACAGACGGCGTCCCACGAGACATCGCAGCAGAACGGGTCGATCGCGCACACCAGGTTGCAGCAGTCGTTGTCATCGCAGCCCGGGTTGCCGTGCGCGGCAAAACAGCTCCCCGCGTTCGGGCAGTTAGGGTTCTGTGGGATGGGGCTGCACGAGATGTTGATGTTCCCGAAGCCAGTCGCACCGGAGAAGCCGCCCACGCGGATCTTGTAGCAGTTGCCGGCCGTCACCGGGAAGGCCGCCTGCGACGGGCCGATGAAGAAGCAGAAGTCATCATCGCAGGCAATCTGGTTGGCCGGGTCGGCCGGGCAGTCGCAGCCGTCGTAGACGGCCAGTACGCTGTCGAACGACGTGCCGCCGCACAAGCTGACCGTTGCGAGGCCGTCGCACGAAGCCTGGTAGTTGTACCAGATGTCGTTCGTCATCGGCGCACAGGCGGCCGGACCGTCAGTCGTGGCGGTTGAAGTGTCAAAAAGGGTGTCGCCGTCGAAGATCGGATCGCGATCGGCGCAGTTGTCGTTTTCTGGCACCGGCGGCGGCTCGCAGGGGATGCACGTTAAGGTCGCCTGGTAGTCTGCCGGGCAGCCGACGGCCGCCGTAAACGTCGGGGCAACGAACAGGCGGTACGTTCCAGGATTGACGCACCGCACAATGCTGCCGAGAGAACAGGCCGGCACCACGACGCCGCTGCCGCCCACGGGTGTGGCCGGACAGTTGGCATCCAGCACGAACAGCTGCGTCTCGAAGACGGCAAGGGTCGTCCAAGTCAATTCCATCGCCGACCCAAGGTTGATCTCGTACCAATCCGTATCGCGCGTGGCGCCGTTGAACTCAGCCGTGCCGCACACGGTCTGCTCGCAGGCGATGGACGAGACGACCGGCGGCACCGAGTTGCAACCGCCGTTGAACGTGTCGGGGATGCCGCAGTTCGGTTCGCCCTCCGGCGTAGCCCCGGCCGGGCAGATCAGTTCGCACGGCGGCGGGGGCGGCGGCGAGATGGTGAGCACGCCGGTGCCTGAGGCACTCGTGAATCCTCCCACGCGGATCTTGTAGCATTGATTGGCTACGACGATGTTCTGAACCTGGGACTGCAAACCGCAAGAGTCGTCGTTGCACGCCAGCAGGTTGGCGTCGGAGACGGGGCAACCGCAGCCGTCGTAGACAGCCAGCTTGGTGTCATACCCGCTGCCGCACAAGCTGAACTGCACGGGCCCGTCCGCGGTAGCCGTGTAGTTGAACCAGATGTCCTGATTCACATTATCGTCGCCGAAAAACAGACATGCCCCGTGCGGCGGTCCGTCGGTCGTTGCGCCGCTGGTGTCGAAAAAGGTCTGGCCGTCGAACACCGGAGCACGCTCGACGCAGTCATTGTTGAACGGCCCGCCCTCGGGCGAATCGTCGGTGACGTACACGTGCTGCTTGACATCCGACGAGCGCGCCGCCGCGGTAGCGTCGGCCTGCTTGGCAACCGCCTCCATGAAGGCCGCCTTGTGCTTGAGGCTGGCGCCTGGCTCGAGCCGCAGCGGCTGCCCGCTGACGGGGTCAACCCCGGTTTTCGTCTGTGCGCGGAGCTCACCCCCCAAGACGCCCAGCGTGCCGATCGCAATCAAGCCACACACGCGCACCATGATCCACTCCTCCGAGAAACGGCCGGCCCGCACGCCGCGAACAACGCAGGCGTACGGAGCGGACTTACCCATTTGGCAAGGCTGCAAACGAAGTCGATGCCAGGTGCGGCGAACGGCCGACTCCGACCTGCACACGCCGCCGCTACCGGGACGCTGCCAATCTCTCCGGGAAAACGAAAAGAATGCCGCGGTGACGGCGTTACGAGTACCGAAGCGTTACCCTTTCCATCCTCAGAGAATTCCCATCATGACAAGTGAGTGCGCCTGTGTCAAGCGGCGTTAGCGCATCCTGCCGCCGGTGTTGGATCGACGAAGGGATCGCATTGAAGCACCAGCAACGTGCGAGTTGGAGCTGATCGCTCGAGCGGGCTTGCATTTGGGCGTGCTTGCGTTCCTTACAAAGACCGAATATAGTGTGGGCGACAGCGGAGCTGGTCCATGCGGCGCATCGATAACCCGCCCAACCCGTATGACGGCATTCACCAGGACTGGCTCGAGCCGCCGCCGCCTGCGGCCGTGGAGGTATACGAGGAGGCCGCCCGGTCGATCCTGAGCGAAAACGACAGCCCCGACCTGCCATTCCGCTGGTCGGTCAATCCGTACCGGGGATGCCAGCACGCCTGTTCCTACTGCTATGCGCGGCCGTATCATGAGTTTCTCGGCCTGGGGGCGGGGACGGACTTCGACACGAAGCTCGTGGTCAAGAAGAACGCCGCCGAGCTGCTTGAGGCCGCAATCGCCGGAAAGCAATGGGCGGGCGAATCGATCAATTTCTCTGGCGTGACCGATTGCTACCAACCGCTCGAGGCCGTGTACCGCCTGACGCGGGCCTGTCTTGAGGTGTGTCTGAAGCATCGCAATCGGGCGGTCGTCGTGACGAAGAGTTATTTGGTCATGCGCGACGCCGACCGGCTGGCCGCGTTGCACCGCGTGGCCGGCGCGGCGGTGTATCAGAGCATTCCCTTTGCCGACGACGCGACGGCCAAGCTGATCGAGCCGTACGCGCCGCCGCCATCGCGACGGTTCGAAGCCATGCGGAAGCTGTCGGACGCGGGTGTGCCCGTCGGCGTGCTCGTGGCGCCGGTGATCCCCGGGCTCAACGATCGCGAGGCGCCCGAGGTGCTTCGCCGGGCGGCGGAGGCCGGAGCGGGCTCGGCGTCGTTCATCCCGTTGCGGCTCTCCGGCAGCGTTCAACCGGTGTTTTTGGAGCGCTTGCGCGCGGCGATGCCAGACCGCGCCCGGCGCGTCGAGGCGCGCATTCGTGACATACGCGGCGGGCGCCTGAGCGAGTCGCGGTTTGGCGCACGTATGCGCGGCAGCGGCCCGTACTGGCGGAGCATCGAAGAGCTGTTCCGCGTGTCGATGAACCGTTACGGGCTGCGCGGCTTGCGCCGCCCGGACGCGCTGCCCGATCGGCCGCCGCCCGCGGCCAAACCGTTAACGCAACTGACGGTTCAGGGGCTGCTCCCATTCCCGGAGCCGTGATCCCGGTTGTCCGCGGACTCGTCGGCGTCGAGGATGATGTACGGATACGAGCGCGGTTCGTGCCCCGCTTCGGCTGGACGATCGCGCAAGGCTTCGTCGTAGTAGCGATCGAAGCTGGCCACAAACTGTGGCAGATCGAGCCCCATGTAGACCGGCGCCGGGCTGTGGTTGATCACGAAATCGAGATACGTCCGGCTTGTGCGGCGGAGCCGAGCGACGCCCTCGGCGTGCCCGACGTGCCGCTTGAGGTGACAGGCCCCGCACTGAATCAGACCCTGCAGGAATTGTCCCTGCGGCCCGGACTTGTCGGTGAGCTGCCAGAGACCCTCCCACGTCTCGTGCGCTTCCCACCAGTAGCCGTGATTGTAGAGATCCGCCCCGAACAGGTACTCAGGACTCTCGCGCCACCGTTCCGGCGGCACCCATTGGAGCGCCGGTTCGGGCGATCCGGGTGGACGGTAGCTATGACCGTCCGGGTGGGCCGTCGGGTGGGGGTTATGGCCCGGCACGAACCGGTAGGGCGGAAACGGCTGTAGACAGTATCGCGCAGCCGAGAGCGTCATCGGCGCCGACATCACGGACGCGGTCCGATGAGCGCGCTGGCGGGCGGGCTCACGTCGGGGCCGCTGACCCGCCTACAGGAAGAACAGGCCGGCGATGGCGGCCCAAAACAGGACGACCGACAACGTAATGCCGAGCAGTGGGTCGCTGACGTTCATTCGAATCCTCCGTGCACATCGGAACGGTTCAGTTGTCGACGCTGCCACCCTTGGGCAGCGGAGTGCCGCTGTCGCTGCCGTCGGCCGGCGGCGGATCGGACGGCGGTGCATCGCCGGGCTCCGTCTCGCCCTCGCCAGGTGGCTCGCGGCGCACGAAATCGCGCGGTTGCAGGGCGCACACCTCCAGTTCGGTCACCTCGACCGGCGAGTGCGAAACGAGTGCGATCGGATAATCAATGTCTGGATCGGTCGGCCTTTGCCGTGGCGCGGGGAACCGGCCCGCGCACTTGCCGTCGAGAAAGACCGCAACGTCGTCGCCGACGACGCACAACGCCTCGTGCTGGCTTCCGCTGTCGAGCTTGAGCAAGCACTGGGCGCCGATGTCGAGGTTGTCCGCATTCAGGGGAACAAAACCGAACCAGCCAACGTCACTGTTCGGGCTCTGGTCCGAGAGCCAGCGCAGCTTGCAGCGTACGGCCATCGGCACGCGCTCGGCGATCATGTGGATGCCCAGGAACGTCGCACCGCGACGGCGGCTCGGATTACAGCGAATAGTGTCGCCGGAGATCTCCCAGTCTTCGAGCGAGTCACCGACGCCAACGAAGGACTTCTTGCTGGTCAGATCGATCGTCCGCCACTTCTTGACTTTGTCGGCGCTGGCCGGCTCATCGACCGCCGGCAGCAGCAGCGTATCGTCACTAATGGCGGCTGCCAGCGTGTCGCGGCCGGTCTCTTCGCCGCCGCGTTCAAGATCGCGCGCGTAACGTTGCCGCATCCACTCGACCCAACGCCGCTCAAACTCCTCGACCGCGCCTTCTTCGGGAATTCCGAACGCCGCGGCCGCTGCGGCGTCGTGGCCGCGCTGGTGGGCCAGTTCGTTCAGGAACGCACGGGTCGCTTCCGGACCGTGCTCCAGCAGATACAGCACGATGGTGGCGCTCTGTTCGTAGAATCGGTGCGTCCGGCCGGCGGAGGGATAGTTCTCGGCCGCGAACAGGTCGCGGAAACGGAAATACTCGCCCGCCACAGCGTCGCGAGCTAGCGTCGCTGCCTCCTTGTAGTCCGGACGGTTCTGCTCCATCTGACGGGCGAACGCCTCGTGCAGCCAGCGGGGAATCTTCTGCGCGCCGAAGAACTCGTTGATCACCACGTGCGTCAGCTCGTGGGGAAGCACGTCCTCGATGTTGCCCATGACCGGGTTGGTCGAGTAGCGGTACTTCTGGTCGTCTTCATCCGAGTTCTGGTACAACATCACGATGCGCGATCGGCCGATGTGGTCGGAGGCCGTTACACCTGCCGACCCGCGCGGCGCGCCACCCACGTTCCAATAGTCTTCAATGTCCTTATACACCAGCACCGGCACGCGGAAGGCCCACGCGCGCTCGTCGATGATGCGCTTCATCAGGTGCGCGAGATACTTCTCGCACAGCTCACCAACGATGCGCGAGAGCTTCTCGTTACACGTGTACACCATGAAGTGCCGCGTTTCATATGGGATCGGGGGAGCGTTCATGATGTCCCCGTTGATCTCTGTCGGCGTATAGTTGGCGTCGTCGACGATCTCCAGCCCGCGGTAGTCAATCCAGTCGTGGATGCCCGGGACATTGAACGGGTCGTCTTCGCGACGCTGGTCCTTGCTGACGTGTGCGCCGCGCTCCTGCGCGCGGATCCGCAGCAGGCTGCGCGTGGCCATCGCCCGAGTGGGGTCGTCGCGGGTGATGCGCTGCAGTTTGGTCCAAGCCGCTTGGGCCTTCGGATATTCGTGTTTGCCCTCGAAGGCACGGGCCAACAGCACATACGCTGCTTCGTGGCCGGGATTCGTCTCGACTTCTTTAGTCAACAGCGCGATGGTCGTGTCGAAATCGCCCCGGTTGTAGGCGGTGGTGGCTTCGTCGAGTACGAGTCCGCGGGCCGGCGTGGCGGCCGCGAGCAGCAGGCAGGCCGTCGGCAGAAGCATCGGCAGAATTCGGCGGTCACACATGGGTTCGCTCCTTCTTTCGAATAGCGTCGAGCTTCGCGCCTTCGAGGCGGTCGATGATGCCCCGATACGCATCCACGAGCCGGCGCAGCTCCTTCGGATAAGCATCGACCTTCATCTTCACGTAGCGTGAAATTTGGATGAGAGGCTGCAAGTCCCGCGCGAAGTCCTCACAGCGCTGCCGCCATTGTTCGCGGCCTTCGCGGGTCAGGTTTCCATTGGCATCCGCAGCGGGCTGGAAATCCTCGGGATAACGCTGGATGACCTCGAAGAATAGTTGCTCCAAGGCGTCGTAAATGTGCTCGGCCTCGACACGCACCAGGTCCAGTTTGTAGCTGGCGGCATATCCGGGCAGAATCGCGTCCACACGGTCCAGTGACTTCTTGACTTTCTCGATCCGCCCATCCTTGACGAACGGCAAGTATTTCTCGGGGTCCCCCGTGCGGGGCATTTCGCGGACGGCCCGTAATGTGTGCTCAGCGTCCAGGGACTTCTTGAGGGCATGCACGCTCACCTGAGCACTGTCGCGCGTCAGCACTTGGTGGCAATACTCCTCGAGGGCGCGCTGCATGACTTCGGCCTTCGCCAACCCGTTCGGCCGCTTGGCTTCGATATAGAAATCCGGCTCGAGGAAGTCGCGGGCGTTCGCGTCGCCGACTTTGCGCAGTCCGTAGTCCCACCCGCCCTTGCTGTTGGTTTCGAGTATGTCCACGTGTGCGCGGGCACGGATCTTGTTCTCCTCCGTTCCCGTCTGAAGCATGGCCCGCAACAGTTCGGTGGCCCGCGTGAAGTTGGCCAGGCGTTCGGTCGATTCGATAATCAGCCAGGCGATGGCGCTTTGCTGTTCGGCCGGCCCGCTGTCGGACACCAGCGGGTCGACGCGCGCCAGCACCTGTTGGTACTCTCCGAGGGCATACTCCGCCCGGGCGTTCTTCAGCTCCTGTTCGATGGGGTCGAGCTGATCGAAGGTGCTCTTCCTGCCTGGAATGAAGACGCCTGGGGTGGCGGCACGATCCGAGCCGTCCGAAGCCGAGACGTCACGAACAATCTTCTTGATGTGCGAGCGGAGAATCGTGCGTTCGCCGCCGCCTTCGGCTTCAATTACCACAACGAGGTCCGATTCGCGAACGATTCGCCCCGTGATGGTCGCGCCGTCATTGAGCTCGATCGTGTCGGCGGCCGCAACGAGGCCCAAGGTCATCACGACAATCACCGTGGCCTGCCACTTCATGACGATACATCTCCAGCCGTGGAAGGGGAGCGCTCTTGCGTCCAGTTGCCTGGCCCGGTGTCGGTCTCACGCGCAGCCACGTGTCTAACCGCCTGCCTTCCGTGTGTTCTCAAGTTGCATGACGTACAACATCACGTTCATCGCCAGCTCGCGCGCATAGCGCGGCAACGGTCCGCGGCAGCCCGGATAGAGCGCGTAGGAAAAACCCGAGCTCACATCGTGCTCGCACAGCACGCCGACTTCGCGGCGGTCGAGCTCGATTACGTGCAGGCTGATGCGCCCCCGCGTTGGTCCGACATTCGTTGGCGGCGGTGGCGCCGCGGCGTCTGCGGGATCGGTTCCGATCGCGGCAGCCGGGAGCGGTGTGGCGGGCTGCTCTTCCTGGCCGGACTTGCGTATCGGCACCGATTGCAGGAAGAAGCCTTGCGTGCCCTCGATCTCGCCGGTGAAGATCGGATGCGACAGGGGCAGCAGCCGGATATTGATTCCCGGGTCCAGTTTTTGGATCTCGGCTCGCAGCGCCTCGCCCCACGATTCTGAACCCTTGACCACTTCCGCAAAAACGAAGCCGTCGCCGCGCATCGCAGCTTCAATCTTCTGCTTCTGGCTCGTCGTCAGCGGCTGGTCCCCGCCGGCCGAGACCCACGTCACCAAGGGCTTGTCCGACTGGCCGGACTCTCCGGACACGTCCTTAACCGCGACACGGTAGTTCGCGCGCATCGAGCGATCGATACTTGCCATCAGGTCGGGCCAGATGACACCGTCGCTTCCGACCGGGATGTACTCGGCGGTCAGCGAGCGCGACCCCTGAGCGGCCGACTCGTAGTGGGTCAGATCAAAGGTGCCCTTGAGCGCCTGGCCGTCGGTCGTGTAGGCCATCAGATTGTTGATGAACCCAAACGGGGCCGATACCGGAGACCCGACCTGGTTCTGATGCCATTGGCAAGACCAGTCACTCTGCGTCACGAATACGAAATCCTTCACGCCGTTGCCGATAACACGGACTTGTCCGGTCAAATCAACCCTGTCCTTCAATGTGCCCACCGGGTGGTCCTTGGGCAGATCCCGCAGCTCAAACTCGGGGAATGCGGTCCGTAGACCCGTCTCGACGGCGTCACGTCCGCCGGGGAACTCGTCGGCCACGTTGACGATCAGGACGCCGCCTTCGAAGCAGTACTCGCGCAGCTTCCGCCATTGTTCTTGGTTCCAGTCGAACGGCCCGACGAAGCTGACGTAACAGATCGGGATCGTAACCAACTCTTCGATCGCGTGGTCGATCGCCGCTCGTCTCCAGTTAAAGCTGCGTTTGCGCTGCTGCATGATGTAGCGCATCATGTGCTCGGCGTCGCGCATGTACTCCGAGGCCTCGTCGCCGCCGGCGACGATTCGCTGGATGATATTGGGTGAGTTGACCGACGCCAGCGTCTCCAGCGCCATGGCGGTGTAGAACGGAGACCCGGCGAAGACGCCATTGTCGCGATCGTAGAGCAACAGCAGCACCTGCGCCTCATTGCGGAAGTGGTTCGTCCCGTTGAGGCGATGCCAGCCGGACACGGCGGCCACCTGCTGCAAGTAAGCGGCCTGTATGAAGACCTGGACCTCCGGTGGCAGACGCCCCTGAGAAAAGCGCTGCAGGATGAAGCCCACGGCGCCGGCCCCAAAACTCTCCTGGAGCTGGGAGACGACGTCCTTGTACTCCCGGTCGAGGAACGCCAGTCCATTCGTAATGGCGTCGATCTGGGAGCGGTTGCTGCGGTATTGCGTGCAGCTTCGACCGCCGGCGGCGTAGGCCATATCGCTGGTCATCATCAGGCAAGCCGTCCCCAGCGCCGTCCACATCAGCGTCGGGGCTTCGTTCACACCGCCGTAGGCATCCATGCGCGAACGGTAGCCGCCATTCGAGCCCTGTGATTCCGTCCAATACTGCGCGGCCTTGTACCAGACCTCCGGGCGGCAAGGCTTACCGGCGAAGAAGGCCTCGCGCAGCGCCGTGACGACGCCGGCCGAGCTGCGGTGATCGGAGTTCATGGCGCGACTCTCTTCGTTCTCGCGGCTCAACTCAGCCCACCCACCGTCCGATCGCTGTGCACGCTCGAGCCACGCAATGTCGCCCGCAATCGTCTCCTGATCACGGCTGACGTCGCCATAGCGCGCCAGGAAGTAGAGCCGCGCCGCCACGGCCGACGTTTGTGTGATCTTCGGTGTCTCCTGCCCGCCGCCGCGGTTCTGATCGCCGCCCGGCTTACGCTCGTCACGCTCCTGGCGTTTGAGCCACTCGATTCCCTTAAGCGTCTTGCGGTCGGTCATGTCCCGCCCGTTTTCGGCGAACGCTGAAAAAATCAGCGATGTCACTGAAACGGACTCGTTGACATCGCCGGCTGCGAAATAGCCGTCGTCGTTCTGGAGCTCAGCCAGCCGGCGGGCAGAATCGCGGATGGCTTCGAAGATGCGGTCCTCCAGCGGATCCTCGATGGGAATGTAGCGGACGGGGACCGGCATCTCCGGAGTCTTGTCTGCCGCCAGTTCTTCGTCGACCTCCCGCAGGCTGACTCGCAGGATGATGAGCGGCTCGCTGAAGTTCGGCGGGTACTGAATGACAAATGCCGCTTCACCGGTCTGCCGCTCGAACTCCGGGACCGTGACGCGTCCGACGAATGCGCCGGTCTCCCGCGGCACCGCTTGCGACACGGGGATTTCCACCTCGGCGCCGATGAGTTCACCGTCGGCCCACACGGACGGCATCACCATTTTGACCGGCTGCGGGCTGTTTTCGTCACGTCCAGGAATGATGGGAAGTACCGCGTACTCGTATTCCTTGCCCGGCCGTATCTTGCTTCGCAGGTTGAAGTAGATCGTGATGGTCGTGTTCTCCGAGCCGCCCTCGACTTCTCGGGGGTCGATGACCAAACCGCGCTGCCCGCCGGTTCCGACACGGCCAAACTCTTGGTAGACGACGCGCAGCCGGCGCTTGTACTTGATCAGGTCGTTGGACGACTTCGAGCGAACGACGACGCGGCCAAAATCAGCCTCGCCCTCGAACGTGTAGGTCAGTTGCGTTCCGTCGTAGCTGCTCTCGCGAACCGTCGCCTCCTGGTCGCGATGATTCAGATCGCCGTTGGAGACGATGTTGGGTCCGGCCAGACCGCGATACGCCGGAACCGTGATACACGCAACGAGTGCGATGAACGCCGGGCATCTAAATCGCTGCACGAGTCACCCCCTAACCAGAACACAGTTTCCGCCCAGAGGCCGTGCGGCACGGTGGGCCACGATCCCGAACCACGACGCGCATGGCTAAATGCCAATGGGGCTGCGGCCAGGCGTCACCGTTTCACGTCCGCCGATAATTGTAACCGCCGCCGGCCCGAGTGGCTACAGCGCCGTCACGAAATTGTGTCCACTGGCGAGGTCGCCGGCAAGCGCGCCGTACTCAGGGGATCGCCGGCAACGCGCGTGGACCGCGCGTCGGTGAGGACTTCATTTGCTGGTCGCCGCCTTGCGCGACAGGAGCTTGCGAAACAGGCCCTTGGGCGTCGACTCGACGCCTCCCGTAGCGCGGTCAGATACCAGCGTTTTGGCCATCTCGTGTATGGCAAGCCGGGCGGGGCTGTTGGGGGCCTTGGCCTGGATCGGATGACCAAAGTCCAACGCGCTGGAGACTCGCCGATAGTCGTTGGGGATCAACGCAAATACCCGCCGATTGAACTGGCGCTCGATGTCGTCGTTAGAAATTCGGTCGTGCTCCGCCTTCCAGCGGTTCACGACGACTTCGACCGACTCGTTCGGGATGCTCAGTTGTCGCAGCGCGTCGAGAATGCGCCCGGCGTTGCGAACGCTGGCGACGCTGAGCTGAGTCACCACCAGCGTGCGATACGTGTCGGGCAGCGCGACCGTGCTCAGGAACCCGTAGTAGCGCGGAACGTCGACGACGACGTGCGCGTAGGTGCTGCCCAGGACTTTGAGCAACTCCGCCACGCCCTCGGGCGTGACGTTGTATCCGTCGGTGATCTGGTCGGGACGGGCCAGGACGGCCACGTTGCAGGGCAGCTCGGACATGGCCGCCTCAAGCACTTCCGGATCAAGCTCGGCGCCGTGCTTACACACGTCGGCCAGCGAGTACTTCGGCTTGCAGTCGAACGCCGCGGCGATGTCGCCGTATTCGAGGTTCAGGTCGATCAGCGCGCTGGTCCGCCCCGTGATTTGAGCGATTTCGATGGCCAGGTTGCACGCGATGGTCGTCGCGCCCACGCCTCCCGAGGCCCCCATCACGTAGATGCGGCGAGACTCCTCCGGCCGGCTGCCGGCCCGGCTGGCACGAACACGGCTGATCGCGCTCTCGAGATCCGAGATCTCAATCGGCGCGCACACAAACTGGGCGCAGCCGGCCCGCATGGCGGCGATGATCACGCTTGGAGCGGTTGACGCGCTGACCCCGATCAGGCCCAGGTCGGGCGCCGACCGGACCAACTGTTGGACGCCCTTCAGCGACTCGTCTATGTCCGGATCGAGGTTGAAGACCAGCAAATCGGCCGTTCTCTGAGCAACACAGTTTCGCACCTCATCGAGCGTCGTACACTGGCGTTCCACGCGCACATCGGCGAGTTGGGCCAGCGCCCCGATCAGCTCTTTTTGGGACGCGGCTTCGGAGGCGTACGTGCAGACGCGAACGATGCTACTCATGGCAGGTATATCGTCCGGTTCAACGTCCGCGTTTTGCGGTTTCACGCCCCTTTGCCTGTGAAAGCGCCTCGATAGGTCCGAGAAGTGCGACGATCAGCTCGATTTGCACAGCTCACGCACGAAGATGGTCGCGTAACACCCGGCATCCAGTGAGAACGCCAGGCGCAGGTACGGTCCGAATTCGTCCGCGCCCAGCCCGAGGTCAACGTCGATGGGCCGATAACGCAGCGGGCGGCGGGCGCCGTTGGCTCTGGCACTGACCTCGCGGCCGAACTCGGCCGGCGTCAGACCTATCGTGGCCAGGACTCCGGCCTCGATTTCTGCCGGGACACCCTCCGGCGCGGTCATTCTCGTCCCGAACAGTGGACCGGATGGCGAAATCGCTAACTCTCGGCAGCGCGGCTGCTCGACCAGCTCGTCCGTCACACGAAATACGGCCCCATTGTCATGCTTCCAGGCCAGGTCGCCCGTCCGGACACGGTCGATCTCCGACAGGCGCTCGACCACGACGCGGTTGAAGAGCTCGCTCTGCAGGGCCGAGACGTACAGGTCGCGCAACCGGCCATCGATCGTGGCCCAGGCGCGGGCCGCATCGCCCTTGAACCGCAGCAAAGCCTGGCACGCGCGGCGCTGGTCCGCGAGCTTGTGCGGCCAGAGGCGGGCAGCGGCGTGCAGGTCGCCGGAGTCAAACCGAAGCCGCGCCTCACGCACCGGGCCACGGTCATGCTCGTTCGGGCGGCCCAGCAGGATGGCCAGCGCCTCCTCGAAGTCGCCTCGGATGGCCGCCAGCCCGATGGCCGCGTTGTCGCCCCGAGCGCCGAACCGTTGCGCGTCGAAGTAGTTGGGCACGCCTCGGGTCGTCAGCACCTCCACGATCGCCTCGGCGACTACCGGGTCCGGGCGGATCAGGTCGCGCACCTTGATGATGAACCGGTTCCCCCGCAGGTGTCCGGTGCGCAGTTTGTTCGCGTGGCGACCGACCCGCAACACCCGCCACCCGTGGCCGCCCAGGCTCGGCAGGCGTTCGGCATCCACGTGCTCCACGCTGAAGAATTGGCGCGTCACCGCGTGGGCGTCTTTCAGGCCCGCATAGCCGACATCGCGCGGCCGAACGCCGAGGTGCCGGGCGATCGCGTCCGCCACCTGCGGCGTCGTCATACCGACCTTCTCGACCAACAGATACGTATGGGTGCCTGAGCCGCTGGCCTCGTAGAGCGGCAGCTCCTCGACCTCAAAATCCTCGTTCCGCTGCTTGATGAACCCACCGATCCCCGGCAGGTCGGCGGTCAGGTAGGGGAGGGGGGTCGGGCGCGATTCGGTTGCTGGCATCCTCGTGATGATAGTTGCCGGCCGCGCCGCTGGGCAGAGCGGCCCAAGCGACGTGTGGAATGCCCAAGCGAAGCGCGGGCATGAAGTCACGCCAAGCCACGCCATGGCCGCGCTTCGCTTGGCCATGCCACCCGAATGACAGGCACCCGCGCTTGACCCCTGGGCGCGAACGCCTACCATCATCGCCAGGCGCGGGGTAATCGTTATCACTCGGACTCGAGGAGCTACACAGTGAATCACCGTATCGTAGGCGTCGTTGGCGTTGTCGGCATGGTCGCGGCGGGCATCGGACTGAACGGATGTACCGGCGCAGCAGGCGGCGGTCAGACCGACCCATTGGCCGCGTTTCAACTAGGCATGGGCGAGGCGTTCGATGCGCGCATCGCCAACGTGAGCCGATCCATCAACGACGTGAACTCTTGTCTGGGCGTCGCCGCGCATACTGATCAGCAGACGCTGGACGAGCTCAAGGCCATCTACCGGCGCATCCAGTCGGCCGGCGAAGACTTCGAAATGTTTGTCGAACGGGCCGAGCGTGAGCTGACGCAGCTGGATGCGGAGGTCGTTTGCCAGATGGTCCCAGTGATCACGGCCGATGCGAATCGCGCCACCGGGTGCTTCGACCCGGACCACGAAGTGACGCGCGTCCTCACGGACAGCGAGAATTTCGAGGGCCTGCGCGTTGTTTACTTGGCCAATCCGATGCTGGCACTCGACTTCGCGGAGTTTACGACCGCCTCGGCGGAGGCCCGCCAGCTTGTCGCAGACCAAATCTGCACCGTCGAGCTCGGCCAGGACCAGGAATTCGATGATCTGGTGGCCCGCTTCGTCGCCTCGGCCAACCGGCGGGCCATGTGCCGCAACGAGACGCCCGCCGCGACCAACCAGAACGCGATCCCGGTCCTGAAGAGCTCGTACTACAGCTTCGCCGTCGAGAATCAGACGTTGATCGAGTTCGCGCGCGAGTTCGTTCCGAACTACGAAGAGAACACCGATACGGACCCCGGGTTCTGCGGGTGACGCCGCTCCCAGGTAGCCCGATGGGACGCAGCGAGTTGTCGGTTCTGATCGTCGGCTCAGGCGGGCGCGAGCACGCGCTGGCCGAACAGGTGAAGCGCAGCCGCCGTGTCGGCCGGCTCCTGTGCGCGCCGGGTAACGCCGGCATCGCACAGATTGCCGAGTGCCTCCCGGTTGAAGCCACGGATATCGACGGCCTGCTTGCCGTCGCCCAACAACAGCAGGTCGACCTGACCATCGTCGGTCCCGAAGCGCCCTTGTGTGCGGGCATCGTCGACCGCTTCGAGGCCGCGGGCCTGCGTATCTTCGGCCCCAGTGCGGCCGCGGCCCGTCTCGAAGGTGACAAGGCGTTCGCCAAGAGGCTCATGCACCGGTGCAACGTGCCGACGGCCGAGGGCCGGACGTTCGAGCGCTTCCGCGATGCCAAGACCTACATCGCCACGCGCGACACGCCGCAGGTCGTCAAGGCGGTGGGCCTTGCCGCTGGCAAGGGCGTGGTCGTGTGCGACGACCCGGCCGACGCACTGATTGCGGCTGAGCGCATGATGGAGGGTGGCCAATTCGGCGATGCGGGCCGGCGAATTGTGGTCGAGGAGAAACTCGAAGGTCCCGAGTTGTCGGTTCTGGCGCTGGTCGACGGGCAGACGCTCTACGTCTTGGAGAGCGCCCAGGACCACAAGCGCCTGGGAGACGGCGACACCGGTCCCAACACCGGCGGCATGGGCGCCTTCAGCCCGCCGCCGATCGCCACGCCCGCCGTACTGGCAACCATCGAGCACGACGTGCTCGTCCCGATCATCGACTGCCTGCGAAGCGAAGGGATCACGTATCGCGGCGTGCTCTACGCCGGCCTGATGCTCACCGGAGCCGGCCCCAAGGTGCTGGAATTCAATTGCCGATTCGGCGATCCGGAGACGCAGGCCGTACTGCCACGGCTGCGAACCGACCTGATCGATGTCATCGAGGCCACCATCGACGGCACGCTCGATCGGGTCGACTTGGACTGGGATCCGCGCGCGGCGGTCACGGTCGTACTTGCCTCAGCAGGATATCCTGGGGATTACGCCAGGGGAAAGCCGATCACCGGACTCACCGAAGCGGTCGCGCAGCCGGACGTACAGATCTACCACGCCGGAACCAGTCGCGTCGGCGACCAGTTCGTCACCAACGGCGGGCGCGTGCTCAGTGTCTCAGCCCTCGGCCCGGACGTCTCTTCCGCCAGGGAGAGGGTCTACGCGGCCGTGGAACGCATTCATTTCGCTGGCGTTCAATTTCGGCAAGACATCGCGCTCGGCGGTGACGCTCGCGCGGGCATCGCACGAAGCCGTTAGCCGATCCCCACCAGACCGTCACGGAGTGGCGAGTACTTCGTCCCAATTCGCAGAGTGGGTGACTGCGTCGGCCATGCGCATCAGACGGTCAAAGTCGTCGATCGCGTCCAGCGCCGACCGTTGCTCGGCCGTCGGTTCACCCAGGCGTCGCTGCCCGATATACAGTAGCGTGCCGCGCGCGCCGAACTGCGAGCCCAGTTCGCGTCCGCGCTCGAGCCCCTCCTCGCGTCCGCGCTCCCAACCGCGCATCATGCCCTCTTCGAGCCACGCATCGGTTTGTGTCTTGATCATGATGGCCAACTCCGCCTGCTCGGCTGGTCCGCGAGCAGCCCGGTTCAGGATACCGGCAAGCTTCGCCAATTCACCGTCAGGGCGGTGATAGGCGATCAGCCGTAGCAGGAAATCCATCAGGACCTGCCAGTCCTCTTCGCTCACCGATGTCCGGACGGCCGTCACCGTCCGCTCAAGGTCAGTCCTCAAAGCCGAGCGGATGGCTCTTGTGCCAGTTCCACGCCGTCTGCACGATGCCGCGGATGTCCGTGTAGCGCGGCTTCCAACCGAGTTCCGATTTCAACTTGGCGGGGTTGGCATACAGTTCGGGCGGATCGCCCGGCCGCCGGGCGCTGGGCTGGGCCGGAATCTCGTGTCCGGTCACCTGCCGCGCCGTTTCGATCAAGTCCTTGACGCTCGTGCCGGAGCCGGTTCCGACGTTGTAGGCCCGGAACTCGCCGGGCGGCTGCGACTCGATCGCCAGGACATGGGCCGACGCCAGGTCCTCGACATGAATGTAGTCGCGCACCGCCGAACCGTCGGGCGTGGGGTAGTCGACGCCAAAAATCTGGACGCGCTCGCGCTGGCCCAGCGCCACGTGCAGCACGATGGGAATCAGGTGAATCTCCGGATCGTGATCTTCGCCGATCGTGCCGTCAGCAGCGGCGCCAGCCGCGTTGAAATAGCGCAGCGCCGTCGAACCCAGCCCCCAGGCGACGGCTGAGTCGCGCAGCGCCCACTCCATGGCGAGCTTGGTGTGTCCGTAGGGGTTGATCGGACTCTGGGGCAGATCCTCGCCAATCGGCAGATACTCGGGGACGCCATACGTCGCGCACGTTGAACTGAACACCATGCGCGTGACACCGGCCTCCTGCATGACGCGCAGCAACCCGATGGTGTTAACGACGTTGTTCTCGTAATAGTCGAGCGGCGTCTTGACCGACTCGCCCACGTCGAGCGACGCGGCGAAATGAAGCACGGCATCCACGCGATGCGTCCGGATTGTGTCGGCCATGAGGCGCCGGTCGGCCAAGCCGCCGCGGACCAGCACCGCCCGTTTGTCGACGGCGGTCGCGTGCCCGGCCCGCAGGTCGTCGAACACGACCACCCGGTGATCACGGTCACACAACGCCCGGACCGTATGACTGCCGACATAACCCGCTCCGCCAGTGACCAATACGTTCATGTTCTCCGCCATCTTGTCAGCTCGTGCGCGGACACACTCTTGCACGACCGAGCGGGCCAATCCGTTCCATTTCCGATTGTCGATTTTCCGGGACACGCGCGCTCCCGCTAGCGAGTCCCGGATTTCCGATTTCCGATTCGCGCGGAAGCCGATTAGACGCCGCGAACACCAATCGGAAATCGGAAGTCGGTAATCGACAATCAGCAATGAATCGGCCGGACTCCGCGCGGCCGCGTCTAGTCATCCACCACGTCGTCCAATCGCGACGCACTCATGATCTTGTCGCGCATGACGAACACTTTGAGCCGGTTGACCGGAATCCCGTCGCGCCGGGCGGTCAGTACGTACGCCTCCTTGGTGTCATGTCCGTCCCGGCAATCGTGGACGTCCGCGTCCGTCAGCCAGAAGCCCGCCGGCGTCACGGTGCTGAGCGTGCCGAGATAGATGATGGCGCCGTCCGTATCGAGCACGACACGTTGCCCGACGAACGACTCCAATTCGTCGCCAGCGACGGGATCAGTTTTCGTCCGAATCACGCGGGCGCAGCTCCTTTCGGTTCTCGCCGTGACCGACGGCTCCGAGGGCGCCATCGCCGATCAAAGTCGGCACGGCCTCTTCCAACCGGAGCACGGTTTCGTGCTGATGGAACTGCTCACGGCGAGCGGCGTCGGCTGCCTGGCGACACCAGTCACGCTCCGTGTCGGCGTCGGGCGGTAGCCCGTTGGCCCAAGTCGCGAGCAATTGAATCCGGGTCAGGGCCGCCGTCCGAATCGCTTCGTCCTGCCGCGGCTCGTCACCGGCAAACCAGTCGATGCACTGCTCCTCCATCTGTAGCAGCAGCGCCACCGCCGCCGCATCGCCGTCGCGCGCGGCGGTGTAGCGGCAGCGCTGTAGGCGCGCATAAAACTCGAGACTCCCCGCCGCCCTGCCCACACTCCGCGTGGCCAGGGGTAACAGTCGCATGGCTCGATCGACCTCGCCGATCCCGCCGAAAAGGACGCTCTGCCAGAGCAGGGCGGCGGCGACCACAGCCGGTCGATCGTCCTCCAGGCAAACGGCCAGTCCAGCCGCAGCCAGTCGTTGGACATGCTGCGGATCGGTCTCGTCAGCTTCGGGCTTCGACGACTCCGCTTCACCCGCGGGACGCGAGGCCGGCGGCGTTTCGTTTGCCGACAGGGCGAATGCCGCCAGGGCCCGCGCGAACGCGTCGAGTGTCTGATGGGCGTCGCGCCAGGCACTCAGACGCTCTTCCCGCAATTCCTCGGACGGCTCCAACGATCCCGTCAGCTTCTCGGTCTCGACCAGCATCGCGGTGGCCGTTGACACGTGCAGCGCCATGGACCTGGCATCCGCAGCTTCCGAAATCCCGAGCAGCGATCTCGAGGCGGCCGGCTCGATCTGACGCGCGAGGATGAAATTGGCAGCGGTCAGAAGGCGCTCGACCTTGGTAGCAGGCTCGCGTGCATCGTCGGCCTCGCGGGCCAGACGGGTCGCCGTGTCGCTCAGCCAAGCGGCGTAGTCATCTTCGGTCTTGACGCCCTCGGGGAACACGCGAGTGGACAGGATCGGGGGTCCCCATCCCGCCGCGCCGGGACGCGCCGGGATTTGCGGTTGGGGTCCGCTCGGCGCGGGCGGCGCCGGCTGAGAGCTGGCAGGCTCCACCTCGGCCGGCTGAGTCGGCTGCAAACCGCACACCGCCAGAGCGAATCGCCCGATCAGTCCTGCACACGCCAGAGTCACTCGCCGAAACCCTCTTCCATCGATTCCTGCACGTCCGATTCTCGCGCCAGGTGTCAGCACGACGAGCATAGCCCGTCCATCGCAGGCGTCAACGAAGGTGGTGATGCCGAGCGATCCATGCTCGACGCCGCGCGGACGCACGGCTATGTTGGTTCCGCCATGAAGTTGAACCTGCTCTGCGTCGGCGACGTGGTTGGCACGCCCGGACGGCTGGTGCTGACGCAGTCGCTCGCACGGCTCACGGCCACTCGCCAGATCGCCTGCAACATCGTCAACGCCGAGAACGCCGCCAGCGGGTCGGGCCTCACGCCGGCGCTCTATGACAAGCTGATCCGCGCCGGCGTTCACTTGATGACCTTGGGCGACCACGTCTACCGCCGTCGCGAGATCATCCCGGTCCTGGAGCGCTCTGAGCACATCGTCCGGCCGGCCAACCTGCCGCCGGGCGCACCCGGGCGCGAGTTCACCACGTTTCAGACGGCTGGCGGACCGAAGGTCGCCGTCTTCTCGCTTCTGGGCCGCATGTTCATGAAGACGCCGGTGGACTGCCCCTTCCGCACCGCCGACCGCATCCTTCGGCTCCTGCCCGATGACGTCCGAATCGTCGTCGTCGACATCCACGCCGAAGCCACCAGTGAAAAGGTCGCGCTGGGCTGGTATCTCGACGGCCGCGTCAGCGTGGTCTTCGGCACGCACACGCACGTCGCCACCGCCGATGAGTGCATCCTTCCCAATGGAACCGCCTACATCACCGATCTGGGCATGACCGGCCCGCACGACTCCGTGCTCGGGCGCAACAAAGAGCGTGTGATCAGTGCACTTGTGTCCGCAGTGCCCAACCCCTTCGACGTCGCGCTCCACGATATTCGCCTCAACGGCATCGTAGTTGCCACAGACTCCCTGACGGGCCGGGCCACGAGCATCGAGCGCCTACGGGTAGACGGCGAGGTGCCGCCATCCTGACGCAGTGAGCGACAAGATGGCCGAGGTGATGATCGCGATCGGGGCCTCTGCGGGAGGCATCGAGGCGTTGGTCCGTCTCGTAGGCGGGCTGCCGGCGAACCTGCAAGCGGCGGTGACCGTTGTTGTTCATGTCCCGAGTACAGCTACGAGCGCGCTGCCTCGCATTCTGAATCGTGCCGGGCCGCTCCCGGCCGCTCAGGCCATCGACGGCGACAGTATTGAGAGCGGACAGATCTACGTGGCCGCCCCAGGCCATCATCTGCTGGTCATGCCCGGACGCCTGCGCGTGACCAGAGGCCCGCGTGAGAACGGTCACCGGCCTGCCATCGACACGCTCTTCACGAGCACGGCGAGCGCCTTTGGCCGAAACGCGATCGGTGTCGTGCTGTCGGGAGCCAACAACGACGGCGCGCTGGGCTTGGCGGCCATCAAGGCCGCCGGAGGGATCGCCGTCGTGCAGGATCCCGCCGACGCGCTCGTCAGCGAAATGCCGCGCAGCGCGCGAGACGCCGTAGCCGCCGACCACGTGGCTCCGGCCGCCGAGTTGGGGCCGCTGCTGGCCAGTCTGGTAGCGCGGCAATTCGCTACCCAGGAGGCAGGCTCCATGTCAGGTGAGCGCAATGACCTCGACGATGCTGAAGTCCAGGCTGACAAGGCGGCCATGGAAACCGGCGATCGCAGCGACCAGCCCTCCATGTTGACGTGCCCGGACTGTGGCGGCGTCTTATGGGAGCTGGGTTCCGACAAGCTGTTGCACTACCGCTGTCACGTCGGCCACGCCTATTCCGCTGAAGTTCTGCAATTGGAACAGGCGTCTGCGCTGGAAACCGCGCTGTGGACCGCGGTGCGCGCGCTCGACGAGAGCGCATCGTTGGCACGCCGCCTGGCGCACCGCGCCCGAGGCCGAGGCTTGGACCGGGCAGCCGCCCGTTTCGCCGAGCAGGCGCTCGAGCACGAGCGCCGCGCCGCCATTGTTCTGGAACTCGTCAAGAGTCCCAGTAGCGCACGGCCGGAATCAGAATGAGCCCGAAGCGCGGGCAGCGCGCCGCCGTCGGACGTGGCACGCGCTCTTGCCAGGAGCCTCGCCGAGGCCCTCAGTGACAGATTAGGCGGAGCGGCCGTCCCCGGGCTTGTGGTGCCGGCGTCCCGCCTGCTGCGCAGCCGAGGCGGCCGCACCACAGGACCTCCGGGTTTCGTTCCGAATCGTCGCCTGAAGTGCCCCGCACCCAGTCGCGCTCGTCGTTCTTCGGCCGGTTCGACGAATGGCGGCGCCCGCTGTATGCTGGCGTCTTGGACTTGGTTGGGGTTGCATTACGGCATTCGATGTCCGCATGTTCAGGCGATGCCCAACGTGGATACAGAGAGGTCAGCAACGCAGGTCGCCAACATTCGGGTTGTCGCCATGGCGGCCTCAGCCGGCGGTCTGGGTGCACTGAGCGAAGTTCTCTCTCGATTGCCCGCTGGCTTCCCCGCCGCCATCGTGGTCGTGCAGCACTTGGACCCGCACCATCGCAGCATGATGTCGCAGATTCTGGCGCGCCGCACGCCGCTGCACGTCAGGGAAGCACGCGATGGCGATCAGGTGTCGCCCGGCACCGTCTTGATCGCGCCGCCCGACCGGCACATGCTTGTGAACCCGGACCTCACCGTCACCCTGACCCGCACCGAGCTCGTCCACTTCGTCCGGCCGTCAGCTGACCTGCTCTTCGAATCGGTGGCGGCCAGCGCCGGCCCCAAGGTCGTGGCAGTCGTTTTGACGGGCAGCGGGAGCGATGGCAAGATGGGTGTCGAAGCGGTTAAGAAACAAGGCGGCGTTGTCATCGCCCAGGACGAGGCGACCTGCGAACACTTCGGCATGCCGGCCGCCGCGATCCAGACCGGCGTCGTCGATCAGGTCTTGCCGCTGCACGAGATACCGAGCGCGCTCATCCGCGTGGTGATCGGAGACGCAACGTGAGCGAGGCCGACGACGCCGAGTTCCAGTCGCTGATCGACTACGTCCAGCGCGTTCGCGGCTTTGACTTCGGCGCATACAAGCGCAACAGCTTGATGCGCCGCGTTCAGAAGCGCATGCAAGCCACTTCGGTTGAGCGATTCGCCGACTACGTCGACTACCTTGAAGTGCACCCGGACGAGTTTGCGCACCTGTTCAACACGATCCTGATCAACGTCACCGAGTTTTTCCGTGACGAGGCCGCATGGGAGACGCTGAGCCGCGTCGTTATCCCGCGCATTCTCCAGGCCAAGCGGCCGGACGAGCCGATACGGGCCTGGAGCGCCGGTTGTGCGTCCGGGCAGGAAGCCTACTCGATTATCATGCTGCTGGGCGAGGCTCTGGGCGAGGACGGACTGCGGCAGCGGGTCAAGATCTATGCGACCGACATCGACGAGGAGGCGCTCAACGAGGCCCGTCAGGGCAGCTATACGCTGGAGCAGATCGAAGCCGTCCCGGAGCCGTTCCGCCAGCGCTACTTTGAGCAAAACGGCAGCCGACATACCTTTCGCAAGGACCTGCGCCGCACGATGATCTTCGGGCGACACGACCTGCTCCAGGACGCTCCTATCTCACGAGTCGACCTGCTGGCATGCCGAAACACCTTGATGTACTTCAATGCCGAGGCCCAGGCCCGCGTTCTGAGTCGCTTCGATTTCGCGCTCAACGGCGGCGGATTCCTGTTTCTCGGGAAGGCGGAGGTGCTGCTCACGCGAGGTAGCGCCTTTGTCCCGGTCGACGTCAAGCGGCGCATCTTCGCCAAGGCGAACTCGGAGCGGGCTCAGGACCCATGGCTGGCCGCCACCAGCGGCTTGCGGGTTCCGAGCGAAGGATCCGACGCAGTGTCGGTCCGCGAACTGGCAGAAGACGTCGGTCCGGTCGCGCACCTGGTGTTCGATGCGCAGGGGGCGGTGGTCGGCGCCAACCAGCAGGCCCGCGACCTGTTCAACGTAACCGCCGGCGACAACCGGCGCATCGGGGACCTGGCCAGCTTGAATTGGCCGGCCGAACTGCGCGGCGCGATCGAGAAATCGTTGAGTGAGCACCGCACGGCGCGCCTCAAGGAAGTCGAGTGGCCATTGCAGAACGAGCAGCGGCGCTGCCACGACATTGTGGTGATACCGCTGGTCGACAGCGTGGGGACGCTGCTGGGCGCCAAGGCCGTCGTCACCGATGTGTCGCGCGCCCGCCGGCTGCGCGAAGAGCTGCACCGCTCTCAGCAGGAGATCGAAACCGCCAACGAGGAGCTGCAGTCGTCCAATGAGGAGCTCGAGACCACCAACGAGGAGCTCCAGTCGACCGTTGAGGAGCTCGAGACCACCAACGAGGAGCTCCAGTCGACTAACGAAGAGCTCGAGACCATGAACGAGGAGCTCCAATCGACCAACGAAGAGCTCGAGACGGCCAACACGACCCTGCGCCAGACGAGCGAGGAACTCAACGAGCTGAATGCGTTCCTCGAGTCCATCATGGCGGGCCTGCGCGATGGCGTGGTCGTGCTGGATCCCAGCCTCCAGGTGCGCTCCTGGAACAGCCGGGCCGAGGACCTGTGGGGGCTGCGGGCCGACGAAGTCCGCGGGCGGCACCTGCTCACGCTGGACATCGGCTTGCCGGTCGACCAGCTCAAGCCGCTCATCCGGGCTTGCCTGAACGGCCAGAGCCCGCTCGAGCCGCTGGCGCTGCCGGCCACGAATCGACGCGGAAAGGCGATCACGGTGCGCGTCACGGCCACGCGCCTGCACGGTTCTGGACGCAGCGTCCAGGGCGTCATACTGTTGATGGAGGATTCCCGGTCAGATGGAGGTGCCGCGTGAACATTGAGCAGTTTCGGCGCCAGGTCGTGGTCCTGCGCGGGCGGACCGAGAAACTGTTCGCTCATTCGATGGCGCGCGGAGAAGCCGTGCCCGATGAACGCGATGTGCGCCTGGCCGAGCTGGAGACCGCCGTCGAAGAGCTGAGCGTGGCCGAGGAGGAGCTCCAGCACCAGGCCGACGAGCTCCGCGCCAGCGCCGATCTGTTGGACAGCGAGCGCCGCCGTTATGAGGACTTGTTCAACTTTGCGCCCGACGCGTATGTCGTTACCGACAGCCAAGGCGTGATTCGGGCCGCCAACCGCGCCGCCGGGATGCAGTTCGACGTGCCGGTCGAGCGGCTGGTGGGTAAGCCGCTGGCCGTGTACGTGCACCCCGACGACCTGGGCGACTTCCGCTCGGGCCTGAACAACCTGGAGCGGTGGAAAGGCGAGCTCACCTGGCAGATGCGCATGTGCCCGCGCGGTTGCCCGTGCTTTCATGCGAGTGTGCGGATCGCCGCCGATCTTCCCGATGCCACTCAGCCGCCGAAGATCCGCTGGCTGATCCGCGATGTGACCGACCGGGTCAAGATCGAAGCTGAGATTCGGCAGCTCAATGCCGAGCTCGAGCAGCGCGTGCAAGAGCGCACGGCGGAGCTCGAGGCCGCCAACCAGGCCTTGCACCAGGAGGTCGACCAGCGCACGCGTGCTCAGGAGGAACTGGCCCGGCACCGCGATCAGCTCGAGCAGTTGGTGGCCGAACGCACCGAGGCGCTGCGCGAGTCGCTGGAGATGCTGCGCCGTACCGAGCGGTTGGCCTCCATCGGCACGCTGGCGGCCGGCATTGCGCACGAGATCAACAACCCGCTCAATTCGATCCTGATGTCGGCCCGGGCCGCTCAGCACCTGCGCGATCCGGCCGAGATCGACGCCATTCTCAAACTCATCGCCGAGCAGGCGACCCGTGGCGGCCGCATCGTCCACAGCGTGTTGAAGTTCTCCCGGGCCGCGCCCGTGCAGAAGCAGCCCCGCGACCTGAACACGCTCATGCGCCGCGTCAATCGCGTCGTGGCAACGAACCTGCCAACCGACCTGGCCTCACGTTGCCAGATCAAGCTGAACCTTGCCGACTCACTTCCGGTGGTCGAATTCAACGACGTGGAGCTGGAACAGGTGCTCATGAACCTGATCGAGAACGCCGCGGTCGCGGCCGATGGACCAGTCGTGATTACGCTCACGACTTCGTTTGACCCCGCCAGGGGCGTGTGCCTGACGGTCGCCGACAACGGCCCGGGCATTCCAGCCCACGAGCTGCTGCGCATCTTCGACCCCTTCTTCACCGGCCGTCCAAGCCGCGGCGGCACGGGCCTGGGGCTGAGCATTTGTCACTCGATCATCGCCGAGCACGATGGGTCGATCACGGCCCACAGCCAGCCGGGCCAGGGGACGATCTTCACCATCGTTTTTCCGCCCGCTGAGCAGGCGCCCGTCAACGCCGCATGATTTCGCGTCGTCCCCGCGCGGCGTACCCCAGGCGTCCCGCCGGAGCCGGTAGCGCAGGCGCCTCGTCGTAGCGCAGGCGTCCCGCCTGCATGTACCCCAGGCGTCCTCGCCTGGAGTCGCCTTTTGCAGCCGCGCACCGACAGGTCTCCTGATCGCAGGCGTCGCCAGTCCTCTGCTCACGCGCTCCGTCGGCTTCAATCGAGTACCAATAAACAAAGACACCGTCTTGGCGGGCGTTCTCATGTCGTCTTTTCGTCATGGTTGGGGCGATGGACTGACGGTTTCGACGGGTCGAAGGGGTTCGAGCCTCGGATTCGGATTCGAGCTGGGCCGCTCCCGGCCGACCAGGTGGCTCCGGCTGCCGCGTTGGGGGGCCGCCTCTGGCCAGTCTTGTAGCGCTGCAACGGAGTAGCCGGGAGGCCGGTTCCATGTCCGGTGAGTGTGATGACATCGACGAGTTCGGGACGCCGTAGGGGACCCCAACCGCAAACAGATCGCGGTTGGGGACCCCCGCAGTACTCAAGAGCTGTGGTCGTGGATGATCAGCCACTGGCCGCCGATGCGGCGGAGGATGAGCGTGAACACGCCGTTGAGCGGGCCGTCGGCGCGGGCCAGATGCCAGTGCCCGAGCACCAGCATCGCGTCCGAGCCGAGCGGCGTGAATTCGAGGTCGGAAAAGGTGAGGAGGCCCATCGCTTCGGGCGTGGGATATCGCGTGCGGTAGCGGGCCGAGGCCGCCTCCCAGCCGCGGTGGGTGACGCCGCTGGCACTGAACGTCATGGCGTCGGACTTCCAGTACCCCGACATGAAGCCTTCGATGTCGGCCCGGTTCCACGCCTCGGCTTGGCGGTCGAGCACCTGCCGAATGGCGAGTCGGCCGTCGTCGGCGGCGCAGCCGAGCCCAAAGGTGAGGATTGAAAGGATTCCAAGCGTGATTCGAGCCGCCGGGTGTCGCTGGATCATACGGCGAGCGTAGCCGAACCACGGCTAGGCGACAACCGTATTGGTGCGCGCCCGTCGAACGCAATCGCCGTTAGAATGGCCGTCAGCATGTGCGGAGAGTCGAATGCCGTCCGCGACAGCAACGCCAGCACCGGATTGGGCCAAAGTCCCGTTCGACGTCCGCTGTGCGCGGTGCGGGTGTGATCTGCGCGGCCGCAGCGAGCCGCGCTGCCCGGCCTGCCACTTCAAGTTCGACTGGTCCGATGCCGTCCCGGTCGAGAAACTGACCTGCCTGACGTGCGGGTATCACCTCTACGGGCTCGACGCCACGCGCTGCCCGGAGTGCGGCGGCGACTTCACGTGGGACGACGTGCTTCACGCGTATCGCCGACGCCGCGTGCCGCTGTTCGAATACGGCTTCCGCGAGCGGCCACTGCGCACCCTCCGCTTCAGTTGGTGGCTCGCGCTGCGCCCGTGGAAACTGTGGCGGACGGTGAAGCTCCACGACCCGCCAGCCAAACGTGGGCTACTCGTCCTCGTGCTGGTAGCCGCAGCGATCTTTGTACTCGTGCCGCCGATTTGCTTGTATGCAGGCGGTTGGATCGTCGCCACTCTTCACGCGTATCGCTGGACGGGGAGTGTGCGATTCGTCGCGCCGCCCGGCTTGCCGATCAGCGCCGACTACATCCGCGTGCTCCTGATCGTGGCTGCCTGGGCGGTCGCCGGTCTCCTGTCGCTGCTCCTACTGGGTGAGTCCATGCGGCGCTGCCGGGTGCGTGCAACCCACGTCCTTCGCGCGTACACATACAGCCTGCTAACGGCGGTAACCGGCGAGACGGTATTCTGCCTCTCTCACGCAAGCTGCGAGCTCATTCGCGCGCTCGCGCCAAGCGCAGCCCGAGCCTGGCTGGACGCGCTGCAGTACGAACAGCTTCCTGGGATCATCGTACTGGCAACGCTGCTGTGGATGATTCTGTCGCTCTGGTTGGCCTACCGGTGCTACCTCCGCATGCGCCATGCACTCGCGGTGGCGCTCTTGACACAATTCATCGCCGTGCTGTGCGGCATGGTCGTAGCGGTCCTGATACGCTGAGGCACCGCCGCGACACGCGACGGCTGCGGGTTGCGAGTAGGGCCCGCCGTATCGACGCGCGGCATGCCTGACGCTATGATTCGGCGAACAGAGTTGGCGGCGGCGGCCATTGACGGTCGGGTCCCATGCAGTGGGCGTCGCAGACAACGGGTCAGGGTGGAGACACAGCAGCCCACCTGTGCCGTTCAGGTGCCGTGGAGCAACCTGACCGTCAATGCCCGCCGCCGACCAGGGTTCAGTGGTCAGGGTTCAGGGTTCACCAGCGACCGATTCATTGACATGTCTTATACCGTCCTGGCCCGCAAGTATCGCAGCGTCAACTTCGAGGACATCGTGGGGCAGGACGCCATCGCCACGACGCTCAAGAACGCGGTGAAGTCTGGCCGCATCCATCACGGCTACCTGTTCACCGGCACGCGCGGCGTCGGCAAGACGTCGTCGGCCCGGATTCTGGCCAAGGCCCTCAATTGCATGGCCTCAGACGGCCCCACGCCCGATCCGTGCGCCAAGTGCGAGTCGTGCCTGCGCATCGCTGAGGGCGAAGACCTCGACGTGGTCGAGATCGACGCGGCCAGCAACACCGGCGTCGACAACATTCGCGAGCTGCGCAGCAACGCGTCATTCCGGCCGGCCCGTTCTCGGTTCAAGGTCTACATCATCGACGAAGTACACATGCTCAGCGCCGGCGCATTCAACGCCCTGCTCAAAACGCTGGAAGAGCCACCGTCGCACGTCAAGTTCATCCTGGCTACGACCGAGACGCACAAGGTGCCGGCCACGATCCAGTCGCGCTGCCAGCGGTTCGACTTCCGCAGCATCGACGTCGACACGATCGTCGCCCGGCTCAACGCCATTTTGAAGGCCGAGAAGATCAAGGCCGACGAGTTCGTCGTCCGCCGTGTGGCCCGGTTGGCCAATGGCTCAATGCGTGACGCCCTGTCGTTGCTCGATCAACTGCTGTCGTACGGCACCAGCGACCTCACCCCCGAGCTGATCGAAGAAATCCTGCCGACCGCCCACGACGAGCTGATTTTTGAGCTCATCGAGGCCATCGCCGGCTCAGACGCGGCCAGCGCACTGCGCAAGGTGGACCGATGCTTGTCCGCCGGGTACACGCCGGAACGGTTCTGCGACGCCGTGATCGAGCACTGCCGCACGCTCATGTTGCTGGCGGTTTGCGGCCCGCAGACCGACCTGCTCGACTTGACGGCGCCGCTCCGCGGCAAGTTAAACGAGCAATCCAAGCGATTCGATGCGGCCACGTACGTCTACATCATTGCCCTGCTCGAGGAGCTGCGCCGCATGGTCAAGGCCAGCGGCGCGGGCCGGGCGCTAGTGGACGCGGCCGTCGTGCGGCTATCGAGCGCGCGGCAGTTCAGCAACGTCGAGCGGCTGCTGGCCGAGCTGCGCGGCGACACACCGGCTGCCCCAACGCCGCCCAGCGATCCAAAAAAAAAAGATAACGTAAGAGCGGTCTCGGGCCGCGCCCCTGAAGCGGCGTCTGATCCCACAGCGCAGCGACGCGCGGGCTTCGACCGCAACGAACCCGCAGCGGCGATCGGCGATGGCCCGGCACAGGTAAGTGCGGACTCCGACCGCGCTTCCGACGCGGCACGCACCGACCGCGGCATCAACATCCCATCCGTGACGAGCGAGCGCCGCCGCGCGGCGCTGCACGGTAGCGGCCCAGTCACCAGTGAGCCAGCCGACGGCGAGCGTGCCGCGACGCTCGTGCCGCAACGCCCGCCTCGCCCGCCGCCCGCCGTCACAACGACCGTGGGGCGCGCCACGACGGCCGACCGTCAGCGGGTGCTCATGGACCCGCTCGTTCGCAGCGCCCTGGAACTCTTCAACGGCTCGCTTGTGGAGGTGCGACCGCCGGTGGCCGAAACGACCGCCACGCCGTCCCTTGACGAAACGGCCGCAGTCGACGAAACCTAGCGAGCACGATGTTCGGAAGCCTTGGAAACCTGACGGGAATGCTTAAGCAAGCCCGCGAGCTGCGCGGCAAGATGGAACAGCTTCAGGCCGACTTGGCCGCCCAGCGCCACGCGGGCGAGGCCGGCGGCGGGGCGGTACGTGCAACCGTTGATGGCAAGGGTGTGTTGGTCGATATTCGCATCGACCCATCGGCGACGGGCGACGTCGAGTTGCTCGAAGACTTCGTCAAGTCGGCCGTCGGCCAAGCCTTGACCCGCTCGCAGGAGCATATGCGCACCGAAATGGCCAAACTGACCGGCGGAATCAACCTGCCTGGCCTGACCGATGCCCTCGGCGGCGGGCAAACTTGATCGGACGATCGTTCGCAGGCCTGAACCGTGAATCAGGGACGCTCAGCCCGGATCCGTAAACGCTGAATCCTGTGAGACGAGCTAAGGCACGGGCAAGCGATAAGGCTGCTTGCCCATGCCACCCTGAACCCTGAACCCTGAGCGCTGAACCCTCGCATCGTGACGCACATCGGCTCACTCGATCGGCTCAAAGCGGCGTTTCAGAAACTTCCTGGCATCGGTGCGCGGAGCGCGGAACGGCTGGCCTTCCACATCTTGCGGAGCGGCCGCGAGCAGGCCGAGGCGCTGGCGGCCGCGATTCTGGACGTCAAGCAGAGCGTCGTGCATTGCAGCGTGTGCTACAACCTCACTGAGCAGGATCCGTGCGGCATCTGCAGCGACCCGCGGCGGGATCGGTCTGAAATCTGGGTGGTCGAAGAACCGAAAGACCTCATGTCGCTCGAGGCCACCGGGCTGGTGCGCGGCGTGTACCACGTGCTGATGGGCCATGTGGCTCCGCTCGAGGGCATCGGACCCGGTGATTTGACCATTGACGCACTAGTCGCGCGCGTTCGGCAGGGCGGCGTGCGCGAGGTGATCCTGGCCACCAATCCAACGCTCGAGGGTGACGGGACGGCCCTGCACATCCAGAACGCGCTGGCGGGCGGCGACGTACGCATCTCGCGCCCGGCTCGCGGGCTTGCCGTTGGCTCGTCGCTCGAATACGCCACGCCGGCCATGTTGGAGGCCGCCATTCGCGGGCGAACGACGGCCTAAATCACCGTGCGCGGTGATGCGCCGTCGGGGTGGCATGGGCAAGCGATCGTCGCGGTCATTGGCGACGATCACTTGCCCGTGCTGCCGAGAGAATGTCGCCTAGTCTGCACGGGCAATCAAACGGCCGCTTGCCCATGCCACCCGCTGGGACGACTATGAATCGCGCACGGTGATTCAGCCACGATTCGAGCTCGTCATCCGCACGTCCTCCTTGAGGTCCGCGAGGCGAGTCGGCAGCGATGTGTGCGATGGAACGGGGCGCATGATCGGCCACGGCTCGGGTGCAGACTTCTCATAAACGGCCAGGGCTTCGCGCCAGGGGCGCCGACCCTCTTGAATCATCCTCGGGTCGTGCGCATCGAGAACGACTTCACCGCGCGGGCCAGCCTGGTGCAGCGCGAACACGAGCGTAAGCCACGCCCATTGTCCCTGCTCGGACGCCAGCTCGCGCTCGAGCCGGGCGATCGCTTGCGGCGCGCCGTTCAAACCGAGCGCGAAATAGACCCAGCCGATGTCCGGTGTGTCTGGCGATTGCGCCCGCTCGAGCAGCACGGGCAGCGACTTGGCCGCGTGCCGGGCCAGCGTGCGGGCCACCTCGTCCGCAGCCCAGTTCGCACGAACATCACCCGACGAATGAGGACCGTTGGCTGAGTTGGATCGAAGCAAGTCGGCCAGCTCGGCCATGCGTCCTTCGCGCCCCAATGTTCGGATCTCCATCATCCGCCGGATGACAGCGGTCGGTCGATACTCAGGGCGCAGTTTCGCGTCTGGATGGGCTCGCCGGAGCTCGGCGAAGTGCCGCGCGTCGACTTCATCGCAGATTCGCACGAGAGCGATTAACTCGCCGCGCGACTCGTACATATCCACGAGCCGCCGGGGTGCAAACGGGTCACCATGCTCTGCTTGGACGGCCTCAAAATACTTGCCGATCGCCTCAGTGTAACGGCCCGAGTGCTCGAGGCAGGCGCCCTCAAAGGCTGCGTATCTGTACGCCGACTCGCGGTGGCCATGTCCACACGTGTAGAGAAACGGATACCGGTGGCGGGCGGTGCGAACGGCATCGAGCGCGGTGGCCGCATCGCCGGATGTCAGGCGGCAGACCGCGATCTCCCACGCCGCCCGCGGACGGTAGTTGCGAAAAGTCTCCATCAGGTGGGCGCCCGGCTCCTGGTCGTTGACGTTGCTGGCCAAGAGCCGCTCGAACACGCTAATCGCTCCATCGAGCTCCTTTTGCTCTTTCAGTGCCACGTCGATATTGAACAGGGCCTTTCCCCAGTCGCGCGTGCCGGCATGCTCGTCGACCGCTCGCTGCCACAGCCGAATCGCTTCGCGCCGATCGCCGCGCTCGTGCGCCTGGTTCCCGAGGGTGAGCAGCGCGCCGGCCGCATCTTCGTGCTCGGATTTGCACTCGGCCGCCAGCTCCCGCAGCAGGCGCGCCGCCCTCGCATCGTCGGCCCGATCGAACAACTTCGTCAGGAGGCGGCGGCCCCGGGCCTCTTGAAGGCCGCGCCCGTTGTCATAGACACGAAGGATGGCCCCCAGCCCGTGCGGCGGCGCATACGAACTGAGGTAGTCAACGATGTCCAGCTTGCCCATCGCAAGCTGGCCGAGTGCTTCGACCCATTGCTCGCGCTGCCTGCGCGTCGACTCGTCTTGAGCTTCCCGAACCAGCGCTTCGACGCGCGCCGCCGCTTCGTCATAGCGACCGAGCAGGGCCAGCGCGTGGGCGTGGAACTGGAGTTGGGCGTGCTTCTCGAGCACGTTGCGGGGCTTCGCGTCGGCGTACATCTGGGCGGCCCAAGCATAGTGACCCAGGGCGAAGTATGCCCGCGCTCGAGTGAGATGCTCCGATTCGGCGTGGTGCGGTGTTTGAAACCACGTCACGTCGTTTTGCCTTTCCGCGTCCGCCCGGTACCACACGTCGTCCAGACCGCGCGGCGGGGACGTCGCCAGCAGCCCGCGGGCTTCGTCGAATTCACCGGCGTGCACGTGCTGGGCCACCCGATTCCAACGCTCGCCGAGCGCGGCCATCGACTGGAGATACTGCTGGCAGGGTAGTAGCGCGTCGTCATCGGCTCGCGCGGCGACGGCCTCGAGGCACACCATGGCCAGGCAGGTCAATATAAGCGTGAGACGCATCCGAGGCGTTTCCGGTTCAAGCTTCGCACTCGGCGACTCGTCGCCGCCGCGTAGTGCCCAATGGACTCTATGCCTCACGGCGACGCAGGGCAATGCGACTCGTTGTGCCAGCACGGTGCGGTACAGATGTGGCTTGGAGGGCGAGCCTTACGCGCTCTCGCGCGTCACCACCGGGTAGTTCTCGCGCTCGCCGCGGCCGCGGAGCGGGTAGTCCTTGCGGAGCGGGTGGGCCTCGAAGCCGTTCCAGGTGAGAATGCGGCGAAGGTCGGGATGGCCGTCGAAGCGCACGCCGAACATGTCGTACACCTCGCGCTCCATCCAATCGGCGCCCTTCCAGATCCCCATCACGCTCGGTACGGCCGGGGCCGGGTCGTTGACGAAACACTTGACCCACAGCCGCCGGTTGCGGCTGAGCGAGAGCAGCGAGTATATGATGCCGTACCGATCGCGGGCCTTCGGGAAGCTGAGGTAATCGACGCAGGTCAGATCGCAAAGCTGCTCGTAGCGGCAGCGCAGATCTTCGTACAGGAAGCGCATGACCGCGAGCAGGTCGTCCGGTTCGACGCGGATGAACTTCTGGTCGCCGGGAACGCCGCTGCGGACGACCAGGCTCTGCGGCACGTACTTGCCGGCGCCGAACCGCTCGTCGAGCGCAACCACGGCTTCGGTCACATCATGGGGGCTATCCGTGCTGCTCATGCCTTGGCCGGCTCCGGCACGTTGACTTGCACTTTGGGTTGCACGACCAGCCGCATGCCCTCGCCGCGCTCGGCGCTCGAGCGGATCCCGTCCTGCTCGACGATGCGCTGGATGGCCATGACGCCCTCCAGCAGCGTCTCGGGCCGCGGCGGGCAGCCGGGCACGTAGACATCGACCGGCAGGAACTGGTCCACGCCCTGCACTACTGCGTACGTGTCGAACACGCCACCGGTGCTGGCGCAGGCGCCCATGCTGATGACCCACTTCGGCTCGGTCATCTGCTGGTAAATGCGCTGCAGCACCGGCATCATCTTGATGGCCACTCGCCCGGCCACGATCATCAGGTCGCACTGCCGCGGGCTGAAGCGCATGGCCTCGGCCCCGAACCGGCCGATGTCATAGCGGCTGGCCCCGGTCGCCATCAGTTCGATGCCGCAGCAGGCCGTGGCAAACGGCATCGGCCAGAGCGAGTTCTTCCGCGACCAGTTGATGCCCTGCTTGCGCACGAAGTTGACGATCGAGTCGAGCCGCGTGGTCAGCACGTCGTTCTTGCTCATGGTGTGCGGGGCGTAGTCGCTCTTGGCTAGTCCCATCGGAACACCCCCTTGCGCCAGGCGTAGACGTAGCCGACCAGCAGGATCAGCAGGAACACGACCATCTCAGCCAGCAGGAACCCCTTGCCCACCGACCAGGCCCCGGCCGAGACCGTCTCACCGCGGACGGCTGCGCCGAAGTACACCGGCGCCCACGGCCACAGAAAGACGACTTCCACGTCGAACAGCAGGAACAGCATGGCGACGATGTAGAAGCGGACGTTGAATCGCCGCCGCGCATCGCCCACCACCGGCACGCCGGACTCGTAGGTGGCGTCCTTGACCCGCCCAGCCCGCTTCGGCCCGATCAGATGCGCCAGCGCCAACATCGAGCCCGCGATGAGCGTGGCCAGAATGATGACCGCCAGAATGGCCGCATAGCTGCTCATAGTCCGTTGAGTCTAGGGCCGTCGCCGCGCACGTCAAGGATGCGCGCGGACCGACGACGCTGGCGCGCGCGTGACACGTTGGGCGGTTTTTCGGAGCAACCTCGCGTGGCCGTTGTGGTGCGGCCGTCTCGGTTGCACGTGCAGGCGGGACGCCTGCATCACAATGCCCGGCCCCGGCCGATCAAGCCGATTCCGTCAAGAACCCGATGTCCACGACGAAACGTCGTCGCGTGGCCGCCGGTTGCTCAGCCCGCCAATGTCGGAAAGAATAGCGTCATGCAGGACCGAGGCCACTTGCTGACCGAGCAGCGCAATCCGCGCTCGATGGCGATCGACCGGATGACGGTGGATGACGCCTTCGATGTGATCAACGCCGAAGACGCCACGGTTCCGGCCGCCGTCGCGGCGGCCAAGCCGCAGATTTGCCGGGCGATCAAGCTGGTGGTCGATGCGCTGGCCAAAGGCGGACGGCTGATCTACATCGGAGCCGGCACGAGCGGGCGCCTGGGCGTGCTGGACGCCTCGGAGTGCCCGCCCACGTTCCTGACCGATCCCGACATGATCCAGGGCGCGATCGCCGGCGGCTACGACGCCCTCCGCCGCAGTATCGAGGGCGCTGAAGACATCGCCGAGAGCGGCGCGGCCGAAGTCGATGCGCGCAACGTGGGTCCTAACGACGTCGTCTTCGGCATCGCGACCGGCGGAACGACGCCGTACGTCCACGCGGCCCTGGCCCGCGCCAAGGAGCGCGGCGCTCGGACGGTCTTCTTCGCCTGCGTCAGTCACGAGCAGGTGCTCGACCAGGCGGACGTGTCCATCCGCGTGCTGACCGGTCCGGAAGTCATTACCGGCAGCACGCGCATGAAAGCCGGCACCGCCACCAAGCTGGTTCTCAACATGGTCACGACCATCAGCATGGTGCGGCTGGGCAAGACGTACCAAAACCTGATGGTGGACGTGAACACATTCGCGTGTACGAAGCTGGTCGATCGGGCCACGCGGATCGTACAGACCCTAACCGGTCTGGAGCGCGACGCCGCCCGCCGATTGCTCGAGGATGCCGGCGGTCGCGTCAAGACCGCGATCGTCATGCATCAGTGCGGCGTCGACCGTGAGACGGCGGACCGGCGTATCGACGCCGGCCGAGGGCGGCTGGCGGATGCCATCGGGGCGGCGGTGCTGAGCCGGTGACGTTGGCGCGCACGTGCGCACTTTCGCTTCGGGAACCCTGTGACTCGACGGGCACGGACGATCTTGGCCGTGGCGGGCATCGCGGTCCTGGCGTGGGCGATCTTTGCCCGCACGTGGAACGTCGGTCAGCGTCCATTCTGGCAAGATGAGGCCTGCTGGGCTGAGATGGTCGAGCGGGCCCCGTACGCCGATCTGCTCACACAAGCCGAGTTGCCGGCTCCACCGCTGTTTGCCGTCGCGAGCAAACTGATCGGCTCGTGGGTGCGGCCGCCGGAAATTGGCCTGCGGCTGCTGTCGATCGTGTGCGGCGTGGCGGTTGTTCCGCTGGTCTACGTCGTGGCCCGCACGCTGGGCGCTGCCCGATCGGTGGCGCTGGCGGCCATGACGCTCAGCTCGTCGAACATCCTGCTGGTCATTTGGTCGCGCGAGTTTCACCAGTACGAGGTTGAAGCTGTGTTCGCCGTCTTGTTGGCCTGGCTCGTCTTCCGTGTGCGCCGTGAGGCGCGGCCCCGAGCCAGGATCATGCTGGCCACGGCGATTCTGCTCACCAGCGGCATCGGGCCCTGGTTCGGCTACGGAATGACATTCGCCGCCGCCCCGCTTCTCGGGCTGCTGGTCGTGCTTCGGCCGATCGCCGGCCGCGGCGCGTTGAATCGAGCGGCTGGGCTGGTTTCCCTGGCAGCGCTGGGCATCTCGCTGCTGGTGCTCGCCCGTCAGGTCGGAGCGAATCAGGCCGACAATGAAGCGCTACGGGCCTTCATGGGCAACTGGTTCATCGATCCCGGCGATTTGACGACTTGGCTGCGCGCAGCCAAGTACGGCACGGCCACGACCTGCATGATGCTCGTGCCCATCCCGATCGTGCGGCACATGACGCTGGTGACCGGGCTGGGCCTGCTGATCTGGCTGGTGGCGCTCATTGGCATCCGCACCTGGCCGCGCCGGGGGCGGATCGAGCTGGCCTGCTGGGTCGTCGCACCGTGGCTGTTGCTGATGATTGCCGCCGTGCTGCACCAGTATCCGTTCGGCGTGATGCGCACGATGGCGTTCGTCGCTCCGGGCATGTGCGTGGCGCTGGCCGGAGGCGTGGTCAACATCGGCCGGGCGTGCGCCCAGGTGTTCGTAGGACGGGGCGCCCCGGGCATCGTGGTCGCCGCGATCGCCACCGCGGCGCCGATCGGGTGGGTCGTGCAAGTCCCGCTGGCGAACCGCTACTGGATTCGTCAGGACTTTCCGGGTGTCCTTGGGGTGCTGGAGTCGCAGCGCGGGCCACTCGAGCCGGTGCTGGTGATGCGCGCCGCCGTGCCGTCCGTGCGCTACTATGCCGGCCAGGCGGGCGCGTCGTTCACGTACGTTCCGCTGGCGGCCGGCACGCGGCCGGTGCCGCGCTTCGATTACCTGGGCTTCATCCGCAACGAGCTGCGCACGGCCGGTGCGCGTTTCTGGCTGCTGACCACCAACGACTCGAACGACGAGATCCGCCAGCAAGTCTTCTCAGAAGCCCGACGGCTCGGGTACGAAGCTCGACGCGTCGCCGGTCCGCCGGTGGGCGAAGACGATTACGACGAAGTGGCCCAGCTCTATCGCATCGAGCGCGTCCGGGCCGCCGGTTCAAAGGGACAATCCGACCGGTAGCGGCCGGCAGCGGCCAGCGGTTATGTTGCCGCCCCACGCGCCGCCGTTCGGCGCGACGCAAGTGAGGGCGTATGCTCAGCGTGTCGAACTGTCCGTCGTGCGGTAAGGCGTTCTCGGTCGAGGTTCCGCCCGGAACGCCGGTGCGCTGCCCGCATTGCCAACAGGTCGTGACCGTGCCGATGCCGGCCGCGCCGCCGATGACACCGGCGTCGGCCACACCCATCAATTACGTGCCGTTCTTGGAGCCGCCGAAGGAGCAAGGCGCCGCGATCGGCGCGCTGGTGTGCGGCCTGTTGGGGCTCTTCGCCTGCCCGCTGGTCGGCCTCCCCGGACTGATCCTGGGCATCGTCGGCGTTCGAAACGTCAACCGCGAGCCTAACCGCTACAAGGGCAAGGGCCTGGCCATCGGCGGGATCATTACGGGCGGGCTGAGTCTCTTAAGCATCCCGGTCTACATTTTCGCGTTCATCGCACTCTGGCAATTGGCCAAACGCGAGAATTGCACGGACAACCTCCGCAATCTGAGCAAGGCCATGCGGGCGTATGCCGGCGACTGGGACGGCGCCTTTCCGCCGGATTTCGAGACGCTCATTTCGACGGGCGATGCGACCGAGGACAACTTCCTTTGTTTGGGCAGCTTCCCGGTGAGCGACCTGTATGCGTGTTATCTGTACGTCGCCGATCAAACGAGCGACGCCGATCCCAAGCGCGTGTTGATTTACGAAAAACCCGAGTGCCACGGAGGTGAGGGTGGAAACGTCCTTTACGTCGATGGAAAGGTCGAGTTTGTCAGCGCGGAGCGGATGGCAGACCTGGTCGAGAAGACCGAGTCCGCGTTGAAGCGACGCGGCCGCGTCGAGCCCGCCGATGACGACGCGGACCCGTCGCACGATGACGACGCTCCGGCCGATGAAGACGGAGATTGATCGGGCGCTGCGCCCATCGGTCGCCGCGCACGGGAGACGAACGTGTATCGCACGGAAAACTGTCCGGCGTGTGGGAAGGCGTTTTCGGTAGAGGTGGCGCCCCCATCGCAGGTGCGCTGTCCGCACTGCGCACAGGTGGTCACTGCGGCCGCACCCGTCGCGCCGCCCGTCTCGCCCGGCTCGGCGCCGTCGTTGGGGACCCCTTGGGCAAGCGATCGTCACGACGGGGTGGCATGGGCAAGCGATCGTCGCGGCCTTTGGCGACGATCGCTTGCCCGTGGTGCCGAGATCAGGTCGCGTGGTCTGCACGGGCAAGCAAACGGCCGCTTGCCCATGCCACCCGCGCGGATGGCGATGCTTCGCGCTTGGTGTTCAGAACCGTAGCGTGGCCGTTACTGGGAAATGGTCGGACGGGAAGCGGCCGTTCGGTAGGTCGCGCAGGATGGCGGCGTCGAGCACGGGCAGGTCCTGTGGAGCGAAGATGTAGTCGATCTTGGCGCCCGTGCTGAAGCGGAACCCGGTAAACGTCCCCACGTCGCGCTCATCGGGATGAAGCACACGGAAGGTGTCCACGAACCTCGCGGTCCCGCCCGCGTCGGCCGACGCTTCGCACAGGCGCCGCACGGCGGGATTGTCCTCCGCGGCGTTGAAGTCGCCCAGAACGATGACCGGGTCCGCGCGGGAGCGGGCATGAATCCGCTCGATGAGCAGCCCGACGCTGTGCAGGCGGGCCGACTGCGACTGATGGTCGAGGTGCAGGTTGTAGACGTAGACGGCGGCCCCGGTCGACCGCTCGACAAACCGGCCCCAGGTGCAGATGCGCGACAGATCGGCGCCCCAGCTCATCGAGCCGGGTACGTCGGGCGTTTCGGACAGCCAGAACGTGCCGTGCTCGGCGGCGCGAAATCGTGACGTGCGATAGAGGATGGCGGAGTGTTCGCCGGCCGCCCGGCCGTCGTCGCGGCCGACGCCAATTTCGGCGTAGACCGGCAGGGCCGCGCGGATTTCGTTGAGCTGGAACCGCAGCGCCTCCTGCACGCCCAGCAGATCGGGTTTCTCGCGCCGCAGCAGATCGAAGACGAGCTCGCGGCGTTTCTCCCACCGGTTCTCGCCGTCGTCGGCGGCGCCGTAGCGGATGTTGAACGTCATCACACGGATGGCCGAATCGGGCTGGCGTTCTCGGACGCGGTCACAGCCGCCCGCCGCGATCAGCAGCATCGTGGTGTAGCTGGATATGCGAAGCGTGTCGGCCATCGTACTTGCCGGCTGGAAGCCGGCGTGACAGCCGGCCGGATGCCGGCGGCACACTGCTGCCGGCCAGATGGCGGCGGCACACTGCTGCCGGCAACGACGCAGGCGGCGCGTTCCGGTCATGGAATCGTGCCGGCGAAAAACTTCGCCGCGATCGCGGCATCGCGGAGGTCGCTGTCGCCGTCGTCGTCGAGATCGGCGGCGGCCGGATCTATGCACGGGCCTGCGGCGGGCACGCCCGGACCGGCCAGGCACGCGACCAGCAGGGCGTGATCGTCAAGGTCCATATCGGCATCGTGATCGAGGTCGCCGCGAAAGATGTCAATCCGCAGCGGGTTCTCGGCCTCGGTAACCGGAAACAGATAGGTCAGCGCGCCGGGCAGCCGCGCGGCCCAGGCGGCTTCATTGTGCAGATGGCCGTAGCCGACCACGTGCTTGAGGTCGCGCAGCAGCACGTAGCCCTTGGCCATCAGACCGCTGCGCAGGTTCATGGTCAGGACGGCGTTGTCGTTGGCCGGGCCGCTGTCGCCGCTGTCCAGATAGATGCGCAGTTCGTGATATGGCTCGCTCAGGACACGGGCCGGGAAGTTCGGAAGCTGCCACGCGCCCGACATCGGACCGCAGCGGGCGAACACGTCGTTGAAGTCCCAGCCGAGGTAGAGCGACACGACACCGCCCAGGCTCGACCCGAGCGTGCCAGTGTTGTCCCGGTCGGGATAGGTGCGGTAGTTGGCGTCGATGACCGGCTTGAGCTCGTCGATGATGAATGCCGCGTACTGGTCGGCCTGACCCGGCCCGCCCGCGCCGGGGCCGATCGGCACGATGTCATCGGGCGGGATGTAGTTCAGCGCTCGGTTCACCGTGTTGTCGATGGCCACGATGATGATCTCGCGAAGTTGGCCGTTGCGGATCAGGTACTCGGTCTGCTCGTCGGCGTACCAGGTTCCAAACGGGCCGAAGTCGAAGACGTTCTGGCCATCGTGCAGGTAGAGCACGGGATAGTGCTTATCGACGTTGGCGGCATAACCGCGCGGCACGAGCACACGATACGGCCGATTCTCGTTGAGGATGGTCGAGAAGAAGACCGGGAAGTTGATCTGTTGCGGCGGCCCGACCGAGGCGGGCGGGCTGTAGTCGAACAGGTGTCCGTCCTGGACGAAGAACGCATCCAGCGTCGTCGAGTAGCTGCCGACGGCCGGGTCGCGGCCTGCGCCGCCGTCGGTGAAATAGAACTCGATGGCTTGCTCGGCCTGACCGAGGCCGAGCGCCCGCCAGCGCGTCTCGGCGGGCGTGCGGCCGGGGCCGAACGGCGTCATGAACGTCATCGTGTACGCTCCCGGGCCAGTGCGCCAGTTCAGCCGCGGCGACGCCCAGCCGCTGTGATAATAGAGGCCCTTGCGACTGGGCTGCGGATCGCCGGCCGTGGTCGAGCTTGATGTGGGTGAGCCGATCAGGCTTGAATTGGCCGGGTTCGACCACTGCGCGACGTTGTCGTTTCGGATGGCGAATTGGTAGGCAAACGTCGTGCCCTTCGGGATCGCGACGGCCGCTTGCCAGAGCGGATACGCGCTCGGCTCAAGCCGGACGCCGTACGCCGCGTTGTTGTTGCCCAACGCGGGGATGTCGCCCACAACCCAGACGCTTTGGCCGACTGACGTCGTTTGCGTGACTCCGAAGTGAACGTCTTCGGTCTGGATGCCCGACGCGCCACTACATCCGATCAGGGACAAGGCGACTGCGGCGAGTCGGATACGGCACGTCATCGAACCTGCCCCCCCACACGCGAAACACACTCACTCGCCGGTCGTGAAAAAACGACCGTACGAGCTACTTCTCGACCAGAGTGTACAGCCCGAACAGGTCGTTTTCCAGATTCATGGGCGAGGGTCCGGAGTCCCAGCCCAGAGCGTGACCCATTGCGCGGGCGGCTGTGTCGTCTGGCTCGTCGAAGGCGAGGACTCGGAAGCCGGCGGATTCCCACAGCGCGCGAGAGAATGGCGAACGGCCGTCAGCCCAGGGAATGTACTCCTTATCGGGTGGTGCCGGAGCCGGGCACAGATTGTAAACCTGCACGCGGCCGCCTGGCTTGAGGATGTTGTAGAGGGAGCGCACGAACGTCTCATCGTCGACGCCCAAGTCGATGAGCTTGCGCGGGTCGGTAGGCCGCTCCGGATGGATGTAACCGTTCTTGAGCGTGTTCTTCGAGATGATCAGATCGTAACCATCGCCCACGGCCGCCTTTGAGGCCTCGTCCGCCGGGAACCGGCCGTCCACCAGCGTGATGCGTCCCTCCGCGCCGCCCGGCCCCTTGATGATGCCGACGTCGGCGGGCTCGCTGTAGATCGCCGTCAGCAGCGAGTCGACGTCGACGCCGACGACGTCACCGCCGAGGCTGGCCAGCAGGCGCAGGTGTCCGATCGTGCCGTAGCCGAAGTCGAGGATCCGTTTGCCGCGCACGTCGCTCATGCCCGCGCGGGCCAGCAGGTCGAGCGGGCGGACGTAGGCCAACGGCGAACCGTACTTGGTGTTGTAATAGACGCGCTCGTCGATCGTCCGCTCGGTCAGCTTGCCTCGGGCGTCATCGCTCAGCCTGTCGGCGGCAGCCTTGGAATAGTAGGTGCGCGTGGCGTCGTCGCGATAGACCGAGCGCGGCGCGATCGACGGGAGCTGGGCCGTGGCGGCCAGGAAGCGGCGGGCCAACTCCGATTCGACCAGCGGCGCGAGCGACTGGGCGTCCCGCCGGATGGTCTCGACGGCCGACGGCTCGGGCGCGGCGCCGGGTTGCGTGGCCGGGCCGGTCGCGGCCGCTTGGCCCATCGCCGCGTGCGCGGCCGACACGCCTAGAATGAGAGCGAGCGCCCGTGGGCGACACGCTCGCAACATCCCCAACGGATTCACGATCACCATGTGTCGTCGCCCGAGGCCGTGCGTCCAGTCGCCGCGTGGCATGGCCAAGCGACAGGGTGGCATGGCCAAGCGAAAGCGCGGCCATGCCGACGGCCTGCGTGCCCGCTCCCGGCGCGCCGGGATGGGGCATGCCACACCGTGCGGAAGCCGGGGCATGCCATACCCAGCCCGGCTACGCTTTACTCAGTCGCTGCGAGTCCTACCAGCGTGGCCGTCATCGACTGAATCGGCCCGGTTGCCGCGACCGTGGCCTCGACATCATCCGGACGCCGCGCCCGAATCTCCTCGAAGGCCTGCTCGTTGGCGGCGAACGCCGTGACCAGCTCAGGATCAAACTGCGTGCCAGCCTGGTCCAGGATACTGCGCCGGGCCACCTCGTGCGAGTCGGCTTCCTTGTAGACGCGGCGCGACGTGAGCGCGTCGTAGACGTCGGCCACGGCCACGATCCGGGCGGCCAGCGGAATGTCGTCGCCGGCCAGGCAATCGGGATAGCCGCGTCCGTCGAAACGCTCGTGGTGCGAGGCCGCGATATCGCGGGCCATCTTGAGGAACTTCACCTCCGGAAAGCGCTGGCGGGCGGCGTCGAGCGTGTGCGCTCCAATCGACGTGTGCCGCTTCATCACCTCGAACTCGGCCTCGGTCAGTCGCCCCGGCTTGAGCAGCACGCTGTCGGGAATCCCGACCTTGCCGATGTCGTGCAGCGGGCTGGTCATGTAGACCAGGCGGATCTGTTCGGCGTCGATCTCGCGCTCGAACCGCTTCGAGCTGGCCAGGTGTTGCGCGAGGATGCGCGAATAGCTGCGGACGCGCTCCAGGTGAGCGCCGGTGCCGGCGTCGCGCGACTCGGCCAGCTTGGCCAGCGCGAAGATGGCCACGTCGCGCGTTTCGAGCGAGAGCACGCGCTCGCCGGCCGCGACCCGGGCGCGCAGCTCGCCGGTGTGGAACGGCTTCACGACAAAGTCGTCGGCGCCGGCCCGCAGTCCGGCCACGCGCTCGGCCGGCGAGTCGTGGCTGGTCAGCAGAATGACGTAGACGTAGGCATCCATGTCCTCGGCACGGATGGCGCGGCACAGCTCGATGCCGGACATGTGCGGCATCTCCCAATCGGTCACTACGAGCCGGCACCAGTGCTCGCGCAGCACCTCGAGGGCGTCGCGGCCATCGGCGGCGCAGCGGACGTCATATCCCGCGGCCCGCAGGTCGTTGGACACGATGGTCCGGGCCATGGCGTCGTCGTCGACGACCAGCACTCTCACGTTGATCGACTCCCCAGGTGGGTCAGCGCCTGCCGGGCTGACGGGACGTATCGGACGCAGCGCTGCATCTCGGCACGCAGGTGACCGAGGTTCTCGGCCACGCGCGCCCGGTCAGCCTTGGCCGAAGCCGCCTCGAGCTCGGTCGCGATGCGGCACAGCGATTCGGCCTGAAGCAGTCCTGCCGAACCCTTCCAGGCGTGCGCGATCCGGGCGGACTCGCGCACGTCGGTGGCGTCGCCCAGGTGCGCCAGACGGTTGAGCTCGGCGAGGCCTTGGCGCTCGAAGCTGTCCAGCGCCCGGCCAGCGGCGGCAGCGTCCTGACAACACAGCTCGAACAGTCGCCCAACGTGGAATGGGACGTCGTCCGGCCCGTGTGACGGGGGTTCGTCAAACGACGCGGGGAGCGGCGCGTCGGAAGGCGTTCCCCAAACGAAGCCCGTGGATTCCGGCATCGAGACAGACCCCAGGCACGCCAGTCGGCAATCGGGCGCAAGCACGAGCGATCGCCTGACCGAAAGCGACGGCAAGTCACATGCGTAGATCGGCCTGTGATTCTGGCTAGTTGACTGGTCTTGCGCCAACCAACGATGTCCGCGAACTCCGACGACCGTGCGTTCCGGCGGCGAGTCTTATGGGCCAGCGCCGATAACGGAGTCCGACGTGGCGGCCGCCGACACGGGGCCGACCAACGCCTCACGGCGGCAGCTGCGATCGAGCTGTCGCTCGCAGCCGCGGCGGTCGCGTCATTCTGCTGCAGCCACTTTTTTCGTTATTGCCTAAGGCAAATGAGCGTCGCGGTGCATTCGATCGTTGCGTGCCCGGCTGCGATGGCCCGCTCGACCGAGCACGAAATGCGTCCGAATTCGCGCATCAGCCTGAAAACGCCGCCTTGAACGCGGCGGCATCCCTCAGGTCGACATCTCCGTCGTCGACAAAGTCGAAGGCCTCGAGGCATTCCTGCAACGCCGTGCACGCCGGGCAGCTCGATCGGCCGATGCACCTTCTGATTGCCGCTCCAGATTTCCGAGCAGACCAGCCGCAGCGCCGTCGAGTCGCTCATGCCGCGAGTCTCGACGACATCGCCCAGCACGGCAAGTCGGGCCGTCTCGGCCATGATTCGAATGAACGTGGAAGCCGCCGCCAGCAAGGCGAACCGCGTGCGGACAAGGTCTCGTTACATGGACCCGGCCAAGTTGAATACGACGCGCTGCCATGGGGGGCTCGCGCCGTCGAAGGCAACGGATACGGTGCTCGCCTGCAGCGTCACCGTGATCGTGCCGACCAGGTTATCGATCTGAGCGGTCGATAGAGCGCGCATCGTGCCGGTGGCATCGTAGGCATAGGTTCCGTCATCAGACGAGGACAACCGGCCGGTCAGCTCGAATTCGCCCGGCTCGCCAACGATGCTCGTGATCTGCATGACGCCGGCCAGCCGGATCGACGTGCCTGATTCGGCGGGTTCGAGCGTGCCGCCGGAGACGTCGAAGCGGGCGGCGCCCTCGTCCGTGGCGGCCGTCCCCGTCATGCCGACGATGGACTGGCTGAGCGCATCGCCCGGCGGCGATGGCGGCAGGTCGTTCGGCGGGAAACCACCGGATTGTGACGCGCCGTTGCGGTTGGCGGCTACACGCGCGTTCTTGAACGAGGTCAACACGGCTTCGTGCTGCGGCGCGGCCGATATCAGCCCGTCAATGTAGGCACATACCTTCGCCTCGACTTCGTCGCGCGTGACGGCCAGGCCCGCGAACGCCGCGTTGATCTCGCTCGGCGTGAGCGTGCCGTCGGCCCGATCGAGCTCGAACCGTTCGTTCAGCTTCTCGACGATGCACTGCAAGCCAAAGCTGCCGGCCTGGGGGTGGATGTCCGAACGCGACACGCTGTCGGTGGTTGTAATGGCCCGGACGCCCGCGAGCGTGCCAGACCAGTTCGGCAGCGTGCCCACCAATCGGCCGGAATAGGGTGTGGCGATGATGACGTTGATGAACTCGGCGCTGATATTCTCGGTCAGGAGGCGGCACAGCTCCAGCCAGGAGATCCAAGCGCCGCCGATGCGCACCTCGCCGAAAGAGTCGGCGTGACTCGTCAGAAATAAGAAGAACTGATCGCCCGCGCCCATTCCTTCGGACGCCGCACGTAACTCGGCGGCCAAGACGGCAGCGTATATCCGCGTGTCCTTCGTGTCGGCCAGTGTTCGTGCACTCTGGCCGGTGGCGGCGAAAACAAGCTCGTCGAAGCGTGCAAGATCGCTGGCACGCCAAGCCTCCGGCGCGCCGGCCACGCCCAGGCTGCCGAACGTTCCTTCCTGCTGCAACTCGGGCTGCGACGCTCCCATATCGCTCGCATCGAGCCGACCCCAGGCTTCGTGCCGATAGACGAGATTGGCGCTGCGGTCGTCGTCGAACAGCAAATGTTCGGTGCCGTCCACCACCGGCGGCAACTGGGCGTCGAGGATCGAAAGCCGACCGTCACTGGCGCGAACAAAGACGAGTTTCGACTCATGGCCCAGGTCGGCCAGCGGGTTCTCGTCGACCCAGCACAGGTAGTACCTCTCGTGGAGTGTGAACCCACCGAAGTCCGATTTCGGGTTTGACACGCGCGTGCCGATCTCCATCGGCCCGCCTGGAATCTCGTAGACGTCGAACAGCGAGTCACCGCCGGTCCCGCGAACAGGCGCCTGCGTCGCCGTCACGTCCAAGCCATCGATGCCGAGATACTCGGCAAGGACGCGCAGCCGGGCATCGGCCGGCGACGCCACCGGGCCAGTGCCGGGTCTGACTTCGCCGGATTCTAGAGGAAGGATATAGTCGATGGGGCCTGGCGTCGGCTTGCAAGCGGATACGAAGAGCGTCAGCAGGCACATCATCCCTGTTGCACGAGGCACCATGGACTGATCACGAACTGACTTCAGGTGGAGCAGCATCTCAGACTACTCGAAGCTCCTCTGTGTTTCGGACCCGCGCCCTCGGCGGGCGGGGTTCTGTTCGCGCGGTCCGGTTGAGAACTCACTCCGTCAGCGCCGCCGATGGGCGAAGGAGAGCAGGCCGAGGCCCATGACGGCGAAGTTGATCATGCCGAGCACGCCGCAGGGCGAGCCGTCGATGAAGACGAAGTCGCTGCCGCCGACGAGGCGGAACGGGAAGCCGCGGTTGCGGGCCGAGTCGACGCAGTCGAGCAGGCCGGCGTCGAGCAGTTGCTGCTCGCTGATCACATCGACGTCATCGATCGTGAGCGGCTCGTCGCGGTTATCCATGTCGGCCACCTGGAACGACTCGTCGGATAGCACCCACAGCCGCGTGTCGGTGACGCCGGCCCGGCGGACCAGGCCGCGATGCTCGAGCACGCCCCGCTCGACCAGCCGGTCCGGCCGCAAGTCGACGAGCTGCAGCAAATCGACGAAGCGGCGACGGTCGAAGTCGAACGTGCTGATCGGCACCAGCACCAGCTCGTCGCGTTCGAGCACTTTGAGCGCCTGCGGGTCAATGGTGGCCTCGCTGGTGGAGAAGCGCGTGCCGTTCTCGCCCAGGCTGATGCGGGCCAGGATGCTCGGGTTGTACGGATTGGTGACGTTGTAGAGCGTCAGGGCGGTGCGCAGGTTGAACTGACCATCGAAGCCGACGGCCAGCAGGCGGTTGCCCAGCGGCACGAGATGGGCGGCGAAGCCGACCGCCTGCACCTGGCCGGCCAGCAGCGGGTCGTCGGGGTCCGACAGGTCGATCACGCGGACGGGATCGAAGCCGCTCGTGGTGGCCACGTAGGCGCGGTCACCGTCGAAACGCACACTGCGAAGGTTCGCGCTGCTCTCGATCGGCAGTAGCCCGCGGCGCACGATGTCGTCCGGATCGGTCACGTCGTAGATGTAAAGGGCCACGGACCGCAGGAAACCGGCCGAGCGCACGTCTTCGGTCACGATGCGGAAGAAACCAAGGCTCTCGTCGGCGAAGAAGCGGTTCTCGACCGTGCCGGGCACTCGGAACGTGTCGCGCACGGCGATGTCGCCGGCCGGATCGCTGATATCGATGTAAATCACGCGGGTGGTGTCGGCCATGGTCGGGTCGTCGCCGAGCACGTAAATGGCTTCGGTCGTGACCTGGATGTCGAGCGAGGCGCCGACCACGTCTTCGTGATCAACGCGGCGGATGTCGTTGGCGTCGCGGATGTTGATCGACTCGACGAAGACCCGCGGCCCGCTGCCCGGCGGCGGTGGCGGCGGCGCGGTAGATTGGAAGCGCGGCGTCACTTCTGTCTCGTCCGTGAGCACGATCGTGATCGGGTTGGCGTCGGCGGTGTTGGCCGAGATGAACTCGCCGTCCCAGCCGTCGAACGCAAAACCCGCGGCCGGGCTGGCCGTCAGCGTCACCAGCGTGCCGTAGAAGTAGTCGCCCTCCGGCGGCGGCGGCGTGACGTCGACCGTGCCGCCCTCGACCGTGGTCACGGTGAGTGGCGTGCGCTCCGGGTAGGCGCCGGCCACGGTGAACTCGCCCAGCTCGTCGATCACCACCCACAAGAGCAGCTCGTTGCTGTCCGGCAGCGTCGTGAAGCCGAAGTCGCCAACCGTCTGCGTCGGCTGCGACTCGCCGCGCCAGGTGGTGGCGGCCGCGATCCACGCGGCCAGATCGTCGCGATAGCGATAGATGGTCAAGTCTTCAGGCAGCAGACCGGCCGCATCGAGCAGCGCCTGATCAAACGTATGCGTACCAATGGCCAGGTAGGTGCCGGCCGCGAGATTCGTGTCGGCCGTCAGCGTCAGGTCGACCAGCGGACCGTCGGGAATGCCGCGCAGGTCGGCCGGCCGCGCGTCGGTGGCTGTGAGCTGTACGAATCGGCCAGGGCTGCCGTCTGAGACGCTCACTTCGATGTCGACGCCCGCCGGCGACGTGACCGTGGCGCTGGCCGTGCCGTCGCCAGCGACGAACGCCGGCAACCCCGTCGCCGTCGAGGGCGGCAGCGTGTTGGCGTTTGTGTTTGTGTTCGCGTTGCTGTTGTCGGCGACGCTGCTGTTGTCGTTGGCACCGCCATTGACGTTGGCGTTCGCGTTCGCATCGCTGTTCGCGTTGGCGTTCACGTTGCGATTGTCGTTCGATGCAACGCCCGAGAAGTTGCCCGCGGCGTAGATTACTTCGCCGACACGCCGCGTGGCCGTAATGAAGCCGTCCAGATCGAAATGCGAAATCTCGAATGGGTTGCTCGGGTCGCTGATGTCCACGACCGTGATGCGGCTGCCGGTGTAATCGGGCTGCACGAACGTGTTGCTCAGGTCGGAGTCGTCGAACGACACCGGGTCGCCGGCGCAGGTGAAGAAGTCGGCGCTGGTGACCACGAACGCCCGGTCGCGGTCGACGAACAACTCAACGCCGCGCCCGGCCAGGTCGAGCCCGCCCACCAGTCGCGGGCGCTCGATGACGCGCGCGTCGATGATGCGCAGGCCGCGGTACGGATTGGCCAGGTAGAAGTAGCCGTCGACGACTTTGACGATGTCCGCCTCTTCGATCTCGCGCTCGATGTCGACATCGATGTTCGAATTGAAGTTGGCGATGCTGTTGCTGTTCAAGCTGCTGCCGCCGTTGACCGCGCGAGCGGCGCCACCACCACTGCCGGCGGCGCAGCCCAACCCCAGCCAGGTTATGGCCACGCCCGCCAACACCGATGCAACAATGGACTTCGCCAAGACCTTCGTCGCCGGCGATGCACCAGCAGCGCTTCGACGTCTATTGACGTTCATATCCAGCTCCAGAATGACGCACGCACCGAAAGGTATCCGTCTCGCACGATTGTATTACCAGCACAACTGTCCCGCCGGTGTCTCGCAGGTCCCCCGTGTACCGCAGGTCTCCAGACCTGCGCATCGAATTACGTGACCAAGCCCGCGATCGCTCGCGAACGTCGTAACATCCGACGTCACAAGTAGTTACGCGCGAGCGCGACAGCGAATTTCGGGCTACACTCCCTTGACGCGGCGAGCCAGGCACGCGAAACTGCGCGGCTCGGCTGGTTGCCGGGGCGCGGCTCGGATGGCCGTGCGACGAAACTGTGTTGGGAGCCGGAGCCACGGAGATAGACGGCGTGTACGCGATCATCGAGGACGGCAGTCATCAGTACCGGGTGTCCGAAGGCGACACGCTGGAGGTTCAGCTTCACGACCTGCCCGAAGAGGCCACGTCGATCGAGTTTGACAAGGTGCTTCTGACCGGCGACGGCGAGGCCATCCAAATCGGCCAGCCGTACGTGCCCGGCGCCAAGGTCACGGCCAGCGTCGCCGGCGAGATCAAGGGCGACAAGATCGTGATCATGAAGCACAAGCGGCGCAAGGGCTACAAGCGCAAGCAGGGCCATCGCCAGCGCTACCTGCGCGTCAAGATCGAGTCGATCGCGGTTTGACGCCCAGAGCAGGGCATCCTGACAATCGCGCGCGTGCGCCGGCTGTCGCGCTGGCGGGCCGCATCAATCGTCGCTTTCCTCCGCGTCGTCCGTCTCGCTGCTTTGGCCGCGGCGCAGCTCCTCGTACAGGGGCACGATCCAGTCCGCCGGCCTGAGCCCGCGCCGCACCGTCGTCAAATCGACAGCCGGATCAATCAGCGGTTGTGGGCGGCGGCCATTCAAGCTGGCCGCAACGTTCGCCCGCACTTCAACGTCGGGATGACCGCGCCGGCGGAAATCGTCCGCCAGGTAATGGCTGAATTGCAGGATCATGTCGGGGTGCGTGACCATTCGTCTGAGCTGCCAACGACGCATGTAGCCGGCCGGATCGATTCGCCATTGCTGGCCCGTGCCGGGGTCGGTGACCACAAACCTGGCTTGCCCGACCTTGTCGCGCAACTTCATGTGCCAGGCGAAACGGTGCCCCTCCTCGGTCCAGCTCACGTTGCCTGGATAGAGAAAATGGCGCAGCGGAAAGAGTAGCTGCCAGAGAAAATACACGCCCAGGAGGACCATCACCACGCCGCGAGCAGGCGATGCTGGGGCCTCGTGAGCGTGCTCGCCGCCCGTGGTCGTTCGAGGGAGCTCTCGCGTGTCGACCCGGGCGTCGCGGCGGGCTGACCGGCGACCCGGCCCGTGCGTGGCGGGACGCGCTCCCGGCCCTCGACGCAATCTCGACCACCAGGCGGCGGGAAAGAAGAGCGCGGTTGCGCCGAGCATGAGCCAAGGAAAGATGCCGATGCGGAAGACCATAGCGTTGGTCAGGTGAAAGGCCGTCGCTCCGGCCAGGGCCAGCCAGCGCGTTGGCCGCCACAACAGGCATGGAACGATGAGCAAGTCGAGCAGGATGCCGCCCCAGGTGAAAAAGGCCACGAACCATTCCTCGGTCACGTACGGGCCGATGACGGCGTAGTTCTTGCGCTTGGCCAGCCACGTGCGCATCGGTTCGCCTTGCACCCAATCCGCGTTCAACTTGGCCAGTCCGCCGTAGACGTAGACTATGCCGAGCTGAACGCGCAGCAGGAGCAGGGTCCAGGCCGGCGCGGTGATCGAGCGCAGGCTGGGCCGGCGTTTCACATCCAGCGACCATTCCCGATGGGCCGGAAGGAAGATCAACAGGAAGCAGAGCAAGCACACCAAGTACAGGTGATTCAGATAGACGGCCTGCTCGAGCAGAAAGATATAGGTGAATAGCACAAACAACAGCGCTGACGTGACGCGGTACCACAGTCCCAGCGCCACGCACAGCGCCACGGCCCCGGTCACGGCAAAGTGCAGGTACATCCCCATCGTGGGCCAGGGGCGCACCCAATCGAAGCCGAAATAGGTGAAGTGCAAGGAGGGTTGAACATAGTAGCGCTCGATCCAGCCATAGCTGAAGTAGCGGAGTACTTCCCAGACGATGACCAGGCCAAAGAGAATCCGGAAAAAGATCAGCGGACCGCTGTCGATCGGTGCCGAGAGCCTGGACACGAGCGACAGTCGCGCTCGGATGACGGGGGGCTGGTCAGGTGCAGCATGGCGTGAGGCCGTCATGGCAATCCCCGCCGACCGCCGGCGCTACGCTTTGCCAGATCAGGCAAAGCGCCGCGCCCGATCTCAGCCGCACTGTGCCTTACGACTCTTCGCCGATCAGCTCGAGCATCTTCTGGCGCAGCTTCTTCTCGATGCGCGATTTGGCCACGTAGACCTTGTTGGCCGAGACGCCCAGCGTCTGGGCCACGCGCTCGACCGGCCATTCCTTGAGCACGTAGTAGTCGAACGCCTGGTAAGTGTCCTCGGCGACTTCCTTCTTGATCAGCCGAAGGCAGTACATCAGGTGATGTTTGCGCCACTCGGTCTCCCAGATTTCGTCGAGCGCCGGCTCGCGTGACTGGACCTGCGCCAGGGCGGCGTCGTCCACCGACGGGACGCGGCGCTTCTTCATTAAGTCGTAGACCTTGTTGGTGGCCATCGTCCGCAGCCAGCTCTTGAACCCGCCTTTGTCCTTCGAGTACTCGAACGTGCGCAGGTGCTGCGACAGCGTGACCATGCACTGCTGCACGACCTCTTCGGCCAAATCTGCAGACAGCCCGCGCGCCCGCGCGTACGATGCCAGCAGCGGGCTATAGAGGTGATAGAATTCCTTCCAGCTCGCGTCGTCCTGCGGGTCCTTCAGCCGTTGCAGCAAGCTGGCACGGGTCGTGTACATTGCGGATGGCGGATCGCGGAGTGCGGATTGGGCCGCATCCGGAACTTCAGCACGAGATTCTACGACTCATTGCCGGTGATGCCGTCGGCGACACCCTCGGCGAAGTTGTCGAAGAGCACGTTGAGCGCCGTCTGGAGGCCGTTGGAGACGGCCTGCTGAACTTGCTGCGACGTGCAGGTGAACTGCAGCAGAATCGGCCCGGCGGCTGCCAGAACGGCCAGTAGTTTCAATCGTCGCGCGAGTCTTCGGGTCATGCGGTTCCTTTCAGAATGACGCGAAAGGCGGCATTGCGTTGCCGCTCGCGCGCCGGCGCTAGGGAACGATCTCGTCCGAGATCGGCTCCGTTCCGTAGTGGGCCAGAATGCCGCCGCTGGGCGGATCGGTGTCGATGTTGCCGCCGACGGCCCAAATCCCGCCGGCCGGATCGACCCATACGGCGTGGAAGCTACGGATCGTGTTGAATCCGGTCTGCTGAATTTCCCAGCCGTCGTCGGTCTGGAACAAGACCGATGCGTCCCGCCCCACAGCCACGCCGCGCTGGCCGGCTGGAATGAACACACCATTGACGCCCAGCGCCCCGGCCGGAGCGCGGTCGCGAAAGGCGTCGCCGTCCAGCTCGAGGATGATGCCAGGGTTGCTTCCGCCGACGCCGACCACCTGCATGTCGTCGCCGTGGATTGTGAACAGCGGCGGATCGCCGCTCAGTTCGTTCTCGAGGCGCGTCCAGGCGTCGCCGTCGAAGCGGGCGGTCAAGCCAGAGAAGCCGACCACGTAGACCTCGGTCGCGCTTCGTCCCCACACCTTGAAGACCAGCGGCACGTCGGGTGTGCCCAGCGAGCGGATGTCTTCAACTACCCACTGCGCGCCCGCGAAGCGCCAGATGACGCCGCCGCTGGCCTGCGTGGCGAGGTCGCCACCAACGGCCCATTGTGGGCCGGCGTCGGTCCCCCAGACTCCAAACAGGGTCTCCGTACCGGGGGTATCTTCGCGCTCGAACGTTACGGCCACCGGATCGAATCGGATAATCAGCCCGCCTTCGCCGGCCAAATAGAACGCCCCGCTGATGAGTCGATCGCTGATCCACCACAGGTCGCCACTTAGCTCGGTCTGGAGGCGTTGCCAGCGTTGGCCATCATAGTGGAACACGTAAGGCCCGCCGCCATCGCCCGGGTCGGCCCCGACCGCGTACACGTCATCCGAGGCAGTTCCTGAGACGGACAGAAACGAGGCGGCCAGCTCGTCGAAGACAAGCTGCCATTGCGCCGCCGGTGCGCCGTTGTCGTTTGCGTTGCCCGGCGAGTTGGCGTTCGCGCCGTTGCCGTTCTGATTCGCAGGGGCGTTCGTGTTCGCCGTGTTGGTATTGGTCGAATTTTGCGACGGGCCGTTGCCGCCGCGGCTGGGCGGAACACACGCAGGCACCGCTGCCAAAGCGAGCAGCGTCGCGGCGCGCAAAATCTGACCTCCGCCGGTCGTACTCATTGGGGCCGTGCTCCATCCCCGGGCATCGATCACTGCCCGGGTACGAGTGCCTATTACCAGACGCACCCCGGGTCCGCAAGCGTCGCGGACAGCCTGGTGATGAGCGTGCGCGCTGGTCCGCGTTCGCACGAAAGCGATCGGACGCCCGGATGCCAACCGAGAAACCATGGGTTCGAGCCGCTCGGAGTTGGGCACGCTTCAGTAGCGCGGAGCGCCACGGCGCCCGCGCGCCCGCTCTCGCGGCGCGGCTGCCGAACGCACGCCTCGGCTTGTATCGATTCGATCCGACATGACCGATACGAGCGAAGAGTGGGCCACTCAGCGGAACAATGGCTAGAATCTGATCGGGTGGAAAGTTTTCTCGCATGACGACAACGCTCGGACCCGATGCGGGAAGATTATGGGGCGTCGGCCGGCTACCCAGACGTGCGTAACCTGCTATCATAGTGACAAGCAGGGGTACTCCCGGCCGCCGAACGTTCGATCGTAGCGTGGCACGAAACGTGCTACTTCGGATGAAAACGCGGTGCGAGGGCTCAGCCGGTTACGTTTGTCGGGCGCGCTCTCGGCCGTCTGCCCTTCAGCAATCAGGCGGGGCCACGTGGCCAGGAGCAGGAGGACTAGCGGTATGAGTCGAATGACGTTCGCGAACGTGGAACGGATGTTCGGGGTGGCGCCGTTGTGCTTGGCAGTAGCCCTGGCAGGCTGCAACGCTGGTTCGAATCGCGGTTCGCCGCAGCCCAACGCCAACAGCGATACCGAACCCGTCCCGAACGCCAACACCGATCCCGGCACAGGCTCGAACAACAACTCCGACGAGCCGCCGATCAACGCCCGCCCGGTCATCACGACCATCGCCGGATCGGGTGTGGCGGGCTTCAACGGCGAGACCAACCCGCCGCTCGAGATGGCGCTTTATCTGCCCATGGACATCTCGTTCGGGCCGGACGGCACGCTCTACATTGTGGATTGGAACAACCACCGCATCCGCCGCATGGAGGGCGACAACCTCGTTACGATTCTGGGCACCGGTCAGATTGGTGACGCGCCCGACGGCGATCCGCTGTCGACCGCATTGAACCACCCGACCAACGTCACGTTCGATGAGAACGGCGACATGGTCGTCGCGGCCTGGCACAACAGCAAAGTCAAGCGGCTCGAATTCGCGACTGGCGAGTTTGTGAATGTGGCCGGCACCGGCGCCCGCTCGTTTGGCGGCGATGGCGGGCCGGCCAACGACGCCCTGCTCGACCTGCCCAGTGGCGTGGTCGTCGACTCGATCGGCGCCTACTCACGCGGGGCGATTATCTTCTCCGATCAGGCCAACCAGCGCATCCGCATCGTCGACACCAACGGAATGATTCAGACGCTGTGCGGCACCGGCATGGCGGGTTACGCCGGCGACGGCGGCCGGGCTGAGGAGGCGCTGATCAACGCGCCGGTCGGCCAAGCGGCGCCCCCGGCCAGCCGGATCGACATGGACATGCTGGGCAATATCTATCTCGCCGACACCGGCAACCACGTCATCCGTGTCATCGACAATGCCGGCATCATTACCACGATCGCGGGAACACCCCGGCAGGCCGGTTATGGCGGCGACGGGGGTCCGGCGACGGCGGCGTTGCTCAACACCCCGAGCGATGTGGAAGTCACGCCTGACGGCGTGATCTACATCGCCGACACGTTCAATCACGTCATCCGGCGCATCACGCCCGACGGGATCATTACGACGATCGCCGGGGCGCCGGAGATGCGCGGCTTTGCGGGGGATGGTGAAGCGGCTGAAGACGCCCGTTTGGATCGCCCATACGGCATCGCCGTCTCACCCGACGGTGAGCTCTATGTCGCCGACACGCACAACCACCGCATCCGCCGCGTGACCGCTGACCTGCCGCCCGACTTCGTCCCCGACGACGGGACGGGCGACGGGATCGTCGATCAGGTGCCCTGCACCGACGAGCCCGGCTCGATCTGCACGTTTGCCGGCACGGGCGTCAACGGCTTCAACGGCGACGGCCGCGATCGGCTGCAAACGGCGCTCTACTGGCCATATGACCTGGAGTTCACGCCCTCGGGCCGCACGTACGTGCTCGACTGGAACAACCACATGGTCCGGGAGATTCTGGACGACGGCACGTTCATCACACGCGTTGGTGAGCAGTTCGTGGGCGACGGTCCGCTTGACCTGAGCGACCTGGAGCCACCGGGCGCCCCCGGAACCATCGTGACGCTCAATCACCCGACCGACCTGCTTGAGCTGCCCAACGGCAATCTGGTGATCGTGGCCTGGCACAACCACAAGCTGCGCATGCTCGATCCGCAGACGCAGCTGGTTACCGTGATTGCCGGCCGCGGCGCCAGCTTCGCCGGCGACAACGGCCCGGTCGGACGCCCTGAAGTTCGCTTCAATCAGTTGGCCCACGCCGCGCTCGATCCGGACGGGAATCTGCTGATCGTCGATCAGCGTAACCAGCGGCTGCGGCTGGTGCGTGACTTCGTTGAGATGCTGGGCGATGGCATCGTCGAGACCGTGCTGGGGACCGGGATGCCGGGCTTTAACGGCGACGGCCTGACACCGCTGGAGACGCAGGTGCGCTTCCCGACCGGCTCGAACCCCGAGCCGACCGGCGGCATCGCCATCGACTCGGCCGGCGTGGTCTATTTTGCCGACTCGAACAACAACCGCATCCGTCGCGTCGAGTTCAACGCGGACTACACCGATGGCGTCGTCTCCACCATCGCGGGGACAGGCACGGCCGGTTCACGCGGCGACGGGGGGCTGGCGGTCGAGGCCGAAATCTCATTCCCGGCCGATCTCGAGCTCGGACCGGACGGCAACCTCTATTTTGCTGACACTAACAACAACAAAGTCCGAATGGTCGACCTCGTAACGGGCATCATCACCACCGTAGCCGGGACAGGTGAACGCGGGTACAGTGGTGACGGCGGGCAGGCTGTAGACGCGATGCTCAGCCGTCCGTTTGGCGTTGCGTTCGATGAGGCCGAGGACTTGTACGTCTCCGACACGTTCAATGGACGCATCAGACGTGTAACGAGGTAGATGATCCACGCCTACTCACTGAACCCAGTACCACGCCGGCCGCAGCGGACGCTGTGGCCCGGCGTGGTTGTGTTATTGGCCGCGCTGAGCGGATGTCCGGCGCCCGGCGGCAGCGGGTCGAATCCGAACGGCAACGCGCCGCCCGCGAATCAGAACTCGTCACAAGGCAACGACAACGGCGACAACGGAAACGAGAGTGTGGCCAACGCCAACGGCGACGCCAACGGGAACGGCAACGCCAACGGAAACCCCAACGCTAACGGAGCCGGCAACGGCAACGGATCGGGAGCCGTCGAAGCGGTGTTTCCGGACAACTACCGTGAGACGTTCACGGAAGTCCGCGACTGCCGCATGAGCATCGAGCACGGGCCGTTCATGATCCGCGTGCTGGCCAACGACATCGCCCTGCAGCCGTATCTGAACAACGAGAATCCACTTCCTGTGGGCAGCGTGCTGGTAAAAGAGGAGTTTCTCGGCACCGATTGCAGTAATCTGGCCGAGCTGGCCCAGTGGCGCGTCATGCGCAAGGAGCCGCCGGGCTTCGATCCCGAGGATGGAGACTGGCATTGGCAGCTTGTGTTGGCGCCGGCACGCACCGTGGCCGATAATTCCAAGCGCACATGTATCGGCTGCCATTCGCTTTCGGAGTGTCTGGAGCGGGATTACCAATGCACCGAACCCTAGCGGGCTCTGTTGTGGCGGCGTTGACTGCCGGCCTCACAAGCACGTTCGCGATCCTGGCCGGTTGCACGGCGCCGGGCGGCGGTGGCGGCACTTCGCCAAACGCAAACTCGCCGGGCTCCAACGAGAACACTAACTCGCCGCCAGGGAACGCAAATTCGAATATGAACGCCGCGGTCAACGAAAACGCGAACGACGACGGGGCTTGTCCGACCGGAACCGTCGGCGGCGAGACGACGGTCAGCTATCAAGCCGACGTATTTCCGCTGCTTCAGACGGCCGGCTGCATGACATCCGGGTGCCACGGCGGTCTGTTCCCTTCTTCGCTGTATGACCTGACGACCTACGAGCGCACGTTTGGACCGGGCGAACAGGCCCAAATGCTCGGCGTGTGCAATGTCGTTCCAGGCGATCCCGACGCCAGCTTCCTGATCGAGAAGCTCGTGGACGACACGCCGCGGGGCGGCGGCGACCGGATGCCCCTTTTGCGAACACCGCTGCCAGACGCCGACATTGAGCTGATCCGGACGTGGATCCGCGAGGGGGCGCAAGACAACTGACCATATCCGACTTACGCTTAGACGCAATCAGCTAGCGACGGAGCGATGAACTGTATGCAAAGCATGAAACAGAAGCCTCGGGCGGGAGCCAATTCTAGCCGGGCTCCCATCGTAGACAACCTCGCGCGATGCCGCGCGCTCGCGTTAGCGGCCTACTGCGGATTGGCCGCCGGTTGCTCGATGTCGAGTGGCGGGGGCACAAGCCCCGGAGGCAACGTGAACTCCGGCCCAAATGCCAATATCAATGGTTCCAGTGCAACCGAGGTCGTACAGCGCGCGACTTACCTCGTCCTGGCATATAATGACGAGGCGAGTTTTGTTGCAACTTCATTTGCCGTCGGGCCGACTATGCTTGCCACGAACGCGCACGTTGTCGACGACATCATGTCAATTGCAAGCAGAGCGAACGGCGAGGTTGTTGTGCTGCGTCATGAGACGGGCGAACAGCGTCGGATCACCCGGGTGTGGAAGGATCCCGAGTACGACCCGAACCTGTTTGATCGCACGCCTGACGTTGGGTTTCTCGAGGTCGATGTGACGGTAGACGAGTACATTGCGCTACCGTCTGGGGGCGAGATACCACAAGTGAGGGTGACGGACGCGATTACACTCTGTGGCTTCCCGGGGTCGGTCGTGCAGTCGATTGATCTTTCCGTAGACCTTGATGACGTGCGGCCGCGGGCATCGTGTCCAACTGGAACTGTGAGTGCGATTCGGCCGTTGGACCCAGCGCAACCTGCGACGGATGCGAACTCCGTGCTTGTGCAGATTGACGTGTCCGCTGAACCAGGCAATAGCGGGAGTGCCGTCCTTGCCGATGACGGGACAGTATTGGGGATACTGTCGTTTGGGACATCAACACTGCAAACCTTTGCCTACAGAAGCGACTTGCTGAACGCATTGCTCGATCGCATTAGGCAGGGTTTGATCCCAACATTCATTGTCGGGGCTTCCCCAGGAGATTCGATCGTGTGGGGGGCGGCCTTCGACGCATCTGAGCAAGGGTTTCTGTCAGCGGTGTGGGGTTCGGGGCCTGACGATGTGTTCACGGTCGGCGGTCAGCCCGCGGCCTGCGAGGTCTTTCACTACAACGGGTCGGTCTGGCAGGAAATGAACGTGCCCACCGTGCCGGTGCTCGCCTGGGTGTTCGGCTTCGGGCCAGACGACGTCTACGCGGTCGGTGTCGACGGCGGTATGATTCGATACGACGGTCAGACCTGGCGCACCATCGCCACGGGCACGACGCAGGACCTGTGGGGCATCTGGGGCAGCGCCCCCAACGACCTGTGGATCGTCGGAGGTGATGTGGAGCCCACCGGACAGCCTCAGGCGCCACCCATCATCTTGCGCTACAACGGGAGCACGTTTCAGTCGTTCCAGGTTCCGCCCGGTGCGCGGTCGGCCACCTCGCTGTTCAAGGTGTGGGGCATCGGATCCAAGGTCTTCGCGGTTGGCTCGAATGGCCTGATCCTCGAGTTCGACGGGACGGATTGGGTGCAGGTTGATGCCGGCGACGAAGCGGACGAAGACTTCGTGTCGCTGTGGGGCACGAGCGAAGACAACATTGTGGCCGTCGGCGGGCGGAGCGGCGCACGAATCGCAAGCTACAACGGCACGACGTGGTCGACCATTGCGCCCGATGGCGTTCCGGGTCTGAACGCCGTCTTCATGGTCAATCCGCACGAGGCGGTTTTTGCCGGAGTGAACGGCGAAGTTGGTCGCTACGACCCGATTCTCGACGATCTGCAAAGCGAGACGCCCGCCACCGGTCAGGAGCTGCACGGCATGTGGGGCGATGGCCAGGGCCGGTTCTACGCGGTCGGCGGCCGCACCGGGGCGGTCCCGTTCAGCGGCGTCGCGCTCCTCCGCACGATCGGCGATTCGGGCGTCATCTCCATGCCGCCCGAGGATCCGCCCGACGTCCCGCGTATGCTCGAGATCGGTTTTGCCAACGGCGGTCCGTACACGGTCGTGCCGCCGGGTGGTGAGATGCCGGTGTTCATGGGCCCGCAGGGCGGCATCCATATCTTCGCCACGATTCGTGGGACCGGCTTTGCGCCGAACGCGCTGGTGTCGCTGACACAGATGGGCACGCTGGTCGACAATGGCCAGATCATCATCACACCTTTCACCGCCAACGCCACGTTTACGCAGGCGCCCGGCGAAGACGGCGTCAACCAACTGCTCGACCGTTTCATTTTCCTGAGCGCGTTGCCGAACGATGTCTATGGCGAGACGGCGCTCCTGCGCTTCACGATCACCGCCACCGCCGACCCGACCGTCACTGCCACGATCGAGCAGGAAGTCCTGCTGGTGCCGTTCGGCGGGTAGGACTGAGAATCCGGCTGCGAGTTGGGCATGCCACGCGCGTGGCACGGGCATCTTGCCCGTGATTCGTCCCACGGGCTTCCAGCCCGTGGCCACGTTGCCTGATGTGAACGACGGATCATGGGCTGGAAGCCATTGCCACCTACCGTCCGATGCGGACCACGAGCACGGCCGATTCGCCGGCCTTCCAGCCGCTCGGCGCTGTGCCGAGGACGACGGTGTCGCCGCGCGGAGCCGCGACCGCCGTCTGAAGGTGGAAGCGCGAGTGGGCCTTGTCGGTCGAGACGGCCTCGGCACTGATCTTCATGCGGACGGCCCCGTCCGGGTTGGCCTGCTGAATCGTGCCGTGAACCAGCACGCGCGCCTCGCCGCCGATCATACCCTCGACCGAGAACTCCTCGTCCTCGACCGCCACGGCGGTCAGCCGGGCCAGCAGGCGCGTCTCGCCAAAGCGGGCCAGCTCCTTGGCCAGGTCCTGAAGGTCAGGCGGCATCGGTGCGGAGAGGTCGCGCAACTGGCCGCGGTCGCCTTCGGATGCGCTCGGCGGGCCGGCGTAGAGCAGCGCGAACTCGAGCTGCACGCGCTGGGCCGGCGTGTCGAGCGTCTTCGTCACGCTGTGCGTGATGTCGAGGAAGGCCTTGGGGCCGGTGACCAGCAGCGTGCCGCGCGAGTTGTCGGCCGCGACGCGCACGTTGCGGAAATGCGGCGTGCGCCCGACGACTTCGAGCAACTGCTGCGCCACTTCCTCGGCCGCACGATGGCGAATCGGGATAATCGTAACATCATGGCCGGCCGAGTCGGCCGCCGGGACGTCCAGTGCCGCCAACACGTCGCGAAGCTGACGCAGCTCTGTCGGCGTGCCATTGACGATCAGACTGTTGGTGTGTGTGTCGGCCGTGATGCGGCCCCCGCCGAGCGCACCGAGCAACGGGGCCAGGTCCGGCGCGGACGTGTGTTTAAGCTGAATGACCGCGATCTCGGTGTTGTTGGCCGCCGCGGCCTTGGATCCCTTCTGCGGCGGGGATTCAGGCTCGGCGGGCTGTGCGAGCCGCACAGCCTGGATCGACAGGCACACGCAAAGCAAGTTCGTAAGCATCGGCAAGTTTCCTTTCGTCAGTTAAGGGTTGGCGGCCCGCTGCCGGCTTCGTTGGATGCCGGCTCGGCCGCCAAGACCATCGGTTCATACAGCCACACAATGTGGACGTGCGGATCGGCGCTGGGCAGGCGCACCTGCAGGTACTCCGCCTTGCCTAGCATGGCGATTCGGACTTCGGACGCTGTGCCGAGGCTCTCACGCGGTAACTCCGAGTTCATATTCGACGGCGCGAAGCGCGGCGGCGTGCCGACACGCGTGGCCAGCCAGCCCGCCGTCGCCACGAGCGCGATGGCGGCCGCAATCCGCCACGGCGCGGCCCTTCGCCATAGCGGCAGAGTCCTCGGAGCGGCCCCTGTTTCGGCCACCACGTTGGCCGCATCGCCGAGCGCGACGAGCTGCATCGCGAGGCGCTCGCATCTGCGAAAAAAGGCACGACACGCATCACACCGCGCCAGATGCGCCTCGAGCTCGGTTCGCTGGCTGGCCGTGAGGGAGTCGTCGAGCCAATCATCGGCAAGCGGCTGAATGTCGTGGCAATTCGTCATGATTCGTTCCCGTCGCCGCCCAGCAGCCGCATCAGCTTCTGGCGCGCCTGGTGTACGTGGGCGCGCACGGCTGACTCGGTAATCTGCATAATCTGTGCGATGCGCGGATACTCCATCTGCTCCATCGTCTTGAGCACGAGCGCGACACGCTGTTGGTCGGGCAGCGTTTCGATCGCGTCGCGCAGCCGCCCAAGCTCTTCGGTCGCGACCAGCGTGTTGTGCGGCGTTCGCGCATGGGCCGTCGCCAGGGCAGCGTTGTCCAACTCCGGCCGTCGGCGGCGACGGTGATTCAGACACAGGTTCGTCACCGTCCGCCACAGCCAGGACGTCAGCACAACCGCCGTCGTTGAATCATGTGACGAACCCGGCCGATCACGCAGGGCTAGTCGAAACGCCTCTTGCACGATTTCCTCCGCGTCGTCGCGGTTCCAGACCATCTTGACGGCCAATCGGATCAACCGCGGCCGAGTCTCGGTCAGCAGCCGGGCCAGATCGGTCGGCGGCGACAGCAGCTCGCCACACGCGTCGGTCATCGGATCGGCCGCCATCGCTCTGCCGCTGCCACGCGCGGCCCTCGCTTAGGAAATGTGCATCAGTCAGACGGCGCTTAGTGTACCCTCGGGATTTGCGCTGGATGCGGCCGGCGAGCAGTGCGCGACGTCAGGCAATGCACGCCTTACGCTGATGATCCGCTCTCCCCTCGCTCCTGCTTGGGCTCCACTCGTGCGCGCTATCGACTTTACGCTGGTTTGACGCCCACGGGTGGGCGGATGCGATCCGAAAAACTTGACTCGTTTGCGACAAGTCGGCGCTCGCAGAGAGGCCAGTGAGACTGCGCCTCGGACCGACGTGTCATGCCCGCGCACCACAGCACCGCAGGCTCACTCGCCGGCTGCGAAGCCGGCGTGACCGCCGATCCCGGCGCGCCGGGACGGTCACGCCGACATCCTGTCGGCGAGTGCGCTCCCGGTCGTGATGGAAGCCGATCAAGGAAGACGCGTAGGAGGAGCGCCCACGAGGCCTATCATCACCTCCTCTATTCTCTGCACACTCTGCGACTCTGTCCGGGACGCGCTAGCGGAGCGCGCGTGTCCCGGATCTGCGTCCATGATCCGCCCGGGAACATGACTCATTCGCAACAAGTCTGAAAACCCAAGGAGTCTAGCCTGACCACAACGCCCGCAGACGCACAAAGTCCGGCTGCTCGCGCTTCCAGCGAATGACGCGCTCCGCGATCGACGGTTCGTCTCGACCGAGCGGCCGAGCGCTGTGAAGGCTCATGATGCTGGCGTTCATCGTGGCGAACCCGCCCAGCGTGCGGCCCGAGTGGCACGTGAGACACGTCTGCGGAAACGGGAGACCCTCGCGCATCCGTCCGTCGGAATCGGTGTGCACTCGCCCTAAGACGGCATAGGGGTCAAAGTAGATACCGTCGGCGCCCGTTGGGACAAGGCCGCTGGCGCGCTCGGCGAACAGCAAGCTGCGCCGCAGGCTCAGCTCGGCAAACTCCTGAGTGAACACATCGCCGTGTACATCGGCTTCGGGTGGCTGTGCCGACGGGGCTGTTCTGCGGACCTGAACGCTCTCGACGATGCGTGTCGGCACGATGTCGAGCTGATCGTCGATGCACAGCAGCTCGCGCAGCAGGACGAATGCGGCCCCGGGCGGCGCTCCGGGCAGCCGGGCGAGGTCGACGCCCGGTTCGGACCGTTCGCGAAGCCATTTCCGTAGCCCGTCCGCGCCGCCGGCCGAGTGCGGCCAGCGGCAGAACACGCGGAACACCGAGCGCCCGTCGACCTGACGCGTGTGGCGAAACAGGCCATCCGCGTCCGTGACGATCTCAAGCCAGGGTCCGTCTCCAGCGCGACGCAGGGCGCGCGAGAGATCCGGGACGATCTGATCTATGCCGGACGGGTCCGGCAACGACTCGATGCGGTCGCGTGGCATGGCCAGCGCCCTCATCACGCGCGCGAGCTTGCGGCTCAGCGTCTCTTTGCGCTCGCGTTGGATCGCGGTGGGCTCCGGCAGGCCGCCCTCGAGCATGTCGCCGTGCTGAATCTGCGTCGGATGGGCCTGGAGCAGGTCAAACACCGCCCACAGGTCGCGCTGCAGCATGACGCGCCGCAGCGGATCATCGATCAGCCGTTCGCCATGCTGGTCGAGAAACTCGTCGAGTCCCCGATCGCACCGGTCGAAGGGCTGGTCGTCGAGCAGGAAGCGCGGGTGCCGGCCCAGCGGCGGGTCGGGCACGTCCGGGCCGACGTGTACGCGCTCGACGTGCTCGTTGCCTGCGCCGGCAACCTCTCTGCGCACGAGTTCGATTTGCCGCGCGTAGAAGGCGGCAAAGAGCCGGTTCCAGAGGTGGCTCGGGTCGCGGTCGTACACAGCGCTCGAGTTCGTCGCGGCGGTCGCGACGACGGCGACGTTGAGCGCGGAGGCGCACGCCAAGAACCAAAGCCGCCGGTGCTGTGTTGAGTTTCGTAGACTCGCGCGCATCAACGCCCTCGCCGGAAGCAGCGAATTGTAGAGCACGCCGTCCCGATTGACTGCAGTCTGACCGGCAAGGCACGGGCGAGCATAAGGCCGCTTGCCCATGCCACCGATGCCACGCATCGACCGACTTACTTGCCCCACGACCCGTCCACGCACACTGTCGCGTCGACGCCTGTCGAGGCATTTTTCAGGCGAGAGCACGGGCAAGCGAAAAGGCTGCTTGCCCATGCCACCCAACGCCGTGAACTATTTGCATCTACGCAGCGGCGCAAACTCTTGTGGCTAAACGACTTTCGCCTGGCGTGGCCGGCCGGATTTTCGGCGCGCCGGGTGGACCTTCG
>Ga0187892_10000978_pt1 | contig 70199 bp, 66 predicted proteins | sample MA1701073metaG_FD_139345 | JGI IMG/M metagenome (GOLD analysis project Ga0187892, IMG submission 139345) | Bio-ooze microbial communities from a basaltic lava cave in the Kipuka Kanohina Cave System on the Island of Hawaii, USA - MA170107-3 metaG ...
CCGCCCGTACGAATCGATGTGTCGCTCACGATGCCGGAGAGCGCGATGACGGCGATTTCTGTTGTGCCGCCGCCGATGTCGATCACCATGTTGCCTGTGGGTGTCTCAACCGGAAGACCGACGCCTATCGCCGCGGCCATCGGCTCGGCGACCATGAAGACTTCTTTGGCGCCTGCGCCTAACGCGGAGTCGCGCACCGCGCGCTTTTCAACTTCGGTGATGCCTGACGGGACGCACACGATCACGCGTGGCTTCACCTTGAAGACGCGGTTCTCGATGATGAGCGCGAGGAAATAGCGCAGCATCTTCTCGGTCACGTCGAAGTCGGCGATGACGCCGTCCTTCATAGGCCGCACGGCGAGCACGCCGTCCGGAGTCCTGCCGAGCATGCGTTTGGCCTCGAGCCCAACGCCCTTGATCTGCTTGGTTTCGCGGTCGAGGGCGACGACGGACGGCTCGTTGAGGACTATCCCCTCGCCCTTCACATAGACGAGTGTGTTTGCCGTTCCGAGGTCGACGGCAATGGCGTTGGCGGGAAACAGCGATCCTTTCTTGAAGAAAGGCCAGCGCATTTAGTGGGGATCTATTTGAGTCGCACCGGGGCCGAGGTGCGAAAGTGACAGGCAGTTAGGGAGTCGCGCGCGAAACCTAGCCGCCGGGTCCGAAGTGGACAAGACATTGCCAATTCACGACCTACGGCGTGTCGGTTCACCCGCTCTCTTGGACGAATTGCCGTGCCGAGCGTCACGTCCGCGCGTTTTTCGCCGAAACCCGGGTGAGTCGACGCTCGGCAGCGGTGCTTAGCGGCCGGTGCTCCCAAAACCGCCCGACCCTCGGCCAGTTTCGCTCAGCTCGCTCGCCTCATCGATGACGGGACGCTCATAGCGAGCGAAGACGAGCTGCGCGATGCGGTCGCCGCGACGGATTTCCACCGGCTCAGCGCCGGTGTTTTGCATGATGACCTTGAGCTCGCCGCGATAGTCCGAGTCGATCGTGCCCGGCGCGTTAGGCACCGTGATGCCGTGCTTGAGCGCGAGCCCGGAGCGCGGCCGCACCTGCAGCTCGATGCCTAACGGGAGCTCGAAAACGAGTCCCGTGGCCACCGCGCGCCGCGCGCCCGGTTCGAGGACGAAGTCAAGCTCCGCCGAGCAGACGTCGTGTCCGGCGGAACCGTCGGTGGCGGTCACCGGCAGCGGCGTTTCGAGGCCGTGCGGCAAACGCCTAACGCGAACGCGCGGGCTGTCAGTTGAATCGTGAGCGGACATGGCGGCGGCGAAGTCTACCGCCGCCCCGTCCGCTGTCTACCCCCCGAATCCCGATCCCCGAGGCCGATCCCCGGAGCCCTCCTACTTCACCGTAAACTCTTTCGTGCCCGCCGAAGTCCCGTTCAGAAGGATCTCGACCTTGTACTTGCCGGGCGGAAATCCACCTGGCTTGCTGATGTGGAACGCCGTTACGGCTGGACCTGATGGAGCTATCGTCTCGGTTGACTGATCGACAACCTGGCCATCCTCGAAGGTCCATTTAGCTTGCAGCGTCGCCGCCGGCGAGGAGCCTGACGTCGAGACAACGGCGTAGATCGTATCCGTCCGCGCGAAGTTATCGGTCACCTCGGAGACCTTCTTGTCCGCACCGATGTGCCGCCCGAGGTCGATTTCGGTCACGGCGATATTGTCGGTCGCCACGGCTCCCGCCGCTGAGTCGACCTGGGCGGCCTCTTCACGCTTTGCGCATGCCGCGACGGCGATCATTGAAATCGAGACGAACGCGACGAGCCGCGCTCTGGATTGAGTGTGCATAGTGATCCTCTTCGGAGTCAGCGTTCGGGGATGGTGAGCTGCTGTCCGGGGTAAATCAGATCCGGATTCTTGATGATGTGCTTGTTTGCTGCGTAGATGCGGTGCCACTCGTTGTGATCGCCATACTGTCGCTTCGCGATCTTCGAGAGCGAGTCGCCCGCTACGACGGTGTATGTCTTCGTATCCTCGGCTACAGGCTGTTGCTCGACCTCGGCGTCTGGCGCCGTCGACGAGCTCCCGCTGCGCACGTCGGAGAAGTCCGGCTTCTTTTTCGCGGCGTTGCTATCACGGCGGGGTTCGTTGTCCAGGATACCCATACATGCCTCGCACGTAGTTTGTGAGTGCGCGGGCGGCAGGAATTGTGCCTCAGTGAGCTTGGCGCCCGAGCTCGCCAGTCTATGTTTTGCCTAACGCGAATTCGGCAAAAGCGGACTGCGGATGAGCGCGGATCAATAACCGGCCCCCCACCGAGCGAGGCTGCCGCGTGCGCGGGCTATACACAAAACGCGCACCTGCCACCGGAAGGATGCCCCGGTGACCGAAGCGCGACGTTGCTAACTTTGGATGACCGCTGCTGGGCAGCGCTGCGCAGCCTAACGTATGAAGTTGGTCGGGTCCTCGTAGGGTAAGCCGAACGCTTCCGCGACGCCGGGATACGTCACATGCCCCTCGACCATGTTGAGGCCCTTGAGCAGTGCGGAGTTTTCTCGCAGCGCAGTCTTCCACCCTTTGTTCGCGAGTCGCAATGCGTAAGGCAGCGTCGCGTTCGTTAGCGCGAGCGTCGAGGTGCGCGGCACGCCGCCGGGCATGTTCGCCACGCCGTAGTGGATGACGCCGTCGATCACGTACGTCGGATTCTCATGCGTCGTCGGATGTATCGTTTCGACGCAGCCGCCTTGATCCACAGCAACGTCGACGATCACGGCGCCCGGTTTCATCCGGCGCAGATCATCGCGCCGCACAAGCTTGGGCGCCTTTGCGCCCGGAATCAGCACGCCACCGACAACGAGATCAGCCGCCGCGATCTGTTCCAGAATGTTGTGCCGATTCGAATAGATGAGCTGGACGTTCGCCGGCATCACGTCCGACAGATAGCGCAGGCGTTCCAGCGAAATGTCCAGAATGACCACCGCTGCGCCCAGACCCGCGGCCATCTTGGCCGCGTTGATGCCAACCACACCACCACCGAGCACAATAACCTTGGCCGGCGGCACTCCGGGAACTCCGCCTAACAAGACGCCGCGTCCGCCATAGAGCTTTTCCAGGTACTTGGCCCCCTGCTGCACCGCCATGCGCCCTGCCACCTCCGACATCGGCGTGAGCAGTGGCAGCTCGCGGTTAGGCAGCTCGACTGTCTCGTACGCGATGCAGATCGCCTCGCGCTCCATGTGCGCTCGGGTCAGCTCTTCATCCGCGGCGAAGTGGAAGTACGTGAAGACGACCTGCCCACGCCGCATGCGCGGCCATTCCGGCCTAATCGGCTCCTTCACCTTCATGACCATATCGACGTCTGCCCATGCCGCGTCCGCGTCAGGCACGATTTCAGCGCCAACGGACATATATGCAGAGTCTTCGAAGCCGCTCCCCTCGCCGGCACCGCGCTCGACTGCGACGCGATGCCCGGCCGCGATCAGCGCCTCGGCGCCCGCCGGGACGAGCGCCACTCGGTTCTCGTTGGTTTTTATCTCCTTCGGAACACTAATTCGCATAGTCGTTTGGTCGTAGTCCCTTTCTAGCTGTCAGCCGTCGGCCGGCAGCTGTCGGCCGACAGCTTTAGTTTGTAACCCTCGTTAGGCCAACGCGCTTCCCGGGCCGAGACTGAGCACCGTCTGCCTAGCGGGATCAAAGAACTCTGCGCTGACCTGACGCACCTCATCCTGCGTGATCGCGTCGATCTCCGCCAGGACCTCGTCCAGCGTGCGATCGGGATCACCGTATAGCTCCACAGCCGCCGCGCGATACATGCGCGACGTGACGCTTTCAAGCGACAGCGTCAATTGTCCTTTGAGCTGATTCTTGCCCGCTGCGAGTTCGTCGGCGGGAATACCTTCGGCGATGAGATGACGCAACTCACCAAAGCTCGCGTCCAGCGCTGCCGCGGCGGTCTCGGGCGCAGTCCCCACGAAGATCCCATGCACGCCGAATCTCGCGTGCAATGACTGGTAGGTGTGCACACTGTACGCGAGGCCAAGCTCTTCCCGCACGCGCTGGAACAAGCGCGAGCTCATGCCACCGCCAAGAAGCTGAGAGACGATCGCGAACGCATAACGGCGCCGGTCTGAGTAGCAGATCGCTGAGCTCCCGAGCACCAAATACGTCTGCACGCTATCGCGCGTGACGTGACTGTAGCCGGGGCCGCGCATCGGCGTCGGCGCCGGCTGATTCACGACGAAATCGCCGCGAGGGTCAGCGGCCCAGCCCGTGGACTCGAGCGCCGCGACAACGCGATCGTGATCCACGTGCCCGGTGACCACCACGACAATGTGTTCCGGACGGTAGCCTTGGGTGTGCAGCGCGCGCAGGTCAGCCACGCCTAACGCGGACACCGTATCACGCGTGCCAAGGATCGAGTAGCCGAATGGGTGTGCGCCCCAGAGCTGCGCGTTGTGCAGCTCGAACACGAGGTCGTCCGGCGTGTCCTCGACCTGCGCGATCTCGTCCAGCACCACTTTGTGCTCCAGCTCGAGATCGCTCTGCCGCAACGATGGGCGAAAGACGATGTCATGCACGATGTCCGCCGCGCGCTCGAGATCTTCGTCGAGACAGCGTGCCTGATACACAGTGTGCTCGCGCGACGTGTACGCGTCGAGAACACCACCGACCGACTCCAGGGCCAGGGCAATCTGACGCGTCGAGCGCTGCTCGGTCCCCTTGAACACCATGTGCTCGAGCAGGTGCGACACGCCCATGCGATCGGCGGGCTCGTGGATCGATGCCACCCGCACCCAGGCACCTAACGCGATTGACCGTACGCCGGGCATGTGCTCGGTCAGTACGGTCAGGCCGTTCGGGAACTGCGTGCGGTGAATGCGCTCCTCGCTGCCCACGACGGCTACGCCGTTAGGCAGCGGTCCGGAACCGGTCATTCGCGGTCGCCGCGGCCTCCGCGTCCACCGCGCGAACGGCCACCGCCGCGACCTTCGCGCCGCGGCCGCCGAGCGCCGCCGTCGCCATGCCGATGCTCGCGCGAGCCTCCGCCGACACCAACGGGTTCACCGCCTTCTTCGTCACCAGCAGCGCCTTCTTCACCGGCCGGCTTCGGAACGAGGGCCTTCATCGACAGGCGCATTTTCCCGCGATCGTCGCGCTCGATGAGCTTCACCTTCACGCGGTCTCCCTTCTTCACCACATCTTCGGTGCGCTCCGTGCGACCATGTTGCATCTCGGAGATGTGCAGCAGGCCCTCGGTGCCGGGCATGATTTCGATGAAAGCACCGAACGCCGTGGTGCTCTTGACCACGCCCTCGTAGGTCTCGCCAACGACGGGCTCTGCCGTCAACTCGAGGACACGTGCGCGTGCCTTCTCCATCGCTTCGCCGCCCACGGCCGCGATCGTAACGACGCCATTGTCGTCCACAGTGATCTCGGCGCCCGTCTCTTCCTGGATGCCACGGATAATCTTCCCCTTCGGTCCGATGAGATCGCCGATCTTCTCTGGATTGATCTGGACGGTCACGATGCGCGGTGCGTACGGCGACAGGTCGGGTCGCGGCGCGGCCAGGGTCTTCTTCATCTCACCGAGGATGTGCAGGCGACCCTCTCGCGCTTGCGCGAGCGCCTCCTGCATCAACTTCAGCGTTAGGCCCTGGATCTTGATGTCCATCTGAATCGACGTGATCCCCTGCTCTGTTCCGGCGACCTTGAAGTCCATGTCGCCCAGAGCATCCTCGGTGCCCAGGATATCGGTGAGGATGGCGTATCGCTCACCTTCCTTGATGAGCCCCATCGCCACACCGGCGACGGACGCGCGCGTCGGTACGCCGGCGTCGAAGAGGGCGAGCGATGCACCGCACACCGAGGCCATCGACGAGGAACCGTTTGACTCGAGCACGTCGGAGACTATTCGGATGGTATAAGGGAAGTCTTCGTACGGTGGGAGGACACTCTGGATTGCGCGCTCGGCGAGGTTGCCGTGTCCGATCTCGCGGCGGCTGGTGCCACGCATTGGACGCACTTCGCCCGTCGAGAATGGCGGGAAATTGTAGTGCAACATGAACGACTTGGTGACTTCACCGACATCGTCGATCGTGTCCAGGCGCTGCACGTCCTGCGCGGTGCCTAACGTGCATGCGACGAGCGCTTGCGTCTGACCGCGCGTGAAGAGCGCGGAACCGTGCGCACGCGGCAGCAAGCCGGTGTCGATGGTAATCTCGCGGACTTCGTCAGGGCGCCGGCCATCGACTCGCAAACCGGAATCGAGCACCTGAGCGCGCAGCGCGTTGTATTCGACATCGCCGAGAATTCCGCCGAGGCTCTTGAGCTGGTCACTCAGCTCAGCGCCCAACTCTGCAGTGTACAGATCGATGATGGCGCGCTTGGCTGCTTCGATGGCCTGAATGCGCGTGTGCTTGTCGCGCTGGTTGAGCGCGTCGACGATTTTCTGCTCGGCATCCGCCTTGACCTTGGCAACGAAGGCGGCGTCGGGCTCGCGCTTCGTCCAGGACATCTTTTCCGGCGGGCTTCCTGCGGCAATTGCCTCATTTTGCAACGCCACCAGCTCGCCGATTCCGTGCTGCGCGACGGACAGAGCATCCACGACGTCCTGCTCGCTTACTTCGTTCGCGCCACCTTCGACCATCACGATCGAATCTTTGGTGCCGGTGACGACGAGCTCCAAGTCGCTGTACTCGAGCTGCTGGAATGTGGGATTGAGAATCCACTTTCCCTGAACTCGACCGACGCGCACCCCGCCGATCGGACCGGCGAATGGAATCTTCGACGCGCTGAGCGCGTACGACGCCGCGACAAGGCCTAACACATCGGCGTCGTTCTCTTGATCCGCCGAGATAACATAGACGTAAACCTGGATCTCGTTCTTGAACCCTTCCGGAAAGAGGGGTCGGATCGATCGATCGATGACCCGCGCCGCGAGGATCTCCGCATCATGCGGACGACCTTCGCGCTTGATGAAGCCTCCGGGGATCTTGCCCGCGGCGTAGGTCTTCTCCCGATACTCGACCAGGAGCGGGAAAAACGGGAGCGGGCTTTCGTTGTCGCTGACTGTGACCGCGGCGAGTACGATCGTATCGCCATAACGAACGAGCGCGGATCCCGCGGCTTGCTTCGCCATGCGGCCTGTTTCGAGCGTCAGCGCGCGACCGGCGAAGGAACGTTCAACTCTTTGCATCATGCTAGTATGACCTCTGGAGAACACAAAACGCGCGGGCAAACGGGCGCCCGCGCGCGAATAGATGATTGAAGATACTAGTGACGGAGTCCAAGGTCCTGAACAACCCGGCGGTATCCATCGACGTCCGACCGCTTCAGGTAATCCAGGAGCCGCTGGCGCCGGCGAACCATCTTCAGCAACCCGCGCCGACTGTGATGATCTTTGGCGTGCTGCTTGAAGTGATCGGTTAGGTAATTAATGCGCTCGGTGAGGACCGCGATTTGCACACGGCTAGAACCGGTGTCAGTAGCGTGACTGCGGTGTTTGGCGATCGTCGGTGCCTTCTGAAAAGCCATGTGGTATATTCCCGCGCGATTTCCGTTTGTGCGCCCAATTCTTTGAAGCCAAGCAATTTACTGGTCGCTAAACACACTGTAAAGGCAGACGGGACGTGCCTGAGAGGTACCTCGGATCGACGCTGGGAAAGTACCGGATCGATGCCCTCATCGGGACCGGTGGTTTCGCATGGGTTTACAAGGCGTATGACCCTGAGCTCGAGATACCGGTTGCGCTCAAAGTCCTAAAACCCCAGTTCGGCGGAGACGCCGACTTCGTAACGCGGTTCAAGCGCGAAGCCTCGGTCGCCGCGAAGCTGCGTCATCCAAACATCGTCAAGATTTACACGATCGGCCGCGAAGGCGACGCCGTGTATTTCGCCATGGATTACCTGCCGACCGGGCTGGCGGATAAGCTCGAAACCATGGATCACCTCGCTCAAGAGGCCGTCATCCAGATCGGCATGGACGTGTCCCGAGCGCTGGGGTTCGCGCATCGCGAGGGCGTGATCCACCGCGACATCAAGGTCGATAACATCATGTTCGACGAGCACGGCAACGCCGTGGTCGCCGACTTTGGCATCGCCCGCGCGCTGACGGGCTACACGAACCAGACTGGTACCGGGATGGTCGTGGGAACTCCGCAGTATTTCGCGCCTGAGCAGGCGCGCGCCAAGCCGTTGGATGGGCGCGCCGACATTTATTCGTTAGGCGTCACGCTGTACCGCGCGGCGACCGGGCGGCTCCCCTTCGTCGGCGACGACTGGTACGAGGTCGCGCGGCAGCACGTCGAAGATCCGCCGGCACCACCACGCAGCCTCAATCCGCACATCACGGCGGAGTTCGAGACGATCCTGCTGCGTTGCCTCGCCAAACGACCGGACGATCGACCGACAACAGGCGAGCAACTCCTGGACGAGCTGGAGACCGTACGCTCTGGTGGGCGGCCGACGCCGGTCAAGGCGCGCACGCTCGCGGTTCCCTCGTTAGGTGACACAGCCGTCGCGACTTCGAGCGGGCTCGTGACGCCGGTCAGCGTCACGCCGACGGAGGCAGGCACCCCCAGCGGCACGGCGGCGCGCCGCGAGCAGCGCACCGTATGGCTCACGGGATCACTGCTGCTAGTGCTGGTGGTCGCGGCCGTACCGCTTCTTGCTCGGCGACTCCCTGACGCGTCGAACGGCACTGGGCAGGACTCACTGCAACGCTTGCTCGGCGTCGTCGTGAATCCGCCCGCGACGGCCGTAATCAACGACTCTGCCGCGATCGATTCGGCCGCTGCGTTGCGTGACATTGGCAAAGTACCCGGCCGCCCTGGACGCGACACGACAGGCCGGCCCGTGAACGCGGCCGCAGGCCGCCTAACAATCGTGACTCCGGCTGAGGCGAGTGTGATGGTCGATGGTCAACGTGTGGACGGCGGCAGCTGGCGCGCGGACACGATGAAGGCCGGCGACCACGAGGTTATCGTCGCCATCCCCGCGATCCCCGGCTGCGAATCGGCGAGCGTGACGAAAAGTGTTCGCGTTCGGGCAGGGGGGTCTCGCGAAGAGACCATAACGCCGCGTCCGTGTGGCACGCTCGAGATCGATGGGCGCGGCAGCCAGGGCCGATTTACCCTGAGCGCGGCCGAGGGTCCGTGGCGTAAGGACGGGACTTTACCGTTGAGCAGTCCCCTCGTAGTGCCCATCGGTCACTACAACCTCCGCGTCACTCGCACGGATGCGACTGAGCCGTGCGCACCATACCTGGACGAAGTCGACATCAAGGTGGACGAGCCGGTGCGAAAGTCCTTCGCGTTTATTTGCGGGCCGAAGTAGCGATCATCGCGGGGGTTGTTCTAGCGCGACGTCATTCCTCCGATAAAGCCTAACGCGCCTCCGACCACTAGCCCGATCCAGAAAGCAGGCGAGCGAAAAGCGTTGCGCCGCGGTTCATCGAGCACAGCTACGTGCTCCGGGCTCACTGCCGTCGTCTGACCCGTGATCACCGCCGTCACGCTTCCTTCCCTCACAGCCTCGACCCGGAAGCGCGCAATGAGCTCGTCTCTCCGCCTCGGATCGACGGCTACGCCCAGCTGTCCCGGGCGAATCCATTTGTGCGCACCGGTGCGGAATTCGATCGTCGAGTCGCCGATCGTCGTGATAAGAAAACGCACAGCGCGCGTTTGCGCCCGAACAGGTGTAGCCAGCACGAGCGCCGCGATCACAGCGAGCACTACCGCGGCGGAACGCCTCACGAGGCGAAGCCTAACAAGCGCTTCAAGTCGTTGAACATTACCAGCACGAACAGCAAGCCGATCGCAACGATGCCGACTCGTGCGATCCGCTCGCGCGCGCGCAGGCTGAACGGGCGCCCCTTGATCGACTCGGCGATCACAACAAGCATCTGGCCGCCGTCAAGAATCGGTATGGGCAACAGGTTCAGAACTGCAAGGTTCACGCTGATGAACGCGACCAGGCGGAAGAGCGTCTCCAGTCCGCCGCGCGCCGCCTGCACGCTGGAGCTTGCGATCGCGATGGGGCCGCCGAGCTGATTCACGGAGACGCGACCGGTCACAAGACCGCCGACGACTTTGAAAACGAGGCCGGTCATCACCCAGGTAGAATTCCAGCCGGCGGCGAGCGCGTCGACCGGGCCCACTCGCTCGCGCAACGTCCGATTCTGCGGACCGGCGCCGATGCGTCCCACCTGAACCGGTTCGCCAGTTATCGGATCGGCATCTTGCGCGCTTTCCGGCGTCATCGTGAGCCGCACGCGCTCGGCTCCACGCCTAACGAGGTCGAGCTGGATCGTGCGGCCCGGCGACGCGGAAATGCTGTCTACCACGTCGGCCCAGGACCTGACAGTCGCGCCGTTCACGGCCACGATACTGTCACCCCGCTGAAGTCCTGCGCGCTGGGCAGGTCGATCCACGACAACACTGTCGATCACAGCCGGGACGTACGGACGGCCGTAGCCGGCGTAAAGCCCGGAGAGGACGACGATGGCGAGCACAATGTTCATCGTGACGCCTGCGCCTAACGTGAAGATCTTGGCCCACAGCGGTTTGGCGTCGAACCATCTGTCAGGGGGAATTGGCTTGGGGCCGAAAGGTTTCATCGCGTTAGGATCCCAACGCTTGTCCGACGGGTTGGCCTCTTCCCCACCACCCTCGATCGCGGCCAGCGTGTCGTCGTCGCGAGTGGCCATGCGCACGTAGCCGCCGAGCGGGAGCCAGGCGAGGATGTACTCAGTCTCGCCGATTCGGCGGCGCCAGATGGCAGGGCCGAAGCCGATCGAGAAACGCGGCGCGTAGATCCCGACGATCCGCGCCGCCAAAAAGTGCCCGAGCTCGTGCACGAGAACGACGAGCCCAAATACGACTAGTGGTGCAATCCAACTCAGCATCCGAAGCGCTCGTTCACATGTTGGCGCGCCGCTCGATCTGCCGCGAGCAGCGCATTCTTCTCAGTACCCGGCAGATCTCCTAACGCATCCAGGGCGGATTCGATCGACGCGGCGATCTCGACGAAGCGGATGCGCGCGTCAAGGAACAAAGCAACCGCCGCCTCGTTTGCCGCATTGAACACCGCAGGCGCCGCTTGCCCACGACGCGCCGCTGCAAGGCCCAGTCGCAAAGCCGGAAAATCGTCCAGCCGGACGCGTTCGAAGGTAAGCGGTGATGCAGCGACAGGGTCAAACGGGGCCACACTCGCCTCGTTGATGCGATCGGGATGGGCCAAGGCGTAGAGCACGGGGAGCTCCATCGAAGGGAGCCCGACCTGAGCCAGCACGCTGCCGTCGACGAACTCGACGAACGAGTGCACGATGCTCTGTGGGTGCACGACGATTTCGATTTGATCGTACGGCACGCCGAAGAGGTGATGCGCCTCGATCACTTCGAGCGCCTTGTTCACTAGCGTCGCGCTGTCGACGGTGATCTTGCGCCCCATCGACCATGTGGGGTGGTGCAACGCGTCGGCGCGCGTGGCCTGCTCGATGCGCTCGCGCGACCAGTCGCGAAAGGGACCGCCGCTCGCGGTCAGCACAAGCCGGCGCACGGCGGATCCGCTGCGGCTGCCGATGCATTGCAGAATCGCCGAGTGTTCCGAGTCGACAGGAACGATTTCTCCGCCGCCGCTCACAGCAGCCTGCCTAACGAGCTCTCCCGCTACGACCAGCGTTTCCTTGTTGGCCAGCGCGACGCGCTTGCCGGCCGAGAGCGCGGCGAGGGTCGGGTCCAACCCAGCCGCGCCGACCACGGCGTTCAGCACGATATCGGCGTCTGCGAGCGTGGCCGCCTCGGTGAGACACTCGCTGCCTCGCCGCCAGCGATCCGGAACGGAGCCCCCGCCCGCGCTTCCGTTTGCCACCAATCCGATGAACGGCGCCTGCGTCGCCGCTTCCTGCACGGCCAAGAGGTCCGCGTTGCCGTGCGCCGTGAGCGCCACGACGCGAAAGCGGTCGGCATGACGCGCGAGCACACGTAGCGCGGTGGTGCCGATCGAGCCGGTCGAGCCGAGGATGGCGACGCCTTTCATACGCGAATCACAGCGGCTGGCTGCAGCCAAACGCCTAACAAGAGATAGGAGACCGGTAATGCAAACAACAGGGAGTCGAGGCGGTCGAGTGCGCCGCCATGGCCGGGCAGAAAACGGCCGCTATCCTTGACGCCGGCTTCTCGCTTGAACAACGATTCTACGAGGTCGCCGACTTGTCCTGCCGCGCTCACGAGCAGCGCAAGCAAAACCGCGCTGCTCCAGCCAAGCGCGAGGTGCGCGTACGGACGCAAGACCCAAACGTCGTACGCTACAGCAGTCAGCGCCGCAACGACAAGCGCCCCAATCAGCCCCGCTCGCGTTTTTCCCGGGCTGACGCTCGGCATGAGCTTAGCGCGACCTAACATCTTACCCACCGCGTACGCTCCAATATCCGACATCCATGTCAGTACGACTGGCAGGCAGACTAGTGCCGTGCCGGATGCCGGCGTAACCGTCCATTGGTGATGTCGCAGGAGGTAGCCGAACGAGAGCAGCCCACCGGTATAGAGCACACCGAACGTTGTGATCGCCATGCACGCGAGCGGGCTCTCGTCGAGTCCGCGCGAAAAGAGCACGGCGCCTAAGAGCGCCACAAACACGAACGCAGCCAGGGTGCCCGGGTTGTTTATCCAACCGAGTCGGTGAACATGCACCATGAGCGGCAGCGCGGCCGCGAGCGGAACGCCGATGGCAGCCAGGGGGCGCACACTGCGCTTCGCGGCGAGGGCGTACAGCTCGCGCGCGCCGACGGCACCTAACGCGGCGAGCAACACAGCCAGCGCCAGACCGCCTACGTAGACGAGCATGATGGCGAGCGGAATAGCGACGACCGCCGAAAGGACGCGGGCGCGCAGCTCGCTCATTGACGACGGCCTGCCGGGGGTGGGGTGAGCCCGACGAGCGCGATCAGACCTCCATGATCTCGGCTTCTTTGGCCTTCAGGAGATCGTCGATCTTGTGGATGTAATCGTCGTGCAGCTTCTGCAGATCCTTCTCGCCGTGCTTGACGTCGTCCTCGCTCTCGTCCTTGACCTTCTTGAGAACGTCGCGCTGGTGCGTCCGGCCGTGCCTAACGGCGATGCGCCCTTCTTCGGCCAGCTTGTGCACCACTTTCACTAGCTCTTTGCGCCGCTGCTCGTTCATGGCTGGTAGCGGGACGCGGATTACAGAGCTCTGCGTCGAGGGCTCCAAGCCCAGGTCCGCCTCGCGGATCGCTTTCTCGATCGCCTTGATCTGGCCCTTGTCATAAGGCGTAACCAGGAGCAGTCGCGGCTCGGGTGCGGAGATATTGGCCACCTGATTGAGGTTCATCTGCTGGCCGTACATCTCGACGCGCACGGTGTCGAGCATGTTCGTCGTCGCCTTTCCCGAGCGAATCGACGCGAATTCGTGTTTCGTATTGGCGAGCGCCTTTTCCATCTCGGTGCGCGCGTCGTTCAGGATGCGTTTGATGTCGCTCATGTCACGATGGTCCCCACGCGCTCGCCGCGAACCGCGCGCTCCACGGCGCCTGGTTCATGGATGTTGAGCACAATGAGTGGTAGACGGTTTTCCTTGCAGAGCGTGACCGCGGTCTGATCCATCACACCAAGCTCTTCGAGCATGACATCGCGATAACTGATCGTCTCGTACCGTTTCGCGTTAGGGTCCTTCTTGGGATCGGCGGAATACACGCCGTCCACACTCGTCGCCTTGATCATGACGTCGGCCTTGATCTGAATCGCGCGCAAGGCTGCCGCCGTGTCGGTGGAAAAGTAGGGATTGCCCGTTCCCGCGGCAAAGATCAGCAAGCGACCCTTCTCGAGGTGACGCAGCGCGCGGCGCCGGATGTACGGCTCCGCGAGTTCTTCCATGCGGATGGCCGTGAGCACGCGCGTGTCGACGTTTTGCTTCTCGAGCACGTCTTGTAACGCGAGGGCATTGATGACAGTGCCGAGCATGCCCATGTAATCGGCCGCGACGCGGTCCATTCCCATACTGGCGAGCAGACTACCGCGCACGATGTTGCCGCCGCCGATGACCAAGCCAACTTCGCAGCCGAGTCGAACAACCTCGGCGACTTCGTCGGCGAACTGTTTGACCTTGTCGAAGTCGAAGCCGAAGGCTCGATCGCCCGCCAGCGCCTCACCAGACAGCTTGAGGAGAATCCGGCGATAAGCGAACGAGCCTTCAGCGTCTGGCATGCGCGACTATTCCTCGCCCATTTGAAAACGGACGAAGCGGCGAACCGTTAGGGTCGCGCCGCACGCTTTACCCTGCTCATCGACAAGGCTCTGAATGGTGCGGCTGGGTTCGCGCACCCACGGTTGCTCGACGAGCGCCACTTCGCCATAAAACTTACCGATGCGACCCTCCACCATCTTTTGCACGATGTTGTCGGGCTTGCCGCTGGCCTTCGATTGCTCTTCGAAGATGCGCCGCTCGCGCGCGACGAGGTCCGGATCGACTCCATCGCGCGTGACGGCAACCGCCACGGCGGGAACACCGGCCGCGATGTGTTCGGCGATGCTCTTTGCCAGGGCCGCAGCCGCTTCACTGCTGGAGCCGCCGACCTCGACAAGCGCCGCGACTTTACCGGTGAAGTGCACGTAACTGCCTAACGCACCATCCGTGACAAAGCGCGCGTAACGCCGCAGTACGACGTTCTCGCCGGTCTTGGCCGAGATCGCCTTTACGTCGTCCTGGACGCTCTGGCCGAACGCCTCGGTCGCTGGGTCCCGCACGACGCCGTCGAGGGCCTTCTGCTCGACAAGCCGCTGGGCAAGCGCTTCCGCCGCCGCACTAAATACGTCGGTGCGCGACACAAAATCGGTTTCGCTGTTCAGCTCGAGGAGGGCGCTCGTTTTCTTGTCCGCTGAGAACACGTTGACGATGCGGCCCTCAGAGGCCGTCCGTCCAGAGCGCTTGTCGGCTTTGGCGATGCCCTTCTTGCGCAGGATCTCGATCGCTTGATCGAGGTCTCCGCTGGACTCCATGAGGGCGTTTTTGCAGTCGGTGATGCCGGCTCCAGTGCGGGCGCGGACTTCTTGTATGTCCTTCGCTGTAATTGTCATCATGGGAACTTCCCAACGGTTAGCGTGAGAACGCCGCCGGAGTACCGGCGGCGGTGTACGAACAGATTGTGCACTACAGCTGCCTAACGACTATTCGGCTTCGTCCGCTACAGCTTCGGCCACGTCGGCTGCATCACCGGTACCGGTCTTGATTCGCGCGGCGAGCGCCTCTGGCTTGGCGCGGCGCCGACGCGGCCGCCGCCGACGGCGGCGTTCGTCGTCACCCGCGGCTGCGGGCTCCAGGCCGCGATCGGAGCTGTAGGTGCTCTCCTCCGCTTCCTCCTCGACGACGCGCACCGGAGCTTCGCGCCGCGATTCGACGACGGAGTCCGCGATGAAGTGCGTGATGAGGTCGACCGAACGGATCGCATCGTCGTTACCAGCGATCGGCACGGCCAATAGGTCCGGGTCCGCGTTGGTATCCGCGATTGCCACGATCGGGATGCCTAACTTGTTGGCTTCCTCGACCGCGATGCGCTCCTTCTTGGCATCGACAACGAACAGCAGACCCGGCAAGCGTGTCATGCCTTTGATGCCCGACAAGTTCTTCGCGAGCTTGTCGCGCTGCCGCGTCATGAGCAGCTGCTCCTTCTTCGTATAGTTCTCGAACTCGCCGCCTGCTTCGCTGCCAGCCTCGAGGTCCTTGAGGCGGCGGATCTGCTTCTTCACGGTTTGGAAATTCGTGAGGAGTCCGCCTAACCAGCGCTCGGTGACGTAGTGCGAGCTGCTGCGCTCCGCCTCGCCTTGCACGATGGCGGCGAGCTGCCGCTTGGTGCAGACGAAGAGGATGTTGTCGCCACGCATGATGACTTCGCGCACGAGCTTGGCCGCCAGCTCGAGCTGGCGCATCGTCTTGTTGAGATCGATGATGTGAATCCCGTTGCGCTCGGCGAAAATGAAGCGGCGCATTTTAGGATTCCAACGCCGTGTCTGGTGCCCGAAGTGGACTCCAGCGGCGAGTAGTTGCTCCAGATTCAGTTGCTGCATTCGTTCATACTCCATTGGGTTAGTTCGTCCGCTCCTTTCATCGCATCAACCGATCGGCCGAAACCGACACCCAGTGATGCTCCGGAAGCGTGTGGTTTGATCGAACAAGTACTTAGACCTTAGGCCTTAGTCGTTAGGAACCGCGTTGGCTAAAGACTAAGGGCTATGGTCTATGGCCTGCTAACGTTTCGAGAACTGGAACCGCTTTCTTGCTCCGGGACGGCCCGGCTTCTTGCGCTCGACTTTGCGTGCGTCGCGGGTGAGAAGCCCGAGCTCCCGCAACTTGCGCTTGTACGCTTCATCGATGTTGACGAGCGCACGCGCAACGGCGAGGCGCAGTGCTCCGGCCTGACCCGCCTGCCCACCCCCCGTCAACGTGGCTTTGACATCATAGCGGCCGAGCGTATCGGTCGCCGTAAATGCCTGCTGAATAGCCGAGACCAGCGTGGGGCGCGGGAAATAGTCGCCTAACGTGCGACCATTCACGTCCCACTTGCCGGAGCCCGGCTTGAGATAGACGCGGCACACTGCTTCCTTGCGCCGACCGATCGAATGTATGACTCCGTTCATAGCGTCACTTCTTCCCAAAGGTGAGAACCGTCGGCTGCTGCGCCGCATGCGGATGCGTCGCGGTTGCATACACACGCAGCTTGCGCCGGAGGCGCTGCCGACCTAACGAGGATTTCGGCAGCATTCCGTGAATCGCGCGCTCGACGACGCGCTCCGGATGCTTGGCCAGCACGGCGCCGACGGGCGTGAACTTCTCGTGACCCATGTAGCCGCTGTGCCGAAAGTATTCCTTCTGCTCCGCCTTGCGTCCCGTGAGCTTGATCTTGCTCGCGTTGATCACGATCACGTTGTCGCCGGTGTCCATGTGCGGCGTAAACACAGGCTTGTGCTTGCCCCGCAGAATCTTGGCGACTTCAGACGCCAAACGGCCGAGCACCTGGCCCTCGGCGTCGACGAGATACCACTTCTGTGAGATGTCTTGGAGGTTTGCGCTGTACGTCTTCATGGTCCACTAAGCAGTGCCCGCGCGGCGTTCCGGCCGCGCGCGTGGCGTAAAGTCCGGATTTTTGAAAGACTTGTAAGCTACGCAACGACTTAGCTTGCGTCAACGCGCGGGTAAAACTCGGCGGACGTCGCAAACTGACTATGGACTTTGTTCGCGAGGGGCGCATCTTGTACGCCGCTCGGCAACAGTCGTCGCGAGCCCCCCTCCTCTCGAGGTGCGCCTAACACTTCGAGATCCTGCCGCAACTCTCAACCGTCCCGTGGCTCGGGCGTCTGGCGTTCGCCTGGTCACATCGTCCCCCGCAACGCCGCGTCCGTCTCCAATTCAGTGACAACTCGGAACAACCCGGGGGATGCGTCCTCCAGGCAACGCAACGTTGCGTTTAGCGCGGCGTTCGCGGGAACCTCAGGGCCTGCAGGGGGAGGCCGCGCTCGCGACGCGATCCCGCACGTGCTTGTCGTTGATGACGAGGGCAGCATCCGGCTTTCACTGCACCGCTTCTTCACACGACTCGGCTACCTCGTCAGCACGGCGCGCAATGGGTGTGAGGCGCTCGCAGTTCTCAACGACACAGGTACCGTCGACCTTGTCATCACTGATCTCGTGATGCCGGACTTTGATGGGCGCGAGCTGATCCTGCAAATGCGCCGCGAGCATCCAGCCACACCTGTGCTTGTTATTTCAGGATTCCCGGCTGCTTTGCTACCCGACCCCGGACCTGACGGAAAACCGGTGCCATATCTGGCCAAGCCCTTCGGCCTGGACGCGCTAGAAAGCGAAGTCCGCCGTTTGCTCGGCGACGGCGCGCGAAAAGGACCTCAGGGCTAACCCGCGAGCGTCCGCCTAACAGCGGAGCTACTCCAGCTCGACGAGAGTCGCGCCTTTCTCGACAGCCGTCGCCGGCGTCGCGTGGACGGCTTTAACGGTACCAGCGGCTGGTGCACGCAGCTCGTTCTCCATCTTCATCGCTTCCATCACGACGAGTCCCTGACCAGCGCTCACCTGCTCGCCGATGCGCACGTTTACGCGAACGATCAGGCCGGGCATCGGGGCCACGAGGGGAGCTGGGCCGGCTGGAGCCCCGTGCTCGCCCGTCATGTCGCGAATGGTGCGCGTGCGCTCGTCCAGCGCCTCGACGTCAAAGCGAAATCCGTCGATCCAGAGCGAGTAGCGACCGCGCTGCCGAGAGCGCCGCACGGCGACTCGGTGCACGGAGTTGTCGATCGTGACTAAGTGGATCGGCGTCCCTGCGATGTCGGCGAGATGGGCGGTGTGCGGCGCACCATCGACGAGCACGCCGTCGCCCGTCAGCTCGACAATCACCCGCGATCCATTCAACTCGGCGACGTACTTCACTGGCTCGGCACCAGCTCGCACACGGTTTCGACGTGCGCGGTTTGCGGGAACATGTCGTAAGGCTGCACTGCGGTGACGGAGAAACTGGACAGACGGCGGATATCGCGCGCCAAGGTCGCCGGGTCGCAACTCACATAAACAATTGCGCGCGGCTTCGGCGTTGTCGCGTTCAGCGTTTGGGCAACCGACGCATCGATTCCCGCGCGCGGCGGATTCAGGACGACGACGTCGGCGGGCAGCGCGCGTTGCAGCGCCTGTTCCACGCGCGCTGCGATGCTGCGGCTCGGAAGCGTTAGGCGTGAGGCAGCAAACTGCGCGGCGTCCTTGTCGACTTCGATGGCGGTCACGGTGGCGCCGGCGCGCGCAAGAACAATGGCGACGTCGCCGACACCGCTATACGCGTCGACCGCGGTACGCGGGCGGTGCGCGAGGGCGCGTTTGATCACGTCGGCGCGCAATTGGTCGGCGACACCGGGATTCACTTGCGTAAAGCTGAACGGCGGCGGCGTCGGGTCAGCACGGGTGTCCCACAGCACTCGCCGCACGCCGTAGTCCGGGCTCCAGTGCGCGACGGAGATCGACGGGCACGCGCGTGAAAAATCAGCGATGAGTTGCTGCGGCCAACCGCTGCCACCTCTCAACGAGAAGGCGGCGCTGTTGTCGAGCCAGCGAACCGTCCCAGACATCCGCGGCGTGTCCGGCAGCAGGAACGCGGCGGCTCGGATCTCGCTCCACGCCGAGAGGACCTGTCCCTCACTGATGAGACATTCCTCGAGGTCGAAGACCGTCTCGGGGTCGTCATAGTGACGCAAACCGAAGCGCCAGCTCGCCGAGTGCGCTGAGCCATCGCGCCGAATTGCAAGCGTTAGGCCGATTCGGTAGCGCCACGCCGACGGCGCCGGCAAGACCTCGGGCACCGCCACGTGCACTTTGCCGATACGGTGCAGCGCGTCGCGCACGATGCCACGTTTGGCGTCGAGCTGGGCCTGCGCGTGCATATGCTGCAGCTGGCACCCGCCACAGCGATCGCGCTCGTAATGCACGCAGGGCGGCTCGACGCGAGTGCTGCTGCGTTCGTGTACTGCGAGCACGTGCGCGCGAGCGAATCGGCCATGCGGCATCAGCTCCACGTCGGCAACGTCCCCTGGCGCCGTTCGCGGCACAAATACCGCTAGACCATCGCTGTGTGCAACGCCGTCGCCTCCGGCAGCGATGGATTCGATGCGAACTCGCGCGAGCACGGAAATGCCTAACGCAGCGCTTCGCGCCGAGCGACTTCACGCCACTGCGTGTTGCTGCTCGAGTCGGGGGTCGGCGCCGTTCGCGCGCTCGGCTCGCGCGGCGTGCCGCGATCACGGTCGGCGAGCAAAGCCGCCGCTACTGCAGCGGCGTGCACGATGTCAGGCGGAGGCGCTGCGTGCACGAGCGCTGGCAAGGAACGCTCGAGCCATTGTACGTCGATGTTGCCGCTCTTAAAGGCCGCGTCTTCAAGCAACCGTATATGAAACTCGCGCGATGTCTCGACGCCGACGATTGTGAGCTCTCGTAAGGCGCGGTGCATGCGCGACACGGCTTGCTCACGCGTGCTACCCCATGCGATGAGCTTGGCCAGCAGCGGATCGTAGGCGAGCCCTACTTCGGCGCCTGCCTCAATGCCGCCGTCCCAGCGCACGCCTGGCCCGGCAGGTACGTGCAGGTACTCGATGCGGCCTGTGGACGGGAGAAAGCCGTTCGCGGGATCCTCGCTCGTTATGCGGCATTCGATTGCCCATCCGCGCGGAACGAGTTCCTCTGGAAACGGAAGACGCTCGCCGCCCGCGACTCGCAGCTGCCACTGCACGATGTCGACACCGGTCACCATTTCCGTCACCGGATGTTCGACCTGCAGCCGCGTATTCATCTCGAGGAAATAGAACTCGCCGCTCTGGTCCAGCAGAAACTCGCACGTCCCGGCGTTGACGTAGCCAACTGCGCGCGCGACGGCGACGGCCGTATCGCCCATGCGCCGGCGCAGGTCCGGTGTCACGGCGAGGCTGGGCGATTCTTCCAGCATTTTTTGATGACGCCGCTGGACGGAGCACTCGCGTTCACCTAACGAGAGAACGGTGCCGTGCGCGTCGGCCAGGATCTGGATCTCGACGTGGCGCGGCCGATCGATGTACTTCTCGACGTATATGGCGTCGTCGCCGAACGCGTTCTTCGCTTCGCGCTGCGCGGACTCGAACGCCGATGCGAGGCCAAAGGTTTCGCGCACGACGCGCATTCCCTTCCCACCGCCTCCAGCTGCAGCCTTGAGAAGCACCGGACATCCAAACTGTTCGGCGATATGCGCGGCGTGCGCGGCGTCTTTCACGGCGTCGGTCGTGCCGGGGACGACAGGAACGCCCGACTTTATCGCGATCGCGCGCGCAGAGGTCTTGCTGCCCATCGCCGCGATCGCTTCCGGCGGCGGGCCCACGAACACCAGCCCGGCGTCCCTAACGAGTTGCGCGAACCAGGCGCGCTCCGCGAGGAAACCGTAGCCCGGGTGAATTGCATCGGCGCCCGTTCTCTTTGCGGCTTCGACCAGCCGATCGCCGCGCAGATAACTCTCAGCCGCAGGCGCCGGGCCGATGGGCACGGCTTCGTCCGCCTCGCGCACGTGCGGAGCCTGAGAGTCGGCATCGCTATGGACCGCGACGCTCTTGATGCCTAACTCCTGGCAGGCCCTGACGATTCGTAGGGCAATTTCACCGCGGTTCGCGATTAAGACTTTGCCTAACATGCAAGAGTCCTTAGTCCTTAGTCGCTAGTCCTTAGGTTACTGCGTCGTCGTCGTCGGTTGCTCTCGCTTTCACATGCATTTTGGGGCGCAAGCTAACGACTATGGACTGTCGACTATGGACTACAGTGGAATATTCCCATGTTTTTTCGGCGGATTCTTGTCCCGTTTGGCGGCGAGCGCCTCCAGCGCATCGATCAGTCGCGGCCGAGTTTCTCGCGGATCGATGATGTCGTCGAGGTAGCCGCGGGACGCCGCCACGTACGGATTCGCGAACTTCTCCGTGTACTCCGCGACGCGCTCGTCCATCGTCTGCGCTGAGTTTTTGGACTCGTCGATCTCGCGCCGGAAAAGGATCTCGACAGCGCCCTTGGGACCCATGACAGCGATCTCCGCCGTCGGCCAGGCGACGTTGAAATCGCCACGGATGTGCTTCGAGCTCATGACGTCGTACGCGCCGCCGTAGGCCTTACGCGTGATCACTGTGAGCTTTGGGACGGTCGCCTCGCAGTACGCGTAGAGCAGCTTGGCGCCGTGACGGATAATGCCGCCATGCTCCTGAGTCACGCCGGGGAGAAAGCCGGGGACATCCTCGAAGGTCACGAGCGGAATGTTGAAGGCATCGCAGAACCTAACGAACCGCGCGCCCTTGACCGACGCGTTGATGTCGAGCACGCCCGCGAGCACGGCCGGCTGGTTGGCAACGACGCCAACGCTGTAGCCACCGAGGTGCGCGAAGCCGCAGACAATGTTCTGCGCGTAGTCGCGGTGCACTTCGTAGAACTCGCCGTCGTCCACGACGCGACGGATGACATCGTGTATGTCGTATGGCTTGTTCGGATGATCCGGCACGACGTCGAGCAGGGATTCGTCGCGTCTGTTCTTGGGATCATTCGTCGTGCGCCGCGGCGGATCGTCGAGGTTGTTTTGCGGGATGTAGCGAAACAGCTCGCGCATCCGTGTTAGGCACTCCAGCTCGCTGTCGCAGGCAAAGTGGGCCACACCGGAAGTTCCGGCATGCGTGTCGGCACCGCCCAGCTTTTCCATGGTGACGTCTTCGTGTGTCACTGTCCTCACCACGTTAGGCCCGGTGACGAACATGTACGAGGAGCCGCGCACCATGTACACGAAATCGGTGATGGCCGGCGAGTACACGGCACCGCCCGCGCAGGGGCCCAGGATCGCCGAGATTTGCGGTACGACGCCTGACGCCAGCGTGTTGCGCAGGAAGATCTCGGCGTAGCCGCCTAGCGAGACAACACCTTCCTGGATGCGGGCGCCGCCGGAGTCGTTGAGGCCAATCACTGGCGCGCCGTTGCGCACCGCATGATCCATCACCTTGCAGATCTTTTCGGCGAACGCTTCGGAGAGCGAGCCACCGAAGACCGTGAAGTCCTGTGAGAAGACGTAGACGAGACGGCCCTCGATACGGCCGTAGCCAGTGACGACGCCATCGCCGAAGATTCTCTGCGCGTCGAGGCCGAAGTCCGTGCTGCGGTGCGTGACAAAGCGATCGAACTCGACAAAACTCCCATCGTCCAGTAGCAAGTCGAGGCGTTCGCGTGCGCTGAGCTTCCCCTTGTCATGCTGGGTTTTTAGCCGAGCGGCTCCGCCTCCTTGTTCAGACTGCGCCCGCTGCCGCTCGAGGAGCTCGAGTTTCTCTCGCATCGTCATGGGCTGAAACTACTAGGTCAGTGGTCAGAGGTCAGGAACATCGAGGTCAGAGGTCTGAGACCTGACGTCAACGGACATGAAAAAGGCCTCCGCTCTACTCGAGCGGAGGCTTCTTGTACGAGTTACTACTCTTCGATGTCGATGTCGATGTCAGTTGCTGCCGGCGGTGGATCGTCGCTGTAGATCTTGACCGGCCCTTCAGGACGCGGCGGCTGCTCTGCGGGGATGTCCGTCACGCCCAAGACGATGCGGCGATGAATCGGATCCACCTCGAGCACGCGCACGTTCATGTTCATGCCTTCGTACACCACGTCAGCCGGCGATTCGATCGCCTTCTCGCTGGGCAAGTGTGAGAGCGGAACGAAGCCTTCGAGATCGTTCCCCATGTCGACCACGACGCCCTTCTCCATCAAGCGCGCGACCTTTCCGGGGAGCTCCGTGCCGACTGTGTAGGTCTCGCCGATCGAGAGCCAGGGATCCTCGGTGGCCTGCTTGAGGCCTAACGAGATGCGTTTGTTCTCGGCGTCGACGTTGAGCACGACGACTTCGACGGTGTCGCCCTTCTTCACGACTTCCGACGGGTGCTGAACGCGCTTGGTCCAAGACATGTCGGAGATGTGAATCAGACCGTCGATGCCCGGCTCGATCTCCACGAACGCGCCGAAGGAGGTGAGGTTGCGGACCTTCCCCGACACGCGCATCCCGACGGGATACTTGAGCGGGAGGACCATCCAGGGATCCTGCTCGGTCTGTTTCATGCCGAGCGAGATCTTTTCTTCGTTGGGATCGACCTTGAGGACGACCGCCTCGATCGTCTCGCCGATGCTGACGATTTTGGACGGATGCCTAACGTTGCGCGTCCAGCTCATCTCGCTGATGTGCACGAGCCCTTCGATGCCCGGCTCCAGCTCGATGAAGGCACCGTAGTTCGTGATGGAGACGACCTTGCCCGCGACGCGCGTGCCGACCGGGTACTTCTCGATCACGTCCTTCCACGGGTACGGCTGTAGCTGCTTGAGACCTAACGAGATGCGCTCGCGGTCCCAGTCGATGTCCAGGATCTTGACGTGGAGCTCCTGGCCGATCTGCACCATTTCGGTCGGGTGCTGGATGCGCCCCCAAGACATGTCGGTGATGTGCAGCAGACCGTCCACGCCGCCCAGATCGATGAAGGCACCGAAGTCGGTGATGTTCTTGACGACGCCCTTCCGCACCTGATCCTTCTCAAGCTCCTTCATGAGCTTTTCGCGCTTTCCGGCGCGCTCGGCTTCGAGCATCACGCGGCGGGAAACGACGATGTTGCGGCGGCGCTTATTGAGCTTGATGATCTTGAACTCGAACTTCTGGCCCAGCAGCTCGTCTACGTTAGGCACGCGCCGCAAGGCGATCTGCGAGCCCGGCAGGAAGGCGTCGACGCCCATGAGGTCGACGACCACGCCGCCCTTGATCTTCTTGACAAGCGTTCCCTGCACGGGCTGATCGGTCTCGTACGCAACGCGGATGCGCTCCCAGACGCGCATGAAGTCGGCTTTCTTCTTGGAAAGCACGACGGCGCCGTCGTGGTCTTCGAGCCGCTCCAAAAGGACATCGACTTCGTCGCCCGCTTTGAGCTCGGGCATGTCCTTGAACTCTTCCAGCGGGATCGCGCCTTCGGATTTGAAGCCGATGTCGAGCACGACCATGTTGTCGCGAACCTCGAGCACGCGCGACCTAACGATTTCACCCTCGTCGATGGACGCGAGGGTGCCGTTATACATCTCCATCATCTGGTCGAACTCGCCAGATGAATACTCGTCTTCTTCGTAGAGCTCGGGACGACGGTTGGCGAGCGGGCGCAGTTGGTTCTTCTGCGCGGCGCGCTTCTCTTTCTCCGCTACGCCGGTTGCAATGGTGGTTTCCTGATCGGTCATAACAGCGGTTAAGGGTGGATTGAGTTGTGGCACGCCGCCCACACGGCGCGTGGCCTTTCGGCCCGTTTTCGGGAGCCTGGAAAGGTAGACCGCGCCGACCGTACGGTCAACGTAGACTTCGATTTACGGTCTGTCGGCTCGGCGACTCTGGATGGCGCTCATCGCTAAGGCGACGATCCGCTCGACCTGCTCTTCCTGGGTCACATACGTCGTGTCGACGAGCACCGCGTCCTTCGCAGCGGCCGACTGTGTGGCGTCCGCCGCGTCGCGTTTGACCAGTCGATCCGTTTCGGCCGCGATCTCCTCGTCCGTGGGACTCCTGCCAATCGATTGAATGAGTCGCCGCCGAGCGCGCTCCCACGGATCGGCCACGAGATAGACCTTGAGCGCGGCGTCGGGAAAGACGGCGGTGCCCATGTCGCGACCGTCGACAACGACGTCCCGAGATTCGGCTGCATCGCGGACAAGCGCGTTCACCCAATCGCGCACTGGTTGCATCTGCGCGACGCGCGAGACATTCGCGGTCACATCGGCGCGGCGGATTTCGCGATCGAGGTGCTCGCCATCGATCGCCGGCACGTACGCTCTCTTCCCTTGCGCGAGGGTCACGGGACGGGCGGCGACCAGCACGGACTCGGGTGTCCACGTCGCAGGATCCGCACCGAGCCGCAGCGCGGCAGCCGTCGCGGCACGATACAGCGCGCCCGAATCGATGTGACGGAAGCCGAGGCGCTCGGCGACGCGATACGCCGTCGACGACTTGCCTGACGCGGCAGGCCCGTCGATTGCGATGATGATGCCGATCGCCACGTTAGGTTCCGGTGAGTCGGGCGAGATCACGCCAGAAGTCCGGATAGGAGATCGCGACGCACGACGGGTCGTCGATGTCGAGCTTTCCGCCGGCCGCGGCGCCTAACGTGCCAAACGCCATCGCCACGCGGTGGTCGGCGAACGTGCGCACGGGTCCGCGCGGCCGTATCGTCGGTGACCCGCTGATCGTCATGCCGTCTGGGAGCTCGTCGGCATGAACGCCGACGGCGCGCAGGTTCGAAACGATGGCAGCGATGCGGTCGCTTTCCTTCACGCGCAGGTCGCTCGCTCCGCGAATCGTCGTGTCGCCGTCGGCTCGAGCGGCCACGCACGCCAGCAGCGGAATCTCATCGATAAGCGCCGGCACTTCGCTCGGCTCGATCGGGGTGGCCTTGAGCCCGGGGCGCGGACGGACGATGACATCGCCGATGGGTTCCCCTAACGAGGGCCGCGATTCGATCGTGATGCCCGCTCCCATCCGCCTGAGCACGTCGAGAAAGCCCGTGCGCGTCGGGTTGAGCGCGATGCCGCGCAGAACGACCTCGCCGGCGTCGGCCATCGCAGCCAACGCCGCGAAGTACGCCGCCGACGATGGGTCGCCGGGAACCGTGAGGTCGAATGCTGGAAGTCGCGCGGCCGGATCCAGCGTTACGCGCCATGCGTTGCCATCGGGCCGAGAGCCGCAGCGCAGCACCACGCCTAACGATTCGAGCATGCGCTCAGTATGGTCGCGTGACCGATGCGGCTCGTCGACTGTCACTCTGACCTGCCCGCAGAGACCGGCCAGCAGCACCGCGCTCTTTATTTGCGCGCTGGCGACCGGCGTTTGCCACGTCACTCCGTGGAGGTCGCCGCCCGTAATGCTGAGCGGAAGGCCGTCGTGCGCCGCGGGGCGTTCGATCGTGGCCCCCATCGCGCGCAGCGGGTCCGCTACTCGTCGCATCGGCCTGCGGCTCAGCGACGCGTCGCCGATCAACGTGCTTGTGAAGCGCTGAGCAGCGAGAATTCCTAACAGCAGCCGGGCCGTCGTCCCGCTGTTGCCGCAGTCCAGCGACTCCGTGGCAGCGACGAGGCCACGCAGACGGCGCCCGACGACGGTGGTCTCCGCACCCAAAGGGGCGACGTCGACACCTAACGCACGAAGCACACGGGCGCTCGAGTCCGTATCACCCGAGCGCAGGATGCCGCGCACTATGCAGCGTCCATCGGTGATGGCGCCGAGCAACAGCGCCCGGTGCGAAATGGACTTGTCGCCAGGCACGCGCACCTCACCGGCGACGTGCACTCGATCCGCACCTAACGTCATCGCAGCCATTTCTCGAGCGTCGTCGAGAGATCCGTCCTGGAATCGCGGTACTTCACGATCACCGGCGTCTGTAAGGAGAGCCCTTGCGACTCGGCCCACGGCCCACGCGCTGCTCGTGCGCCGGGAACGACAACGGCGCCGGCTGGAACTTCGAGCGCCTCGCCCGGCAGCGCTGAATGGACGCGATCGCGCACGAGGTCGAAGATCGGAGTGCCGCGCGTTAGCACAACACCGGCTGCGAGCACGGCTCGCGCGCGTACGATCGTCCCCTCGTACACGCCGCAGTTGCCGCCGACGATCACATCGTCCTCGACCACTACCGGCGCGGCGTTCACAGGCTCCAACACGCCGCCGACCTGCGCGGCCGCTGATAGATGTACGCGCTCGCCGATCTGCGCGCAGGAACCGACCAGCGCATGCGAGTCGATCATGCTCCCGCTCCCGACGTACGCGCCGACGTTCACGAACATCGGTGGCATGCAGACAACGCCGCGGGCGAGATAGGCGCCTCGCCTAACGCTGGAGCCGCCGGGGACGACGCGCACGCCGTCCGCCGGGTCGAGCAGGCGGGCCGGCACCGTATCCTTGTCGATGAAACGCACGATGGGCGGGTCGCCGGCGACAGCTACCGTTTTCGCGACACCCGCGCGGAACGCGACAAGGATTCCCATCTTGACCCATTCGACAGCGTGCCAGGATCCGTCGGCGTCACATCGCGCGGCGCGGATTGAGCCCGCTTCCAGCGCGTCGAGCAAAGCCTTCACCACCTCACGCGCCTCACGCGGCAGCGGCTTTTCGCGCGGCGTGGCTGCGAGCTCGCGGATTTGCTCTTCGAGCTTCGTTAGGTCCGGCGTTTTCGGCCGGGATGGGCGTGCGCTTTTCTTTTTCGCAGTCACAGCGCGCCCGCGGCCGCCAGAGCCGCGCGCAATTTGGGCTCGTGCTGTGTTGCGAGCGGGACCAATGGGAGACGCAATACGTTGCCGATGCGGCCGAGCAAGGCCAGCGCGGCTTTTACTGGAATCGGATTCGACTCAACGAAGGCGGCCGTGATGAAAGGCGTCAACTTGTGATGCAGAGCGCGCGCCTCGCTCCACTTCGCCGCTAACGCTGCATCGCATAGCGCGGCGAGTGGACCAGGGATGGCGTTGCTCACCACGGAAATGATCCCTTCTCCACCTAACGCCATCACGGCGAGTGTGAGCGAGTCGTCACCGGAGAGCACAGCGAAGCCGGCCGGGCGATCGCGCACGATGTCGCTGATCTGCGTGAGGTTCCCCGACGCTTCCTTGATCGCAACGATCCCCGGAATCTGCGCGAGCTCGAGCGCCGTGGACGCCTCGATATTGCTCGCGGTGCGTCCTGGAACGTTGTAGACGACGATCGGGAGATCGGTGCTTTCCGCGATCGCTTTGAAGTGGGCGACGATGCCGCGCTGTGGCGGCTTGTTATACATGGGGGAGACGTGCAGCAGGTGTGTCGCACCGGCCTTTTTCATCGCCGCCGACATCGCGATCGCCTTCTTCGTGTCATTCGATCCGGCGCCGGCACAGATCGGCACGCGGCCGCGCGCCTGCTCGACGACGATCTGCACGACACGAGCGTGCTCGTCAGGCGTTAGGGTCGCCGCCTCGCCTGTCGAACCACATGGAACGAGAAAGTGCACGCCTTCGGTGATCTGCCAGTCGACAAACGCACGCAGCGCGGGCTCATCGACGCCGCCGTCCGGACGAAACGGCGTCACAAGCGCAGTGCCACAGCCGAACAGCTTGGTGGCCGTCATTGCGAAACCCCTCCATCGTCGGCCAATACGTCGCGCAGAGTGAATACTCCGTGACGGCCTCCTCGCGCTAGCCACTCCGCCGCGGTGACCGCGCCGTCGGCGAAGACGCGGCGGTCTCTGGCGTCATGGATCAGCCGCAGTTGCTCATACGGAGCGTCGACAAGCAACTCGTGACGTCCGGGCACATTGCCGACGCGCACCGATGTGGTCGGGAGCGTGCCGCCGCCCCAGTCCGCGTATACGCGCGCCAGCAGCGCGGCTGTTCCCGACGGTGCATCCTTCTTCGCCGCATGATGTATCTCGACGAGATGTGTTGCGAAGCCGCGTTGCTCCGGCGCGAGACGCGCCAGTCGTTCGACGAGCTGCGCGAAGATCTGCACGCCGATCGAGAAGTTTGGTGCCCAGAGCACGGCGCCCTTCGCTTGCGCGACCGCGTGTTCCAGCTGCGAGAGCTGGCTGTTCCACCCAGTCGTGCCGACGACGACCGGCACTCCGGCGCGCACGCAGGCGAGCGCGTTAGGCACCGCGGCTTCAGGCACGGTGAACTCGACGGCGACGTCCGCGCCGGCGAGCGCATCACGAGTAAACGTGCCAGTCTGCTCGCGCGAGATTGTCGCGCTGATCGCGTGCCCGCGCGCCTTTGCCACCTGCTCGACGGCTTTGCCCATCTTGCCGTGCCCGATGATCGCGATGCGGAGAGACACGGGACTAGGGGCTCGGGGTTCGGGCATCGGGCAGCGAGTCAAAGAACGTAGCGTGCAATGCTTGCATGGCCTGCGGCACGCGCTCGCCGTCAATGATAATCGTTAGGTTGATGCCGCTGGCGCTCAAGGACAGCATGTGCACCTTGATGTCCTGCAGCGCGGCGAGTGCGCGCGACATCGCGAGGCCGTCGCGATTTATTCCGGCACCGACGAGGGCGACGATCCCTCGATGCCGCTCGACGGTTACATCACCAAGATGCGCTAGATCGACGATGAGGTTCTCGAGGTGCGTCGCATCGTCCACCGTGACGCTGACGCTTACCTCTGACGTCGCGACGACATCTACCGATGTTCGGTGCCGCTCGAAGACCTCGAAGGCGGTTCGCAGGAACCCGTGCGTCAGCAGCATGCGCGGCGAGCGAACCTTGATCACCGTGACGCCGGTCTTCCCCGCAATCGCGCTGACCGCGCGCTCGGGAGCGTCTTCGGTGATGCGGGTGCCATGGCCTTGCGGGTTGCGCGAATTGTACACGTACACGGGGATGCCTAAGCGGACGGCAGGCGCGATCGTGTTCGGATGCAGCACCTTCGCTCCAAACGACGCCAACTCGCTGGCCTCGTCGAATCGTATCCGCTCGATCAATTGCGCGCCGTTCACCACGCGCGGATCGGCGGTGAGCATCCCGTCGACGTCTGTCCAAATCTCGATCGCCTCGGCACCTAACGCGGCGCCCAGGAGCGACGCGGAGTAGTCCGATCCGCCGCGGCCGAGCGTGGTGACGATCTGCTGGTCAGTCGCTCCAATGTATCCGCCGAGCACTGGAACACGGCCGCTCTCGAGCAGCGGTCGCAGAACTCGATGCGCGGCTTCCGCGATGCGATCGGGCCGCGGATCGGCGCGACCGAATTGCTCGTTCGTAATCATCACATCGCACGCGTCGACGAGTTGCACGGGGATCCCGCGCGCCTCGAGCGCCGCCACGACGATCACCGACGACACCTGCTCTCCCTTCGCCGCGATCGCATCCTGACTGCGCGGTGTCATGTGACCTAGCGTCGCGAGCGCCTCGGCGAGGCTCGCGAGCGCGTCGAAGGTGACGCTGATGTCGCCAAACAGGTCGTGGTGGATCGGGGCATCGCCTAACAAATCCTCGGCAACCTGCAGGTGGCGCTCGCGCAGACCCTCGACACCGCGCATCGCGCCGATGAGCTGCCCCTGCGCCGCCTGCTCAGCGATCGCGAGGAGCGTGTTCGTCGTGCCCGCGAGCGCGGAGACCACAACCAGCGGCTGACGCGAAAGCCGCCCCTTCACGATCTCGGCGGCCCGTTCGATGGCCGCCGCGTCGCCCACGGAGGTCCCACCGAACTTCACGACGATCATGCGCCAATGACGCCCTGCCGCAGGAGAACTTCTGCGTTGAGAATGGACCCACCGGCCGCACCACGGATCGTGTTGTGGCCTAACGCGACGAGCCGCACGTGAAAGAGCGGATCGGGACGCAATCGGCCGACCGTGACCGTCATGCCGCGCCCGGCGTTCACGTCCCGGCGCGACTGCGGCCGATCCGGCTGCGTCGTGAGAACGAGCGGATGATCGGGCGAGGAAGGCAGACCGCAGGCAACGGGATCGCCTGTCCACTTCTCGAACGCTTGCGCGATCCGTTCTATACGCTCGGGCTTTTGCAGCTCAACGGACAGGCAGGTCATGTGGCCATGCTCGACGGCGACGCGGTTGCACTGCGCGCTCACGACAAACGGAGCGGGGACTATCGCGCCGCTCTCGAAGCGACCGAGCATCTTGTTCAGCTCGCGCTCGACCTTGGGCTCTTCGTCGGCGATGTACGGGATGACATTGCCTAACGCGTCGAGTGAAGCAACGCCCGGATAGCCTGCGCCGGACACCGCTTGCATCGTGACGACGAAGACGCGCGTGACGCCGAAGGACGTGTGCAGGGGTGCCAGCGCCATGGCGGCGACGGTAGCGGCGCAGTTCGCGTTCGTGACGATGCCGCCTGTTTTTGGCCAGCCGCGGGCCGAGCGCTGCGCCGCGAGGAGCTTGAGATGCTCGGCGTTCACTTCCGGGATCACCAGCGGCACATCCGCGGCCATCCTGTAGTTCTTCGCGTTGCTCAAGACCATCGCGCCGGCCTTGGCGAACGCAGGTTCGACGTCGCCGGCCACAGCAGAGTCCAACGCGGAGAACACAACTCGGGAGCGCACTTTCGCCGGATCGCACGGCTGCACCGTTAGGCGCGCCACGTCAGCGGGCAACTCGCCCTCCAGCCACTGCGCCGCCTCACGGTACGGCTTTCCAGCCGAACGCTCCGACGCGGCGACCTCGGCAACCGTGAACCAGGGGTGGTCGTCGAGCAGACGGATGAACGTCTGGCCGACGGCGCCGGTGGCGCCGAGGACAGCGACCGGGATGCGAGTGCCGTTAGGCTCGTGACTTGTCATTGCGAGTTGAGGAGCGAGTGCACGAGGCGCACGTACGCGTCCACTGATCCGCGCAATTCAGCGACGTCGATGAACTCGTCAGGCGTGTGCGCGACGTGGATGGAGCCTGGCCCGAAGAGCAGCGGTTTCCCCCAGCGCGAAAGGAGCGGGATGTCCGTCGTGTATGCCACCGGCGCGCGCTCGAAACCGTCGATCGTGTGAAAGTGCATCGCTGGAATCGTGGAGCCGTAGGTGAGCTGCGCTCTGCCATTGACCCACTGCTCCAACTTGGCCTTCACGTCGGCGACGTCACCGATCAAACGGAACATCAGCTCGACCTCGCACGAGCCGGGGATGATGTTCGCTTCTGTGCCGCCGCGAATGGTTCCGATGTTGACCGTCGTCGCGCCTAACTGGGAGTCGCGTGGCCAGTCCACGCGCGAAATCTCGGAAAGCAGTGCGAGCATGGGCTCGATGGCTGACTGGCCCAGTTCGGGGTATGCTGAGTGCGCCTCGCGGCCTGTCGTTCGCAGGATGACGCGGAGCGATCCCTTGGCGCCGGTCGCGAGCTTGCTCTCGGTCGGCTCGCCGTTTACAAGAAAGCGACTCGTCGCCGGCAGGCGGTTCGCGGCTCTGGCGCCATCGGAGCCCTTTTCCTCACCGACCAGGAGCAGCAGATCGACGCGCTGCTCACCGCTGCTCGCGAGTTGATCAGCCGCTGCCATCATCGCCGCGGCGATTCCCTTGGCGTCGCAGGAGCCGCGGCCATACAGGCGATCACCGTCGAGGCGTGGCGGGAAGTACGGCGGAACGGTATCGAGGTGCGTGGAGAGCGCGACGCCACCACCCGCGCGAGAGGCCCAGACGTTGCCGCGTCCGCCGCCAGGCGCCACTTCCTGCACGGTCACGTTCCACTCGCGCGCGATGAGCCAGCGCGAGACGTAGTCGACGGCCTTTTCTTCGTGTGATGTCGGCGAATCGATCGACAGCAAGTCGGCAGCGAGGGCTACGACGTCAACCATGTTGCGTATTGTACTCGCGCCTGCGCGGAGCATACAGGCCGCGTGTGAGATTTAGCACTGCAATGCGCGCGTGTGAGCGACTATGGTTCAGCGCGGACGAACGCCGCCCCAGCATCCGTCCCACACATAACCGCTCGACAACGCAATGCCAACTGCTCCGCTGCGCGTCGCGATCCTCGGTAACGACGCCGTGTTGGAGGCGCGTCCCGCGACGCCGACGCAACTCGCGCAAGCCTGTTTGCGCGCGAGCTTTGATCTCGTCGTGCCGGCGAGCTGGGGTGAAGAGCTTGTCGCGCATGAGTACGCGGAGTCGTTAGGGCGCTACGATGGACCGGCTCCGGTCCTGTGCCACTGCCCGATCGTCGCTCAAGCACTCGCCGATCATAGCGAGCATCTGCCGATGCTGACGTTGGCGTCGCCACCAGTCGCGACCGCGCGTTATCTGCGCCGTGTGTATGCCCCGCGGCACCTGGTGATCACGTACGTCGGCGGTTGTCCCGGAGCCGTCGGGCCGGAGCTGGATGCCGCGCTGTCTCCGGACCGTTTGCTGGGAATCCTGGACGACGCCGGCTTGTCGCCGTCGACTCAGCCGGAACTTTACCAGTCGATGATCCCGCCTGATCGCGGGCGGCACGCATCGCAACCGGGCGGCTCGCCTAACGCCGCGTACCTACAGAGCGCGGCCGCTGTTTCGCTGCGCGAAGTGTCGCCGGCGGCGCTGGAAGTCACGCGGGTCTCCATCGCGCCGCAGGAACGCGTGGCGCTGGACTGTACACGACTGTCCGGATGCGTCTGCGCAGCGCAGGCGCAGGCGATCATCGCGCTGGAGCCGCCGAAGCGCTCGGCGCCCGTAGTCGCTCGTGACGATCTGGACCTGCGCGCAGTAGCATTGCGCACCGCTTCTGCGTAGCAGATCGTACACGCGCGGTCTTCTCTCTTACCTCCCCAGCCCCATGAAGCGCTACCACAGGTACATCCTCGCCCTAACGGCATTGTTCGCCGCACAAGGCATCGCCGCGCAGCCGGCCAGGAAGCCCGTCGTCGATCCTCGACTCGAGAAGCTCAAAGCCGAAGCGCTCACGAAAGTCGCGGCGCGAGCCGATCTCGTTCAGCAGATCATCGATCAGGTCTTTTCCTTCGGCGAGCTCGGTATGCAGGAGTTCGAGACGTCGAAGTATCTGGGCGGTCTGCTGGAGCAGAACGGCTTCAAGGTCGAGCGCGGAACGGCGGGAATGCCGACGGCGTGGGTCGCCACGTGGGGATCGGGTAAGCCGGTGATCGCGTTAGGCTCGGACATCGACGGCATCCCGCAATCGAATCAGAAGCCGGCCGTCGGATATCGCGACGCGATCGTGGCGCAGGCGCCGGGACACGGCGAGGGACACAACTCCGGCCAGGCCGTGAACATCGTCGCGGCGCTCGTTGTGAAGGAGATCATGGAGCGGGAGAAGATTCCAGGCACGCTCAAGCTCTGGCCCGGCGTGGCAGAAGAAGCTGTCGCGGGCAAAGCGCACCTCATCCGCGCCGGCGTGTTCAAAGACGTCGATGTCACCCTCTTCACGCACGTCGGCAACAACCTCGGCGTGTCGTGGGGGCAGTCGGGATCCAACGCGCTCGTCTCGGTGATGTTCAAGTTCCGTGGGCAGGCGGCACACTCCGCTGGAGCACCGTGGCGCGGCAAGTCAGCGCTCGACGCCGTTATGCTGATGGCGCAGGCTTGGGAGTACAAGCGCGAGCATCTGGAGCCCGCGCAGCGCTCACACTACGTGATCAAGGATGGCGGGGACCAGCCTAACGTGGTGCCGCAGACGGCGTCGATCTGGTTCTACTTGCGTGAGCGCGACTACGATCGGGTGCAGAACATGTTCGCGGCGGCGCGACGCATCGCTCAGGGAGCGGCGATGATGACGGAGACGACGGTCGATACCGTGATGATCCTCGGGTCGGCGTGGTCGGGGCACTTCAACAAGGCGATCGCGCAGGCGACCTACGACAACATCAATCGCGTGGGGCTGCCGACGTGGGACGCGTCCGACATTGCGCTGGCGAAGGGGATACAGAAGGAACTCGGCGTCAAGGAAGACGGGCTCGCCACGAAAATCGATTCGCTGCAGGGCCCAGTGGACATGACGCGCTCGTTAGGTGGCGGCTCCGATGATATCGGGGACGTGTCCTGGAACGTACCGACTGTGACGCTGCGCTTTCCGTCGAATATCCCGGGGCTTCCGGGGCACAACTGGGCGAACGGGATCTCGATGGCGACGCCGATCGCGCACAAGGGTGGTGTGGCCGGCGCCAAGGTTCAGGCGATAACGCTGCTGGACATTCTGCTCAAGCCGCAGCTTGTAGCCGACGCGTGGGACTACTTCAACACGGTTCAGACCAAGGAAACCAAGTACAAGACGTTCCTCGGACCTAACGACGGGCCGCCGATCTGGCTGAACGAAGACATCATGGCGCGCTACCGGCCGGAGATGCGCAAGTACTACTACGATCCGGCGAAGTACAAGACCTATCTCGAGCAATTAGGGATCAAGTATCCGACGGTCAAAGCGGTCGCGCAGTAGAGGGCACTCAAGCCATCGACAGCGGCATCGGTTAATGCACGACGACGACGTTAGAGGTGCCCTACGCACGTGCGTTACAGGTTCACCGCGTTTTTGATCATAGCGCCAACGCCGTGAACTCGCCTAACGCGCGTATTGCGTACTCGCTGACGCCGTTGTGTGTTTAACACATGTCGCAGTCGATTCCAGCGAGACGTCACCACGCGGGCTGACCGGGCGTGGTGCGCGGCTCAACGCTGCCGCGTTGAGCTGCCATGACATGCTCAGGGCGGGACTCGAACCCGCACGCCCTTGCGGGCAAGGGATTTTAAGTCCCTCGCGTCTACCATTCCGCCACCCGAGCGTTAGGTGCTGAAACAACGCGCGACAGACTCACGTCCACCCGGCGAGAGTCTGTCGCGTCCTAGGAGCGGGAAACGGGACTCGAACCCGCGACCCCAACCTTGGCAAGGTTGTGCTCTACCAACTGAGCTATTCCCGCAGGGTACGGCGTAGTATAGGCGCCCTGCCTTCGGCCAACAATGCGCGTCGTTCAGACGCGCTCGACTTGAATCGCTCCGCCGGCTGTCGTCATCCACGCATCGCAGGCCTGCCCAAACTGCTTCGCGTAACGCGGCATGATTACCTCCGCGGCTTTGCGCAGCGCCGTCTCGTCCGCGCTGACAGCGATTGCGCAGCCTCCCCACCCGGCACCGGTGAGACGTGCGCCGGTAACTCCCGGTTGCTCCTGCGCCGCCATCACGAGCCAGTCCAGCTCCGGACAGGAACACTCATACAGCGTGCGCAGCGACTGATGCGACGCGTTCAGCAACTCGCCCGGCAGATGACCCGTGGCCCGCAGCGCAGCCACCGCTTCGGCCACACGCGCCTGTTCTTCGACGACGTGCCTAACGCGGCTGCCTAACGGCTCGCCGAAGGGCACGCGCTTGAAGACGTCCGGCGGAGCTAGCGCCAGGCTCGGCGCCTCCACACCGGCGGCGCGCATCCAGTTGAGCGCCATGGTGCACTGCCGCTGCCGTTCGTTGAACGCGCCGAGTCTGAGGTCGCGGCGGACGCCGCTGTCGAGGATGAGCACGCTATCGCCGAACGGCACGTGCTCCGTCTCGCGTGAATCGCAGTGAATGTGCAGCGCGTGTCCCTCCCGCGCGAGCGCGCTCGCGAACTGATCCATGATACCGCACGCCACGCCCACGAATTCGCGCTCGGCTTCGTGCGCCAGCTCGGCTAACTGGAGCGGAGAGAGGGTTGAGCCGGTCAGCGCGTTGATCACGGTCGCTGCCGCTACTTCTAGCGCGGCCGACGAGGACAGGCCGGCACCCATCGGGACTTCGCTGGCGATGACGAAATCGAACTGCGGAACTTCGATGCCGCGTCGCGCGAACGCCCACAGGACGCCGACGACGTAATCCCACCAGTCGCCCGTCTTTTCCGGCGTGCGCGCGTCGAATATGCCTTCGGCCCCTGCCCCGAGGCTGCGCGCGCGGGTCTTGCCTAACGTAGAGCGCGTGGCGGCGACGTACGTCCGCTGGCTGATGGCGATCGGCAGCACGTCGCCGCCATTGTAATCGGTGTGCTCGCCGATCAGGTTCACTCGCCCAGGCGCGGACGCGACCAGATCGGGCATGCGACCATAGCGTTGCTTGAACGCGCTCGCCGCGCGCGCCAGTCCGGCCGTCGCAGTCGTCACGGCCGCAGGCCCGCCGCGTGGATGACATACCACAGCGAGGCGGCAAGGAGACCGCCTAACGCCGCGTCACCCCCGTCGCCAATGGCGAGTCCTTCGGCGTCGACGACACCGGCGGCGCGTCCATGATCCAACGGCGCACGACGAAACCATTCCAGCACCGCTTTCCCGTTAGGTCCCAGCAGCCGTGCAATCTGTTGTGTGAGGTCGCTCGGCTCATCGCCGATCGCCTTGGCCGTCCGCCGATACAACGAATCGTCCCGCGTCACCACGTCGTACATCGGCAGCCAGAGCGCCGACGCGGTGGGATCGTCGCCTTCGGCGAACGCGCCATTGAGATCACTCGCTGCCGCGAAGACGCCCTTGGTCGATGCAGCATCGCGGACGAAGTGGCGCCTGAGTGCGGCGCGTACGGCTTCGGGCTCCTGCACGTTGCGCGCCGTCTCCTCGTCCAGCGTGCGGCGCAGGACGTCGAGCGCCTGGGACGCGACGGCGTTCGCGTGCAATGTGTACGGCAACGCGGCGGGCGCACCCGAGGGCGTGACGTCAGTCGAGTACAATGGCCACTGCGCGTGGCGTCGTGCGGCCATGTCCTCCGACACGACATAGAGCGTGTCGGCAAGCACCGCGTCATCGACAACGTGATCATCGCCGGTGTCGCGGATGTACCGATCCGTCGCGAGCGCGTACGCGGCAGCACCCTCAAGGTTGAAGCCTGGCTCGAATAAGGTTCCGTCCAGATAGCGGACGCCCATGCCGGGCGCATACCCGTGCAGCTCGCAGATACGCAGCAGCAACTCCCGCGCGAGACCATGGTCCGCCAGCTGCACGGCAGGCAGCGTCCACGCCAGCGCTTCCCATTCGCGAATCGTTAGGCCCGCCGAATGCCAAGGAACGCGGGTGCGCACGACGTAGTAGTGCGCGTCGTCGAGTGCACGTCCGACCGAGTAGAAGTATGCGAGCAGCAAGTTGTGATTGAGCAGCCGGTCCAGTGCGTCGTGTCCCGTCGACTGCTCGAGCCCGCGTAATGCGTCGCGCGTCGCCGCGAGAAGGTCACGCCAACCGCGGCGGCGCATAACGTGAACCGTCGCGTGTGCGCCATCCCCTTCAGGGCCGGCCGCGATATAGAACGCTGCTTCGAGACGCCCATTCGCGGGCAGCTCGAGCTCGCGCTCCACTGTGTACGACGGAGTTGGACCGTCGCTCACGCTCACGTGTGCGTCACCGTCGCAAGCAATTGCGAGAGCGGCGAGGTCAGGAAGCGCGCTACCGCGGAGTATTACGGTGCCGTCCGAGCGCTGTTCGATGACGTGATTGTCGCCGAACGGTCGCGCCGACCGCACGCGCAATTGCCGATGACCGAGTGTTCCGGAAAGAGCGATACGAGCGGTGGTCGGCTCGCTGCCGCGATACTCGACGGCAAACGCGTAGACGATCCCGGCCGTGTCGCTATCGCGGCCAAACGGCGCGAAGATCGTCGCGCGCACGATGATGTCGCCAACGCTGCACGTGAACGTTGGGAGCCAGCCGAGTGCGCGTTCCCACGCCATCGTCGCGTCACGAAAGGCGATGAGCTCGGAACCAACGCGCAATGTGGGGTACGCGAGCGGTGGTCCCCGCCCGCTGACGAAATCGCGCGAGCCTGCGAATTCAATGGCCGAACGCGACGCGCGATGCAGCATCCCGAGCGCGTAGATCGCACCGTCCGCTGGCTGGATGCACGGCACCGCGAGCCAGTGGTTCCCGGTTATCTGCCACGGAACGGAGGGGATCGGCTCGGCGCGGATGCGGCCTCGAGATGGTTCCTGCAATTCGTTGACTCTCGTATTGAGCGCGCATAACCTAACCAGACCTTGCCCCGGATCGCAGCGGCCGATGTTTTCGAGCGATTGACTCTCGGATCGCGCCTCGCCTCTCGCGCAGCACGCGCGCTAGCGGGCGGGGTGGCTTTCGCGCTCATCGCTGCCTTCCCACTCACGGTCGCGCACGCTCAGCGCGTTCTCACATCGCTCGACGATGCCACGGTCGTGCCGCGTGGCTCGGTGCGCGTAGGCATCGGGGTCAACTTCTCGCGAGCTGACAAGCGATTCGCATCGGGCCGACCAGGCGGGGCCGCGCGCGGCGAGCGGGAGTCATTGGGCGGTGACTTCGCCCTGGACTCCCTAGCCCCTGGCGCGGGCGAAACCATAACCACACTCACACCGACGCTGCGATCGCTCAGCGGACAGACGGCACTGTCGCTCTCTTTGGGCGCGCTCGGCATCGGAATCAATCGTGACATACGCACGATCCCATTCACAATGGACGTGGGCCTAACGAGCCGCATCACGCTCGGCGTGCTCGTGCCCTACGTGCTCGTGCGCAACGACGTCGCCGTAGTTCCCGGTGCCGGTGGTAATCTCGGTCTCAACCCGGCTACTGTGCTGACGGCCGCGCGAACGAGAAACGGAACCGTACTCGCTCAGATGGCGGCTGCGTCGAGCCGCCTACGCGCTCAGCTCGCGGCATGCCAATCGGATCCGTCCGGCGCTGGGTGCGGAGTGCTCAACGCGAATCGGCCCGCGGCGCTCGCGTTTCTGACTCAGGTGGACGCGGCAGCGACGGATCTTGCAGCCGTGTACGGAACGGCGTCGGCCGCGGGAGCACGATTCGCGCCGATCGTCGGCTCGTCGCTGGAGCAGTCGATCTTCGCGCGACTGAGCGCGTTCAACGTCGTGTACCAGAACCTTCTGGCGTTGCCTGCGGAATCGTTGCTCGTCACAGCACGACCTGTCGGCGCTACACGCCTAACGCTTAACGACGTCGGCAGTATTCTCAGCGACGCGTCCTTCGGCCTCGGGACGGCGATCGGCTCTACCGAACACGGGCACGTGGGCGACATCGAGGTGGGCGGAAAAGTGCTGCTGTACGACGGTTTTGCAGCGAGCACTTCGCGGCGGCTGGCGCGCAACTCCGCAGTGAAGCTGCGCCTAGCCGTTGGTGCCGCGTACCGCTTCGCCACCGGAACGATCGCGTCGCCGAGCGATTTCACAGATGTAGGCACAGGAGACGGCGCAGCGGACATCGAAGCGCGCGGCTACCTCGATCTCGTCGTTGGCAATTACTTCTGGCAAAGTGCCGTCGTGCGCTATGGCATACCGATGAAGGACACAGTGACCCTGCGCATTCCCGATCCTGCCGCGCCATTTTTTCCGGCAGCGTACCGTGAGCAGGTCGTCAATCGCGAGCCGGGGACATACATTGAGGCCGAGTGGAATCCGCGTTTGGTGCTGAACGACTTTTTCGCCATCGCGGGACAGTATCGCTACCGGCGCAAAGATGTCGATGTGTTCAGCGGCACGTTCAACGTCACGGATCCAAGCGGCAAGCCTGTGACGCTCGATGCCGCCACGTTAGGCCCGTTTAGCGACACAGAAGAGCACCGGGCAGGAGTTGCGCTATCGTATTCGACCGTGGCCGCCTATGCTCGGCGATCCGGAGCACCGTTGGAGCTGACGCTGCTGCTCACGCGAGTCGTGCGCGGTGCCGGCGTGCCTGCCGCAACAAATGTGGCGCTTTCGGCGCGCTGGTACCACAAGCTCTTCGGCCCCAACAACCTGCGGCGATAGGAACAGAGCCTAACGCGGAGCTCTTGTAAGATCGACGTTAGGCGCGTTGGCGCCGCGAGCGCGTTGGCCGAGCGTCGACCGCTGCCAGCAGTTCGCGGGCGTGTGCACGGCTGACATCACGATCGGCGTCGCCACCCAGCATGCGCGCCAGCTCGACGACCCGTTCGTCGTCTGCCACAACGCGCACATCGGCCGTCGTCGTTCCATCGTGCGCACCCTTCTCGACCACAATGTGGTGATGCGCTCGCGACGCGATTTGCGGCAGGTGTGTGATCGCCAGGACCTGATGTTCCGACGCCACTCCGCGCAGCGTGTCGCCAACCTGCAGCGCAACCCGACCACCGATGCCGCTGTCGACTTCGTCGAAGACCAGCGTCGGTACGCTGGCGAGTCGCGCGAGAATCGTCGTGAGCGCGAGCATAACGCGAGACAGCTCGCCCCCGGAGGCAACGCGCGCCAGCGGTCGCGCGTCATGACCAACGTTCAGCGCGACTTGGAACGTCACGTCTTCGGCGCCGTCCGCAGCGATCGCCTCGCGCCTAACTAGCAGTGCCGAAAACATGCCATCGGCCATTCCCAGTGCCGGAAGTTGCGCGTCGACAGCAATCGCAAGGCGCTTGGCGCTCTCTTGCCGCTTCGCGCTCAGTGCCGCTGCGGAGTTGCTGAGTTCTCGTGCTATCTCCTGCTCGCGCCCTCGCAACTCGGCCAGGTCCAGGTGCGCCGTGTCGACAAGCGCAAGCTCAGCCCGCGCGTCGGCTCCCGTCCCGAGAACCTGCTCGATCGTCGGTCCGTACTTGCGCGCGAGCCGGAAGATCAGATCACGTCGCTGCTCCACTTCGCGCAGCCGTTCCGGATCGGCTGTAATGCCCGCGTCGTAGCGTTCCAGCTCACGCCGCAGCTCGTCGATCGCGTACGTGGCGGCGTCGAGCTGTTCCTGCAGAGCACCTAACGAGCTATCGAGGCGCCCTCCAGCGTTGAGATCGCGGCGCGCTTGCGCGAGACGCGCCAGCGCGGCATCCGGACCGTCCAGCGCACCGATCGTCGCGGCGACATGGCGCCTGAGCTCCTCCACGTGCGTGAGGCGCCGCGCCTGCTCATCCAGCGTCTCGGATTCACCCACAACCAGTCGAGCCGCGTCGATCTCATCGGCAACGTGGCGCAAATAGTCCGCGCGACGCTCTGCGTCTCGGCGTCTTGTCTCGAGCGTCTCGATCTCACGACGCAATGACTCGAGAGCGGCGAACGCCGAGCGCACGCGCTCCGCGTCGCTCAGTGCGTCGCCGAAAGCATCGAGCAGATCGCGCTGTACACGCGCCTCCAGTAGCGTTTGCGATTCGTGCTGGCCGTGCAGGTTCACCAGCGCTCGAGCGACCTCACCGAGCACCGTGGTCGTCACCGGCGAGCCGTTGATCCACGCGCGCGAGCGCCCACCGGCGCCGCTGACGACTTCGCGCGAGAGAATAACCGTGCCATCCTCCGACTCGATGCCGCGCGCATCGAGCGTCGCAATCAACTCGCGCGACTTCCCCACTTCGAACACAGCTTCCACGCGGGCGCGCGCGGCGCCACCGCGCACGAGATCGGCCGACGCGCGCTCGCCTAACAGCAGGCCAAGCGCGCCGACGATGATCGACTTCCCTGCTCCTGTCTCGCCGGTGAGAACGTTGAAGCCCGGCGCGAGCGAGAGCTTCACATCCTTGATGATGGCGAGGTCGCGGATGCGAAGCTCGGTCAGCATCAGCCCTCGCTTCCGTCGCCAGCGTCGCCCCCGGCCCTGCTCTCTTCCACGCCGCCAGGCGTCGTCCAGGCGAGCTTCTGGCGAAGGCGCTTGAAGAAACTCGTATCCGGAAAGCGGACCAGGAGCACGCGATGCGCCGCGCGACGGACGCACATCGCTTCGCCGTCGGCGAGCGAGCGGCCCGTCTGCCCATCAACCGTTAGGCGCCGCTCGGCCGCGTCGCCCTCGGTCGACACAGCTACTGTCACCGATGGCGGCAGCAGGAGCGGCCGAATCGCCAGCGTATGCGCCGAAACCGGCGTGAGCACGATCGAATCCAGCGCTGGATCGACGACTGGCCCACCCGCGCTTAACGAGTACGCTGTCGAACCAGTTGGCGTGGAGGCGATAAGCCCGTCCGCGGCGAACGAACCGACAAGTTCGCCGTCAGCTTCGATACGCAGCCGCATCATGCGCGCCTTACCCGCGATGTGCAGCACCACGTCGTTGAGCGCGTACCAGCGCTCTCCCTTGCGCTCGCCCGGCGTCGTGAACCCCTCGAGACACATGCGCGACTCCGCCACGAAGTCACCCGCGACGAGCCGCTTGAGCGCCAGCTCCGCGTCGTCTCGGCGACACGCTGTGAGGAAGCCGAGCTGGCCGAAGTTGACGCCGAGGATTGGAATCTCGCGTCCAGCGAGCAGGCGCGCGGCACGCAGCAGTGTGCCGTCGCCGCCTAATGTGATGAGCGCATCGACACCGGCTGTATCGAACGGACGCGCGTGTTCACCGAGCAGCGACTGCAGCTCTGGCTCGAAGACAAGCTCGGCTCCCGCTTGCGGCGCGAGCCGGCCGAGTTGCCGGAGAACGCTTTGCAGATCGGCGTAGCCCAGATTCCCGACGACACCGACGCGCATCACGGAGTCATCGCCTCAGTTGCGTTTAGGGCCCGTACCTTCGCGGCGATGCCGGCCGCATCGAGTCCGCATAACGCGAGTTGCCGCGCGCGCGGCGCTGCGTAGATGATCCGGTCGGGCACGCCGTGAGTCGCCACGCGCGCAGTCGCGTCCATTCCCTGGAGTACCGTGGCGATGTGCGCTCCGAATCCGTTGACGACCGTTCCCTCCTCCACCACGAGGAACTGATGGTGGTTGGATACGAGCGCGGCGAGCGTGACTTCGTCGTGCGGCTTGAGGAAGCGGCAGTTGACGACGCTGACGTCGAAGCCTTCCTGCGCGAGGGTTTCAGCCGCGGCGAGCGACGGAAGGACCATCGTGCCGACGGCGAGAATCGCGAACTCGCCGCTGCCGCTGCGCAGCACTTCCCAGGATGCGAACGGCGTGGGTCCGATCTCGCCGATAGGCAACGCGACGTCCGGCGCAGCGTCGCGCGGGTAGCGGAGGCAGAACGGCCCCGCGTTATGCATAACGCCAGTGCGCAAGAGCGCCAGCATCTCGCGGCCATCCTTGGGCGCCGTGACAGTCATTCCCGGAACCGCGAGCATGTACGCGATATCGTAGAGCCCCATGTGCGTTTCGCCATCCTCGCCCACGAGCCCGGCGCGGTCCATGGCGAAGACAACGGGGAGTGACTGCACAGCCACATCGTGGATGATGTTGTCGTACGCGCGCTGGAGGAACGTGGAGTAGATCGCGCACACCGGATGGATGCCGCGCGTTGCGAGTCCAGCGGCGAACGTGACGGCGTGGCCTTCGGCGATGCCCACGTCGAAGAATCTCTTCGGCCAGGCTTTCGCGACAGTCGCCGTGCCGGTGCCGCTCGGCATTGCGGCGGTGATCGCCACCACGTCTTCACGCTCGCGCATGAGGTCGGACAACCCTTGCCCGAAGATCGACGTGTAGTTCGCGTTGCCTGACGAAGACTTCACCTGCTTTCCGGTGGACGGATCGTGTCCCGGCGGTAGCGCGTGCCACTTTTCGACGTGCTCGCCCGCTGGAAAGCCCTTCCCCTTCTGCGTGATGACGTGGACGAGCCGCGCGCCGGTATGCGGGCGGATCGCGGAGAACAGATCCACCATCGCGCCGACATTGTGGCCGTCGATGGGGCCGAAGTAGCGGAAGCCCAACTCTTCGAAGAGTACACCCGGCGTGAGAAAGGACTTCATCGACTCTTCCCACTTGCGCACGAGGTTGTTGAGCGCCGGGGCGTGCTCGATGATGTCGCCGATCTTGGCGCGCACGCGGTTGTACAGCGGGTTGCGCTGCACCTGAGTGAGGTATTTGGATATCGCGCCCACGTTAGGCGCGATCGACATCTCGTTGTCGTTGAGGATTACGATGATGTCTCGCTCCGAGGCACCGGAGTTGTTGAGACCTTCGTACGCCAGGCCGCACGTCAGCGCACCGTCCCCCACGACGGCGATGACCTTATAGTCGCCCCCTAACAAATCGCGCCCGGCCGCGATGCCTAACGCGGCAGACATGGCCGTGCCGGCGTGTCCAGCGCCAAACACGTCGTACGCGCTCTCCGAACGCTTGAGGAAGCCAGAAAGGCCGCTTTCCTGGCGCAACGTCTCCAGCTGCTCGTTGCGTCCCGTGAGCACTTTGTGCGGGTAGCCCTGATGTCCCACGTCCCACACCAGCTGATCGCGCGGCGTATCGAACGCGTAATGCAGCGCGACAGCCAGCTCCACGACGCCGAGCCCAGCACCGATGTGCCCACCCGTGCGAGAGCAGACGTCGATCAGTCGCGCGCGCAACTCTGCAGCCACCTGCGGAAGCTGGTCCTTCGTCAGGCGGCGTAAATCGTCAGGCGAATGGATCGAATCAAGCAGCGACATGGTGCTCCTGTACGGTTGGCCTAGGCACGCCGTTCCACAGCGTAACGCGCCAGCGCGTCCAGCTCGTCACTCAAGATTCCCTGGCCAACCAGAGCCTCACGCGCAGCCGAAACATGCTCACGTGCGCGATCCAATGCGCCGGTGACGCCGAGGAGCGCCGGATACCTTCGCTTCCCGCGCGACGCGTCGCTGCCCGCGGTCTTTCCTAACACGTCGGACGTAGACGTCACATCCAGCACGTCATCCACGATCTGAAACGCGAGGCCGACTTCCGCGCCGAAGCGATCCATCGCGGCGACAACCTGCTCGGATGCATGCGCCGCCCGCGCGCCGATGCGGGCACTCGCACACAGAAGGGCACCGGTCTTCATACGATGCATCCGCTCCAGTTCTTCCACGGTCGTGTCCTCGCCTGCCGCGGCGAGATCGAGCCATTGGCCACCGACCATCCCTGCCGCGCCCGACGCGCGCAGCAACTCACGCACGATTTCGCTACCTTGATCCGGCGAAAGACCGAGTTCGCGCGCGGCTCGATAGGCACTGCGCACGGCGATCGGCACCATCGCAACGCCGGCGATGGTCGCTGTGCGCACATCGAAGGCACGATGCACAGTCGGCCGTCCGCGCCTGAACGCGTCGTCGTCCATGCACGGAAGGTCGTCGTGCACCAGTGAGTACGCGTGCACGATCTCGACAGACGCGGCCAAGCGCGATGCATCGCCGCGGCCACCACAGGCGCGGTACGACGCGAGGACGATCGCTCCGCGGATTCGCTTTCCACTTCCCTCGAGCGCATAACGCACGGCCTCGGCCACGCTTCCGGTGCAGTGCTCCAGCTCCTGTGCCGTGACGTCGCGTAAGGCGCGATCCACGGTCTCGCGTTCGAGCGCGAGCGGCGTTAGGCCGACGTCAACCATCGCGACGATCGACGGTTTCGAACGTCCCGTCGGCCTTCTTCACCAACATCTTGAGCGCCCCTTCCGCTCGCTGCAGCTCGGCCGACGCCGACTTGAGGTGGCCGATCCCCTCCTCAAACAGGGTGAGCGCGCGGTCGAGAGGCACATCATCGCGATTCAGTTCCGCGACGATCGCCTCGAGTCGCACCAGCGACTCTTCGAACGTCATTGCACGTCACCCGGCCGCGTGGAGTCGACGCGCGCGTCGAAAGAGCCATCGCGCATGCGCACGCGAACAGCGTCACCGGCGTTCAACGCGCGCACGTCAGTGACTGACGTTCCCGTGGTTGAGAATACGGCGGCGTATCCGCGGCCGAGCGTGGCGAGCGGACTCAAGGCGTTGAGTTGGCGCGCGTAGGCGTCGAGGCGGAGCCGGCGCCTTTCCACGGCACGCTCAGTCTGCACGCGCAGCGCGCGAGTGACCGAGGTGAGGCGAGCACTGCCTAACGTGACGAGGCGGTCGACCTGGCGCCGCAATGCATGGGCGTACTCGGCCACTTCGGCGCGCAGTTCGTCCACGACGGGGACCGCCATCTCAGCCGCCGCGGATGGTGTTGCCGCGCGATGATCCGCGACCAGATCACAGATTGTCGTATCGACCTGGTGCCCGACAGCGGAGATCGTGGGCACGGGGCAGCGAGCGACGGCGCGGGCAAGGCGGTCGTCGTTGAACGCCCAGAGGTCTTCGCGCGAGCCGCCGCCGCGCCCGATGATCACGAGATCGGCGCCGCCCCATTTCGTTAGGCGCGACAGCGCGCGGCAGAGCGAGCGCGGCGCGTCATCCCCCTGTACCGTCGCCGCGATCAGCACCAGTTCCACGCTAGGACAGCGTTTGCGCGCGACTGTCACGATGTCATGCAGCGCTGCGCCATCGGCGCTCGTGATCACAGCGACGCAGCGTGGCAACAACGGAAGTGCACGTTTGCGCGCCGGGTCGAGCAGACCTTCCGTCTCCAGACGCAGCCGGGTCGCCTCGAATGCCTTGCGCCACATGCCGTCGCCAACGTCCTTGAGACGCCTAACGACCATCTGAATCTGGCCGGTCTTTTGATAGACGCGCAGGTCGCACAGGGCGAGCACCGACATGCCCTCGTCAGGCGCAGCCGGCATGCGTTGCACATCCTGCGCCCACATCACGCAGCGAATCGTCGCCGTACTGTCACGCAGCGAGAAATACCACTGTCCACCCTTATAGCGCTTGAAGTCGCTCACTTCGCCCACGACCCAGATGCGCGGAAAGGCTCCGGCGAGCACATCGCTAATGGCCGCAGTGAGTGTGCTTATGGCGATGGCACTGGCTGGTGTCGCGCCCGGAGCAGGAGCTGAAAAGCGCGGGACCGCGGCCGGTTCGAACAGCTCGGGGTTGGTCTCGCCCGATGCACTCTGGCGAGATGACACGCTACGTCCTCTCTCGCTCAGCGAGCTGTCGCGCCGCCTGCACTGTGTTCCGCAGCAGAATCGCGATCGTCATCGGCCCCACACCGCCAGGTACCGGCGTGATGCGCGACGCCACGCGCGACGCGCTTTCAAAATGTACATCGCCGACGATGCGGTACCCTTTCTTGGCGGATGCGTCCTGGACGCGGTTGATCCCGACATCGATCACAACGGCGCCCGGCTTGAGCACATCGCCGTGAATCGACGCGGGCCTGCCTAACGCCGCGATCACGATGTCGCCTCGTCTGATGTGCCCCGCCAGATCGTGCGTGCGGCTGTGGCAGATAGTCACCGTGCAGTTGCCACCCGGGCGATCCTGGACGAGCAGCGCGGCCATCGGCTTGCCGACAATATTGCTGCGCCCTACGATGACGGCGTCCTTTCCCTTCGTCTCTACGCCGGACCTAACGAGCAACTCCTGCACGCCGGCCGGCGTGCACGGCGCGAATCCATTACGCTCGCCGATAAGCAGCTTCCCCACGTTCACCGGATGGAAGCCGTCCACATCCTTGGCAGGATCGATGCGACGGACCACGGTGTGCGGATCGATGTGCGGCGGAAGCGGCATCTGCACGAGAATGCCATGCACGCGAGCATCAGCGTTGAGCCGACCCACGAGTTCGAGCAGATCGGCTTGCGACGTCGATGCGGGGAGTCGCAGCGTCTCGCCGGCCATCCCCGCCTCGACGCTTGCGCGCTCTTTGGCGCCGACATAGACAGCGCTCGCTGGATTGTCGCCAACTAGAACAACCGTTAGGCCGGGCGTGATCCCCTGATCGCGCAGCAGCGACACGTCGCGCGCCACATCTGCGCGCACGGCGCTCGCGATGGCTTTGCCATCGATGAGCGCTGCGCCTGCGGTCATTGTGTGCATCGTAGTCGCCGATTCTTCACCGAGCCACGTCCACAACGCGCGTCTCGCGGATCATGACCACTTTGATTTGCCCCGGATACTGCAATTCGCCTTCGATTCGCCGCGCGACTTCGTCCGCAAGAGACGTCATGCGCGCATCGTCGATCTGATCGGGATGCACGATGACGCGCACTTCGCGGCCGGCCTGGATCGCGTAGACTTTGTCCACTCCGCGATACGCCGACGCGATTTTCTCGAGGCCTTCGAGACGCTTGACGTATGTCTCGAACGCTTCGCGCCGCGCTCCCGGGCGTGACCCGGAAATCGCGTCAGCCGCCTGCACGATCACCGAGATCTCGCTCTCGTGAGGCACGTCATCGTGGTGCGCCGCGATGCAATTCACGACGAGCGGATTCTCGCCGTACTTCGTCGCCACTTCCACGCCTAACTGTACGTGTGTTCCCTCGTGCTCGTGCGTCAGGACTTTACCCACGTCATGCAGCAGCGCCCCGCGCCGCGCCATCGCGGCGTCGAGTCCAAGCTCGGTGGCCATGATGCCGGCGAGATGCGCGACTTCCTTGCTGTGCGCGAGAATGTTCTGCCCGTAGCTCGTGCGGTACTTCATGCGGCCGATGAGCTTGATCATCTCCGCGTGCAAGCCGTGTACGCCGGCTTCGTACGCTGCTTCCTCGCCGGCTTCGACGATGCTCTGCTCCACTTCCTTGCGTGCTTTGGCGACGACTTCCTCGATGCGTCCCGGGTGAATGCGTCCGTCGGCAACGAGGCGCTCGAGGCCGAGTCGCGCCACCTCGCGCCGGATCGGATCGAAACAGGAGACGACGACGGTGTCCGGCGTGTCATCGATGATCACGTCCACACCGGTCGCCAACTCGAACGCGCGGATGTTGCGCCCCTCGCGGCCGATGATGCGCCCCTTCATCTCGTCGTTAGGCAGGGCCACCGAGCTCACCGAGATTTCGGCCGTGTATTCCGCTGAAATCCGCTGCACCGCGAGCGCGACGATCTTCTTGGCCTCGCGTTCACCGTTGCGCTTGGCTGTCTCGCGGATCTCGCGTAGCCGATTGGCTGCGTCGGCCTCGGCCTCCTGCTCCAGCCGCTGCATAAGCTGCTGCTTCGCCTCTTGAGCCGTCATTCCCGCTAACGCCTCGAGCCGACGTCGCTCGTCGGTGATCAGGCGCTCCAGGTCCTCTTCGCGCTCGGTGACGAACTTCTCGCGCCGGCCTAAATCGCTGGCACGCCGGCCGATCTCTTTGTCGCGCTGGTCGAGAATCTCGAACTTCTTGTCGAGTTGCGCCTCGCGGTCGTCGACTCGGCGCTCTTCACGCTCGATCTCTTCGCGACGCCGTCGCTGCTCTCCTTCCCACGACTCGCGAAGCTTGATCACCTCTTCCTTGCCTGAGATGACCGAGTTCTTCTTGAGCGATTCTGCTTCGCGCTCCGCGTCGCCGAGGATCCGCTTCGCCGTTTCCTGGGCTGTGGATCGAGACGCCTGTTGAGCTGCGAGCTCGCTGGCTCGCCCGCGAACGCGTCCCAAAAAGAAAAAGGTTGTGCCGGCGAGGACGATGAGCAGCACGCCAACAACAACCCCGAGTAAACCGAAAGTCGAAGCCATCTGTATAGCTCCACCGCGTCAACAACCGCGAGTGCGAGGATGTGTCCGTCGTCACAAAAGCCTCGCAACGGGTCGGTCACCGGGGTGGCACCGGCATAGGGTGCGAACCGGGTGACTCGATGCGCTAACTCCCGTTGTCGCTTTGACCTACGCGACGGCGGCAGAGGCAGAAGCTACGTACCAACTCGGCAAAAGGCAACGACCGGTCCGCCAACGAACTGCTCTTCCGCGCTCGAGCGGTTGGTAAGGTGTCGCCGCCGATCGACTGCGACATCGGTTACGAACGGCAACTGCGTTAGCCAGAAGACACCACAAAGGCGTTACCCACGTTCAGGGCGTTTCACCGGACTTTGGCAAGCGCAGTGAACCCGTAACGCAGGGGCGCTAGGCACCCCTGACGCAGTTGTAGTGCTTAACACATGCCGCAGTCGAAGCCATGAGTGACTCGCGCGGCGGACAAGTAAAACGCTCTACGTGGCGGCCGCCTGAGCTGCGTGTTCGCCAGTAACGGTCTCCCCGCGTTTCGCTGGTGGCAGCCAACGGCGAATCTCTGCGCTCAGGGCTCTCATCGCCGCATCCGACTCGTGCACATACTCGCGCAGCTTGTACAGTTCGTCCGTGATCTGCAGCGCCGCGAGGATCGCCGCACGATCGGACTCGATCACTCCCCCAGCTTCGGCGACCCGCTGAATCGCGCGGTCCAGATACGCGGCGACCTCGACGACGTGATCCGGCTCTTCATCCGTGCGCAGAGTGTACTCCTCGCCATGGATGCGCACCTTCACAACGTGCCGCTTCTCGCTCATCGATCTGCGATCGACATGGCCTGAACGGCCGCTTCGCGCTGCTGGCGCAGGAACCTGAGTTGAGCGAGCAGCACGCGGATGCGCTCGATCGCATGCTGCGTTCGCGCGCGGATCACGGTGTTCTCTTCTTCGAGGACATGCAGGCGCTGCTCCCCGAATAGATCGTCGCCCGCCTGCGCCGACGTCTCGATTGACTTGATGCGCATTTCCGCCGACTGCGCCCGTTTGCGGAAGGACGCCATCTCGTCGCCGAGCGTGTGCACGAGCTGCTCGAGCTCGCGCAGTGCGGCGTCGGCGTTGGCGGAGTCAGGAGCTACGGGGTTTGACACCGAGTTCGTTGTCGAGCGCTTTGATGATGCGTTGGCGACGCCCTTCGATTTCCTTGTCGCGAAGTGTGCGACTGGGGTCGCGGAAGGTCAATCGCCACGCGAGGCTGCGTGAGCCCGGCGGCAGACCCTCGCCCTGGTAAAGATCGAACAGCTCCAGCCGCTCGAGTAGCTCCCCGCCGCTGCGCGCAATTACGGCTTCCACGCTTGCTGCGGGAAGCTCGTCGGGAACGACGAGCGCAAGGTCGAATTCGGCAGGCGGTGTGGTAGGCAACGGACGCGTGCGCAGCGCCGCGTGCGGCGCTTCGTTAGGCCCGTGCCCGCGTGCGTGCTCGCCCGCCGGCGCGATCAGCTCGTTCGACATGCGTCCGACATTGATCTCCACGCCATAGACGTCAGGCGCCCACACAGGCTTGTCGAGACTCAGCCGACGCACAGCGCCGATCGGCTGCGCGCCCTGCCGGACTTCCCATAGGAGTTGCGAGCCCGAAGGCTGCGGCACGAGATCGATGCTGGCCCCTGGAAACGCGGCCTCTGCGATCTCGAGTGCGAGCGCCTTGGCGTCCCATTCATCGATCAGCGGTGGGTTCGGCGTACTGAAGTGCGCGGGCTGGCGCAGCCCCATCGCGAGCGCGCCCACATGAATTTCCTCATTCGGCAACGCACCCTCACGGCGCTCGAACACGGCGCCAACCTCGAACAGCCGGATGTCGCGCTGCAGTCGCCCCATGTTGTGTTCGGCGCGCGGACCTAACGTCTCGAGGATCGACGTGCGCAGGTGCGGCTCGTTCTCGCTGAGCGGATTCGTCACGCGCAGATGCGTGTCATCGTTTCCGGCGACGAACGGCAGCGGCACTGCTTCGTGGTATCCCAGCGCGACGAGGCGATCGCGCACGCGTTGCGATACTCGGTACAACGGATGATCCGGCACGGCGCTCGGCAGCTGCGGCCGCAACATGTCAGGCAGGCGATCGTAGCCGCGGAGGCGAGCAACTTCCTCAGAGATATCGCACTCGCGCGTGACATCGCTGCGCCACGTCGGCGGCGAAACGGTGAGGCGATCTGCGCCGCCGCGCTGCACACCGAAGCCGACTGATATGAGCAGGCGTTCGGTCTCGGCAGCGGGAATCGTGTCGCCTAACAAGCTCGCGATGCGCGACGGCCGTACCGAAAGTGGCGGCGGTGGAGGCGGCCGACTGCCGACGTCGACAGGCGCTCCGTCGATGCGGCCACCCGCGACGTGCGCCAGGAGGCCGGCTGCCAGGTTAAGTGCGAGCGGTGTCACGGCCGGGTCGATGCCACGCTCGAAGCGATAGCTCGCGTCAGTGGAAATGCCTAACGCGCGCCGCGTGCGCCGCGTGTTCGGCGGCGCGAAGTATGCGACCTCGAGGAAGACATCGCGCGTGGCTTCGCTGACTTCGCTGTCCTTTCCCCCGATCACACCCGCGATCGCCATGGCGCGTTCCGCGTCCGCGATGACGGTCATGTCGGGCGAGAGCGTGCGGCCGATGCCGTCGAGCGTCAGAATGATCTCGTCCGGATACGCCTTACGGATGATGACCTCGGCGCCGCCAATTCGCGCGAGATCGAACGCATGCATCGGCTGCCCGAAGCCGTGCAGCATGTAGTTCGTTACGTCCACGACGTTGGAAATCGAGCGCAGGCCAATCCCGGCGAGCCGCCTAACAAGCCAGTCCGGGCTGGAGCCGACGCGGACCCCGCGGACCACGATGCCCATGTACCGCGGGCACCCTTCCAGATCATGAATGGCGACGCGGACATTCGCTGCGTGCCCTTCGCGAGGTGCGCTTACTGCATCGCGTACGCCCGGCAGCTTCTGGAGTTCTTCCGGCAGATGCCAGCGAACACCTGTCAGCGCGGTCAACTCGCGCGCTATGCCTAGGTGCGACAGCAGGTCGGCGCGGTTGGGGAGCACATCGACTTCATAGCAGACGTCGCCTAACGGCATCGCGTCGAGCAGCGGTGTCCCCGGCTCTGCCGATATCGTCAGCTCCATGATGCCGGCTTGATCCTCGCCAAGCGCGAGCTCACGCGCCGAGCAGAGCATGCCGTGCGATGGGATGCCGCGAATCTTGCGCTGCTCGATGGTGACGCCATTGGGCAACGTGATGCCCGTGCGCGCGAAGGGATACAGCGCGCCGATCGACACGTTAGGCGCGCCGCAGACGACGTCCAGCAGCGTTCCGCTCCCGTCGTCGACCTTGGTGAGCCACAGGTGATCCGAATTCGGATGCCGCGCGGCCTCAATCACTCGCGCGACGACGATGTCCGACAGCTCGCCGCGCAACTGCTGCATCGCGTCGACCGTTGCAACGTGCGCCGTCATCAGCTCGCGCGCCGCATCGGGCGAGAGCGAGTGCGGCACGAACGCGCGCAACCACTCGTGCGAGTACTTCATCAGGCGAACTGCTCCAGAAAGCGCACGTCGGAATCGTACAGCAGGCGGATGTCGGCGATGCCGTAGCGCGCCATCGCGATGCGCCCCGGGCCCATGCCGAACGCCCAACCCGTGTACTTCTCGCTATCGAGTCCGACGGCCTCGAGCACCGCGGGATGCATCAATCCCGAGCCCATGATTTCGATCCAGCGCGGGCCGCGGCCATCGTTGAAATCGACGCTCACTTCCACCTGTGCCGACGGTTCCGTGAACGGGAAGTAAGACGGGATGAACCGAGTGCGCGTCGTTTCGCCAAATAGTGCTTTCGCGAACACGCTGAGCGTGGCTTTGAGATCGGCAAAGGAGACGCCTTCGTCGACGACCATACCCTCGAGCTGCGCGAACGCGGGCGCGTGCGTCGCGTCGAACATGTCGTGACGGTAGACGTTCCCTGGCGCGAGGATGCGAATCGGCGGCTCGTACTGCTGCAGCGTGCGCACTTGCACAGGCGACGTGTGTGTGCGCAGGAGCATGTCGCCCTTGAGATACAGGGTGTCATGCAGATCCATCGCGGGATGGTTTGCCGGAAAGTTGAGCGCGCCGAAGTTGTACCACTCCCACTCGACCTCCGGGCCTAACGCGACGGTGAAGCCGAGCTTGCGGAAGATCGCCACGATGTCGTCTACGACGATGGAGACCGGATGCCGCGCCCCTTTCCACACGCGGCGCGCCGGGAGCGTGAGATCAGCGGGCCGGCCGTCGCGGCTGCTGGTACTGAGCGCCGTGTGACGCGTTTCGAGGAGCGCGTCGAGGCCGCTCTTGAGCGCGTTGATCGCCTGGCCCGCCGCGCGGCGTTCATCCGGCGTGAGCGCCGGCACGTGCGCCATGAGCTGCGTTAGGCGGCCGCTTTTGCGTCCGACGAGGTGATTGCGGACTTCCGTCCATTCGTCCAGCGTAGCCGCGGCCTGCACGTCACGCTCGGCGTCGGCGCGAAGCGCGTCACAGGCTGCGAGAAAAGCGGCGAGCGTCATGACAAGACGATCCTACAGAAAGATGCCTAACGTCGTGTTCCATGAGGTCAGATTCGATTGATTCATGACTCCACTGGCGTGCGCAATGCATCGCCAAGATCAATCGAGTCTGACCCCTTTGAAACCTACGCGAGAGCGGCGCGCGCTTTGTCGGCGAGCTCGGCGAACGCCGAGGAATCGCGCACTGCCAGATCCGCCAACACCTTGCGGTCTATTTCAATCCCGGCTCGACGGAGGCCGTTCATGAACGTGGCGTACGACAGCTCGTGGGTGCGAGCGGCCGCGTTGATGCGCACGATCCAGAGGCGGCGGAATTCGCGCTTGCGGTTGCGGCGATCGCGATAGGCGTAGCGCCACGCACGCTCGACGGATTCTTTGGCCGGTCCCCAGAGCTTGCTGCGCGCACCATAGTAGCCGCGCGCGGCCTTCATGACTTGCTTCTTGCGCTTCAGCCTAACGACGTTCGATTTGACGCGAGGCATGTGAGTTCTCCTAGGCCTGCAGCAGGCGCTTCAAGACTTTGGTCTCGCCAGGTGTGGCGATCAGCGCGGGCCGGCGCAGACGACGCTTCCGCTTCGCGGTCTTCTTCGTGAGGATGTGACTCTTATACGCTCGCAGGCGCCGCACTTTGCCCTTCCCGGTCACCGAGAAGCGCTTCTTCGCGCCCTTGTGTGTTTTCATTTTCGGCATAACGAGACCTCGACTATTTCGGGGCCAATATCATCGTCAACGTTTTCCCTTCCATGCGCGCCGCGCTCTCGATCTTGGCGACGTCCGAGAGCTCGTTCGACACACGCTGAACCACTGCTTCGCCCAACTCCGGATGCGCGATTTGCCGGCCCCGGAACATGAGCGTCACCTTCACCTTGTTGCCTTCGCCCAAAAAGCGCCGCGCGTGCCGCGTCTTGGTTGCGAAGTCGTGCTGATCGATGCCCGGCCGGAACTTCACTTCTTTGAGCTCGATCACGTGCTGTTTCTTCCGCGCTTGGCGTGCTTGCTTGGCCTGCTCGAACTTGAACTTGCCGAAGTCCATGATGCGGACCACGACCGGCCGAGCCAGCGGTGCTACTTCGACGAGATCGAGTCCTGCTTCATCGGCGAGCGCGAGGGCTCGCTCCACCTCCATGATGCCAAGCTGGCTTCCATCGGCTCCGATGACTCGCACCGGGCTGATGCGAATCTGCCGATTCACGCGAATGCGCGGCTGTTTTGACGTCTCTTGCGGTGCTGGTAGGGGCGGCGTCGGTTTATCTCCGTTGAAGTTTTTTGGCGTTGCCTAACGACAACTGGCCGGACAACAAAAAACGCGGACCCACCAGGAGTCCGCGCAAGCGGCGCCCCACGCGCATTGCGTGCCGACGTCGCCGATCGAGAACTCCTGCAGCACGGCGGCACTTCGGCCGCGGCCAGAGGGTGAGAGCGCGTTCGCTCTGCTTAACAAATTGTAGGGCTTGAAGTTAGTCGACTCAGTCCCGAATGCAAGGCGGCCCCGTGACTGCTGCACCGCGCACTAGCACGGACAAACGATCTCTCTCTTAGAACACGGACAAACACGAACACAACGAAAGGGATTTAACATAAGAACTGTCCGCATCCGTTCGCGTGTGTCCGCGGTGGATCGGTTGAGTTATTGCGCTGCGGGATCGAGCCCGAAGGCTTTCCCGTCATGGACGACCCGCCCCCAGGGAACGGCGGCGTCGTGAACGAAGATCACCAGCCACGCCTCATCTCGCGCCCGCGTGAGCATTCGTCGCTTGGATTCGAGCGTGACGAGCGGCTCGACGTCGTACCCCATGATCCAGGGCAGTGGCAGATGGACCGTCGTCGGACACAGGTCGCTCATATAGAACGCCGTCTCCCCCTCACTCGTGAGCAACACCGATTGGTGATGCGGGACGTGCCCCGGCGTACGCATCAGCCGGATCCCCGGCAGCACCTCCGGTTCCCCCTCGATCAGCTCCAAACGGCCGGCCTCGCGGATGCAATCCCAGTTGCGCCCAAAATACGTCGCCACCGTGCGCTCGTTAGGCCGCGTCGCGAACTCGTACTCGCCACGCTGCACGAGGTACCGCGCGTTCGGGAACGACGCACGCACGACACCTTCAGCATCGACGTACGTGTTGCCGCCGGCATGATCGAAATGAAAGTGTGTATTGATGACGGTCCGAACGTCGTCAATCGAGAATCCCGCTTTTCGCACGCCGTCTTCCAGCCAGGTGCGGCCGTCGCTCCCAGCGTTCTCGAGTCCGTAGATGTCGCGGAACTTCTCGTTCTCCTTGTTCCCCGCTCCGGTATCGATGAGCACGAGCCCATCCGGATGCTCGATCAGCAGGCTGCGCATGCCTAACTGGATGCGGTTGCGCTCGTCGGCAGCGATGCGCCGATCCCAAAGCGGCTTGGGAACGACGCCGAACATCGCGCCGCCGTCGAGCTTCTGCCCGCCCGCCTGAATCGCATGCAGGCGCCAGCGCCCGAACGCACGCGATTGTACCGATGGGCCGAACGCGCTCACGCGATGTGCGTCGGCTCGAAAGAGCTCGGCAGAAACGAACGGCGCTTTCTCCGCCGACCTCGGTGGCGCCTGCGCCATTCCGCGATGTGTGCCTCGAGATCGTCGAGCGTCGTGAGACCGAGGCGCCGAGCAGCTTCGAGGAGGTAGCTGAAGCAATGCGCTGTCGCGACAGCGTCGCCTAACGCGCGATGCCGCTCCCGGATCGAAACGCCGTAGTAGCCGGCGAGGTGGTCCAGCGAGCGGCGCTCGAGCTTCCGTAAGAACACGCGGGCGAGACGCACTGTGCACAGCCGCCTCGTGTCCGATATGAAGCCATCGCCTGTCGTTCTCTCCAGCTCCGCATTCAAGAAGCACCAGTCGAAGCCGACATTGTGCGCGACGAAGATGCCGCCACCTAACGTGGAACGGACCTGCTCGGCGACAGTCCAGAAGGGCGGCGCATCCCGTACCATGTCATCGCTTATTCCCGTCAGCGACGTGATCCACAGTGGAATGGGCCGCTGGGGATAGATCAGCGTGCTCCACGCGTCGCCAACCTCGCCCCCCTGCACCGGCACCATGGCCACCTCGGTCACGCGATCGCCGCCCCAGATGCTCGTGCCCGTCGTTTCGGTATCGACGACGACGAACCGGAGCTCGTTCAGCGGCACGGCTACCGCGACTTCGAGATTCACGTTAGGCTGATCTACGTCCATGGGTCGTCCCGTTCGATAGGGCACGTCATGCATCTCGGCCCGCCGCCACCGCGCACCAATTCACTCCCTTCGAACGTAATCACCGCGCGATCGGAATCGCTCAAGCGGCGGCCTCCCGTTAGGAATGAAACCGAGGAGACGAGCGCGAAACCCATCTTCTCCATTTCATGCAGCGTCGCCTCGTTGCGCGCGTACGAGAGGACGAGCCCCGGTCGTAGCGCCATGAAGTTGCACCCCGATGACCACTGCTCACGCTCCTGCATGTTGCGCTTGTTGCCGCCGCAGAAGATCGGCTCCATGCGCAGGCCGCACTCTTCCAGCGCGGCAAAGACGTTAGGCGCTTCTCGCAGCTGCGACTCGCCCTTGCGCCAGACGAGCACAGTCAACCGCTCCGGACCCAGGAAATGCGGCGGGTAGATCACACATAGTTCGCGATCGACCTGTGTGAAAATCATGTCCAAGTGAATCGCTGTGTTCTCTTGGGGCATGACCACCACAACCAGATTCTCAACGCACGTTTGCGCGAACAGCAACCGCGCGAGTTGGTCGATGCCGGCTGGACTCGAACGATCGCTGAAGCCGAGGAGAACGGTATCGGGGCGCAGCGGATGGACGTCCCCCCCTTCCAGTGAGTACGACAAACGCCGCTCTAGCGAACCGTCGTACAGCACGCCGCGATTCTTGAGCGCCGGATGGTGCCTGAAGAGCGCTCTCATGATGAGTTCCTCGGACCATCGCACGCCGTGGCGCATCGCGCCGATCAGCACGTGCTGGTTGACAGCCATCGCGGTATCGCGCGTGAAGTAAAGGTTGGGGAGCGGCGGGAGCTGATACCCCGCGGCGTTCAGCGCGCTGCCTAACGGGCCTGGGGCATCGTGCCGGCCCTCGATGAGCCAGCGCGAGAGGGTGTCCGCCGACGCCTCAGCCAGTTCGCGCCCCAACGGTTCCGAGGGATAGAAGTCCATCGTCTCGCGGATGACCGCGTCGCGCGCCTGCGGATCGTCCAACACATCGCGCAGAAGATCCCCGACCTGCATAACCGTCGCGAAGCGCTCGAGCACGGCGACGAAGCGCCGATGCTCGCGCTTCGCCCCTTCGACGTCGATGATGTCGACGTACAAATAATCGGCGACCGTCGAGGGTGTGACGGCTAGCAGCTCCTCGCCAGGCGTGTGCACCAGGACCGTCTTCAGCTGGCCGATCTCCGACGGAATGTTGACGGGCATGGCCAAAGATAACCGCGGCGTTGAAGCGCTTAACCTGCGGCGACGGCGCGCTCGGCTGGCCGCCTAACTGGTATCGACACCTGAGGATTGCTATCTTGTGAAACGATTCACAAGCAGTCCTCCACTGCCCAACGCCTCTCGAGCCGTCCCCCGCAGTCGTGAAACGCATCGCCGACAGCACCGTCCGTCGTCTCTCTGCCTACCTGCGCTTTCTGGAAGAATCCGCGCGGCGTGGCGTCACGACGATATCAAGCGATGAATTGGCGAAGCGCGGCGGCACGACGTCGGCTCAGGTTCGGAAGGACCTCTCGTTCTTCGGCTCATTCGGCAAACGCGGACTCGGCTACGCGGTCGACGAGCTCATCGACTCGTTGCGCGACATCCTTGGACTCGGCCGGCAGTGGAGCGTGATCATCGTCGGCGCGGGAAAGATCGGCACCGCGCTGGCGCAGTACGAAGGATTCAAGCGCCGCGGCTTTCTCGTAAGCGCCGTGTACGATCGCGACCCGCAGAAAGTAGGTCAGGTCGTGTCAGTTACGGGGGGCCAACACACGATTCGCGACATCGCCCAAATCGAACGTGACGTGCCGCGCGACAAGCCCGACATCGCAGTGCTCACGGTGCCTGGCGAGGACGCACAAGGCCTGGTCGATCGCCTGGTGCGCGCCGGCGTACGCGCGATTCTCAATTTCGCGCCCGTTCAGCTGCGCGTTCCTAACGATGTCGCATTGCGCAGCGTGAACATGGCGATGGAACTGGAAGGGCTCAGCTTCGCTCTGTCGAACCGCTCCGGGAGCGGGTTGGGGGGGAGCGGCGGCGGCGACCGCTAGACACGGGAGACTGTTCCAGTCCCGCCCGTTTGGCGGCACGCAACAGATCGACGAACGTTTGCGGTGCGAGCACTTCCGGCCGCGCAGTCACGTCGATCGCACACGCGTTGATCAGCGATGTCGCCGGCTCTGCCGCGATTTGGAACAAGCTGCGCACGACGCGGAGCATCTGCTTCCGTCGCTGTGAGAACGCGCCTTGCACGAGCGCCTTGAACGCCGGCTCCTCATCGGATGTGACGATCGGCTTATCCAGAGGCGTTAGGCTCACGATCACGGAATCAACCGCTGGGTTCGGATGAAACGAACCGGCTGGTACGCGGCCATGCCGATCGACGTGCGCGACGGCCTGTGCAGTCACCGATAGCGCGCCGTATGCTTCGCTCCCTGGCGCGGCGGACAGCCGATCGCCGACTTCGCGCTGCACGAGAAAGACGATGCGGCGCGGCCGCGGCGAGGCTAGTGCGTGAAAGAGGATCGGCGTGGTTATGTAGTAGGGGACGTTTCCCGTGACGCTCCATTGCGCCCCCCCGCTTAAGTCAGCGAGCCGAATGTCGAGCACATCGCCTTCCACGATCTGCACGATGGGCCGGTCGGCATAACGCTCACGCAGCGCAGCGGCAAGGTCGCGATCGAGCTCGATGGCTACGAGCCGCGCGGCGCGTTGCGCGAGCCGCTCGGTCAGCGAACCCTGGCCAGCGCCGATCTCGACAATCGTCTCGTTAGGCTGCGGCTCGAGCGCCCCGACGATTCGAGCGAGAATCCGCGGATCATTGAGGAAGTGCTGGCCTAAGCGCTTCCGAGGTCGATGAGGCATCCGAAAAAGCTAAACTGCTCCACCGCCGACGCACGCGGACAAGGCACGAGCGCACACGGACTAATGGTGTTCAGAAGCAAGTGCTCTTGTCCGTATTAGTCCCTGTTAGTTCGCGGTGAAGCAGTTGCTGTTATGTGCGTGCGACGACGAGAGTCAGATCATCGCGACGTGGGGTACCGACGGTATGTGACTGCACCATCGAGAAGACGCGATCGACAACGGCGCTCGGACGCTCATCGCGCGCCTCGCGCACCACATCCAACAAGCGCTGCTCCCCGAGCTTGCGATCGAAGCGGTCGCGCGCATCACTGAGTCCGTCGGTAAAGAGCACCAGCAAATCGTCATCCGCGCGCCAGGACTGCTCCGACTCGGATGGCCGCCGCGCCTGCATGCCTAACGGGGGGTCCAGTGCCGCCAGCCGCTGCGCGACGCCGTCCCCGCGCACGATGAAGGCGTGCGGGTGCCCGCTGTTCGCATAGCGGATGCGCCCAGCCCCTGGATCGATGACGGCATAGAACATCGAGATGAACATCTCGGTCGTGGACAACTCATCCTGGAGCGACGTGCGCATGCGATTGAGTAGATCTGCCGGTGCTTCCGTGACCGCCGCGTGGATCGCCGCAGCGCTCATCGCGAGCGCCATGATCAGCGCAGCGCGGTACCCGTGGCTCGACACGTCGCCGATCAGAATCCCCGTGCGTCCACCGCCTAACCGGAAGAGGTGATAGAAGTCCCCTCCCACACTGTCTGCCGGCGCGACGCGCGCCGCAACAGTCGCCTCCGGGGAAACGCTTTCCACGCTCGGCAGCAGCTTCATTTGCAGGTCGTGCGCCAGCTGCATCTCCTGCTGCAAGCGCTGCTGCGCCACCGAGGCGCGCACCAGGCGCGTATTCTGGATCGCCGTGCCGATCTGCGTCGCGATCGAGAAGACGAGCTTTTCATCGCCGGCGCTGAATGTCTCACCAGTCCGGCGCTCCGAAAGATTCACCACGCCTAACGGCAGGCCCGATGACGAGCCTGGGTTCGTCCAGAGAATCGGCACTGAGAGCAGCATGCCACGCCGGTACGGCCGCTCAGCCTCGCACGGCATCTCCCCTTCGTCAACCAGGAGCGCGCGCTGTTCACGAAAGACGCGCGCCGAGACAGCACCGGGATCGCCCGACGCGATCGGAATTGCGTCTTCTGCGGCAAAGCCGAGCGCGGTGACGACCTGCAACGTGTCCGTGATACGATCGTGCACGAGAATCGCCGCGCGGCGCGCCCCGACAGTCTCGCAGATCTCGCTCAGAATGCGCCGCGTGGCTTCCTCGAGCGACACCGTACGGCCGAGGATCTCGCTTGTCGTGTACAGCAGGTTGATCTCTTCGTAGCGCTCGGCCAGCTCCCACGCCGCGTGCTCGACTTCGAGCGCGGACTGGTAGAAGTGCGCAATGACTGGGGCGAGAAAGGCTGCGTAGGCGTGCAGTTGCGGCGTTGGATACTGCGTCGGGCCTAACGTGAGCACTGCTTTCTTGGGGCCGGGAATGCCGGCGACAATGAAGACACCGTCATCGCTCAGAACCTCGGCTGGCAGCGGCGAAGCCGGCCACGTGAGCGCCGAAGGATAGAACGACTTCCCCGGGCTTCCGTACTCGGCGATGAGTGCGTCGTCTGAATCGGAGTGCTGCCACACGACAGCCGGACAGCCCAGCGCGTCCGCGAAGCGATCGAGGATCGCCCCGAGCTCCTTCACGTGCGACGTAACGTTAGGCGAACCATGTTGTGGCCATTCGATTCTTGCTCCACCCGATCCATCAGCCGCCGCATCAGGAAGAGTCCGCGGCCATCCTCGCGCAGCAGGTTCTCCAGACGGGTCGGGTCATTCGTGCATTCGTCGAGATTGAATCCCCTGCCCTGATCGTAGACCTCGAGCACGAGTCCCGCATCGGTGAGATTGGCCGTCACGCGAACCGCCTTGCGTTCGTCCTCGCGATTCCCATAGAGAATCGCGTTCGATAACGCTTCGGTCAGCGCGACGCGGACGTTGAAGGCGAGGGCGTGCGCCGGGAACCCAGCCGAGTGGCAGCGCTCGACGACAAGCTCCACGGCGCGTTCGACGAAGCGCACGTCGCTCGGGAAGCGCAAGTCGTACGGCAGCACGGCCCACTCTCGCGGGGTGGACGCGGAAGCGGAGCCGGAGGATGGAGGAACCGGCAGATTGACCACGTTGCTCGTTAGGCGACGGATCTCGTTGCGCTAAGGCCGTTCCAACATGCAAGACGTCGATTTGCTACCTTGGCCAGGCACGCCGCTACGGGAACCGTTGCTAGATGTTGGAACGGCACTAAAAACTATCGAGCGCTCGCTCGCGGGTCTCGGCGATTTGAAACAGAGTGTCGAGCTTGGTCAGCTCGAACAGCGTCTTCAAGTCTTCGTTGAGGTTGGTTAGGCGCAGCTCGCCGCCGTGCTCGCGAATCTTCTTGGACAGCGAAACGAGCACGCCCAGTCCCGAGCTGTCGATATAGCCGGTCTGACTGAAGTCGACCAAAAACTTGCGTTCGCCGCGCTCGATCTCATCCAGAACCTTTTGTTTGAGCTCCTGGCGATTGCCGACGATCAATTGCCCCTCCACACTCACCACGCACACATCAGCCTCCTTATGTATTGCAAAACTCATTGGCTTTCTCCGATAGGCCTGCCTGTTCACGCCCCCACGTCGTGCGATTGCAGGGCGGTAATCGCGGCGACGTTGATAATGTCGTCAGCGGAAGCGCCTCGCGACAGATCGGAGCACGGACGTGCAAGTCCTTGAACGATCGGACCGATCGCAAACGCACCCGCTAATCGCTCAATCAACTTATACGCGATGTTCCCTGCGTCGAGCGAAGGAAATATGAGAACATTCGCCAAACCTGCAGCCGGGCTCGCCGGGGCCTTTCGCGCAGCGACTTCTCGCATGAGCGCCGCATCCGCCTGCAATTCGCCGTCGATACGCAGGGAATTGTCGCGTTCACGAGTGATCGCCACAGCACGCCGTACGCGCTCGACAGATTCATTCGTCGCGCTGCCTAGCGTACTAAATGATAGAAAGGCCACGATAGGATCGTCACCCACAATGCGCTTTCTATCACGCGCAGCAGCAATCGCGATGTCGGCCAGCTGCTCGGCCGACGGCTGCGGCACCACCGCGCAGTCGGCGAAGGTGACGATCTCCGGCTGATCGCTGCGGAAGGCGCGTGTAGCCATATAGAACGCGCTCGAAACGGTCGCGACGCCTGGCGCTGGACCAACGAGCCAGATAGCCGCGCGCAGGACCTCGGCGGTGGTGTAGACGCAACCAGCCACACTCCCGGCGACCTCGCCGCGCCGGACGAGATGGTCCGCGTAGAACAACGGCTGGCGGGCGAGGCGAGTCGCTTCTTCGCTCGTTAGGCCGCCTTCGCGACGCCGCCGGCGCTGCAGCAGCTCTTCTTCCAGTTCCTTGACGCCTCCGTGCGTGAGCGGATCGATAGTGTCCACGCCGACACGTGCGGCGGCCGCGTGCGAGTCGGGTCGCTCGGGATCCAGCACGAGAACAGGATCAGCGATTCCCCAACGGGCGAGGAAGCTGGCCGCTTCGAGCACGCGCTCGTCCCACGACTCGGCGAGCGCCAGCCGCACGCGCTGTGCGGACGCGCGCCTGCGCACTTCCCCTATGAACGGATGCACCGAGGGTGTGCCTTACGAGGGGCGCGCGCGCCGCTCCAGCGCCGTGGCGATATCGGGATGCACGAGCGACTGCAAGGAACCGCCGAAGCGCGCGACTTCACGCACGAGACTCGAGGAGATGTATGACGTCTCGAGCGACGGCACCATGAAGATGGTCTCCAGTGCCGGCGCGAGATGGCGGTTCATCAGAGCCATCTGATACTCGTACTCGAAGTCCGCCACGGCACGCAGGCCGCGAATCAACAGGCTCGCACCGCGCGCGCGCGCAAAGTCCACGAGCAAGCCCTCGAACGGCTGCACGTCCACGCGACTCTCCGTACCCATCGCTGTCCGGATCATCGCGACGCGTTCCGTGACGGAGAACAGCGGCTGCTTGTTCACATTCGTCGTTACGGCCACGATCAGCCTGTCGACGAAGGCGAGCGCACGGCGAATCAGGTCTTCGTGGCCGCGCGTGATGGGATCGAAGCTGCCCGCGTAGACGCCGATTGTCGGCATGCGTCGTTAGGCTCGGTAAAGAGTGATTGCCGTGCTGCCGTACACGCGCTTATCGCCGCCGGCCGGCAGCTCTTCGCGCGCGTCATGCTCGACTCCAAGTATCGCGGCGAAGGGACGACGCAGCCAGAGTGAAGTTAGGCGCTGTGCCATGCCAAGGTTGTACGGCGGATCGGCGAAGGCGACGTCAAATTCCCCGGGCTGAAGTTTTCCAGCGAAGCGCAGTGCGTCGGCGCGGTGCACGTGCGCGCGATCCTGCGCCCCGAGCGTTTCGATGTTGCGGCGAAGAGCCTCAAGGCTGGCCGCTGTGATCTCGACGAAGTCGGCGCTGGCCCCGCCGCGCGAGAGCGCTTCGAGCCCGAGCGCACCGGAGCCGGCGAAGAGATCGAGCACGCGCGCTCCGGGCAGTGAAGGTTGCACGATCGACATCCACGCCTCGCGAGCCCGATCGGCGGTTGGGCGCACGCGCGCGTCGCGCGGCACGCGGATCGACATGCCGCCCCACTCGCCGGCGATGATGCGCACGCGTTAGGCGCGCACCGCGCAGAGCCTGGCCACGATGCGCTCTTCTCCCTGGTACTCGTCGCGCTCCAGGCGATACGCGACGTCGACTGTGGCGCCTGGGACCAGCGTCGCCGCGAGATCAGCCATCCCCCAGCCGATCGCCTCGAGCGAACCCTGCTCGCCGCGCAGCGCGAGCTTGAGTCCATCGCTGCCGACAGTGCGCGGCGGGCCCACGAGTGTGAGCCCGCGCGAGAGGAATGTCGGCGCTGGATTCCCCATGCCGAATGGCTCGAAGTGTCGCACCGCCCCTTCGAGCTTCCAGAGCGCGTCGTCGCACGGGACCTCGAGGTCGATCCGCTGCTCGGGGATGAGATCATCCGGCGTTAGGCGCTCGCGCGCCACCGCATTGAATGCCGCCGCGAACGCCGGGACCTTGTCCTGTGCGATCGTAAGGCCCGCGGCGACCCTGTGGCCGCCGAAGCGCTGCAGATGCTCCCGGCATGCGAGGATGCCGCCGTGCAGGTCGAAGCGCGAAGTGGATCGGCCGGACCCTTTGCCGATGCCGGCATCGGTCGCGATGAGGATGACCGGACGCGTGAACTCCTCGACGAGCCGCGACGCCACGATGCCGATGACTCCCGGATGCCACGTCGGCGACGTGAGGACCACACCGTATGTCGACTCCAGATCGAGTTGTTCGGCCATCGATTTGGCTTCGTCCAGCGTCTGCCGGTCGATCGCCTGGCGCTCGCGGTTCAGCTCCTCCAGCTCGCGCGCCCGCGACAGAGCGGCGTCTTCGTCTCGTTCCAGCAGCAGCTCGACGCCCGCCATTCCGTGCCCCACACGACCCGCGGCGTTGAGGCGCGGCGCCAGCACGAACCCGACACGGCCGGCGTTGATCTCGCGGCCCTCGAGACCGACGGCGCGGATGAGCGCGCGTAGCCCGACATTGCTCGTCTCTTGCAGCAGCCGCAGTCCGTACCTAACGAGAATACGGTTCTCGTTCCGCAGCGGTGCGACGTCGGCAACCGTGGCGAGCGCCACGAGGTCCAGCATGCGCATGGCGAAGGTGTCGCTCTTCCCCCGCGCCCGCAGCAGCGCCTGCGCGAGCTTGAAAACAACGCCTGCCGCGCAAAGGTCCTTGTCTGGATACTCGCAATTCGGCGCGCGCGGATTGAGCACAGCGACCGCGGCGGGGAGCGGTCCACCGGGCAAGTGGTGATCGCAGATGATGCTGTCAATCCCAGCTGCCGTGAGCTCCGCAACCGGCTGCAACGCGCTCGTGCCGCAGTCACACGTGATGACAAGCGACACGCCATGATCCTTCGCGGCTTGCACGCCGGCACTCGTTAGGTCGTATCCGGCGGTCAGCCTGTGCGGGATGAAGGGAATCGCCTGCCCGCCCAGCGCCTGCACTGTGCGCGTGATGATCGTCGTGGAGCACATGCCGTCGACGTCATAGTCGCCATGCACGAGAACGCGCTCACCGGTATCGAGCGCGCGGCTGATGCGCTCGATCGCAATGTCGACCCCCGTGAGTCGCATGGGGTCGATGAGTTGGTCCAGTCGCGGGCGGAGGTACTGTTTGGCGGCGTCGGGTCCGGCGAAGCCGCGCGCCGCCAGGAGAGCGCACACTCGCGCGGGGAGCTGGACCTCTCGCTCCAGCCGGCGCACGACGTCCTCATCGGCGCTCGGAGAAAAAATCCAGCGCGCCGCAGGTCGAACCCAGGGCACGGTTGCAGGGAGCGTCACACGCGCAACTTAGAAATGCGCGAGTAACGCAACAAGCATCATTTCTCCGCGTACAGGAGCACGCCACACGCCTCGCACACATCGATCCCGCCGGACGTCGCCATCGCATTGCGCCGGTGCATCGGGATCGCTGTGTCGCAGCAAGCGCACGCACCGCCGGAGAGCGGAAACACGGCGTGACCACGGCGCCGCGCGCGGATGCGATCGTAGCGCGAAAGGACAGTGCGGCCGATCGTCCCTGCCTGCTGCGCGCGTTCCTCCTGCGCCGTCTCCAACTCGCCGGCGATGCGGGCGCCTTCCTCGTCGAGCGCTTTGCGCTCATCGGCCTGCGCAGTTTCGAGCGCCTCGATCGCGCGGCGCTGCTTCACGGCGTAGTCGCGCGAGGTTGCAACGCGCCTAACAAGTGTGTCCAGCTCCTGCTCTTCCTCGATCAGCACACGCCGGCCCGCCTCGACCTGCGCCATCGCAGCGGTTGCTTCGCGGATGCGCTTCACTTGATCCAGCGCGGCCAAGTTGCGCTCCTGCTTCGAGCGATGATCGGTTAACCGCTCCTCGAGCTCCCGGCGCCGCTTGTCGTCGGTGACGATGCCGCTTTCTGTCGCGCCCAGCTCCGCCTGCGCCGATGCGCGCGCGTCGTCCAGGGCTATGAGCCGTGGCGCCAGCGCATCCAATTCGCGCCGCAGCGCGTCCACGCGATCGTCCACTGACTGCAGTCCCAGCAGTTGTTGAATCTCTGGTGTCACCAAGCCTCCTGTCATCTCAGCGTCCGCGGACCCCGTAGCGCCGAGCCCCGATGCCGCCTAACGATTTTATCTCGTCCCGGATCACTGTCTTGCGCTGCATCAATGCATCCTGCTCCGACGCGTTTGCGATAGACACCTGCCGATCGATAGCCGCCGCTTCGTCCTCCAGCGCGCGCACCCGGAGCCGCGCGATCGCATCGTCGATCGTCCGCTGCACATCCTGAATGGCTTCGGGAGCGGCGACAAGCTCATCGTATGTCGCTATCGCATTGTCGCCAAGCACGCCGCCGTTCGCGACCATCTCAGGTGTCAATTCCCCTCCACGCGCAATTAACAGCTCCAGGATCTCACGGTATCGTGCATCACGCAGTGTGATCGCGTGGGATCGTAAACGTTCACCGGCTCCTGGCGCGAGCTGTGGTAACCTCAGCAGCGCTCTCACAAGCTCGCGCTCGGCCGCTGATCCCGGCGTTGCGCGCGCCGTCGGGCGCCGCCCCAAATCGCCACGACGCAGGTTCCGATCTGGCATCCCACCCCCCGCAACCGCACCCTTCGGAGGGGGCGCGTTGCGAGGATCAACGCCTCGCGCCGGCGCGTTGTCCGGCCGACCACCACCCACCTCCCTTGTGAGCACCGTCCGATCGACGCCAGACGTCGCGGACGCTCTCGCAATATAGAGCTCGCGCAGCAACGGATCAGCCGTCGCACGCAACGTCGGCAGCAGCCGATCCAAGGCGGCACGGCGCTTGGGAAGGTCGGCGAACCACCCACCGCGCTCGAGGATCTGCATCTTGCGCTCGAAGACGTCGAGCGAGCGCTCCAGCAGCTTCTCGAGCGCGTCGCCACCACTGCGCGCGACAAAAGTGTCCGGATCGTCCCCCTCAGGGAACGTCACCACGCGCACGGTCGCTCCCGTGCGCAACAGCTCGTCGCCGGCGCGGAAGGTGGCCTTGAGACCGGCGGCGTCGCCGTCGTACAGCAAATAGATGTTCTTCGAGTAGCGCGCGAGGAGCTGCGCCTGATCGCCCGTGAGCGCCGTGCCTAACGGAGCGACGACGCTCTCCAAGCCAGCGGCCACGATCCGCAGCGCGTCGAAGTACCCCTCGACGAGCAGCAGGCGATCCTCGCGCCGGGCCGCTAACCGGGCCGTGTGCAATCCATATAGAAGCTTTCCCTTGACGAAGATCGGCGACTCGGCCGAGTTGAGGTACTTGGGCTCACCCGGGCCGATGAGCCGGCCTCCAAAACCGGCGACATGACTCGACAGGTCATGTATCGGGAACATCAGCCTGCCGCGGAAGCGTGGGCGTGGCTCGGCGCCTTCGTCGCGCTGCACGAGCAGTCCCGCTTCGAGCAGCCGCGGCTCCTCGTAGCCTAACGAGGTCAAGTGTGCGCGCAGAAGACCTATCTCGCGCGGCGCGAAGCCGAGCTTGAAGCGATCGGCAAGCTCACGTGGCACGCTGCGCTCCGCGAGATACTCGCGCGCTGGGGCGCCTAACGGGTCATCCCACAGCACTGAGGTGAAGAACTCCGCGGCGGCGGCCTGGATCTCCCACAACGGCTCGCGCGGATCGGGTCCCTCGCGCTGCTGCCGCACTTCGCGCACTTCGAGACCCGACTTCTCGGCCACCATCCGTACCGCGGTCGGGAAATCCACCCCCAGTCGCCGCTGCAGGAACGTGAAGACGCTCCCCTTCTCGTCGCAAACGAAGCAGTGGTACAGTTTGCGCCGAGCAGAGACGGAGAAGTTGCGATGCGTCCCTTGATGAAAGGGGCACGGTCCGCGCCAGTCGTTCCCCACGCGACGCAGGGCGACATGCTCGCCGATTATCGAAACGATGTCGGCCGACTCGCGGATGCGATCGACTTCCTCGTCGGGAATCACAGGCGGCGGTTACTGCGGGGGGAACTCAAGGGCTGTGATGCGGCTAGGTGCCGAGGAGAGATTCACAACTCTGCTACGGTAACGCCCGCGCCGCCCTCGTTCCAGGCGCCAAGACGGAACGCAGCGACGCGAGTGTCCTTCTGTAGCATCTCGGCGACCCTTGCGCGAAGCGCGCCGGTCCCTTTGCCGTGAATGATCCTGAGCGTTTTGAGATCGGCGCGGATCGCGGCATCCAGCGCCTGCATAACGAGATCGTCGATTTCGTCGACGCGCAGACCGCGCACGTCGATCTCGTTGCGAGCTTGCACCTCGGGCACGTCGCCAAGCACAGGCACGCGCGTCTCCGGCGTCGCACCTGCTGTACTGCGGCGTACATCCGAGAGCGCCACTGTGAGTTTGACTGCGTCGAATGCAACCAGGGCCGCATCGCCGCGGACTTC